>Ga0208826_1001985_pt1 | contig 15852 bp, 16 predicted proteins | sample AD_UKC115_MetaG_FD_184451 | JGI IMG/M metagenome (GOLD analysis project Ga0208826, IMG submission 184451) | Active sludge microbial communities of municipal wastewater-treating anaerobic digesters from Hong Kong - AD_UKC115_MetaG (SPAdes)... | ecosystem: Engineered > Bioreactor > Anaerobic >...
AGTTTGCCTGTATATCAAAAACTCCTGTTCCCTGATCAAACTTTAAATAATATGTATCCGTTGGTGTACCTATTTCAAGATATCCGTTACCAGAGCTGTCTTTACCTATTTTTACGTTGCCTGCTTGTATAAGCTGCCCGACAACCAAAGATATAACGGCTGTTATGTCATTAGCCGTTATTTTATCTGCGATTATATCTGCGAAATTTGCTTTTTGAGTTTTTACAGCTCCAGACGTGACCCATGCTGCTGATTCATTACCATATTCATCTATCGAATGTACACGATACCAATAATCAGTATCATAACTAACTTCTCTATCAACATAACTATTGCTTATCAAAGTCCAACTTTTCAAATTTGCTAAAAAATCTGATGCCGTACTCCTCTGTAATATATATCCTTTTCCCTGTACTTTTGCCCAAGAAATAGAAATTAATCCGACTCCACCAAGTACCGATATACTGCCCGGCACTGGTGGCGCTGCTGTTTCTTTTTGTGAAATGATGCTTACTGCTGTACTCCAATCTGATTTCATCCCTTCAATAGTTACCGTACGTGATTGTATATATGTTGTTGTATTCGGCAATACTTCTATTGTTCTTGTCGTATCTTCGCTTAAGCCGATATTATAATAGTTTGTACCGTCATAGCTGAATCTTGTTTCAAATCCTTTCAAATTAGACTGTGAAGGTTTTGGAAAAGTAGAAGTGACATATGCTTTTCCATCTCTGTATATTGTCGTTAATGAAATTGATGCGGGAATCACCGGCACATCTCTTGTAATTGGCATTTCATTAATAGGTGTGGTTATTCCTCCCGTTATAGGTGTCGGAATTGTTCCTCTACCGGTTACACCTTCAAAGCTCCATTTCATTTTACCGATATCGAAATTGTACGATTCCGGTATGAAATAAAAATCAGCATCATTAATCATGTTTATTTGTATGATATAGTAAGGTTTAGAATTGACATTGTAAGGTGGACAGGTATATATCAGCTTATCAAATGCTGCAACGTCAAAACTTGTTTTTTGATTTTTTTTGGCCGCTTCCCATGCTCCACGCTTCCCAGCCCATTCATCATTGTGTATAATGCTACTTTCCAAGCTCCATTTTTTGATATCTCCTCCGGCTGAATTATCCACGGCACTCTTTGTCTTTTCATTCTGTATAATTACGCTGCCATCCATCCACCATTCCCAGATAGTACCGCCCGAAGCTGAAATATATCCAATATCAAAATTATTCGGGTCTTTTAATTTCTGTTTATCAGATGCGATAGTGAAATCAACATCTGTGCCGTTATATCCCGGTGAGCTTTCAAAGTTAGCATTGAATTTTGTTGTATCTATCGTCACACCGGTTCTTGAAAAATGTACCTTCGATATTTTTAATATCGGGTCGTTAAAGGTAATGATTTCTTTGTTATCACCTGTTGGCTTTCCTCCGGTCGGAATAGTTACCGCCTGTGATGAATCCTGTACGCCGAGATATACTCTTACGTTGTCCTTGATATTCTTTTCTTTGTATTTTACTTCATAGAAATTTTTGTCTTGCGGCAAATCTTCAACAGACAGGCTGTTAATTTCGCTTTCTTGCAACTGTAAAAAAACGGTAGACGTTTCTTCGTAAGAAGAATATAAACAACCATATTCAACAACTAATATGTGTGGGTCGCTTCCAGGTGAAATAAAACATTTACCGCCTAAACTTTCAACTATTTTTCCAAGACATTCTATATAACTCATATCTTTGTCAAAAATTGTAACCGGTATTGTGTACTCTGTTTTTGCGTTCAAAGCATCAGGATAAAATTTAAAGTTAGTTATGCCGATTTTATTACCGATTATAGTGATTATTTCTTGAATAGTCTTGCTAATAAAAATCATGCCTGTTGTTTTTACATCATTTTTCAAATATAGATAATCTTTCACGACTACTCTCAAAACTCTTCTCGAATAATCCCAATTAATCTTGTCGATATAACCGGTAAATAACTTTGTTCCATCGAGAAAATCCCCTGTTCTGCAGCTGTCTTCGATTGTTATCTTTGCACCTTTGACAAATAAAGCCCTTGCTTCCGCTTCGGATGCACATATAATATCAAGTGTCGCCTCTGTGTTTCCGATGCTGCCGAACGGCTGATTAAACGTTATCTTACCGCCTTCTATTCTATTTCTGTAATCAACATTATTCATTTTGACAGTAATCATATTTACCATCCCCTGTCCTGCAATTCAAAATTGCAGTCATAAACATTATCTTTCCAACCTCTAATTGGTGCAAACCGTAAACCTTCTATCATTCCTGTGTAGTTTACATTTTTAATATTGAAAGTTATATAATCCTCTGTGTTTATGCTTTCAAGCCTGTTTTTGTCATCTTCGTTTACTATCGCTTTTACTGCAAAACTTTTTCTTACTTTGACAGTTTTGTTGTATACTGCTCCTGTCATTGATTCATTTTTGGATGTCACTTTGACAGGATTCTCATCTAATGAATCTTCATACACTTGAAATCTTTGCGTACTTGTTGAAAAATCAATCATAGTTCACCGTCCTCTTAACCTGCTTAAAAATAAGGTGGTTATAAAAGATGAGGTCGATATTACCGACCCCATCGTTATATTTTATGTTCCGAACACCTCTGCATTTCCTCCATGCTCGCCTACATACTGTTTAAATTTCTTGACAAGTGTTTTCATAGCTTCATCATCTACGTCTAATACTGTGTTGCCTGTAAACGTTACCGAATATGTATTGGTAATAGTCTGATTAGATGCAGCCTGATTGCTCATGCCTTCAACAGGAGTTTGACTCGGGTTAGATGTTGGTGCTGTACCATTTGCAAAATCTGCTAATTGTACAGTATTGATTGTACCAATATCTTTTAAATCTTTGAAAGGCTGATAACCAAATAAATTTATACTTCTCAATGCGCCAATAAATCCATTCAGTACACCGATGACAAGATTAATCAGCGGTGCAATAAACAATATTACCTTAGCAAGTAATTTTGCAAACGCTTCTACAACTGGTATCAAAAATTCAAAGACAGGTATAAGCATAGCCCCCATAATTTGGCCTAATCGCTGTAATGGTTCTGCTATTTTTGTAAACAATGGTTGCAATGACTTCATCATACCGCTGAATATTTCGCCTATTGCTAGGGCTGCCACGAATGTTCCAAGAGCAGCAACGACAGAACTTATTACACTCATTAAAACAGCAAAGCCTTCATGCATTCCTGAGAACAACGCATTTAAATCAAAAGAAAATACTTTTTTAAGATCTATTTTGAATATGCCCAAAAATGAAGATTTTAAAGTTTCCATTGTGTTATTGAGTTTCTCACTGATATACTCAATAGGATTATTTGCACCACTCTGTTTATAATCTTCTTGCATTTTTTTATACACATTTTCCATTGTCAAAGGAATACTTTTCATAAAGCTATATGCAACAGAGTATATGTTTTTGAACGCATCAGAAAATGACTGTACTAGCTTATCTGATGTGCTTTTCTTGCTTAACTCTGCCAAATAGCTCCAATAGTTTTTTGCTGATTCCATCATTGAATCCCAAAAAGTCAGTTGTTTATCTGTCGAGGCACTGCCAGAATCTATTTTTAAATCAGCTTTTGCTCTGTTCACTGCCTCTTTCATATCATCTATTAACGCTGTCGATTCTTTTAGAGCATCTTTCATGTTATCTTTTGTACTCTGCAATATCGAAGTGAAATCAACTTTTTCTATTCCAAGTGTTTTTTGTAGACCCGGATCTTTTGATAACGCCTCATTCAGCTTTGTTTCTAACGGTTTCAACGCACTTATAACAACATCGAGTATCTTTTCAGCTATGCTTACAAGACTCTTTCCTATTCCGTTGACGAAATTTTCCATAATGTTGAAAGTATTATTGAGTATGCTTCTTGTTGAATCGTCAAAGACATTGCCGTTATCAAAATGCGGTAATCTTCCAGTACTGAAATTGCCAAGCGTACCGGAATTAATCGCAGCTAACAAACCACGGTATTTTTTTGTAGAGGCTGCGTTTATGATAGCTTCTCCGTTTGATACCATTGCTAAAATGCTGTCACTCTTACCTGTACCTGGACCCGAAATAATACCGTCTCTTTGTAAAATCGCACCGGTTGAAAAATGAGGCACATAGCCTGATGATCGAAAAATGTTTATCCCCGGTGTATTTGAAATGGTTATCTGAGGGTTGAGAAGTTGTATTGTAGTAGCCAATTCTTCAAATTCTTTTTTTACTTTGTCTATAGACTCTTTGAATTGGTCGCTTTGAATTGTGCTAATGTTCTTCCCCAGATTTTCGAGGTCTTGCGTAAATTGCTTAAATATCTTATACTGCTGTATTACTTCACCTTCTACTATAGAAGCCATTCCCGGATATTTTTCCTGTATATTTTTATTAAAATCTGAACTTATGCTAATCCCTTGTCCTGTATCTACAATAATTTTTTTAAATGCTTGTTGTAATTCTGATACCGCGTACTTAAATCCAAAAGTTTTAAATGCTGAGTTATAGTAACTATTCAATACATCTTTTGCTAAGCTTACTGACGCTGGCGATGGTTGGTCAGGAACAACATATTTTTGTATCGCAGGCAGTGTATTACTTTGGAAATTCATGCTGATGTTTTGGAGTGATTCTATTTTAGATTTTAGATTTTTTACATCATTATCCTCTAAATTACTGAACAATTTAGGAATAATAGCTAGAGTGATCGTGAAAGCAGCTGTACCAAGTGTAGAAGATTTGGATATAAAGCCCAATCCTAATCCTACACTTGCAGCTATCAAAACATCCCGTATGGCATCTTCTATAGTTTGACTACCTGTAGTAACATCAGCTACCTTGTCGAATATTAATCCAACTGCAAAAGTGGCAAAAGTGCCAGTCACCCCAGCTAGGAAGCCTTTTTTGCTAGTTAAAAACGCTCCAAGTTCAGATGCTGAAAAAGTATCTCCCAGAACAAGTTTCAAAGTCGATGCTGCGGCAAGAGCAGAAGCAAGTCGTGACCCAATATCCGCAAAAACGTCGTTTTCTGTTGTGCTTTTTAAAAAATTCTTTACGGTTTGTTTCATAACCTCATACAAATCAAATGTTAGCATTATAGAATTTTGTAATAGTGCCCCGACTTGAGTACCAAATTCAGCCCAGTTTTCTTTGAGGACATCTACCTCTGTTCTTATTTCTAATTTTTCTTTTTCTTTGCCGATATTTTCATAGTCTGCTCGCAACGCTTTGACCGCTTGTTTTACTCTTTCGTTGACGCTAACAATACCGCTATTAATTTTTTCAAATATCCACGCACCAAAATCGAGTGTGCCTGCCAAAAAAATAGTAAGATCTCCGAGATCAATTTTTTTGTTATTTTCTGTTGACAATCCATAATGTAAACGGATTTTGTCTGCCAACCCATCAAGTCCATTGGAAATTGCTTCGCCTGCAAGTGTAACTGTACCCCAGATCAAGTCTAATGCCAGTTTACCGACAGCAGTTAAAATATTGCCAAGGTCTTTGGTTTCAAGCTGTTTTTTCAAGTTTACTATATCTGCTGATATTAATTCTTGGAATTTTCCCCAGCCCGGAATACCTAAAGTTGTCATAAGTTTACCAAGAACATTCCACGCACCCCAGAGAAGATCGACTCCAATTTGTGCAGCAGCTAACCCCACTGCTCCTAGATCTCCTTTATCAATAGCTATTTTAAGTGCGGTTATGTCTTTTGTCATGGCTGTATTAACATCTTCCCACCCAGGTACACCTAAAGTTGTCATTCCCCAATTTAATAACTTCCATACTCCCCAGAGAAGATCGACTCCAATATTTGCTAATGATTTCCCAATACTGCCAATATCTCCTGTATCTATAGCTGTTTTGAGTTTCTTTATATCTGTGTCCATTGCTGTTGATATATCAGACCATTCGGGAACTCCGGCACTTGTCATAAGCATATCGAATATTTTCCATATTCCCCATCCAATGTCAACCGCTATATTAGCAGCTGCTTTTCCTATTTCTCCTAAATCACCGTTTTTAAATGCTTTTCCGAGTCTTGCAAAATCATTCTCTAATGCTGTTACCTGTTCTCCGAATCCCATATCAGTCAACACTTTTGAAAGTTCACCCCATTTGACCGCTAATAATCCGATACCTGCAACAACAAGAAATATAGGATTACTCAACAATGCAAAGCTGATTGACAGTAGCGAAATAGCCATGCCACCTATTTTACCAAGTATAGTCAAAGTTACTCCAAGCATCGTAAACGATAGCATAAGCCCAGCTATTGATCTAACCAGATTCTTGAAATGATCGCTTTGTCCTGCTAACTGCACAAAAGCCAGCAATGCCTTACTTGCTGTTTTTATTTCATCAATGAATTGCTCTCCAATCGTTACAACAATGCTTGATATAGCTGTTTTAAGCTGTGTCCATACACCGTTAAGCGTTTCTGATGCTTTTGCACTTGCTCCCATATAATCTTGTGTTGTGTCAAGAAGCATGTTATATCTAACTTGCGCCTGTGAAGCTAAGTCCATTGTTTCAATATTCCCTTGAATCCCTTTTGTCAGCATCCAATTTTTTACCGCTGTCTGTGACAAACTTAAGCCTAAAGCTTCCGATGCTTCAGCTTCTCCACGCATTGCAGCCATAAGTCTTTCTGTTGCGTCTGGCAATTCATAACCGTATATATTGCCAAGATTGGAAGCAATTTCGACAATGTTACTTATCTGGTCTGCTGTAAGCTGATAATTCTTGCCCATTGCATACGCTTTTGACAAAGCATTGTTAACGTCAGTCTTATTGAAAAGACCCGTTTTTGTTAACTTTTCCTGGGCAGCTATAAGCACATTTAAAGCCGATAAATTTCCATTCGTTGCTATCTGTAATCGTTTGAAAGCACTTTCAGCATCAGCAGCTTTTTTTATAGCGTATCCGAAGGAAGTCAGAACTGCAGCTCCGACCGTTGCAAGGCTTTTTCCTACTTTTTCAATGCTTTGAAAAGCTACTTTTGCATATTCAACGACTCCATTAAGCACTTGCTTAGCTGTTGCCACTACTGTACGCAAAGCAAGTGCTATTTTTTCAAATGTTGCTCTTGCTATTTCTGCTACCTTGTTAAACGATACAGAAAAAGCACTTACCATTTTAGTTGATAATGAATTTATTGTTGAAAATGTTCGCTGAAAATTTTGGTTCAATTTTTCAATAGAATTTATTGTACTATTGACTCCTTTCTGAAAAAGTGAGTCATCAAGTTCGATTTTCGCCTTAAGACTTTCAAGAGTCGCACTCACACAAATCACCTCCTGTAACTCTCTATTTATAAGTTTCCTGTTTTTTGTTATAAAACATTTTAAAAGCAAGGTATATAAATTTATATTACTTTGTTTCTAAAATGCTTTAAAGTTATAAAACAAAAAAGGTGCCGTTATTAGCGACACCTTTATTTTTTTTGTGCTTCTTTTGTTCTTTTTTCTTCTATTTTGTGTCTCACTTCCGAATATGCTAACCACTGAATAAGTTGATAATTATCAAACTTCCATTCACTTTGAGGTTTCCCCGAAATCATATCCTCAACACATTGAACATTCCACCATTCAGCAGCCATGTCATACACGTTGTAAATTGGTGGTACTTGCCCTGATTCAACCGCATCATCACCACCAAAACGGTTATATGCTTTTACGAAACTCATCCGGCTTTATGCCGGATATTTCCTGTATTTTCTGCACTATTTCACCAAATATCCCTATAGGGATATCCGTTTCAATAAGTGCATCTATTCTTTCCATTATATCGTCAGATTCGAATTCCAATTGTTCACCATTGACCAAAATATGTCCGTCCAAAGCTTTAATTACTACCGCATATGTTCTGATCATATCAATCTTTTTCTTTTCTTCAAGATATTTCGGATCGTTTAAATCTGGTGCAAACTGCTTTTGTACCTTGTTTGGTTTTGTTGGTGCTTCGGGGTAAGGAAATTCTCTTTCTATTTCATCCTGAAAGTTAAGTCCAAGCGATTTTAACGGAAATACTAATTCCATGCCGTTTATATTTGTTGTATATGTGCTGTTTACTCTCAACTTCCCCTTTAACTGTGATAATTTCATACTTTTCTCTCCTTTATTTTATTTTTTGTACTTCTTCAATTGTTATTACTACTTCATACCAATCCGTTGTTATTCTTTTTGCTCTGAATTCATCATCTTTTATATACGCTGTTACTGTTCCGGCTGTCTTATCTGATATAAAACTTATCAATTCTCTTGCATCATATATAAACTTAAGAGTTTCATATAATTCATCATTGAGATAGAAGCCGATAACGTGATACCGAATTACAGCGCCGTTGTTACCTGTTTTTTCACGATACAATTTGCCTGTAATACTGTTTCTCACCCAGTTCGGCTTAGTTGAAGCGTCTACTATCTCGTAATTATCTTTCTCAACACAATGAGTGAAATCAATATTATTGATAGAAAGCATTATAACACTTCCTTTGACTCTGCTGAAATATCTATCTTATACACGATATTAGCGCTTTCATCTCTTGATATAGAATTTATTTTACAGCCATGATATTGATAAGTGGCGGTTGTTCCGTCATCTTCGTTTGTTAGTGATTCTTCTATCGTGAATCCTGTATCGTTAAGTTGTTTATCATCAAAATTCTTGTCAAAAAACGGATTAGACATACTTATTTTATAAGTTTCTCCGGTTTTAATTTGTTGCGTTGTTTTGCCGTAAAAACTTTTCTTTTCTTGATAAGTATTATTACTTGATACATTGAAATCTTCCGCAAAAGCTAATATTTCTGATGTGTTTGTTAACTGCGTATATTCTACGTTTGCACTCGCTAACGGGTCTGAAATGAGTATGTTGTTTTGCCCGAGATATACAGGTAATGTAACACCGAGATTTGTAATTACAGGTGTTGTAAGTTGATAAAATATTTTAAAATTAGCACCTGTCTCAAGGTTACTTACCGACAACGTTGTTCCGACACAGGTGCCGAAATATATTTGTCCTGTCGCTGTGCCGCTTGTTTGACACATTATGGCTGTTCCTGTGCCGCTGAAAGGTAGCGTTACATTGCCACTTGTGTAAGCAACAACCATGGAGTGCCATCGTTTTATTATTTTGCCATCTGCCCCTATTTGGTCGTAAATGCCTTGCCACCCAACCAATTCAGTGCTAAACGATATTTTGTTTTCTGTTGCTTGCGCGTAAGCTTTAGATGTTGTTCCCTCATAAATCATAAAATCGTTAAGAGCTATAAATCGTGAACCGGTACCATACGGTATATTCAAATAATCAATTGTTTTTCCTGGTGTTGATACTAATGTTTTACGTTCATAAAAAGTATTAGTAAACTGTAAGGAATATGTAGTACCATCTGTATAAACATATCTTATATAAAGAATATTCCCAGCTATACTTGTTTTACCGGTTACTTTTAATGTATACTGGGTATTTTGTTTAAACTTGCCTTTCATAAAAACCGTTGTAGAACCCAAATCATTTTTAAACTCCACCACATCGTATCCTTCATCTTTGAAATATAACGCTGTAGAATCATATGTATTGATGAAGTCTTTAAATTCTTGTGCTTTAAAAAGATTTTCGCCCCTATTTTCAACAGTGGTTGTAACTGTACCTGAACTGTAATTCCACCCTACAGTTGCAACAGAATCTACAAACGGTAAAAGTTCGCTCAGCCACGCTTCACCTGTTTGTGTCCTTCCATCAGCTGTTATATTTGAAGTTGTTGCAAGGCTTGCCCATGTTGTGTAGGAGGAATTGCTAAAGAACTTTCTAAGCGGAGCAGGTAAATTGCCCATGTTAGTTAAATCTACTACCATCGCTCCGTCTACATTTATTTCTTCGTTCGTGCCGGGATACGTAGCTGTATTGTCAGCTTTTACAATAGCAAAAAAGAAATTAAATGTAGGTGTGGAATACATAGATAATATTTCCTGCGTGCCGTACATTTTAATAAAATTTGTATTGCTGAAATTATTTGACGCACTAGCAGACGTGATCAAATCTCCTGCACTGTTACGATACTGCGTATAAAGACGGCATTTGCCGTTTGCTGTTTTTACGTATGCACAGAAAAAATATTTATGCCCTGTAACTGCATAACTAGACATACCGTAGTAAATATAATGTTGTCCGTCTGTTGATGTTGCTACGCACTTTTGAGTTTTAGTGCCGAAAACACCAGTTGTTTTACTGTTTGTAGTATTTGTTGTTATCCACCCATTTTGTAATGTATTAGCATCTTCAAAGTTGCCATTAATGCCAAGGAGGTTGACTACGGTGGTACCGTATATTTCAAACTTTGCAACTTCTTCTTTTATTCCTTTTATATTGCCAATTCCACCGACAATAGGAGTTATATCTTTTGATTCTGGAACAATCCTTAAACTGCTTTCGCGTTTTGTAAAACTTCGAGCCATACTTTTCACCCCCTGTAATGAAAAACAGGGAGCATCAAGCCCCCTGCGTGGTATTATCTTTTGTTTCTGTATTCTGTGGTGTTAAAGCACTTGTAAGTATTGCATTTTCTGCAACACAAATCAATTCTATTGTTTCATTTTTTTCTATTTTATTACCGACAATAGTTATTGATTCTGCAACGGTTGACTTAAGAGGATTTTCAAAGATGCCAAGTTGATTACCATTGATATCTTTAACTTTGACTATATAGTTAACCATTATACCACTTCCGTAAATATCCTATCAAGACATGTAACCGCTGCACCATTTGACTGATTTGCATCGTTTACGATTGATACAACTGCTAACGTTGTAGTGTTAGTTATACCGGTTATTCTAAATATTGTTGTGCCAACCTGTATTCTTATGCCTACTGCAAGTCCTGTTGTTGATGCTACGGTTAATGTTGAACCGCCACTTGTATAAGCAGCACCGAGGGTTGTTGATGGCCCAACTTTTCCCATGATTTGGCCTTCAAAACTCATTGTATCTGACTCATCGCCTTCTTTGAATACACATTTTGCCGGGTCAAAAGCTACGTTATACAGTTTATGCGTTTCAACAACAGTAATTTCATCTTCATCGTATATAGCATATTCAAGATTCATTGTAGAAATAGATGCTGGTATACCGTCATTTGCTACTGCTGTTGTCTTGAAAATAGATAATCCGGCAATCTTGAATTTTATGTCTTTGCTTACGTATCTGGAAGAAAAACTAACTTTACCGGGTCCATTATAAGGGTCAGGCCTCTTAAAATGGTTCAAATTTCCTTTTCTATCTTTCTGTGCGATTAACTCCGCCCTTTCCGGTTCATTATAGGTAAAGTCTGCTTCCATCAAGTCCACTGTGAATGTCTGTGGTGTTCCTGTACCATCTTTTATAGTTAATTTTGCGTCTCTTCTGTTTCTTACTACGTTCGCCATATATTTACACCTCCATGGAAATATTAAATATTATGTCTGCTTTCTTTATCCCGGACAATTCAAAGCAATTGGCTATTATAGGTTGTTCTACCTCTACTACAACGTTTTCGGACAGTCGTATTTTATGTTGTAATATTTCGTGCATCCTACCAGCAAAAGATAAAGCTGCGTATAAATCAGCTTCTTTTGTGTAGAATTCAAGATGACATTTAGCCGTTTTTTTGTCACTTCTCACGCTTTCATCATTACTTTTGTTTATCCAAGATACTTTTATATATTTTGAAAGCGATTGATAATCTAACGGTTGCCCAAAAGATATCGGTATATCCGTTATTTTTGTACTAAGATACTGATTGAATAGAGGTATCATTTTTTCATCACCTCGTTTATTGCTTTTGCTAACAATTTATTGAAAATTGGCTTAATTTCTTCGATGCTTCGAGTCCATTGTAAACCAGCTTGTGTTCCCTGTTCTGCTATCTTATTACATATAGCGATTGCAAAACCTTCAACTTCTTCATCTTCTAAGCCTATATCTTTTCTTTTTCTCCAAGCCCACTCATATAACGGCTGAAAAGGAGGTCGATGTGCATTCGTTCCAAATTCAATGTAAGGAGCATATTCCACTGATGTGCCGATCTCACCCTTAAGTTTTTCTGTCATTTGAAATTGAATTGACTGGAGCAGATGTCCTGTATCGCTGTTTTCTGCTGCTAATTTTTCAACAATAAGCGATTCAAGTTCACTCCCGATTTGTTCAATTACTTTCGTCCCAACTTTCCTTGCTTCATCACCTTTCACTAATAGTGCAGCTTCCCATTTAGCTTTATTTGCTAACGATATACCGACTTTCATTTTATTAGTCCTACTATAAATATGTCTTTTTCTTGCCAATATTCGGCACCTGTAATCTTGTAATTTTCAATCATATCTTTGTTTATAGTCGGCATATCGGGTAATTGACAATAGCATTTATATGAGCCTATCTGAAAGCCTTTTTCTATATCCTGTTCTGATACAGGAACGATATAACCTTTTATGCTGCTTGTTGTTATAGTTTCGCTTAATTCACCTGTCAAGATATTCGGTGTACCTTCTGTGATCTTTTTGTATGTAAGGGTTTTGAATTTCCACATTAGATATCACTCCCGATAACCCCTTTTTCATACAAGGATTGTGCTAAGTTCATTAAGTCGGTTTTTGAGAAAGTTTCTGACATTCCACCTATGCTGTAAGAATTCCATTTTCTTATATCTGTCGCTATTATTTCAAGACATTTAGCTCTTACATTTTGCCAGATTATAACTTTTCCTTCAAAAAATACTCCGTTTGTTTGTGTTGTTGAAAAAGTTATCTCACCGCTTACTTTGTCGATTGTTCCGGCTAGTTCGTTGCCATCTTTGTCATACAACTTTGCTTCGTAATTTTCATCTATTCTTTTGTATTTCGGTAATTCAAACACTTTACCTTTGCTGTCTACTTGATTACATCTTACTGTTTTAAATACCGTATAATCATGTATAAGCTCGTTTAATTCGTCATCTGTGAAAATATATTCGCTACTGTTTTTGTCATTTATCAGACTTCTTAGATATTGTAGATTTGTCATTTTTTGCTCCTTTTCCGAGCTTTATAATTTCTGCTTCGATTTCTTCATCAGGAACATTCGCAAAACCGTCTATTACATCATATGCTTTTCCGTTAACAATTACATACCGGTCTTTAGATTCGATCATCATATTTGACTTAGCCTCCTCGTAAAATAAAAAGGATGTCGCTATTAACGACACCCTTATTGTTTATTGTTAACCTGTTATAGTAAATCTACCGGCTACATCAGAGTTAGCAAATTCAAGAGTATATTCACCGATTATCTGTCCTTTTCTGCTGTCGCCTGTCTTTGCAAGTTCTTCATAGAAAGCTGCTCTGCCGTTTAATGGTCTTACCTTTAATTTAGCTGGGTCAAAGATTAATATTTCTGATGCTGGTATATGATTTGATACATTGATATTTACTTCTCCGTAGTTGCTCACGTATGCTTTTGCTACTCTACCAATTGCACTTTCTTTTTCCTGTACAATGACTTTTGAAGCATTAAGAGCTAAAAACTTGTCAACAGTAGTCGGGTGCATCCATGCGTTGTTTATTGAACCATTAGCATCAACTATTTTCTTAAGCAATGCTTTAAAATTATCTTCACTCCATGTAGTCGATGCGGTCTGTCCGTTAGCTCCGATAAAGTATCTTATACCACCCATGAGGTTTGGAGTTGTGTTATCTGACGCTGCTACTTTTACACCGTTGATTATTGTTCTTTCAAGCCATACCATCATTCTTTCAAGTTTTCTTTTTACTTCGCTTAAAAATACATCTTCGGTTACATACTGCTGTACTGCTAACTGTGTACCGGTATATTTAAGATAATCAGTGTATATCTGTGTGACGTTACTTCTTTTTACTTTTTGTGTATAATCAGCATCGGTATAATCTTCACCTTGTTTTGCTCCATGGCCAAGTATTGTTACTGTCACACCATTACTATGATTTGCATCTGCACTACTTACAAGCACTACGGTCGCAACCGTATCGCTTGATACAGCAGAAACTCTGTAAACTGTATCATCTATCTGCACTATTGTGCCGACTCGTAACCCTTTTGTGCTTGCTACTGTGATGCTGTTAGCTCCGCTTGTGTAAGATGCTCCGAGGGTTGTTGATAATACCGGTAGTACATCATCCCACCATTCCAGTGTTGTTGCGGTAACCGCCTGTCCGAACCCTATTGTGTTAAGTACCGGTGTTCCCGGTAACTTTAACATATTAAGTATAGGAGATACGTCTACTTTATTTTCTGCAATATCAAACGTTGATAACATTCCTGTTTTAACTGCCATATTTTCACCTCTTAATTATTATTCATTTTTCTGAAAGAGTTGTTTTAATGCAGCGTTGATATCTGTCGGCAACTGCTGTGATGGATTCTTATTATCAACAAACGTGCCTTTTTCCATCTCCTTCACCTTTGCATTTACTCTTTCAGTTACTTGTTTTTCTATGATGCCATTAACTGCCTTTGAGAAGTTCATTAGCTTCTCTTTTGCAGTACCTTTCAATTCTGAAAAATCTTTTGTCGGGTCGGCAAAAGTCGACAAGTCAAAGAAATCATAAATATCTTTGAATGATTCACCAAGTAAAGTTTCTTTCATTTCATTCAAAAGATTCATCCTATCAGTTTTTATGATGTCGTTAAACTTTCCCTGTTCTTCAAGAGCTTTTCTCGCTGCTTCTTCTTTCGCTTTCTTCTCTTTTGTTTCAAGAGCCTGTTTTACTCTCTTATCTGACTCTGACTGTATCAGTTTCTGCACTTCATCTTCGGTATATGTTTTTGTTTCCGGCTGCTTATTTTCTGTCTGATTTACCGCACCTTGATTATTGTCAAGTTTCGTTTCATCACCCAGATTAATATTTTCTGCCATGTTTACACCTCACTTATAATTTTATGATTAAAATTGGTATAAAAAAAGAGAGCCGTTAAGCTCTCTCTATTTTTTAAGGTCTTTTAATATTTTTTTGTATTTCTCGTAATCGTCTATATTACTCATATCAGCACACATTTCATAATAACTTAAAGCCTCATTTATTTCCATTCCTTTTTCAATCATTTCTTTTAAAATTTCGTACCGCCTTTTGTTGCTTTCTTTAAAGTCTGGATGTTCTATTGCATCAAAAATATTTATGTTTTTCATAAAATCCACCTCGCATAAATAAATTTTTTATTTGCTTTTGCTAAATCTTTCCAAACTAAATGTGTAATAATACAATTTTTTCTATAAAAAATAAAACTTTCTTCTTCTTTAGTTAAACTTTTGCGATTATTCTTTTTCAAAAATCTTTCTATTGCTTTATCAAATCTTTTTGAAATTTTTCTTACCCATTCTGCTGTTTTATCTACACGTAAAATATCTAAGTTAAAAAGTTCATTCTCATCTAAATAACTGTTAAATAAGATTTCATAACTAAACTTTTTACTTATAACCCTTAATCTTTCTATTTCACATGAATTAGCTGTTTTAAAATCAGTAAAAGAAAAACTGCTTGATTTAGGATGATTGTGAGTAAAAACATCAACTTTATTAATTAATAAATCTGCTTCTTTTCCATCAAAGTAAATACTATTGTTATTTCCACCTTTATTAATTATAACACTTCCGTCTTTGTTTAGTGCATAACATTCTTCATTTTCTAAATTTCTTATCTTAAATTCTGCATATTTCAATTTTTGCCTTACTTCTTTATCCATTTGACCTTGATAATAAAATTTTTCATAATTAATTTCTAAACTTTTTCTCACCCATCTATGTCTACATTGTATGTGTGGATGAG
>Ga0208826_1001989_pt1 | contig 15836 bp, 15 predicted proteins | sample AD_UKC115_MetaG_FD_184451 | JGI IMG/M metagenome (GOLD analysis project Ga0208826, IMG submission 184451) | Active sludge microbial communities of municipal wastewater-treating anaerobic digesters from Hong Kong - AD_UKC115_MetaG (SPAdes)... | ecosystem: Engineered > Bioreactor > Anaerobic >...
TGAGGCCCTCGAGCACGCGCGCCGCCACTTCGCGCTCGCGCCCCGTCAGCTCTGCCTTGACCGGCCGCTGCGAGCTCAAATCCTCGAAGCTCCAGATGCCCGAGGCGTGCGGCGCCTCGCGGTTGAGGGCGCGGCCCGACACATGGCACCAGAACAGCTCGCCGCTCGCGCGCTTCATGATGCGGTTGTCCGCATACCAGCCCTTGGCGTTGAGGATGGGCGCCATGCGCGCACCCAGGCGCTCGTACTCCTCGGCGCTGGGGTAGAGCATCTGGAACGACTGGCCCAACAGCAGTTCGCGCGAGCAGCCGAACATCTCGCACACATGGGCGTTGCAGTCCACCATGGTGCGGTTGCGCGACAGGATCAGCCCCACAGGCGCCAGTTCGAAGGCAAGGCGGTAATCCACATCCATAGTGCAAATCTTTACGGAAAACTACTTAATCAAATAAGTAGTATCGTAGCGCATCCCTACTGATGAGGAGACTCTCGTGAACAAGGTATTTCCTTCGGCGGCCGCGGCCCTTGAGGGCGTGGTGGCAGACGGCCAGTTGCTGGCCGTGGGTGGTTTCGGGCTGTGCGGCATTCCCGAGGCACTGATCGATGCGCTGCGCGATTCGGGGGTGAAGAACCTCACCGTCATCTCCAACAACGCCGGTGTCGATGGTTTCGGCCTGGGCAAACTGCTGGAGACGCGCCAGATCAAGAAGATGATCTCCAGCTACGTGGGCGAGAACAAGGAGTTCGAGCGCCAATACCTGGCGGGCGAGTTGGAGCTGGAATTCACCCCCCAGGGCACGCTGGCAGAAAAGCTGCGTGCGGGTGGCGCGGGCATCCCGGCCTTCTTCACCAAGACCGGCGTGGGCACCCTGGTGGCCGACGGCAAGGAACTGCGCGAATTCGACGGCGAAACCTATGTGATGGAACGCGCCCTGGTGCCCGAGGTGGCGCTCATCAAGGCCGACGTGGCCGACATGTCGGGCAACCTGCGCTTTCACCTGACGGCGCGCAACTTCAACCCTGCTGCGGCCATGGCCGGCAAGATCTGCATCGTCGAGGTGGAACGCGTCGTTGCCACGGGCGACATTGCACCCGACGACGTGCACCTGCCCGGCATCTACGTGCACCGCATCGTGCACAACCCCACGCCTGAAAAGCGCATCGAAAAGCGCACCACCCGCGACCGCAAAGTGTGAGGAGAACACCATGCCCTGGACCCAAGACCAAATGGCGGCGCGTGCCGCACAGGAACTGCAGGACGGCTTTTACGTGAACCTGGGGATCGGCATCCCCACGTTGGTGGCCAACCATGTGCCTGACCACATCGAGGTGTGGCTGCAGAGCGAGAACGGCATGTTGGGCATCGGCCCCTTCCCCTACGAGGACGAGGTGGACGCCGACCTCATCAACGCCGGCAAACAGACGGTGACCACCATCAAAGGCTCGTCCATCTTCGGCAGCCACGAGAGTTTCGCCATGATCCGTGGCGGCAAGATCAACCTGTCCATCCTGGGCGCCATGCAGGTCACCGACAAGGGCGACCTGGCCAACTGGATGATTCCCGGCAAGATGGTCAAGGGCATGGGCGGTGCCATGGACCTGGTGGCCGGCGTCAAGCGCGTGATCGTGCTCATGGAGCATGTGGCCAAGAAGAAGGACGGCACCGAAGACCTCAAGATCCTTCCGAAATGCACGCTGCCCCTCACGGGTCAGGGCGTGGTGGACCGCATCATCACCGACCTGGCCGTCATGGACGTGACCCCGCAAGGCCTCAAGGTGGTGGAGCTGGCACCGGAAGTGAGCCTGGAGTTCCTGCAGTCCAAGACCGGCGTGCCTCTGGTGCAATGAGCGCGACTTCTTGAGGTGCATCAAAAATGGCCCGCTGACGCGGGCATTTTTGTGTCAGCACCCGGCAAGGCCTGAGGCTATATTCCAACGAATGCACCCGGCGCACATCCATGACAGACACTTTGCTTGATATCGGCGACAGCGCGCACAACAGCCCCCACTACCTGCGCATCGTGACGGACATGGCCGAGCGTTGTCCTGTGGTCACCCAGGATGCCATCTACAGCGAAAGCGGCATCAAACTCGTCGACAAGGGAGCGCGAATCGACAGTCGGCTCTACGACCGACTGGTGCAACACAAGCTGCGCGAACCGCTGGACGCCCACCTTTCGGTGGAGAACGCGGTGGGTGTGGAGTATCTTCATCAAACTGCGGTGCAGATGCTGGAGTCGGATCCCCTGCCGATGCTGCTTCGTCAGGCGCTGGGTGATGGGCGCAAGTTGACGGAGCCGCTGCGCCACCTGCCGCTGACCCAACCCGTCGCCTTCAAGCTGACGGTGATGCGCGAGCAGATGCCGAATCTTTTTCTGCACAGCCTGCAGATGGCACTGGTGTCGCTGTATCTGGGGGTGCGCAGCGGTCTTGAGTCGCACCAGCTGACGTCTCTGGCGGCCGCCGCGCTCTTGCATGATCTAGGTGCACTGCACATGGATCCTTCCTGGCGTGATCCGCGCCACAAGGTGACCGGTCCGTCGCGCAAACACCTGATTGCCCATCCGATCACGGCCATGCTGATGGTGCGTGATGCCAAGGTGTACAGCCGCGCCGTGGAGGTGGCAGTGCTGGAACACCACGAACGCATGGATGGCTCTGGCTATCCCCGTGGTCTGGCTGGCAAGGACATTTCCGTCATGGGGCAGATTCTTCTGCTCGCGGAAGTGGTCACCGCCTTCTATGAAAAATACCTCGACAGCCCTGCACAGCAGCTCTCGCTGGTGCTGAGGCTCAATCATCGCAAGTTTCCGGGAGGGCTCGTGGCCCATGTCCTGGCTCTGGGGGATTATGAAAACGACGGACAAGTCCAGTCCGCCTTGCCCCAAGGGAATCAGATCGGTGCCTTGGCCAGCCAGTTGGCCAAGGCGTTTGCCCAGTGGGAGCAGCTCAAGAAGTCGCTCCCGCAGGAATTGGCGCATAGTCCCGGTGGCGGGCCTGTGGGCTATGTGGAGAACAGCCTGCTGATGCTCAAGCGGGCCCTCACTGAAGCGGGAGCACACCCCGACCACCATGGCGCGCTGCTGGAGCAGTTGCAGGGCGACGAGCAAGGCTTGTCTGAACTGGCCTATGTGGTGCGAGAGGCCATGTGGCAGCTGGAGCACATTGTCTATGGCTGCCAGCGCCGCTGGCATGCCGATTTGGAGGAACGATCCAGCCCCGCGGCGCTGGCGGCGGCGCAGTGGTGTGAATGGGTCCGTTCCTTGCAGGGCGAGTGATGCGTGCCGGTTCGCGCGCGCATCCACCCATCCATTGCCGCCGTGCACAACCCCCGCCGCCCTGATGTGCTGCCCATGCGGGCAGGCGTGAGCCCCAGTTGCGTGGTGCTGCCCTCCAGCGGTAGCGGCACCATGCTGGACTTTCTGACACAACGCATACCGGCCGTCACGCGCGAGGCATGGGCGCAGCGCATGGAGCAGGGTGACGTCGTCGATGAGCACGGCGTGCCCGTGACCCCGGCGCGGGCCTTCGAGCGCGGCATTCGCCTGTACTACTACCGCTGGCTCGACCAGGAGCCTTGCATCCCCTTCGAAGAAACGGTGCTCTACCAGGACGCCCACTTGCTGGTGGCCGACAAGCCGCATTTCATGCCCGTCACTCCCACGGGCCGGTACCTGCACCACAGCCTGCTGGTGCGCCTGAAGCACCGGCTGCAGTTGCCTGAACTCTCGCCGCTGCATCGCATCGACCGCGACACCGCGGGGTTGGTGCTTTTTTCGGTGCAACGGGCCACGCGGGGGCTGTACCAGGGCCTGTTCCGCGATCGCGCCATCACCAAGCACTACGAGGCGGTGGCGCCCTGGCGTGAAGGTCTGGCGCTGCCGCCCGAATACCGCAGCCGCCTGGAGGAAAGCCCGCAGTTCTTCCGTATGCACGAAGTGCCTGGCGAACCCAACAGCCACACCCGCATCCAGGTGCTGGAGGTGGGGCAGGGCTGGGCACGCTACCGCCTGGAGCCCGTCACCGGCAAGCGCCACCAGTTGCGCGTGCACATGGCCGCGCTGGGCCTGCCCCTGCGCAACGATGCCTTCTACCCCGAGGTGAACGACCCGCCAGAGGGCGACTACTCCCGCCCCTTGCAACTGCTGGCCCGGTGGCTGGAATTCTCGGATCCCCTGACGGGCGAATCCCGGCGCTTCCTGAGTCAGCGGCAGTTGGAACCCTTGTGAACTGATCCAGGGAGGCGTCACCCACCGGACACGGATTTCCGGGCTGCGGCTTCTATCATTTGGCGCATGACCACCTCCCTCCGCTCCACCCTCGACTTTCTGTTGTACGACTGGCTCCAGGCCGAGTCGCTCACCGCGCGCGAGCGCTTTGCCGACCATTCGCGCGAGACCTTCGACGCCGTGATGGACACCTGCGAGCGCATCGCGCGCGAGAAGTACGCGCCCTTCAACCGCACGGTGGATGTGCAGGAGCCGCATTTCGACGGTGAGAAGGTCATCCTGCCGCAGTGCACCTACGACGCCCGCCAGGCCTATGCCGACAGCGGCATGCTGAGCGCCGCGCAGGACTACGAGCTGGGCGGCATGCAGCTGCCCTATGTGGTGGAGTCGGCGGCGGGCAGCTTCTTCGGCTGCGCGTCCATCAGCATTGGCTCCAACCTGCTGACCACGGGCAATGCCAATGCCATCCTGGTGCATGGCACGCCGATGCAGCAGCAGGTGTTTGCCGCCAACGAATTCAACGGCCGCTGGGCGGGCACCATGTGCCTGAGCGAGCCGCAGGCAGGCTCGTCCTTGAGCGACATCACCACCCGCGCCGAGGCCGATGGCGAAGGCTTCGAGGCCGACCCGCTGGGCCCGCGCTACCGCCTGCGCGGCAACAAGATGTGGATCAGCTCGGGCGACCACGAGCTGACCGAGAACATCGTGCACCTGGTGCTGGCCAAGATTCCGGGGCCCGACGGCAAGCTGGTGCCGGGCGTGAAGGGCATCTCGCTGTTTATCGTGCCCAAGAAGCTGGTGGACACCGAAGGCCAGCTCACCGGCGAGCGCAACGACGTGGCCCTGGCCGGCCTGAACCACAAGCTGGGCTGGCGCGGCACCACCAACACGCTGCTGAACTTTGGCGAGGGCAAGTACCCGGTGCGCGGCGCTGCAGGCGCCATCGGCTACCTGGTGGGCAAGCCGGGCGAGGGCCTCAAGTGCATGTTCCACATGATGAACGAGGCGCGCATCGCCATCGGCATGGCCGCCACCATGCTGGGGCTGGCGGGCTACTACGCCAGCCTGGACTACGCCAAGACGCGCCTGCAGGGCCGCCCTGTTGGCGAGGGCGGCAAGGACGCCAGCAGCCCCCAGGTGCGCCTGATCGAGCACGCCGACGTCAAGCGCATGCTGCTGGCGCAAAAGAGCTACAGCGAGGGCGCGCTGGCGCTCAACCTGTACTGCGCCAAGCTGGTGGATGAGGGCCGCACGGGCAGCCCCGAGGCCGCCGCCCAGGCCAAGCTGCTGTTGGAAGTGCTCACCCCCATCGCAAAGAGCTGGCCCAGCGAGTTCTGCCTGGAGGCCAATTCGCTGGCCATCCAGATCCACGGCGGCTACGGCTACACGCGCGACTTTCCGGTGGAGCAGTACTGGCGCGACAACCGCCTGAACATGATCCACGAGGGCACGCACGGCATCCAGGCCGCCGACCTGCTGGGCCGCAAGGTCCTCATGCAGGGCGGGGCAGGGCTGCAGCTGTTGGCGCGCACCATCGAAGCCACCATTGCCCAGGCCCGCCAAAGGCCCGAACTGGCGCCCTATGCCGACCAGCTCGCCCAGGCCCTGCAGGACGTGAGCGCCGCCACCCAGGCCGCCTGGTCCACCGGCAACCCCAACGAGGCGCTGGCCAATGCCGTGCCCTACATGCAGGCCTTCGGCCACATGGTGCTGGCCTGGATGTGGCTGGACGTGGCGTGCAAGGTGCTGGCGCAGGATGCTATGCTTTCGATAGCTGCTAACGCAGGAAGAATGGGCGCTGCAAGGTATTTTTACCATTACGAACTGCCCAAGATCGGTGCCTGGCTGCGCGTGGTGGGCACGCGCGACGCCACCTGCATGGCGATGGCAGAAGAGGCGTTCTGAACAACGCCTGCCATTACCACGTGCCCCGGCCCCGTGTCCGCGCCCCAGCGTTTTGCCCCGACCAATCGCTCAGGAGACAGGCGCCGCCAGGGCGGACGCGCACAATCATTCGACTAAACCGGCCCTGGCAGCGCTGCTGGGCGGTCAGGGCCAATGCATTACCCAAGGAGACCACACCACCATGACCCGTACCATCCAACAACTGTTCGACCTCCAAGGCAAGACCGCACTCGTCACCGGCGGCTCGCGCGGCCTGGGCCTGCAGATGGCCCACGCGCTGGGCGAGGCGGGCGCGCGCATCATGCTCAGCTCGCGCAAGGCCGCCGACCTGGAAGAGGCCACCGCCGAGCTGCAGGCCGCTGGCATTGATGCCCGCTGGATCGCTGCCGACTGCGCCAAAGAGGCCGACATCGAGCGCCTGGGGCGCGAGACGCTGGAGCGCATGGGCGACATCGACATCCTGGTCAACAACGCGGGTGCCACCTGGGGCGCACCGGCCGAAGACCACCCGCTCGACGCCTGGGACAAGGTCATGAACCTCAACGTGCGCGGCTACTTCCTGCTCAGCCAGTACGTGGCCAAGCACAGCATGATTGCGCGCAAGCGCGGCAGCATCCTGAACGTGGCCTCCATCGCCGGCCTGGGGGGCAACCCGGTGGGCATGCAGACCGTTGCGTACAACACCTCCAAGGGCGCGGTCATCAACTTCACGCGTGCGCTGGCGGGCGAGTGGGGGCGCTACGGCATCCGCGTCAACGCCATCTGCCCGGGCTTTTTCCCCAGCAAGATGACCAAGGGCCTGCTGCAGGCGCTGGGCGAAGACAAGCTGCGCGCCCATGCGCCGCTCAACCGCCTGGGCGACGACGAAGACCTCAAGGGCCTGAGCGTGCTGCTGGCGTCGGACGCGGGCAAGCACATCACCGGCCAATATGTGGCCGTGGATGGCGGCGTGAGCGCGCTGGTGGGGGGGTGATTTTGGTGCACCCCCCTGTGGCGCTTTGCGCCTTCCCCCCGCTCTCGCCTCGCGTTGCGAGGCGGGCAGGGGGACGCTCCCGGCGCGGCGGGGCGGCCCTTGCGCGGGAGCCCTGGTGTGGGGCACGCCCATATCCTGCGGCGGGGGTGGCGCGGCGTGTTGTGGAGAACCTGAGATGACAGACGCACTGAGCTTTGGCGTGCACATTCCGTTTGTGGAGCACCTGGGCTTCACCCTGCACCGCATGGAGGCGGGGGAGTCCGAGCTGCGTTTTGCGGCGCGGCCCGAGCACCACAACTCGTTTGACGTGACCCACGGCGGTGCGCTGATGACGCTGCTGGACGTGGCCATGGCCACCGCGGCGCGCAGCCATGCGCCGGAGATGGGTGTGGTCACCGTCGAGATGAAGACCAGCTTCATGCAGCCCGCCCAGGGGCCGCTGGTGGCGCGTGGGCGCCTGCTGCACCGCACGGCCACGCTGGCCTTTACCGAGGCCACGGTGCACGACGCACAGGGCCGCCTGTGCTGCCAGGCCACGGGCACCTTCAAGGTGGTGCGCCGCCTGCCGGTGGATGGGCGCCAGGTGCATGCACTCAAGGCCGTGCCCACCGATTGATGGGTTCATAGAAAAATCTGGCTGTAGCGCTTATGGATAAAGCGCAAGCAGCTATCAAAACAGTAGCAAAAGGAGCCAAACCATGCCCCGCAATCAGCAAATCCTGCTTGCCAGCCGCCCCCAGGGCGAAGCCACGGTGGAGAACTTCCGCCTCGTCGCCACCGACACGCCTGCGCTGCAGGACGGCCAGGTGCTGGTGCGCCACCACTACCTCAGCCTGGACCCCTACATGCGCGGCCGCATGAACGAGAGCAAGAGCTACGCCGCCGCCCAGCCGCTGGACAGCGTGATGATCGGCGGCACGGTGGGCGAGGTGGTCGAGAGCCGCCACCCCAAGTACGCCGCGGGCGACAAGGTGGTGGGCATGGGTGGCTGGCAGGAGTACAGCGTGGTCGATGCCAACACCCCCGGCACCCTGCGCAAGGTGGACACCACCCATGTGCCCCTGTCGCACTACCTGGGCGCCGTGGGCATGCCCGGCGTCACGGCCTGGTACGGGCTGGTCAAGATCATTGCGCCCAAGGCGGGCGACACCGTGGTGGTGAGCGCCGCCACCGGCGCGGTGGGCAGCGCCTTTGCCGCGCTGGCCAAGGCCCGGGGCTGCCGTGCGGTGGGCATTGCGGGCGGCGCCGACAAATGCCGTTACGCCACCGAGGAGCTGGGCTTTGACGCCTGCATCGATTACAAGGCGCACAACGGCGACACGCGCTCGCTGGCCAAGGCGCTCAAGGACGCCTGCCCCGACGGCATCGACGGCTACTTTGAAAACGTCGGCGGCTGGATCATGGACGCCGTGATGCTGCGCATGAATGCGTTTGGCCGCATTGCCGTGTGCGGAATGATCGCGGGCTACGACGGCGCGCCCCTGGCCATGGCCAACCCGGCGCTCATCCTCATCAACCGCATGAAGGTCGAAGGCTTCATCGTGGGCGAGCACATGGAGGTCTGGCCCGAGGCGCTCAAGGAACTGGGCCAGCTCGTGGGCAGCGGCACGCTGCGCCCGCGCGAGAGCGTGGCCCAGGGCCTGGCGGCTGCGCCCGAGGCCTTCCTGGGCATGCTCAAGGGCAAGAACTTCGGCAAGCAGCTCGCCAAGCTGGTCTGAACCCATTGACCACCACCGCCGGAGACCCCATGGACACCCTGATCCTGCACCACTACCCCGCGTCGCCCTTTGCCGAAAAGATCCGCCGCGTGCTGGCCTTCAAGCAACTGGCCTACCGCTCGGTCATCATCCCCGACGTGATGCCCAAGCCCGATGTGCTGGCCCTGACCGGCGGCTACCGGCGCACGCCCATCCTGCAGATCGGCGCCGACATCTATTGCGACACCGCGCTCATCTGCCAGGTGCTGGAGCAGCGCAGCGCCGCGCACGCGCTGTACCCGCCGCACCTGCTGGGGGTCTCGCGCATCGTCGCGCAGTGGGCCGACAGCACCTTGTTCTGGGCCGCCATGGCCTACAACCTGCAACCGCGCGGCGCTGCCGCCCTGTTTGCCCAGCAGCCACCCGAGGTGGCCAAGGCCTTTGCCGCCGACCGGGGCGCCATGAGCGCTGGCATGCAGCGCCTGCGCCCGCAGGACGCCACCGCCGCCTACCGCTCCTACCTGCGGCGCATTGCCCACATGGTGGAGGAGCATGACTTCCTCTTTGGCGACCAGCCCTGCGTGGCCGACTTTGCCGCCTACCACCCGCTGTGGTTCACCCGCGTGTGTGTGCCCACCATGGCCGACATCTTCGAGCCCGTGCCCGCCGTGCTGGAGTGGATGGACCGCATCGCCGCCCTGGGCCCGGCGCGCATGGAGAAGTTCAAGTCCGAAGACGCCATCACCGTGGCCGCCAACGCCGAGCCCGCGCCGCTGCTGGAGGACGTGTTCCAGGACGAGCACGGCATCCCGCTGGGCAGCCAGGTCACCGTGGCGGCAGAGAGCTTCGGCCAGGAACCCACGCAAGGCACGCTGCTGGCGGCCACCCGCACCCGTTACACGCTGCGCCGCGAAGACCCCCGTGCGGGCACGGTGCACGTTCATTTCCCACGCATCGGATACGTACTCAGAAAGGCAGAGCAATGATCGACAACTTTGCAGGCAAGACCGCCGTCCTCACCGGCGCGGGCTCGGGTTTTGGGCTGGAATGCGCGCGCATCGGCGCACGCCTGGGCATGAACCTGGTGCTGGTCGATGTGCAGCAGGACGCGTTGGACGCCGCCGCCGCTGAAATGCGCGCTGCGGGCAGCCAGGTGCTGGCCTGCCGCGTGGACGTGTCCAACGCCGCGCAAATGGAGCAACTCGGCGCCGACGTTCTGGCGCGCTTCGGGGCGCCGCACCTGGTGTTCAACAACGCGGGCGTGGGCTCGGGCGGCCTGATCTGGGAAAACTCGGTGCAGGACTGGGAATGGGTGCTGGGCGTCAACCTCATGGGCGTGGTGCACGGCGTGCGTGTGTTCACCCCCATGATGCTCGACGCCGCCCGCAACGACCCCGCCTGGCGCGGCCACATCGTCAACACCGCCAGCATGGCCGGCCTGCTCACGCCGCCCAACATGGGCGTGTACAACGTCAGCAAGCACGCCGTGGTGAGCCTGAGCGAGACGCTGTACCAGGACCTTTCCCTCGTGAGCGACCAGGTCGGCGCCAGCGTGCTGTGCCCGTACTTTGTGTCCACCGGCATCAACGACAGCCACCGCAACCGCCCCGGCGCCCTGGCGGCCGACAAGCCCACACGCAGCCAGCTCATCGGCCAGGCCATGATCTCCAAGGCGGTCAGCAGCGGCAAGGTGACCGCCGCCGAAGTGGCGCAAAAGGTCTTCGACGCCGTGGCCGCCGGGCAGTTCTACATCTTCAGCCACCCCCAGGCCCTGGGCGCGGTGCGCACGCGCATGGAAGACATCGTGCAGGTGCGCAACCCCACCGACCCCTTTGCCGACAAGCCCGAGCTGGGCGTACAACTGCGCGCGCAGTTGCGCGCCGGGTAAGGCCATTCACGCAGCGGCTGCGGACTTCATTCGTCTGGCTGGGTGGCCGCAGCCGCCACCACCGCCAGCACAAAGGCCATGCACAGGGCCCATTTCAGGGCCACGGCCGCGAAGGCGACGCTGTACACCTGCGGCACGCCAAAGCGCGGCACCTCGGTCAGCCACCAGTGCAGCGCGTTTTCGGTGGCGTCGCTGGCGGCGGCCAGTGGCAGCAACCAAGCCACGGCGGTGCGCAGCCATGGGCGCCAATGCGCCATCAGCCCCTGCCGCATGGCAAACAGGTAGCCAAACACGCCGTAGGCCAGCAGCAGCGCACCGTCGATGAGCAGGTGCAGGCGGTAGCGTTCCAGGTGCTCGGGCGGCCAGGTGTGCACGATGGCGCCAAACGCCTGCGGCGTGGCGGCAAATTGCAGGCTCAGGGCGCTGGGGCGCAGCGGCGCCAGGTACCACAGCAGACCCGCCAGCAGCACGACCACCAGCAAAGCGCTGCCATACAAGGCGGCGCGGGTTGTGGCGCCGTTCACGGGTAGGGGCGCACCAGCCGCACGGGCAGCGCGCTGTCCTTGTGCACCGGGGTAGAGTCGCCGCTGCCCATGTCCACCGCCCAGCCCTGGCGCGTGCCCATGCGGTTGGCCACGCCGCCGGTGCTGCCCTGCATGGCATTGCCATAGTTGTACATGTTGACGCTGCCGGTGTGGATGCGCGAGGTGCTGGACCAATGCCAGGTGCCGGGCGAGGACGGGAACAGCACCGAATCCACCCCTGGCGGCACGGCGCGGCGCTGCACCAGGTGGCGCAGCTCGGTGGCGCGCGGCAGGCGCCAGGGCACGCCCTCGGCCTGGCTGCGCTCGCGCGCCACGGCCTGGGCTTCGCTGCGGGTGAACAGGCGTGGCAGACCGGCACAGGTCTTGCCGTTCCAGCGCGTGCCTTCCAGGCAGCGCGACCAGGCGACCTTGGAGCGCGCATCGATCACCAGGGTGCCGTCCTGCGACACCTCCATGCGCACCGGGGCGGCCGCAGGGGCGGAGGCGGGGGGTTGGGCTTCGCCGTCCTCGTCCTCGTCTTGTTGTGCTTGGGCGGCGCCGCTGGCCAGGGCGGCCAGTGCCAGCACGCACGCCTGGGCCCAGCGCCATGTGCGCCCGATGGGGGCGGCAGGGCAGGGCGCGCAGGTGACGGATGGTGTCGGCCCGGCTGTGGCAAACTCGCGCGCTTCGTGTTTCAGACCTTGGTTCATGCAGAGCATCATCCGGCAATTGGCCGCAGAAATCAAAATTGGGGAATCGCAGGTCCGCGCTGCGGTGGATTTGCTGGACGGCGGGGCCACCGTGCCTTTCATCGCGCGCTACCGCAAGGAGGCGACCGGCGGGCTGGACGACATCCAGCTGCGCGAGCTCGAAGCGCGCCTGTCCTACCTGCGCGAGCTGGACGAGCGCCGCGCCGCCGTGCTCAAGGCAATTGACGAGCAGGGCAAGCTCACCGACGCCTTGCGCGCTGCCATTGCCGCCGCGCCCACCAAGCAGGAGCTGGAAGACCTGTACCTGCCCTTCAAGCAAAAACGCCGCACCAAGGGCCAGATTGCACGCGAGTTCGGCATCGAGCCGCTGGCAGACAAGCTGTTTGCCGACCCCACGCTGGACCCGGTGGCCGAGGCGCAGGCCTTCTGCAAGCCCGCCACGCTGCTGGACGACGGCAAGCCGGGGCCGGACTTCTCCACCCCCCTGGCGGTGCTGGACGGGGTGCGCGACATCCTCTCCGAACGCTGGGCCGAAGACCCGCAGCTCGTGCAGGCGCTGCGCGAATGGCTGTGGGCCGAGGGCCTGCTGCGCAGCAAGAAGGTGGAGTCCAAGAACGAGGCCGACCCCGAGGTGGCCAAGTTTCGCGACTATTTTGATTACGACGAGCCCATTGGCCGCGTGCCCTCGCACCGGGCGCTGGCGGTGTTCCGGGGCCGGGCGCTGGAGATTCTGGAAGCCAAGCTCGTGCTGCCCGTCGAACCTGAGCCTGGCAAACCCAGCCTGGCCGAAGGCAAGATTGCCCTGCACCTGGGCTGGAGCCACGCAGGCCGCAAGGCCGACGACCTGATCCGCAAATGCGTGGCCTGGACCTGGCGCGTCAAGCTCAGCCTCTCGACCGAGCGCGATTTGTTCTCGCGCCTGCGCGAAGAGGCCGAGAAGGTCGCCATCAAGGTGTTTGCCGACAACCTGCGCGACCTGCTGCTGGCCGCCCCGGCGGGCACCAAGGCGGTGATGGGGCTGGACCCCGGCATCCGCACCGGCGTGAAGGTGGCCGTGGTGGACGCCACCGGCAAGCTCGTCGAAACCGCCACCATCTACCCCCACGAGCCGCGCCGCGACTGGGACGGCAGCCTGCACACGCTGGCCCGCCTGGTCGAAAAGCACGGCGTGCAGCTCATTGCCATCGGCAACGGCACCGCCAGCCGCGAGACCGACAAGCTCGCCGCCGAACTCATCAAGTTATGGCAAAATGCGGCCCAAGGGCAAGCGGGACAAGCGCAGGCAGCTATCGAAAAGATAGTGGTCAGCGAAGCCGGCGCCTCGGTCTATTCGGCCAGCGAATACGCCAGCCAGGAAATGCCCGACGTGGACGTAAGCCTGCGCGGCGCCGCCAGCATTGCGCGGCGCCTGCAGGACCCACTGGCCGAACTGGTCAAGATCGACCCCAAGAGCATTGGCGTAGGCCAATACCAGCACGACGTGAACCAGAGCGAACTGGCGCGCACGCTGGACGCGGTGGTCGAAGACTGCGTCAACTCCGTGGGCGTGGACCTGAACACCGCCAGCGCGCCGCTGCTCTCGCGCGTGTCGGGCCTGTCGCCCAGCGTGGCCAAGGCCGTGGTGCGCTGGCGCGAGCAGAACGGCGCGTTCAAGAACCGCAAGCAGCTCATGGACGTGTCGGGCCTGGGCGCCAAGACCTTCGAGCAGGCCGCGGGCTTTCTGCGCATCCGCGGTGGCGACAACCCGCTGGACATGACCGGCGTGCACCCCGAGACCTACCCCGTGGTGGAGCAGATCATTGCCCAGACCGGCAAGCCCGTGGCCGAGCTGATGGGCCGCGCCGACATGCTCAAGACCCTCAAGCCCGAGCTGTTTGCCAACGAGAAGTTCGGCACCATCACGGTCAAGGACATCCTGGGCGAGCTGGAAAAGCCCGGCCGCGACCCGCGCCCCGACTTCAAGGTGGCGCGCTTCAACGAAGGCGTGGAAGACATTGCCGACCTCAAGGAAGGCATGGTGCTGGAGGGCACGGTGAGCAACGTGGCCCAGTTCGGCGCCTTTGTGGACCTGGGCGTGCACCAGGACGGGCTGGTGCACGTCAGCCAGTTGGCACACAAGTTTGTGCAGGACGCGCGCGAGGTGGTCAAGACCGGCGACATCGTCAAGGTCAAGGTGCTGGAGGTGGATGTTGCACGCAAGCGCATCAGCCTGAGCATGAAGCTGGACGCCGCCCCCGCGCGCCGCGACGGGCCGCGCGACAACCGCTTTGAAAGCGCAGGCCGGGGCCAGGCACAGTCGCGCCGAAGCAACGAACCCGCGCCCCAGAGCGCCATGGCCTCGGCGTTTGCCAAGCTGCAGCAAGGAAAGGGCAGGGCAGGTACATAATCAGGCGAACCGATCCCACCGCCGTGCCCCCATGGAACTGAACGCCCTGCTGGCCACGCCCGCCCTCCTGCCCAGCCTGCCCAGGGCGGTGGCCTTGCTCATGAGCGAGCTGGCGCACGAGGAACCCAACCTGCGGCGCGTGAACCAGTTGTTCGGCACCGACCCGGCCCTGGCCGCCCGCCTGCTCGAAAAAGCCAACTCCGACGCCTTCGCCGGCCCGCGCACGGTGGCGGGCATTTCCGAAGCGCTGGCCCTGCTGGGCACGGCAGACCTGCGTGAACTGGTCAGCACCGCGCCGCTGGGCACGGCCTCGCGCTCGGTTCCGGGCCTGAACCTGCAACAGTTCTGGCGCTACAGCCTGGCCGCAGCCAAGTTCGCCCGCTCGCTGGCGGGCAGCGTGCACCACAGCCAGGCGGCGGCCTACACCGCAGGCTTGCTGCACGGCATTGGCGAATTGCTCATCCACCAGGCCGACCCCGAGCGCGTGCAGTCGCTCAACACCCTGGTCGCGCCGCTGGACCTGCGCCGGGCCAAGCTGGAAGGGCGCATCTTTGGCTACTGCTACAACCAGGTCAGCGCCGGCCTGGCGGAGCGCTGGCAGTTGCCCGAGGCCGTGGTCGATGCCCTCAAATACCAGCATGCCCCGTTCGAAAACCGCACCTACGAGCCGCTGGCCGGTGTGGTGCACCTGGCCGTGTGGCGCGTGCGCGCCCACGAGGCAGGCATGGACGAAAAGGAAATGGTCGTCACCTTCCCCGACCAGGTGGGCCTGCCCCTGGGGCTGGACATCGACATGGTGCTGCGCCAGGACCCCATCGACTGGAACCCCAAACCCGAAGAATCCGCCGATGCCGCAGACCCCGACCTGTACCTGGTCTGACCTGATCTGCGACCCATCGGCATGAAGGCACTGCGCATCCACGCAGGCGCAAAGGCGCTGGCCCACCTGCGCCGCCACGGCCTGCAGCCGCAGGACGTATGCACCATCCCCGCCGCCGCCGGCGGCCCCAAGGGCCTGGTGCTGGGGCCGCTGGACCGCTTCCTGTTCGGCACCTGGCTGCCGCGCTCCACCCAGCCCGTGCACCTGGTGGGCGCCTCCATCGGCGCGTGGCGCATGGCCACCGCCTGCCTGCCCGACCCCGTGGCCGCCCTGCAGCGGCTGGAGCACGACTACATCGCCCAGCAGTACGACCCCGAACCCGGCGCCCGCCGCCCTACGCCGCAGCAGGTCAGCGCCCGTTTCGGCCAAACGCTGCAGGCGTTTTACGGCGGGCAGATCGATTCCGTGCTGCAACACCCCCGCTACCGCCTGCACATCGTGGCGGCCCGTGGCCGCCACCTGCTGGCGCGTGAGCACCGCTGGGCCACGCCGCTGGGCTACCTGGGCGCCTTTGTGTCCAACTGTCATGACCCTTGCGGTTCACCCTGGATGATGGAAGACACTGGGGGCGTGCGGGCCAGCACGGGTAGAGGTCGGTCAATTCTTTGATGGCGCTCGACCGCGATCGCCAACTTGACCCGCTG
>Ga0208826_1001996_pt1 | contig 15797 bp, 13 predicted proteins | sample AD_UKC115_MetaG_FD_184451 | JGI IMG/M metagenome (GOLD analysis project Ga0208826, IMG submission 184451) | Active sludge microbial communities of municipal wastewater-treating anaerobic digesters from Hong Kong - AD_UKC115_MetaG (SPAdes)... | ecosystem: Engineered > Bioreactor > Anaerobic >...
ACGGCGAACGCCACCGCGCCGATCCAGCCGATTGCCCCGCCGCGCGCTGTCACCGCAGGCCTCCTTCGATCAGATCCGCTGCGGGATTCGCGGCCCGCACGCCCTCGCGCCATGGGCGCCGCTCAGAACTGCGGGCCGAACGTGAACTGGATCGTCTCGGTGCGGTCCCCAGGCTTCTTCCGGATGGGCCGCGCCAGGTTGATCATGATGGGTCCGACGGGCGCCTGCCACTGGAAGGAAATACCCGCCGAGGCGCGCAGCTCGCCCGCGTCGAAGTCGTTGAAGGTCTTGTACACGTTGCCGATGTCGGTGAACAGGGCGAGGCGCACGCTGTCGTTGCTCTCCTTCACGAAGGGCGTGGGCAGGATCAGCTCGGCCGTGCCCAGCACCTTGAAGGCGCCGCCGATCGGCTGGCGGCAGTAGTCGCTGGTGTTGTTGGTGGACAGGCAGGTCGGCGCGATCTCGAAAGGACCCAGAGTGTTGTCCTGGAAGCCGCGCACGTCGCGCACGCCGCCGGAGTAGAAGTTCTCGAAGAAAGGCAAGCCCGACAGGCGCACGCGCTGTCCAGTGGCGGGGTCGATGCGGCCGACGGCATCGCGGTAGCTGTCGCCATAGCCGAGGTTGCCTGAGAGCATGAAGGTCAGTCGCTCGCTCAGCGGGAAATAGTGCACGCCCTGGTAGAAGAGCTTGTAGTACTCCAGCGTCGAACCCGGCAGCGCCACTTCTGCCGAGAAGGACTGCAGGCCGCCGCGGGTCGGCGTGAAGAACTTGTTGCGCGTATCGTGGGCCCAGCCCGCCGTCATGGTCCAGCTGTGGATGGTGCGGTGGTCGAGGTCGGTGAGGAAATCGATGATGCGCTGCGGCGTGGCTCCGGCGACGGTGCGGATCTCCGTCTGCGACACGCCCAGCGCCAGCGATACCGAGTCGGTTTCGGTGACCGGTACCGACAGCGAGCTGTTGAAACTGTCGGTGTTGGTGAAGTAGTTGGCGATGTTGGCCTGGTTCTGGTCGAACTCGCTGTGCGACAGGCTGTAACCCAGCCCGACGCCGGAATCGGTCAGGTACGGCTGGAAGTAGCTGAGGTCGTAGCGCTTGAGGTAGGCACTGCGCTGGATGGTCGTGGCGACGCGATCGCCGGTGCCAAGGAAGTTGTTCTGCGACACCGACACGCTGGCGATGATCCCCTGGACCTGCGAGTAACCCACGCCGAACAGCAGGCTGCCGGAGGGCTGCTCCTCGACCGTCACATCCATGTCGACCTGGTCGTCGGAATCGGCCACCTTGGGCGTCTCGATCTCCACCTTCTTGAAATAGCCCAAGCGCTGTAGGCGCACCTTGGAGCGGTCGATCGCCGCCTGGGAGTACCACGAGCCCTCGAACTGGCGCATTTCGCGGCGCAGCACCTCGTCCTCGGTGCGGCTGTTGCCCTTGAAGTTGATGTGGCGCACGTATACGCGCTTGCCCGGGTTGACGTAGAACGTCACGTCGACGATGCGCTTGTCCTTGTCGACCTTCGGCACCGGCGTCACTTCGGCGAAGGCGTAGCCGATGTTCGACAGCACCGCGGTCATGGCCTTGGCGCTCTTTTCCAGCTTGCGGCGCGAGAAGGTTTCGTTCGGCTTGGCCTGGATCAGCTGGCGCAGTGCGTCCTCGGACAGGATGAGCTCGCCCAGCAGCTTGATCTCGCCGATCTGGTACACGTCCCCCTCGTGCACGTTGGCGGAGATATAGATGTTGCGCTTGTCCGGGCTGATGCTGACCTCGGTGGACTCGATGTCGAAGTCGGCGTAGCCACGGTCGAGGTAGTAGGAGGCGAGCTTCTCCAGGTCGCCGGACAGCTTCTCGCGCGAATACTGGTCGTCGCGCGAGTACCAGGAGGTCCAGTTGGTCGTGTCGGACTCGAACTCGTCGCGGATGTCCTTGTCGCTGAAGGCCTTGTTGCCGACGACATTGATCTGTTTGATGCGCGAGGCCTTGCCTTCGGCGATGTTGATGTTGATGTCGACGCGGTTGCGGTCCAGCGGCGTGACCTTGGTGTCGATGGTCACGTTGTACTTGCCGCGGTTGTAGTACTGGCGGGTCAGCTCCTGTTGCACACGGTCGAGCTGCAGGCGGTCGAAGGTCTCGCCTTCGTTGAGGCCGATGCCCTTGAGGCCCTTGCGCAGTTCGTCTTCCTTGACGTCCTTGTTGCCCTTGATCGTGATCTTGGAGATGGCCGGACGTTCCTGCACGCTCACCACGAGCACATTGCCCTGGCGCGAGAGCTGCACGTCGTTGAAGAAGCCGGTCTTGAACAGGGCGCGAATGGCCTGCTCCGCCCGTTCGGTGGTGAGGGTGTCGCCCTTCTCCACCGGCAGGTAGGTGAACACGGTGCCCGGCGCGATGCGCTGCAGGCCGTCGATGCGGATGTCGGAGACGACGAAACTGTCCAGTGCCAAGGCTTCGGCGGACAGGCAGGCAAGCAGGAGCAGGGCGGCGATCCGTTTCATCGTCACATCCAGAGAGTTGAATTTTTTGGCGCGGCGGGCGCTGCCGCGTTACTGCATTTTTCTTGTGGTGCGGCGCCGGGCTCCTGCCGCGGCGCGCGCGCGGTCGGCCGCGGCGGGGCCGCGTCACGCCCGCAACGGACTCCGCTCGCACGGCGTCCGCCCCGGCACTTCCCGCGCCGGTGACTGGGGTCGGCCGCGCTCAGCCGCGACCGGCCAGGTGGAAAACGTCGTTGTACAGGGCCAGGCCCATCAAGGCCACGATCAGGAACAGCCCGACGTACTGGGCCGCCATCTGGACGCGCTCGCTGACTGGGCGACCCCTAATCAATTCAACGAGATAATACAGCAAGTGGCCGCCATCGAGGACCGGGATCGGGAGCAGGTTCAGCACCGCCAGGCTGATCGAGATCAGCGCCAGGAAATTGAGGAACCAGGCCAGGCCCATGCTGGCGGAGGCATTGGCCGCCTGGGCGATGCCGATGAAGCCGGAGAGATTCCTCGTCGATGCCGCCCCGCTGACCATCTTGCCGATCAGGCCGAACGTGTCGCGCACGCCGCCCCAGGTTGCGTTGAGGGCTTCGGACGCGGCGCGCAGCGGGCCGTAGCGCAGCAGGGCGTCCTTGGGCATGGTCACGGCCGCGGGAGCGATACCGATGCGCCAGACAGGCTGGCCCTCGCCGGTGCCGTCGCGGTGCGGCGTCACCGCCAGTGTCTGCGCAGTGCCGCCGCGCTCGAAGCGGATCTGCAGCGCCTGGCCGGCGGCAGCCCGGCTTTGCACCAGCCGCGGTACGTCGGACCAGTCGCGCACCGGCTCGCCGTCCACGGCCACGAGGCGATCTCCCGCGCGCAGTCCGGCAGCTTCGGCCGCGCCGCCCTTGGCGAGTTGGCCTACCACCGCCGGCACCACCCAGTGGCGCGGCGTGAGGCCGATCGCCTTGAAGGCGGCGGTCTCGTCGGCGTCGCGCGGAAGCTGGTTCAGCGCGAGCGTGTGTTCGCGGGCGACGCCGCCGGCATCGAGTGTGGACAGCGGGAGCGGCTGGCGCTCCAGCGCGCCGCGCAGCAGCGCCATGCTGACGTCGCTCCAGGTGTCGATCTGCTGGCCGCCCACGCCGACGATGCGTTCTCCCGGCACCAGGCCCGCGCTGGCGGCGAGGCCGTCGACGCGGCCGACGATCGCCTGGTAGTCCGGCTTGCCGACGACGAACATCAGCCAGAAGGCCGCGACCGCAAACAGCAGATTGGCCAGCGGCCCGGCCGCCACGATGGCGATGCGCGACCACACGGGTTTGCCGGTGAACTCGCCGGACTGCTGGTCGGAGGGAACGTCGCCCTCGCGCGCATCGAGCATCTTCACGTAGCCGCCCAGCGGCAGGGCCGCGACGACGTATTCGGTGCCGTCCCGGCCCACGCGCGACCACAGCGCCTTGCCGAAACCGACCGAGAAGCGCAGCACTTTCACGCCCAGACGGCGTGCCACCCAGAAATGGCCGAATTCGTGGAAGGTGACGAGCAGGCCCAGGGTGACCAGCATCCACCAGATGGAGCCGAAGACTTCAGACATGGGCAGGCGTCGCGGGGGACTCAGCAGAAGGACCGGCGCATCATACGTTGCGCGGTATGGCGGGCGGTTAAGTCGGTCTGAACAAGCTGGGCCAGGTCGCGCACCGGCTCCAGCGCGGTCGCGTCCAGCGTCGCTTCGATGACCTCGGCGATGGCCAGGAAGGGCAGTTGCCCGTCGAGGAAGGCCGCGACCGCCACCTCGTTTGCGGCATTGAGCACAGCAGGAGCCGTGCCGCCGGCGCGCAGGGCGCGGTAGGCCAGGGCCAGGCAGCGGAAGGTGTCCGGGTCGGGCGCCTGGAACTCCAGGCGGCCCAAGGCCAAGAGGTCCAGGGGCGCAACGCCGGCCGCCACGCGTTCGGGCCAGGCCAGGCCGTAGGCCAGGGCGGTGCGCATGTCCGGATTGCCGAGCTGGGCCAGCACCGAGCCGTCGGTGTACTCCACCAGCGAGTGCACGATGCTCTGCGGGTGCACCACCACGTCGATGGCGTCGGGCGCGGCGTCGAACAGGAAGTGCGCCTCGATCACTTCCAGCCCCTTGTTCATCAGGGTGGCCGAGTCGACCGAGATCTTGCGCCCCATGCGCCAATTGGGATGGGCCACGGCCTGCTCGGGCGTGATGCCGACAAGCTCGTCGCGCCGGCGTCCGCGGAAGGGACCGCCTGACGCGGTGAGGATCAGCCTGCGCACGCCGGCCCCGCTCAGGTCGCCGCGCCCGTTGGGCAGGCACTGGAACAGGGCGTTGTGCTCGGAATCGATCGGCAGCAGTTCGCCGCCGCCGGCCTGCAGCGCGGCGCGCAGCAGCGGGCCGGCCATGACGACTGCTTCCTTGTTGGCCAACAGCAGGCGCTTGCCCGCGCGGGCTGCGGCCAGGGTGGAAGCCAGGCCGGCCGCGCCCACGATGGCAGCCACCACCGTGTCGCAGCGGTCCGACGCAGCGGCCTCGACCAGGGCTTCCGCTCCCGCGGTCACGCGCGTGGCCAGTCCGGCCGCGCCCAGGCGCGCGCGCAGCGCCTCTTCGCAGGCGGGGTCGCCGATCACGGCCAGGTCCGGATGGAAGCGTTCACACAATGCCGCGAGCGCCTCGACGCTGCGGTGGGCTGCCAGCACGCTGGCGCGGAACCGCTGCGGGTGGCGCGCGATCACGTCGAGCGCGGAGCCGCCAATCGACCCGGTGGCACCGAGAACGGCGACCTGCCTCACGCGACAGGCCTCACAGGCCGAGCAGGGCCAGGCCGCAGGCCCAGACCGGCAGGGCGGCGAAGACGCTGTCGAGACGATCGAACATGCCGCCGTGGCCGGGGAAGAGATCGCCCGAGTCCTTGGCGTTGGCGTGGCGCTTGATCAGGCTTTCGAACAGGTCGCCGACGATGGAGAAGGCCACGGTGAGCATGGCCAGCACGACCACGCCGAGCAGGACCGCGCCGCGCGCGTCGAGCACCCAGGCGCCAATCACGGCCGCCAGCGCGCTGGCGGCAATGGCCCCGTACACACCTACCCAGGTCTTACCCGGGCTGATGCGCGGTGCCAGTTTCTTCGTGCCCGCCCCCCAGCGGCTGCCGGCCAGATAGGCGCCGCTGTCGGCTACCCAGACCAGGATCAGCCCGAACAGGGTCCAGGCCGGTCCGCGCGCGTCGCTGCCGTGCAGTTCCATCAGGGCCGCCCAGGCCGGCAGCACCACCAGGCAGCCGGCGCCAAGCTTGAGCCAGCCGTTTTCCCGCGTCGGCGCGGCGGCGAAGGAAAAATGCCGCAGCCACCACATGGCCAAGAGCCACCAGGCCACGCCGGCGACGATGGCGATCCACCACAGGGGGGCCTCGCGCGCGAACCACAGTGCGGCCAGCAGCAGTGCCTGCACGCCCACCAGGCCGAGACGCAGGGTGGTGCGGGCAAAGCCGAGCAGGCGGGTCCACTCCCACAGCGCGACGAGGAAGGCCGCGGCGGTGAGCAGCGCGAACAGGCCGTGCGGCAGGAACAGGATCGCGCAGATCGCCAGCGGGGCGAGGACCAGCGCGGTGATGGTGCGTTGTCTGAACATGCGGGACCTAGTTCGCCGCGACCTGGGCGCTGGTCTTGCCGAACCGACGCTCGCGCGCCGCATAGTCTTCCAGCGCCCGCGTGAAGGCGGCGGCATCGAAGTCCGGCCACAGCGTGTCGGTGAAGTACAGCTCGGCATAGGCCAGCTGCCACAGCAGGAAGTTGCTCACGCGACGCTCGCCCCCGGTGCGGATGAACAGGTCGAGCGGCGGCAGTTCGGCCAGTTGAAAGTAGGGCGCGAGGCTGCCCTCGTCGATGGCCTCGGGCCGCAGTTCGCCGCGCCGCACCGCCTCGGCGGCGCGCCGTGCGGCGTGGGCGATGTCCCAGCGGCCGCCGTAGTTGACCGCCACGTTCAGGGCCAGGCGCTGGTTGCCCGCCGTGCGCTCCATGGCCGTCTCCATGCGTTGGCGCAGCTCCGGCGCAAATGCGGCCAGCTCGCCGATGAAGCGCAGGCGCACGCCGTTGCCGTGCAGCTCGTCGACCTCACGATCGAGCGCCTTCAGGAACAGCTCCATCAGAGCGCCGACCTCGGCCTCGGGGCGCTGCCAGTTCTCCGAGGAGAAGGCGAACAAGGTGAGGGCGGCGACGCCTTGGCGCAGGCAGAACTCCACGGCGCCGCGTACCGCCTGCTGACCGGCGCGGTGGCCGAACACGCGGGGACGCAGGCGCTGCTGCGCCCAGCGGCCGTTGCCGTCCATGACGATGGCGACGTGGGCCGGCACGCGCGCGGTGCTGCCGCCCGGGGCCGGAGCGGGCGGATTGGCGGGAGCGGTATTCAGGCGGTGTTCCCCGGTGCGCTCAAAGCGCCATCAGTTCGTCTTCCTTGGCCTTCACCACGACGTCGACGTCCTTGACGAACTTGTCCGTCAGCTTCTGGATGTCCTCTTCGGCGCGGCGTTCCTCGTCCTCGGTGATCTTCTTTTCCTTCAGCAGCTCCTTCACGTGCTGCATGGCGTCGCGGCGCACGTTGCGCACGGCCACCTTGGCGTTCTCGCCCTCGTGGTGCACGTGCTTGGACAGTTCCTTGCGGCGCTGCTCGGTGAGCGGCGGCAAGTTGATGCGGATGACCGTGCCCGCCGTGGTCGGGTTCAGGCCGAGGTCGGAGGCGAGGATGGCCTTCTCCACCGCCTGGACCATGTTCTTTTCCCAGGGCGTGATGGTGATGGAACGGGCGTCCTGCACGGCCACCGTGGCGACCTGCGACAGCGGCACGTCCGAGCCGTAGTAGTTCACCTTCAGGTGGTCGACCAGGGCGGTGCTGGCACGCCCGGTGCGCACGTGGGCGAGCTCGTGCTTGAGCGCGTCCACGCTCTTGGTCATGCGGGCGGTGGCGTCTTGCTTGATGTTGGCGATCGACATGGCGACCTTCTTCCCGGGGTCGTTTGAGAGCGGCCGGAGTATAGCAGCGGCGGATGCGCTGCCGGCCCGAACGGCACGCTTTCATCCGCGGCGCAGGATGCCGGAGCGTCGGGCGGCGACGCCCGGGGCAGGCCGCGCCTGCGCGCCGGACTGCCACTCAGCGGTTGCCGCTCTCCACCAGGGTGCCGACGGCTTCACCGCGCATGATGCGCAGCAGATTGCCCGGGACGGTCATGTCGTAGATGCGCAGCGGGATGCGGTTGTCGCGACACAGGGCGATGGCGCTGGTGTCCATCACCTTGAGGTTGCGCTGGATGACCTCGTCGTAGGTGAGGCGCTCGTAGCGCTGCGCGGCCGCGTCCTTCTTCGGGTCGGCGGTGTACACGCCGTCGACCTTGGTCGCTTTGAGCAGGAGGTCGGCGCCGATCTCGATCGCGCGCAGGGCCGCGGCGGAATCGGTGGTGAAGAAGGGGTTGCCGGTGCCCGCGGCGAACAGGGCGATGCGCCCCTTCTCCAGGTGGCGGATGGCGCGGCGGCGGATGAAGTCCTCGCACACGTCGTGGATCGGAATGGCGCTCATCACGCGCGCGTAGGCGCCGACTTTCTCCAGGGCGTCCTGCATGGCCAGGGCGTTCATCACCGTGGCCAGCATGCCCATGTGGTCACCGGTGACGCGATCCATGCCGCTGGCGGCGAGGCCCTCGCCGCGGAAGATGTTGCCGCCGCCGATCACCACGCCCACCTGCACGCCGGCGCGCTGGATCTCCAGGATCTCGCGCGCCAGGCGCTGGATCACCTTGGGATCGATGCCGTAATCGGCTTCGCCCATGAGCGCTTCGCCCGAGAGTTTCAGCAGGATGCGCTTGTACTTGGTCTCGGTCGGCACGGTGCGTGCTCCTGGTGGCGGGCAAAACGCCGGCATTCTATCCGCTCGGCCGGCGCAAATGTTGCGCTGCGCAAGCGCGCTCGGCGATTTGCGCCGCAGAAAAAAGCCAGGCCGCGGTCTCCCGCGGCCTGGCCGTGTCGCCCTGGTGGCGCCGCAGCCGGCGCCGGCCATCAGACCTTCATGGCCTTGGCCACTTCGGCGGCGTAGTCCTCCACCACCTTCTCGATGCCTTCGCCGACCACCAGGCGCTGGAAACCGAGGACATCGGCGCCGGCGGCCTTGGCTGCGGCCTCGACGGTCTGCTCGGTATTCAGCACGTAGGGCTGGCCGTACAGAGTGTTCTCGTTGATGATCTTGGCGACCTTGCCGCCGATGATCTTCTCCAGAATCTCGGCCGGCTTGGCGCGGTCCTTCTCGGTCATGCGCGCCAGTTCGATTTCCTTCTCCTTGGCCACGAACTCGGCCGGCACGTCGGCGGCCTTGTTGTAGGGCGGATTCATCGCGGCCACGTGCATGGCCACGCCGCGGGCGAAGTCGGCGCTGCCGCCCTTGGTCTCGACCAGCACGCCGATGCGACCGCCATGGATGTAGGCCGCCACCTGGTTGCCGGAGCCGCCAGCGCGGACCATGCGGCGCACCTGCACGTTCTCGCCGACCTTGGCGATCAGTTCGGCGCGGGCTTCCTCCACGGTCTTGCCGGAGGCCAGCTTGGCCGCCTTCAGCGCCTCGACGTCGCCAGCGCCGGACGCGAGGGCGGCCTCGGCCACCGCGGCGGCGAAGCCGGCGAAGTTCTCGTCCTTGGCGACGAAGTCGGTTTCCGAATTGATTTCGACCAGCACGGCGGTGTCGCCGCTGGCGGCGGAGGCGATGCGGCCCTCGGCGGCGACGCGGCTGGCCTTCTTGTCGGCCTTGGCCAGTCCCTGCTTGCGCAGCCACTCGGCCGCGGCGTCGATGTCGCCCTTGTTCTCGGTGAGGGCCTTCTTGCACTCCATCATGCCGGCGCCGGAGCGCTCGCGCAGTTCCTTGACCAGGGTGGCGGTGATTTCCATCGCGTTACCTCGAAGATGTGAATTCGTGTCCGGGCCGGCCGCGCGGTTGTGCCCGCGCGGCCGGCTCCGCAGTTCGGTCCGGACGGCCCCGCGGGTGAGCGGATCCGAAGCGGTCGTGTCGCGTGCGGGCGGCTCGCGCCGGGCCGAGGCCCGGCGCGGCTGCGTGCTTACTCGGTGGCGGGCGCGTCGTTGCCGCCACGGGGCGGGCGAGCGGCGCCGCGCGGGGCGGGCTTCTTGCCGCGCGGAGCCGGCTTGCGGCCGCGCGGCTCGGCATCGCGCTCGCCGCGACCGGCCTTGACCACGTTGCCCTCGGCATCGAGTTCGACGAATTCGTCCTTGTCGCTCGCCGCGGCCTGCGGAGCAGCGGCCTTGCCCTCCAGCACGGCGTCGGCGGCGGCGCGCACGTACAGCTGCACGGCGCGGATGGCGTCGTCGTTGCCCGGAATGGCGTAGTCCACCAGGCTCGGGTCGTAGTTGGTGTCGACCACCGCGACCACCGGGATGCCGAGCTTCTTGGCTTCCAGCACGGCGATGTTCTCGTGGCCGATGTCGATCACGAAGAGGGCGTCGGGCAGGCGGCCCATTTCCTTGATGCCGCCGAGCGAACTTTCCAGCTTGGCGCGCTCGCGCTGCAGGCGCAGCACCTCGTGCTTGACCAGCTTCTGTGCGCGACCGTCGGTCTCCATGGCCTCCAGGTCCTTCAGGCGGGCCACAGACTGCTTCACGGTGCGGAAGTTGGTCAGGGTGCCGCCGAGCCAGCGCTGGGCGACGTAGGGCATGCCGCAGCGCACGGCCTCTTCCTTCAGCGCCTCACGCGCCGAGCGCTTGGTGCCGACGAACAGGATGGTGCCGCGCTTCTGCGCCAGGCCGGACAGGAAGTTCATGGCGTCCTGGAACAGCGGCAGGGTCTTTTCCAGGTTGACGATGTGGATCTTGCCGCGCGCGCCGAAGATGTACGGCGCCATCTTCGGGTTCCAGTAGCGGGTCTGGTGGCCGAAATGGACGCCGGCTTCCAGCATCTGGCGCATGGTGACTTGGGGCATGATGTACTCCGGTGATGTGAGCGGCCGCGCGGCTGTGTTTGGCGCGGGGGTCGCTCGGGGTTGGGCCTCCACGCATCCCTCGCCGTCGAACTCCGATCGTGTGTCACGATGCGGAGCACCCCGAGGGCGGTCGTCGATGCGTGTGTGGATTCGGGACTTGCACCCGTCGCGACCACTTGGAACGGGAGTCCGTGGCCGCATTTCGAAATGCCGGCCGCAACTTACGAAGCGGGTCGGCAAATCCGTAAAATTGTAGCCCGCCGCACCGTCGAGGGACAAGTGCGGTCCCATCCGATGTCGAGAGAGCCATGCCGGTAACGATCAAAACCCCCAGTGAAATCGAGAAGATGCGCGTTGCCGGCCGGCTCGCGGCGGAAGTCCTGGAGATGATCGCGGAATACGTGCGTCCGGGGGTGACCACCGAGGAGCTCGACCGCATCTGCCACGAGCATATCGTCCGCCGGCAGCAGGCGATCCCGGCCAACCTGGGCTACAAGGGCTTCCCCAAGACCGTGTGCACCTCGGTCAACCACGTCATCTGCCACGGCATCCCCAGCCCCTCCAAGGTGCTCAAGGACGGCGATATCGTGAACATCGACGTCACCGTGATCCGCGATGGCTTCCACGGCGACACCAGCCGCATGTACCTGGTGGGCAAGCCCGACGTGCGCGCCCAGCGCCTGTGCACGGTGGCCTTCGAGTCGATGATGCGCGGCATCGAGCAGGTGCGGCCGGGGGCCACCCTGGGCGACATCGGCCACGCCATCCAGAAGCACGTGGAGTCCAACGGCTTCTCCGTGGTGCGCGAGTACTGCGGCCACGGCATCGGCCGCGTCTACCACGAAGATCCGCAGGTGCTGCACTACGGCAAGCCCGGCACCGGACTGCGCCTGGAGAAAGGCATGACCTTCACCGTCGAGCCGATGGTCAATGCCGGCAAGCCGCACACCCGCCTGTTGCCCGACGGCTGGACCGTCGTGACCAAGGACCACTCGCTCTCCGCACAGTGGGAGCACACCGTCGCCGTCACCGACGACGGTTTCGAGATCCTCACGCCCTGGCCCGACGCGGCCTAGGCCAGGCCATGAGCACGGCTGCGTCCAGCGCGTCCGCCGTGCCCCTGCCGCGACTGCCGGCGGCGCTGCCGCGCTCGGGCATCTCCGAGACCGCGCGCCTGGCCCTGAAGCAGTGGCTCGGCGACTGCGACCGGCGTCTGGCCGAGGCCTTCCGCGACGGCATGGCCGTGGCGCCGCTGGTGCGCACCCGCGCCGAGGCGGTGCGTCAGCTGGTCGTGCACGCCTGGGTGGCGATCGTCGGCGAGGCGCCCGGCCTGGCCCTGGTCGCCGTGGGCGGCTTCGGCCGCGGCGAGCTCTTCCCGCAGTCCGACGTCGACCTGCTGGTGCTGGCCGAGCAGGCTCCCACCGGCTCGCTGGCGCGCTCGCTGGAAACCCTCTTCGCCTGCCTGTGGGACCTGGGCCTGAAGCCGGGCCACGCCCTGCGCACGCCGGCACAGTGCCGCGAACTGGCCGGACGCGACATCAGCGTCTACACCAGCCTGCTCGACGGCGTGCGTATCGCCGGCAGCACGGCCTTCGAGGCCGATCTCCGCGCCCTCCTGGGCGACGAGCGCCTGTGCTCGCGTGAGCGCTTCTTCCTCGACAAGCGCGAGGAGCAGGTGCAGCGGCACGCGCGCTTCAACGACACCGCCTACAACCTCGAGCCCAATCTCAAGGACGGTCCGGGTGGCCTGCGCAGCCTGCAGCTCATGGCCTGGCTGGGGCGCCGGCTGTTCGGCGCGGCACAGCTTGCCGACCTGGTCGGGCACGGCCTGCTGGCGCCGGCGGAGGTCGCGGCGCTGGACGCCGCGCGCGAGGTGCTGTGGCGCGTGCGCTTCGCCCTGCACCTGCTCGCCGGGCGGCCCGAGGAGCGCCTGCTGTTCGACTACCAGCGCGAGCTGGCACGTCGCCTCGGCTTCGTCGACGAACACGCGCAGAACCTCGGTGTCGAACAGTTCATGCAGACGTACTTCCGCGCGGCGATCACCGTGGCGCGCGCCAACGAACAGTTCCTGCAGCGTTGCGAGGAAGCCCTCGCGCCGGCGCCGCTGCTGGAGGCGCGGCCCCTGTCGGACGGATTCGTCGCCCTCGGCGCGCGCCTTGACACACGCGAGCCCGATCTGTTCCAGCGGCGCCCCGCCGCGCTGATCGAAGCCTTCGCGGTGCTGGCGGAGAACGCCGATGTCAGCGGACTGCGCGCCGATGCCCTGCAACGCCTGCAGGGTGCCCTGGTCGAACACGGCGGGCGCCTGCGCGACGATGCCGAGGCCAATGCCGCCTTCCTGCGTCTGCTGCGCCTGGGCGCGCCGGCGGTCGAGGCGCTGGCGCGCATGAACCGTTACGGCGTGCTGGCTGCCTACCTGCCGGCCTTCGGTCGCGTCGTCGGCCGCATGCAGTACGACCTGTTCCACGTCTACACGGTGGACGAGCACACGCTGCGCGTACTGCGCATCGTGGCGCGCTATGCAGCGGCCGAGACCTCGCGCGAGTTCGCCCTCGGCCACGCGGTGTTCTCGCGCCTGGACAAGCCCGAACTGCTGCTGCTGGCGGCCCTGTTCCACGATATTGCCAAGGGGCGCGGGGGCGACCATTCCGAGCTGGGTGAGGCGGAGGCACGCGATTTCGTGGGGCGCCTGGGGCTCGCGGCGCCGGAGGTGGACCTGGTCGCCTGGTTGGTGCGCTGGCATCTGCTGATGAGCGTGACCGCGCAGCGCCAGGACATCACCGATCCCGATGTGGTGCACCGCTTCGCCGTGCAGGTGGCCGACTGGGAGCGCCTGGATTACCTGTACCTGCTCACTGGCGCGGACATCGCCGGCACCAGTCCCAAGCTGTGGAACTCCTGGAAGGACCGTCTGCTCGCCGACCTCTATGCCGCGGCGCGCTACACCCTGCGCGCCGGGCTGGAGCGGCCGCCGCATGCCGAGGCCCGTGCGGCGGCCGTTCGCGCGGAGGCGCGCGCGCTGCTCCTGGCCGAGGGTGTGGCCGCGGCCGCCATCGAGCGGATCTGGGGCGATTTCCCCGAGGAGAGCTTCCTGCGCTACCGCCCCGAGCAGATCGCCTGGCAGACGCGCGGCATCGCGCGCACGCCGGAGTCGGCGCTGCCGCTGGTGCTGCTGGCGGCGCGCAGCGTGCGCGGCGGCAGCGAGGTGTTCGTGTACGCGCGCGACCGCGACGGCCTGTTCGCCGCCGTCACCGCCACCCTGGACCGCCTGCACCTGTCGGTGCAGGAGGCGCGCATCGTGACCTCCCGCTCGGGCATGAGTCTGGACACCTTCCTGGTGCTGGATGCCCAGGGCCGGCCGCTGGACGCCGGCGAAGCCGCCGAGCACGCGGCGGCACTGCGCGAGGTGCTGTGTCAGGTGCCGTATCGCACCCACCCGGTGCGGCGTTCGCCGGCGCGCACGCTCAAGCACTTCCCGATTCCGCCGCGCATCGCTCTGGGCAACGACGTCGCCACCGGCCACACCCAGCTGTCGCTGGTGTGCTCCGACCGTCCGGGCCTGCTCGCCACCGTGGCGCAGGTGCTGCGCGAGTGCGGCGTGCGCGTGCACGACGCGCGCATCGCCACCTTCGGTGAGCGTGTGGAGGACTTCTTCCGCCTCACCGACGAGCACGACCGGCCGCTGGCGCCGCAGGCCGAGGAGCGCGTGCGCGCCGCCCTGTTGGCGCGCATCGCCCCGGTCGCCGGCGCAGCGGCGCAGCACGCGGGCTGAGCCCGCCGCGCGGCGCCGCCGATATGCCGGCGCGACCCTAGGCCGGCCCGGCGCCAGCCGATACCCTAGGCGCCCCCCAATCTGCACGAGTCGCCGCATGCAATCGCTGGAGTCCCTCATCGATGCCGCCTGGGAGCGGCGCGCCGACATCGGGCCGGCCCAGGTCGAGACCGGCCTGCGCGCGGCGGTGGACCAGGCCCTGGCCCTGCTCGAGCGCGGGGAGCGGCGCGTGGCCGAGCCGGACGGGCAGGGGGGCTGGCGCGTCAACGCCTGGCTCAAGAAGGCGGTGCTGCTGTCCTTCCGCCTGAACGCGAACCGCGTCATGCCGGGCCAGCCCGCGCCCTACTACGACAAGGTGCCGCTGCGCTTCGAAGGCTGCGATGAGGCGGCCTTCCGCGCGTTGGGCCTGCGCGCGGTGCCCGGTGCCATCGTGCGCCGCGGTGCGCACGTTGCGCGCGATGTCGTGTTGATGCCCAGCTTCGTCAACATTGGCGCCTACGTTGGCGCCGGCACCATGGTGGATACCTGGGCCACGGTGGGTTCCTGTGCACAGATCGGCGCCCGTGTGCATCTCTCCGGCGGCGTAGGCATCGGCGGCGTGCTCGAGCCGCTGCAGGCGGCGCCCACCATCATCGAGGACGACTGCTTCATCGGCGCGCGCTCGGAGGTGGTGGAGGGCGTGGTAGTGGAGCGCGGCAGCGTCATCGGCATGGGGGTGTTCCTCGGCCAGAGCACGCGCATCTACGACCGCGCCAGCGGCACGGTGCACTACGGCCGCGTCCCCGCCGGCAGCGTCGTGGTGGCAGGCTCGCTGCCCGCTGCCGACGGCAGCCACAGCCTTTACGCCGCCGTGATCGTCAAGACGGTAGACGAGAAGACCCGCGCCAAGACTTCGCTCAACGAGCTGCTGCGCGGCGAGTGACGGCGCAACTTTCCGCAGCAACGAGGAAACCTGCATGAGCGTGACGATCTACGGCCTGGAGCAGTGCGGCACCTGCGACAAGGCGCGCAAATGGCTCGACCGCCACGGCGTGGCGCATACCTTCGTGGACTACCGCGCGCAGCGCGTGCCGGCCGAGACGCTCAAGCTGTGGGCGGAGCAGGTGGGCGGCTTCGAGAAGCTGGTGAACCGCACCTCGATGACCTGGCGCAACCTGCCCGAGGCGCGCAAGACGCCCGCCAGCGCGCCGGAGTGGACCCTTCTGATCAAGGAATATCCGGCGCTGGTGCGGCGCCCGGTGGCGGTGCTGGTGGACGGCTCGGTGCACCAGGGCTTCACCGACAAGCTGTATGCGAAACTCTTCTCCGCCGGCGCCTGAGCCGCGGAGGACCGCGCCATGTCCGAGGTCCTGGATCTGACCTGCGCCCTGGTCGAACGCCCGTCAGTCACGCCCGACGACGCCGGCTGCCAGGGCCTGCTGGGCATGCGCCTGCGCCGCAGCGGTTTCGCGGTGGAGTCGCTGCGCTACGGCGCGGTGGACAACCTCTGGGCAACGCACGGTACGGGGCGGCCGGTTTGTGTGTTCCTCGGCCACACCGACGTGGTGCCGAGCGGGCCGGCTGCGGCCTGGCGCAGTCCGCCCTTCGTGCCGAGCCTGCGCGACG
>Ga0208826_1002005_pt1 | contig 15753 bp, 12 predicted proteins | sample AD_UKC115_MetaG_FD_184451 | JGI IMG/M metagenome (GOLD analysis project Ga0208826, IMG submission 184451) | Active sludge microbial communities of municipal wastewater-treating anaerobic digesters from Hong Kong - AD_UKC115_MetaG (SPAdes)... | ecosystem: Engineered > Bioreactor > Anaerobic >...
CGGGTGCAAAGGCTTTTCCAGTGCGAGCGTGGTGTTTATGAGACCTTTATTTCATTTTATGACAAGAGCAAAACAGAAATAATTACCTCTTTCGAGTCACCCACCACTCCTCCCAATTATTATCTGGTCAATCTCAAAACAAAAAAGAGAACCGCCCTAACTTCCTTTCCTGACCCCGCCCCCCGACTGACGGCAGCTAAGCGCCAGCTCATCAAATATAAGAGAAACGACGGCGTGGAGCTTTCAGGCTTTCTCTACCTTCCACCGGACTATAAGGAAGGACAGAAATTGCCCCTGGTCGTCTGGGCTTATCCTATGGAGTATAACGATCCAGCCACCGCTGGCCAGGTTAGAGGATCTCCCTACCGATTTACTTTTTACCGGGGAGCCAGCCAGCTTTTCTACTTAACTCAGGGCTACGCTGTTCTGGACAATGCTCAGATGCCGGTGGTGGGCGATCCCAAAACCATGAATGATACTTTCATCCCGCAGATTGTAGCCAATGCTCAAGCAGCCATAGATACTCTTGATCAGATGGGTCTTATCGACAGAAAAAGAGTCGGTGTTGGCGGTCATAGTTATGGTGCCTTTATGACGGCCAATTTGCTGGCTCATTCTGATCTTTTTGCCGCCGGTGTAGCCAGAAGCGGTGCCTATAACCGGACCCTGACTCCCTTCGGATTTCAAAATGAGAGAAGGACCCTGTGGGAAGCCCCTGAGCTTTACTGGAAAGTTTCGCCTTTTATGTATGCCCATAAGATAAACGAACCTCTTCTCCTCATCCATGGCGAAGCTGACAATAATTCGGGCACTTTCCCCATCCAATCCGAGCGAATGTTTGCCGCTATTAAGGGACTGGGAGGAACAGCCAGACTGGTCATGCTGCCCAATGAAAGCCACGGTTACTCGGCCAGGGAATCTGTGCTTCATGTTCTGGCCGAAATGATTGACTGGTTTGACCGGTATGTGAAGAAAAGATGACAGGCATTGGTGATGAAAACTTTTTCCACAATTCCTGTGAAAATCCCTGTGGAAATCTGGGGCCAGGGCAGGTTTATTGCTTTGAAAATAAACGGGTTCTGATAAACTGCACATTTTTTGTACACCGATGACCGGGGTCTTTCCCTGGGCATCAGAGTAGTGATAGGATAAAGACGGAAAGAACCAAGGAGGTAGTGTGAAAAAGAACTGGCTTAAGACTTCAATTTTTGTTTCGCTTTCGGTTTCACTCATGATTTTCCGGCCGGTTGCTGCTTTTCCCATAACAGCAGCCCTGGGTCAGGTGACGGACATTAAGGTTGAAATCAAAGAGGTAGAGCCTTTTGTTTATTGCTCTTTGAGCCGAACCGGATCTTTTTCTGACATCGAGGCTGCCGTGGGAGAATTGCTGCAACAGATGCAGATTCAAAACGTCTTTCCCATGGGTTCAATGATTGGTATCTATCACGGCGATCCGACCTTATCAGACCCGGAAAAAATTCAGTGGGAAGTTGGTTTCCCGATTAATGATCAGGCGCTGGTTCAAGCCCCGCTTCAAAAAAAGCAATGGACCTTTACCAATGTAGCTGTCAGCCTGCATGAAGGGCCCTATGAAAAGACTGGAGAGACTATTCTAAAAATGCGACAGTGGCTGGAAGATAACGGCTATGTTCAGAACGGACCGATTCTGGAACGTTATCTAGATGCAGATCCCTCTTCAACTTCGCCTGATCGCCTGAGAACAGAAATCTGGCTTCCCTGTAAAAAAGGCTGAAGCGCAGAAACAACAGAAGGCATCGTCCTGGCCTCTGCTTCTGCCTGCTCAATCATCAGGGTTATAATCTTTCAACCGCTTTTGCCCGTAACAGGCTTTAACGCAAACACCGCAGATGAATTGACTGACCAGACCGGAGCGGCGGAATTCCTTTAACTGAGCATAACAACCAAGATGGTCAAATTGTTCCGGAGTTTCTTTTATCGCTCTGGCCGGACAGGCTAACTGACAGCGGCGGCATGGTCCGCAGCCAAAGGGAAGAGGTTGGTCAGTTTTAAGAGGAAAATTGGTCAGAACTGTCACCAGCCGAAAACGAGCACCAAAGACAGGATTGACCAGCAGATTATTTCTTCCCAGCCAACCCAAACCGGCTAATTGACCAATTTTTTTATGAGAAACATGAGCTTTTTGCTCATTCCAGTCTATGATCTGTGAGGCTGCTATGGGCAGGGCCAGAAAGCCACGGGCGGTAATTTCTGCCGCCAGCTGCAGAGCAGCCCGATCAAGGAAGTTATTAAGTTGGCGATAATGATGAAAATAAAGGGGAGTTGGAGCCCCCTCGACTTCCTCCAGAACAGAAAGCAAAACTTCCTTCCCAAGGGAAATAGCGACCGGATAGTGTTTGACGAGGGAAGAAGGTAGAAGAAAGCTCTCCCGGACAGGCAAAATGTCAGCCACACCGAATAGATTTAATCCGAGGACTTCAAGTGACAACTTCCTCAGAAGTTCATAATTTTCAGCAAAATTGTCCTTCTTGGTACCAGTAGTCATAGGTAAAAATTGTAGGGCGAGATGCCTAGAATGTCAAAAAGTTCGAATTACGCTGGCTGTTGACCGCTGGAGACTTTTAAAGTATAAATTCAATTTAAGGGAAGGACGGCTTCTCGCCGGCCCGGAAAAATTAATCAGGGAGAACCAAAGATGAGCGAAAAAACTCTGGCCATAATCAAGCCGGACGCTGTTAAAAAAAGAGTTATCGGTCGGATCATCCAGCGGATAGAAGACGAGGGATTTAATATTCTCGGCCTGAAGATGGTCCAATTAAGTTTGGAAGAGGCCAAAACTTTTTATGCCGTCCATAAAGATAAGCCATTTTATGACAGTCTAACCGAATTTATGTCATCTGGCCCGATTGTGGTTCTATTATTAGAGGGGGAAGAGGCTATCAAGCACTGGCGGGAGGTGATGGGAGCCACTAACCCAGCCGAAGCCAGGCCAGGTACTCTGCGGAGAGAATTCGGCTTTTCCCTAGAGAGAAATGCGGTTCATGGGTCGGACAGCCCTCAAACAGCCGAAGTTGAGATTAAATTCTTTTTTAACTAGCAGATAATAAAAAAGTTATTTACCTCTCGGGCAAAAAATTTTACTTGACAAACGCCAAAAATAATTTTATGTTTTTTCTGCGCCTTGGAGGAGAATGAAAAGCAGGGGGTATTGGACTCTTTCCTGCCCTCTATGTCTGTCATCCCACAGGGCTAATTTTAATGGATGGAGGATTTCACCATGCGTAAATCTTTAACCAAAGCTATCGCCATTCTGGTTTGTCTGGTTTTCACTATCAGTCTGGTTCCAGCTATGTATGCAGCCGAAAAAAAGGTTTCTAAGGACGACAGATTGCTTTTACAGAAGCCAATGAATCTGTTGGTTTCTCTGTTTCCTTTCCTGGGAAGCACTATGGGTAACAGCAGCAAGGCTATCAGCAATGGTAATGTACCCAGCAAAAAGAGCCTGAAGCCGACTGCTGAGATTCGTATTGGCACAATACCCGCCGGCGATCGAGACTAATTAAGAATCAGAATTTAAACTTTTTTATTTATTTCCACCCTTAGGGGTGAGAAAAAATTTTTTTTCTCACCCCTATTCTCCCCTCATTAAATGATTGACAAGAACAAAGATAAGGCTAATTTCTATTATCGAGGTGATTTCTATAGTGAAAAGCTCTATTCGAATAGTGATAGTCTTGTTCGTGGCTAGCCTATTAGCCTGCCCGATTTTTGCTCAGAATAATCCGGGCAAAATAAAATTTCCAGCTAATTTTGATCAACTCTTAACAGAAAGTCAGAATTATATCAGAGAGGGCCTTTACCACCAGGCTCAAAACAGCCTGACTCAAGTCTATAAGCTGGCCAGAACACCTCAGGAAAGAATGACTGCCGCCTTTAACCTGGCAGAAGTCGAGGCTAATCTTGGTGACGTCTCCAGGGCTTATGATTATTATAATCAAAGCCTGCAATTAGCCCTGGAAACTGGAGACAAAAAATTGGCTGATTTCTGCCAGAAATCTATGGAAATTATTAATTTATATAATGAAGCCAAAAAGCTAAGACAGGAAAATCACTCTGAAGAAGCAATAGCTATTTTTAATAAAACAATTTCTTATTGTGATGAAATCAAAAACGATATTCTTAAATGCAAGGCACTAAGACAGCAGAGTTATGCTTACCTTACCCTTAATAAATTGAATGAATTTTTAAAAAATAATTTGAAGGCTAATGAAATTGCTAAAAAGCTTAATAATATGGCCGAAGTTGTGATGACCTTTAATAACATAGGACATTATTATTCACTTATCGACAATATTAATCTCGCTATAGAAAATTTCGATAATGCTGTTCTTCTTTCAAATAGGGAAGATCTTCCGCCAGACGTTATATTTGTTTCCTATTATAATGTGGGGGTAATGAGAATAGATATCGGTCAATATGATAAGGCTATTGAGTATCTTAGCACTGCCATGAGATTAATCTCAGCTGATAAATCCGACCAAAATTACACCGCCTGTCTCATAAACCTTGGTTATGCATACGTAAAAAGAGCTCTGACCGCCGGGAATAGCGAAGATTATGGCCGCGCTCTGGAATATTTTAATCAGGCCTTGGCCGCTGCCGAACAGGTCGGAAATGAATCTTTCCAGGTAGCCGTCCTTAATAATATAGGATCACTCAAGGCCCACCTGGAAGAAAATTTAGATGCCCTTTATTATCTTAACAAAGCCAGAAATCTGGCTGAAAAGATTAAACTCAATAATTATCTGGTATCTATCTATACGAATATTGGCATTATCTATGCCCGACAAGGTGATTATCAGAACTCGTCTCTCTATTATGATAAAGCCATAAATCTTGCCCTGAGCGAAAATGAAAACCAGACCCTGTGGGAGAGCTATCTGGAAAAGGGCAATTTGCTCAAAAAACAGGGGAAACTGGCTGAAGCTCAATTCTACTATCTAAATTCAATTAACATCATAGAGACCCTGAGATCAAAACTGACCATGGAAGAGGATAAAGCCAGTTTTCTGGGCTCAGACAAAAGACTTAACGCCTATCATAATCTTATAGACTTGTTGATTAATTTAAATAAGCAAAAGGGCGAACCAGCTTACCTGGCTCAAGCTTTTAATTTTATGGAAAGGGCTAAATCGAGAGCTTTTCTCGACAGCATAGACAGCTCCAGCCTGGAAAAAGAAATGCCGGTTGATATCAAGCTGGTCAATCAGGAAAAAGAAGTCATGAGCGATATGTCCAGGCTTTATACCAGGCTGATCGTTCCTGATCTCAGTGAGAAAGAAAGGGGAGATATTCTCCAGGAAGTCAAGAATCTGGAGGCTAAACTTGACAATATAAAAAGGCAAATTCGCTCCGAGAATCCAGCTTATGCCAATCTAACTTTTCCCGAAATCATCACCTATGAGCAGGCCAGCAAAGAGTTTATTAAGGGTAAGACAGCTATTTTTACTTTCGTCATCGGAGATGACAGTGCCTATGGTTTCGCTTTGACCAATCGCGGTCTTAAGGTTTATCCTGTCCCTACCCGCCGCGAATTAAGATCAAAGGTTACAAACCACCGCCGGGACATTTCTGATACAGACAATAATGATTTTCGGGCAGGCCAGGAGCTTTATGAGCTGCTGCTCAAACCGGGTCTGGCCGACGGAATAAAAAACCTGATCATTATCCCCGATGATATTCTTAATCTTTTGCCATTTGAAACACTTCTTACTACCGACCAGAACGGCGATTGGCTGATCAAAAAATATACAGTCTACTATGCCCCCTCTCTTTCCTCACTTAGGGAACTGGCCCATCACCAGAATAGAAAAAATCGGCCTAAGCCACAGCACAATTTACTGGCTGTTGGCGACCCTTATTATGGAGATCTGGAGGAAAAATATCCGGAACTTTCGACAAAAGCTATTTTCCAGGATTTCTATTCTTTGACTGACCTCAAATTTTATCGATTGAGATATTCCCATGAGGAAATCAGGCGGATTTCAAGCCTCATTCCCAGAAGCACAGTTTTGGAGCGGGAAAAAGCTTCCGAAGATCTGGTCAAAAGTGCCAATCTTACAGATTATAAGATTATCCATTTTGCTGCCCATGGTCTGATCGATGATCAAAAGCCAGCTCGTTCAGCTATTGTTCTGACTCTGGATAATGATCCGGCCGAGGACGGTTTTTTACAGATGCGAGAAGTCTTCAATCTAAAGCTTAATGCCGATCTTGTGGTTTTATCCTCCTGTCAAACCGGCCTGGGGCAGTTTATCAAAGGCGAAGGCATTGAAGGCATTAGCCGCGCTTTCTTTTATGCTGGCTCTTCTTCAGTCGTGATGAGTCTCTGGACGATCAATGACCAGGTTTCTGCCCAGTTTATGGAGAGGTTTTATTATCATTTGAAAAGTACTGAAAACCTGGCCGAAGCTTTAAGACAGGTAAAACTGGAAATGATCGAATCAGGAATTGTTTCTCATCCCTATTATTGGGCTGGTTTTATCCTCAGTGGCGACGGCTCGACCCGAGTTTTTCAGCCAGTCTTCAATAAAGCTTTGATCGGGCTGGCCACGGCCTTCACCGGTCTCGCTCTAACCGCTTTCATTTTCAGGAAAAAGCTTTTTAATCTGAACAAACCACCAAAATGACCAAGGCCCCGGCCGCGTTTTCTACTTGGTTAACCAGTTCTGATTTCTGACTGTAATAATCGAGTAAGGAACAAGCCACCACTGAAAAAAGAAGGCAAAGAGACCCTGTAGAACGCCATAATAAAGCCACTTTATATTCTTTTGAACCCGATAGTTATTCAAATTTAAGGCCATAGCCAGGACAATCAGAAAAATTAGTTGATTAAAAAAGAAATCGGGCCGGATAAAAATAGAACAGGTCAAAAGAGCCAGGGCCGTCAGGTGCAGGGGATGAAGCATTGACTGGAAAAAGAAATCAATGGCTGGCAGGAGATAATACTTCCGCCGGCCGCGAAGCAAAATAAACCTGGCAAAAAACCAGGACTCACGGACAGCACTCCTGGTCCAGCGCAAATACATCCTGTTAGCCTCGGACATCTTTTCCGGCACTCTGGTATTAACCACGGCATTCGATTGATATTTTACCAGGTAACCCTTTTTTAGAATCAGATTGGTCAGAGAGCGGTCTTCTCCATGCTGGCAGGCAGCCTTTAAAAATTTTTGCCTCTTCCAGCTATGAATAACTTTTAATAGAATTCTTTTTCTGAAAGCACTGAGGGCTCCAGGGCAGCACAGAACACCACCATAAACACTTTGATAAGCCCGCCCAAAATCAAAGGCCAGAGCATAGCGAATGGCCAGCATTCGAGTCATCAAGTTCTTATTTTCATTGAGTACAGCCACTTTACCGGCTACTGCCCCGACCCGTTCATCGACCAGCAACGGTAAAATCAAATTTTTGATAGCCCGCCGCTGGAGCTGGCTGTCAGCATCAGTGGTAATTATAATCTGACCGCTGGCTTCCTTGATTCCTCTATACAGGGCTTCTTTCTTCCCACGGTTTTGATCAAAACTGATAACTTTTATCCGGCTCGGGTCACGCCGCCGCAGGTTTTCCAGTACAGATAGGGTACTATCAGTTGATCCATCGTTGATGCAGATAAGCTCCAGTTTATCCTGAGGATAATCACTGGCCAGAATGGACTCCACTGCCCGGCTGATCCACTTTTCCTCGTTATAGGCGGGCATAATGACCGACACCGGTGGAAAATCAACAGGCTCCACTGTTTTTAGAGTCTCGGGGCGATATTTTAGCCACAGGCTTAGCCTGAAGGCCAGACCGAGAAAAAGCACTATTAAACAAGCCAGAAAAGGATACGAAATAATTTTGATCAAACTGGAACTATCAATAAAACTTACCCAAAAAGGTATTATTTGCAGCTGATACGTGGTCAAAGCCACCAGACCCAAACTGGCCAGACCGAACAGGAAACTTTTCCACCGCTGACCTGGCTTGGATTTCTTTATATTTCTCATCCTTCCTTCAGATAGAAAAGAGGTCTGATCAATCAGGCTTTCTTTTGATAATAATAAAAGGAAGATTGACAGTCAAGAAATAGATTTTGAAAAAAGCAAAAAAATCTTTCTGGCAGAAAGGAACGGCATTTTATAAAATAAGTTTTTCACTCCTTTAAGTGAAGATCTGGAAGAAAAATATTCTATAATGAGAAAAAAGGGCGGTTTTTTTCATCTATATAGAATTGATAAAGGCTGAAAAAACTCAAGATGATAGACAGGGAGAAAAAAGAAGAAATTTTTAATCAGCTAATGGAGAGCTTCTCCAGCTTCATTCGTTCTCATATCCTTAAATACAATCTTCAACGCTTTGGCCTCGAAGCTGAAGACCTGGTTCAAGAAATAAAATTAAAAGTCTGGAAAATAATCGATGATGAGAAAACTATCAACTGTCCTCCGTCTTATCTAAAGAAGGTAATAGAGTCTGCTGTGATAGATCAAATAAGAAGGATCAGAAAAGAAGAAGAGATTTTCTACTCAGAAAGGCAAAAATTAATTTCCGAGATAGAACCGAGAGGGAGTTCTTATAACGAACAATTTGGCTCACTAAAAGAACTTATGATCAAAGCTGCTGATCGCTTACTGGATTCCAGGAAAACAGTAGTCAAGCTTTATCTTCTGAACATGAGCCTGCCGGAGATTTCCGATTATTTAAACTATAGCCAGGCTAAAACCAGAAATCTTCTCTACCGGGGCTTGGAGGACTTAAAAAAAATTTTAATAGAAATGGGTCTGACCAATGAAAGAGAAAGACCAAAATCTTAAAAATTTATTTACCTCTGGCCTGGAACCCAGCGAGATGGTTTCTCGAGCCAATTGCCCTGTTCCTGAAGAGCTGGCTAAATTTTTTGATCCTCAGGCCAGTCTGGAGTTCAAGTCAAAAATCGTTGACCACCTCTTTGACTGCCCGGCCTGCAGACAGGAATTTGAGCTACTTCGCCATGGCGAGAGGCTCGCAGCAGAAATAAACAAACAATTATTGAAGCCCCAAAAGTCTTTTGAGCCGAAGCTCGGTTCGGTTTTTTCTTCATCTTTATTTCTGAAATGGGCCGGGGCTCTGGTAACCACGCTGCTAATTGCTTTTTGTTTCTTCTATTATTTGAATGATACAGCCAGGAAAGACCAGCAGATCGAAAGAAAGACACAAGAGATCCAGAATATGATGATGTCTGAAGAGATTATCGAGTTCGAACCCCTTCATATTACCTTGAGCTGGCAGCCGGCTGAAGAAGCGCTTTGTTATCAGGTAGAGGTCTTTAACCAGAATATGTATCTTGTCTGGCAAAGTCCACCGACCACTGAGACCAGCCTCTATCTGCCAGAAAAGATAGCCACTGATCTGAAGAACGGTAGTTACTTTTTCTGGCAGATATTGATTTATTGTTCAGACGAAAAAGTTATAGATTCACCGGTCAGAAAAGTTAGACTTACTCCTCAATAAACCCTTCCGGCCTCTCCCATCAGAACAAAGGCCGCCCAGTAATAAGGGTGCGATTTCGAAGAGCTGAGCATCTTCAATTTGGCCAACCTTAACGCCTCATGTTTGCCTTTTCCAGCCAGAAGACCTCGATAAAATTCCAGCATGAGTTCCTGGGTGGCCAGATCATTGACAGCCCAGAGCGAAGAGATAACCGACCGGCTACCAATCAGAAGGAAAATCCTGGGCAGGCCGATCACACCTTCTATTCTTTCCACCAGACCGCGACTGCTTTCACAGGCTGACAGGACAATTAATTCAGCTCTCAATCGCAGCTGGTATATTTCCCTGATTGTCAAGAAGCCATCTTCCTGGCTGTCTTTGCGGCTAGCCAGAATTAGAGAAGATCTCAGCGGAAATTGTTCGCTGACCAATCCATGGCAGGCTAAGTGGATAATCCTGTACTGAGTGAGATCCAGAGCTTTAAATTGATCTTCAGTTGCCTTCTTTTGATAAAATAGATCTCCGGCCTTGGCCGGGAAGAGGGCCGCAATCCTTTTAATTTCCTGCTGTGAATAAGGAAGTTCAGATAAGCGGGGGCTCAAGCTCAGACTACGGTTATCGGCGAAATAAAGCCTGGCCAGCATCTGATCTTTTTCTTTCTGCCGACAGAGAGGATTACCAAAGCCCAGAAACTCTTTTTTATAGTCGGTCCGGCCTGCTTCTTGAGTTGATTTGTAAAGTGAGCCCAGAGACAGACCGTAAGAAACTGGAAACTTTTCTATTAAATAAACCTGCCTGTCCCCCGATTCCTGGAAGGCCAGACGCAGAGTCTCAAAGGGAAGATAATTTAAGATCCCATCAGGGATAATAGTTAAACTGGTCACAAAATCAGGCAAACCAAGCAGAGGGGGCAGCAGCCAGCGCCCAAGCTCAGCCCCAACTTTCTTTAAGTCTTCTTCCTCACTGGCTGGATCAGCCAGCAGCTTGATATAAAGTTTGGCCGCTTTTTCAATTTCCTTTTCTGGTGGCAGGTGGAAAACCTGAAATTTGGTCCGGCTGAAAAGAAAGCAGTATGATTCATTCTGACCTAACAGGTAATCAAGAATTACTTGACCATCGGTTAAAAAATTTTCTTGAAGGCTGAGCAGTGATGGCTGAGCCGACCTCTCTTTTCTTTCTTTCTTATTTCCCTCAGCTAATTCTGCTACCCAGAGCTGCAAATAGCGGTGCTCAAGCTCCAGCAGTTCCCCGAAGGAATCTTCCTCACCCAGATTCTCATCATGATTAAAAAAATCGTTAATGATGCTCTCCATTTCAGCCAGTTCCCTGGAAGAGGGATTTGAAGTTCGACCTTTCTTAAGATTATCCATCTCCTCCAGAAAGACCCTGGCCTGGAGCTGGTTTATAGTGTTAAAAAGTTGCTCATCAACCTTATTGTCTCTCTGGCTGTCTTTAATCCTGACCAGAACCCTGATCAAGCCTTCATAGACCTTCCTTTTACCGCGATCAAAACCTATTTTATAGAAATCAAAATTGATGTTGTCCCTGATTTTCTCAAAAGTAGCCAGGGCCTGTTGATAATTTTTAAAGGCTTGAGAGAAGTTGCCCAGCTGTTCATGACATTCAGCCAGACCGGCATAATCTTCCCAGACCTCCTCCCAGTTATTTATTTCCCTGGCTGTCTCCAGGGCCTGCTCATACAATCTGATCGCCTGCGGCACTTTTTTCCTCTTCAAATTGATGGTCGCCAGGTTATTTAGTGCGGAGCTGATAACTTCTTTATCTTTGAGTTTGAGCCCTTTAGCCAGGCAGAGATTAAGATATTGTTCCGAGCGGTCAAGATTGTTGTTGATAGAAATATAGCCGAGATTATTGAGAATGCGGGCCTCCAGGGTTTCGTTTCTGACCTGGCGGCTTAGTTCCAGGGCAGTAGTCAATAAAGCTTCCGGCTCTTCCCTGGTAAAATGGGCAGGGTTGTTCTCCTTTTGCCTGTAAATCGAAAGCGCAAGACTATAAAGAACCGAAATAGTGGAAGCCAGGTCGTCCTGTTTTTCATAAATTTTTAAGGCCTTTTCTAGATAGTAGACTGCCAGTGAATACAAGCCGAGTCGATAGCATATGTTAGCCATATTGGTCAGGCTTTCCGGCACCATTTCCAGCAGATTTTCTTTCTCAGCCAGAGCTATGGCCCGGTTAAAATAGAGAAAACTCAGGGATAAATTATTCTTTTTTGAATAATAGAAACCGATTGAACCTAACGAACGAACCTCTTCATGTCTGTTATTTAAAAGACGGGCAATACTCAGCAGGCTTTCTGAGCAGGAGGCAAACTTCTCCATTTCACCCATCTCCCAGTAAAGAAAGTTTAACTGCCGCAGGCACTTAAGCTCCATTTCCTTCATGCCATTTTTTCTGGCTAAATTTATGCCTGAAAGAAATATAGCCTCTGCCTCCTGATAACTTTTCTCCCGTCGCTTTCTTTTTGCTTCCTGGTAAAGCCTGATAATTTCCAGGCTGGTCCGGGCGTAGTTTTTAATGGCCTGATCGTTTTTTTCATCAGCCAGGGCCTGAACGAAAATGAAAGCATTCTCCGCCCTGGCTACCTCGCCCAGATTCCAGTAATTAAGAGCTATATTCAGCCAGCCCTCGGCTAGTTCTGATGAGTTTTTTCTGCCGGGCTTCTGGCTGACTTCATTTTCCAGAACCTTAAGGGATTCAACAAATTTCCCGGATAATCTCAACTGCCTGGCTTCTTCCAGTCTCCTGGACATTGCTGTCCTGGTCTCGTTGGCGGCCATTAAGGCAGTCGAGAGAAAGAAAATAAAGATGAATAAATTCAGTTTGGGCCTGACCCCAAAAGAAAAGGCTGATTCTCTCCTGACCATTTCCCGCTTTGATTTTTAATAATATTTATCAGATCTTAAGTCAATTACTTTTTAATGACGCATCCCTGCTAATTTTTTCTCACCTGAACAAAGAGAGATATAGAAAGATCAGGTCAACTTAAAATTAATTTTCTCGCCCCCCATCTGGCTATTATCACCCGTTTCCCATTTAATCAGGAGAAGTCCGGGCAGTGTAATTAAATTCCTTTAAATGACTGATGATGTCCAGAATTATATCTTCTTTGCTGAGTTTAAGAATGACGTCCGGTTTCACGCCGGGCAAAAAAGGGCCCTCTTTGGCTCCTGAAACCGGTGATTTTTTATCTTTTCGGCCAAAGGTCTTTAAAGTTAATTTTAAATCAAGCGAATTTTTCGGCAATGTAATAAAATAATGAAAGTTGTCAACTCTACTACCCGGAAAATTTATCTGAAGATGGAAATAGCTATATTTTTGACGCCAGTATTTTATTTTTATACCGTGCAGCTTTAATTTATCTTCCAGAGCCTCAACCGCCGGCTCAACAATAAATTCACAGAACTGATCAAAATGTTCCCTGGCTTCTTCCTGAGACTTGTCAATAATTCTCAGGTCCTGAAAATAGTGCTCAAGCTCTTCCTGCCATTTTTCTTCTTTCATCTTTTCTCCCGATTTTTATTATAGCATTAAGGTTAAACTTATTACCAGACGCCGATATCCCCGCCTTCTTATAAGTTATAAAAACCCGGCCACCTGGCTGCTCCCGGTCACTTATGCTATTCAACCTGACCCTCCTTCTTACTTCTCAGCTGGAACAATGAAAAAAAACCTCAGATCCATGACGTTGGTTCCGGTTGGGCCGGTAAAAATCAGCCCGCCAATCTTTTCAAAAAAGCTATAGGAATCGTTGTTATCCAGAAAGCTCTGGGGGTTAAGGCCTGCCCTGGCTGCCAGCTGGCTACTCTCGGCGTTTATCCAGGCACCGGCCGAATCGGTGGGCCCGTCTCGCCCATCGCTGGCCAGGCTGACAATCAACCAATCACAACCGGAAAGCTCGTCTCGTATTTTCTCCATTTCTAAAAGACAGGCCAGGGCAAATTCAGTATTCCTCCCGCCACGACCGCTCCCCTTGACTGTCACTGTCAATTCTCCGCCGGCCAGAAAGCAAAAGGCCCGGCCCTCCTTTTTCACCTTATGGCTCAGGTTCCTGATCTTTTCTAGGTAAGAGCTGGCCACCTGTCTGGCTTCACCAGCATCAGAAGAAGTTAAAATCACAGTTTGGAGACCGCTGGCCCTAGCTTCAGCTTTGGCGGCGTACAAGGCTTTAAGATTATCGCCTATGATAAAGGCGTGGCTATTTTCGAGGATTTTACTATCTTCCTTTAGTGTTTCCCTTCGCCATCCGGCCATTCCCTCTTCCAGGGCATTTTTTACCGAGACAGGGATAACTGATAACAAGCCCATTTTGTTCAGGACCTCGAGAGCCTCTCTGTAAGTGGAAGGATCATGCCAGGCTGGGCCAGAAGCAATATCAGATATATTGTTATTTATCACATCAGATATAATAACGTTTATCACTTTGCCCGGCCAGGTAGCTTCCAGAAGACGGCCTCCCTTTATTTTTGAAATATGTTTTCTGACCGTGTTAAGTTGATGAATATCGGCCCCGGCCTGGAGGAGAAGCTGGGTGACCGTTCGTTTATCTTCCAGGCTAACCCCATCAGCCGGCAAACAAAGATGCGCCGACCCGCCGCCCGAAATCAACAAGAGCAGAAGATCCCTGTGGCTGGTGATAAGAGCCATCTCTAATGCCTTTTCACCGGCTCGAAGGCTCCATTCGTCAGGGAGGGGATGAGCAGCCGGGAAATAGACAATTCTATCCTTTTCCTCATATTCTTTTACCCCGGTCACCACCCCGGCCGCCAGCTTATCCTCAATCATGGGAAGAAGACTGGCAGCCAGGGGAAACCCGGCCTTCCCACAGCTGATCAGCCTGATGGTTGAGGAAGCCTCGAGCTCAAATATTTCGCCATTAATAATGAGCCTTGAGCCATCCCTCATAACGTTTTCAGCCACCAATCTTTCTGGCTGAACTGAATCGAGTGCCGCACGGGCAGCTCGCCTGGCAATTGTCTTTAAATCCATCGCCGTCTCCAGCCTTTTTCCTTTGACCTCTAAAATCTTTCACTTTGAGCGGGTCTATGGTAAAAATAATAAAGAAATCGAAATGCTCTTATCAACGACTTCTTTTTGGCAACGAAATCGAATGTCATCGTCTTTAAGATCAACTTTTAAAAGGGGCTGGCAGCTGGCCGTCTGTCAGCTAGCTTTGCTTATTTTAGTCCAGTTTCCCCTTTATTCTCAACAGGAAAACTCGGCTGTTTCTGATATTCAAAAAAGACTGAATCTAATCGATCAGCAGATTTCTCAGCTTAAAGCCAGGCTGGAAGAAGAAACCAGAAAAGAAAAATCTCTACTTTCAACCCTGGAAACCATCAGGCTGAAACGCCGGGTCCTGCAGGCTGAAATTGATGCCCTGAATCTCAGGCAGAATATGGCCAGGCGAGAGCTATCTAACCTCAATAAAAAAATGGAAGCCACCAGGATCAGCCTGCAAAAAGAAAAGGAGGGGGTTGAAAAGACACTGGTCACTTTATATAAGTTCGGTCGGCTGGATTTTATGCACTTTTTTCTTAAAGCCAACGACCTTGAGGTTTTCCTGCAGGAGAGCAAGAATTTGACTTTTCTGGCCAGATACCAGGGTGAAGCCATCAGCGCTTATTTGAATACGATCAAAGAGCTGGAAAAATTGCAGCAGGAAGTCAAAGCCAAACAGGCAGAAATTGACGGCTTACTCCGGGAAGCAGCCAGTAAACAACAGGACCTTCTCCAGCAAGAAACCATCAGCCAGCAGCTCCTGGCCCAGATAAAAAAAGATAAAAAGGCACATGAACAGATGGTGGCCGAATTGAAGAGCAGTTCGGATGAGCTTCAACGCTTGCTTAAACGTTTGCAGAATCAAGAAATTGCGCTGCCTTCCCCTTTTATTCCCTTGAACGAACGCAAGGGGAAGTTGCCCTGGCCGATTTCCGGTAAAGTCATTACCAAATTCGGACCGGAACAAAACCCGAGGTTTAAGACCACGGTCATCAACAATGGTCTGGAAATTGCTCCCAGCGGTAAGGACAGGACTATTAAGGCCGTTCACGGTGGCCGAGTCGTTTATGCTGATTATTTTCAGGGCTATGGAAACCTTTTAATTATTGATCACGGTCTCTCTTATTACACTCTCTATGGTCATTGCTCCACTTTTTTAGTTAAACCAGGGGACGTGATCCAGCCTGGCCAGGCTATTGCTCTGGTCGGAGATTCAGATTCCCTGAAGGGAGAGTGCCTTTATTTTGAACT
>Ga0208826_1002007_pt1 | contig 15741 bp, 12 predicted proteins | sample AD_UKC115_MetaG_FD_184451 | JGI IMG/M metagenome (GOLD analysis project Ga0208826, IMG submission 184451) | Active sludge microbial communities of municipal wastewater-treating anaerobic digesters from Hong Kong - AD_UKC115_MetaG (SPAdes)... | ecosystem: Engineered > Bioreactor > Anaerobic >...
GACGGGCGCACGACGCTCCGGGTCGGTGCGCTTTCATGGTTTCGGCGTACCAATGCCCGCAGAGCCAGTGCTGACACCTCGCCCCACGTGCAAGCGCCTATAAAGTTGCATAAAATCTACATATTTAAATCCCACGCCTCCCACGCCCATGTCTGCCCTCCCCGACGCTCCCGGCGCGCCCGTCGCCAGCGAGGACAAGCCGCAGGACGCCGCCCTGACGCAGGCGCTGCAGCGCAGCTACCAGCACGGCTTTGTCACCGACATCGAGTCCGATTCGCTGCCCCCGGGGCTCGACGAAGACACCATCCGCGCGATTTCGCTCAGGAAGAAGGAGCCCGAGTTCCTGCTGAACTGGCGCCTGGCGGCGTTCAAGCGCTGGCAGGCCATGGAGCTGCCCAACTGGGCCCATCTGAAGATCGCGCCAATCGACTTTCAGGCGCTGTCGTACTACTCGGCGCCCAAGTCCATGAAGGACAAGCCCAAGAGCCTGGACGAGGTCGATCCCAAGCTGCTGGAGACATATGAAAAGCTGGGCGTGCCGCTGCACGAGCGCGCCCGGCTGGCGGGCGTGGCGGTGGACGCGGTGTTCGACTCGGTGTCCGTGGGCACCACCTTTCGCAAGCAGCTGGCCGACGTGGGCGTGATCTTCTGCAGCTTCTCGCACGCGGTGCAGAACCACCCCGAGCTGGTCGAGAAATACCTGGGCACGGTGGTGCCGCAGGGCGACAACTTCTACGCCGCGCTCAATTCGGCGGTGTTCTCCGACGGCTCCTTCGTCTACATCCCCAAGGGCGTCAAGTGCCCGATGGAGCTGTCGTCGTACTTCCGCATCAACGCGCAAAACACCGGCCAGTTCGAGCGCACCCTGATCATTGCCGAAGAAGGCAGCCAGGTCAGCTATCTGGAGGGCTGCACCGCGCCGCAGCGCGACGAGAACCAGCTGCACGCCGCCGTGGTCGAATTGATCGCGCACGACGACGCCTTCATCAAGTATTCGACGGTGCAGAACTGGTATCCCGGCGACGAGAACGGCGTGGGCGGCATCTACAACTTCGTGACCAAGCGCGCGCTGGCCGCGGGCAAGCGCTCGCGCATCGCGTGGACGCAGATCGAGACCGGCTCGGCCATCACCTGGAAGTACCCCAGCGTGGTGCTGCGCGGCGATGACTCGAATGGCGAGTTCCACTCGATTGCCGTATCCAACCACTTCCAGCAGGCCGACACCGGCACCAAGATGCTGCACATCGGCAAGAACACCTCGAGCCGCATCGTCTCCAAGGGCATCAGCGCCGGCAACGCGCAAAACAGCTACCGCGGCCAGGTGCGCATCAACGCTGGCGCCGCCGGCGCGCGCAACCACACGCAGTGCGATTCGCTCTTGATCGGCCCCGACTGCGGCGCGCACACCTTTCCCTACATCGACGTGGCGCGCAGCGACGCCGTGGTCGAGCACGAGGCCACCACCACTCGCATCTCCGAAGAGCGCCTGTTCTACTGCCAGCAGCGCGGCATCGACGCGCAGGAGGCCACGGGCCTGATCGTGGGCGGCTTCTGCCAGGCCGTGATCGAGGAGCTGCCGATGGAATTTGCGCTGGAGGCCAAGGCGCTGCTTGCCGTGTCGCTGGAAGGTGCCGTCGGCTGATTTTCAAGCAAAAACGGCTGTTGCGCCCGTGTATCAAGCGCAAGCAGCTATCAAAACAATAGGATTTTTCCCACATGACCTCATCTTCTCCCCTGCTGCAAGTGCGTGACCTGCGCGTTGACGTGGGCGAGCGCACCGTGCTGCGCTCGGTCTCGCTGGACGTGCCCGCCGGCTCGCTGATGGTGCTGATGGGCGCCAACGGCAGCGGCAAGAGCACGCTGGGCATGGCGCTGGCCGGCCATCCCAACTACCGGGTCGTGGCCGGCAGCGCCCGCCTGGGCGATGTGGATCTCTTGGGCCTGCCGGCGCACGAGCGCGCGCGCGCCGGGCTGTTCGTGTCCTTCCAGTCGCCCCCCGACGTGCCGGGCGTCAAGAACAACCTGTTCATTCGCACCGCGCTCAACGCGGTGCGCGAGGCGCGCGGACTGGAGCCGCAGGACGCCTTCGACTTCCTGTCCAGCGCCAAGCAGGAGGCCCGCGCCCTGGGGCTGGGCGAAGCCATGCTGGGCCGCCCGGTCAACGAAGGCTTTTCGGGCGGCGAGCGCAAGCGCAACGAGCTCTTGCAACTGTCGCTGCTGCAGCCGCGCCTGGCGCTGCTCGACGAGATCGACTCGGGCATGGACGTGGACGGCGTGCGCGCCGTGGTCGAGCTGGTCGCGCGCCTGCGCGCCAAGGGCACGGCCTTCATCGTCATCTCGCACTATCTGCAGATGATCGAGCAGCTGCAGCCCGACGCCGTGCTGCGCCTGGATCAGGGCTGCATTGCCGAAACCGGCAGCGTGGAGCTGGCCCGCGGCATCGCGCGCACCGGCTTTGCCCGCGCCGCCGTGGAGGCCTGAACATGGACAGCGCACGCGCCGACATTCTGGCGGCCGAAAGCCATCTGCAAGCCCATGGCTGGGTGTCTCGCCGCAGCGAGGCGTTTCGCCACCTGCCCCCGCCCGCGCTGGCGCAATGGCTGGAAGGCGCCAGCCCCGACGCCCACTGCGGCGCCCCGGTCCTGTCCGGCACCGGCTGGACGCTGAACCCCGTGGGCAACGCGCCCGCCACCGGCGTTCATGCACGCTGGCTCGACGCGCTGGAGCCCGCGCAGCGCGCCGAGCTGTTTGCCGATTTGCCCGCGCCCGGCGAGGGCGACGCCGCGCCCTTTGGCTGGGCCCATCGCGCGCTGTGCCGCCAGGGCCTGCGTGTGCGGGTCTCCGCCGTGCCCGGCAAGTCCGCGAACGAGCAGGCTCCCGTATGGCTGCACCTGCGCCATCAGCCGCGCGCCGCCGTCGAGGCGCCCCTGCTGGTGCTGGAGCTTCATGAGGGCGTGCGCTGCGTGCTGATCGAGACGCATGAGCGCGAGCCCGCGCAGTGCGACGTCGGCCTGGCCCAGAACCTGCACGCCCATGTGCGGCTGGCGCGCGGCGCGCGCTTGCAGCACCTGCGCGTGGTGGCGCCCGGCGAGCGGGACCGCATCGCCCATTTCGTGCATGCCACGCTGGCGCAGGACGCCCATTACGCCCAGGCGCTGGCCGCCACCGGCAGCAGCTATCACCTGCAGCGCACCCAGGTGCAACTGCAGGGCGCCGGGGCGCAAGCGCGCAGCGCCGGACTGCTGCTGACCGGCGCGCACACGCTGGACCAGCAGGTCTTCAGCCGCCTGGACGCGGCGCGCACCCGCAGCCAGGTCGAGGTGCTGGCCCTGGGCAACGCCAGCGCCCGCACGGTGGCCAATGCCTACACCCGCATCGGCGCCGGCAGCGACGACGCCTCGGTGCACCAGCGGCTGTCGGGCATCGCGCTGGACGGCGAGCCGCGCATGGTGCTGCGCCCGCACCTCGAAATCCTGCACGACCAGGTGCAGGCCGTGCACGGCGCCACCTGGGGCCGCCTGCCCGAGGACGCCCTGTTCTACGCCCGCCAGCGTGGCCTGGACGACACCGCCGCGCGCGCCCTGATCATCGAGGGCATGGCCCGCGCCCTGCTGGAGCGTTGCCTGGACGGCTCGGACGGCCCCGACGTGCTCACGCCCTGGCTGGACGGCGGCTGGCTGACCCAGACCATTGCCGGCCACCTGACCCTTGCCGCCCAGGAGCCCACCCATGGTTGACATCCATACCCCCACGGCCACGCCGGCCCGCGCCCTGGACGTGGCCGCGCTGCGCACGCAGTTTCCGGTGCTCGAACAAAGCATCCACGGCCACGCGCTGGCCTATCTGGACAACGCCGCGACCACGCACATGCCGGTGGCGGTGCTGGACGCCATGCGCGCCTTCGAGGCGCACGACCGCGCCAACATCCATCGCGGCGTGCACACGCTGAGCCAGCGCGCCACCGACGACTTCGAGGCCGCGCGCGCCGTGCTGGCGCGCTTCATCGGCGCGGGCAAGGATCACGAGCTGGTGTTCACCTCGGGCACCACCGAGGCACTCAACATGATCGCCCAGGGCCTGTGGCTGGGCGGGGCGGGCAAGGCCTGGCTGCGCCCCGGCGACGAGATCATCGTCAGCGGCCTGGAGCACCACGCCAACCTGATCCCCTGGCAGCACGCCGCGCAGGCCACCGGCGCCAAGCTGATCGTGCTGCGCCCCGACAGCGAAGGCCGCCTGCACGTGGCCGACCTGCAGCGCCTGCTGAGCGAGCGCACCCGCGTCTTCGCCGTCACGGCCGGCGCCAACGCCACGGGCGAGCGCCCGGCCTACGAAGAGATGCTTGCGCTGGCGTCCGCGGCCGGCGCACTCACCGTGCTCGACGCCGCGCAGGCCGCCAGCCATGCGGTGCCCGATCTTTCCAGACTGGCCTGCGACTTCATGGCCTTCTCGGGCCACAAGATGTACGGCCCCATGGGCACCGGCGTGCTGGCCGGGCGCCGCGCGGCGCTGGAGCGCCTGCACCCGCTGCGCCTGGGCGGCGACATGGTCGAATGGGTCAAGTACGACAGCGCCGCCTGGGCCGCCCTGCCCGCGCGCCTGGAAGGCGGCACGCCCAATGTCGGCGGCGCGGTCGGCCTGGCCGCCGCTGCGCGGTTCATCGACCAGGTCGGCCTCGCCGCCATCGACCAGCATGTGCATGCCTTGCGTGCGCAGGCCGTGGCGGGCCTGGCCGCCATCGACGGCGTCACCGTACTGGCGCCGCACGCCACCGACGCGGCCCTGGTGTCCTTCGTCGCGCAGGACGTGCACCCGCACGACATCGGCACCCTGCTGGACGAACGCGGCATTGCCGTGCGCACCGGCCACCACTGCGCGCAGCCGCTGATCGACCACCTGGGCCGCGGCCCCACCACGCGTGCCTCGTTTGCCCTCTACAACACCGCCGATGAAGTCGATCGCCTGATCGCCGCCGTGACGCACGCGCTGAAAGTCCTGCGATGAAACACCCACCCCCAGTCTTCACTCGCTGCGCGATGTTCCGCCTCCCCCCTCAAGGGGGCATCGCCAGTGGCCGGGGAAACCCCGACCACGGCGATCGCGGGCTTGGCCTGTGCCGCGGCCTTGCGGCTGTTTGTGTTTCATCGGCTGCGGGTGACGCGCAGCGCCATGGACAACTACGATGAACGATGCCGTGAACGATCTGTATCAGGAGGTGGTGCTCGAGCACAAGCGCGCGCCGCGCAACTTCGGGCACCTGCCGCACCCCACGCACCAGGCCGAAGGCACCAACCCGTCCTGCGGCGACCAGATCGCCGTCGAGCTGAACCTGGTCGGCGACCAAGTCCAGGACATCCGCTTCACCGGCCATGCCTGCGCCATCTGCATGGCTTCCACCTCGATGATGACCGAGGCCGTCAAGGGCCGCGACGTCGCCGCCGCCAAAGCCTTGCAGCAGCACTTTCGCGCCGTGCTCACCGGCGAGGAAGAGCCCGAGGGCGCGCCCCTGGGCAAGCTCGTCAGCCTGGCCGGCGTGCGCCAGTATCCCAGCCGCATCAAGTGCGCCCTGCTGGGCTGGCATGCGCTGATGCACGCCATCGCGCAAGACGGCGGCAACGCGAGCACCGAACCGGAGCCCGCCGCATGAGACGCAATCGCGAAACCGTCCTGGTGCGCCGCAACGTGCAGGTCGAGCTGGTGCCCGCCGGCACGCCGGTCGAGCTGGAAGAAGGCACCTGGTGCGAAATCACGCAGGCGCTGGGCTCCTCGTTCACCCTCCTCGTCGAAGGCCAGCTGGTGCGCCTGCGTGGCAGCGACGCCGACGCCATCGGCAAGAAGGACCCCACGCCGGTCGTCGAGCACGGTGACGTGGAAGCAGACGATGTCGAGCCCCTGGTGTGGGAAGCGCTGCGCACCTGCTACGACCCCGAGATCCCGATCAACATCGTCGATCTGGGCCTGGTCTACCGCTGCGAGCTGCGCCCCTTCACCGAGGAGGAAGGCAAGCTGCACGTGGTGATCGACATGACCCTGACGGCCCCCGGCTGCGGCATGGGCGAGGTGATCGCCAACGAGGTCAACGACAAGGTGCTGAACCTGCCGCGCGTGGAGGAGTGCACCGTCAACATCGTGTTCGACCCGCCCTGGGACCGCTCGATGATGACCGAGGAAGCCAAGCTGGCGCTGGGCATGTAGGGCGCGCGCCCATCCACCCACAAAAACGGGCTCCCGCAGGAGCCCGTTTTTCATGCGTCGATGCGATGCCCCGATCAGCCACCGCCGCAGGCGCCGCCCGAGCAGCAGCTCCCGCCCGCATCGCCGCCCGCCTGCTGTTTGCCGATCTGCACGCGCCACAGATCGGGGCCATCCTGCAGATACCGCCACTGCAGCTCGCCGGGCGAGCGGCTCTCCAGTTGCCGCCGCAAGGGCACCGGGTTGTGATCGTTGATGATCACAAAGGCCTCCCCGGGCAGCAAACCGTCAAACTGGTCAAACAAGCGGGCGTGCCGCTCGTGCGGCGCAATCATCCGCACATCGATTTCTTCCATCAACTGGCTCATCATCTTCCTTTCATCAAGTCAAAACCACAGAACAGGCCGCACGACGTCAACCATCCTTGCCATCCAGGCGCGTGCGCAGCAGCCAGGGCGCGTAGATCAGCAGGTAGATCAGGAACGCCAGGCCCCACAGCCCGGCCGCCCAGGCCAGTGCCGCCGCGGTGCTGGACGGCCACAGCGCCGGCACCCCGACGCGCACGATGGCCGCAACCAGCACCAGCGCGTAGGCCACAACCTCGCCTCCCGACGCCTTCAGCGGGCGCCCGGTGTGGCCGCGCGCCGTGCGCGTGATCATCCCGATGATCAAACCGCCGACGGTGCCGACGGCAAAGGCGTGCACCGCCAGCGACAGCGGCACCCAGCCGCCCTGCGCCGCGGCCAGCAGCGCAAAGCCGACGGGCAGCCACGCATAGGCGCCGTGCAGGATCCAGAGGATAGGCCGCGTCAGCGTGACCTGCGGCTTCCACAGCGCCAGGCGCACGGCATGCAGCACGGCGGCCAGGGCGCACAGCGCCCCCGTGACACCCGCCGGCGCGCCGAACACCCACAGCGCCAGCGCCAGGCCGGTGGCGGCCAGCACGCACCACTCCAGCGGCCGCGGCACGCTGTTCTTCAGCCCAGGCGTGACGTTGCGGGTAAACACCGGCACCACGCGCCCGGCCATCACCGTCACCACCATCAGGATCAGCGCCAGCCCGGCGTACAGCGACGATGCCGCGGGCACCGCGAGCACCCCCATCACGCTCAGATGAAACACCGCATTGGCGGCCGCCATGAGCAGGAGCAGCGAAAGCAGCGGGATGTTGCGCCGGTTGCCGGCTCGCACCAGAATGCGCAGCAGCAGCGCGGCCACCAGCGGCAGCAGGGCAAAGTCCAGCACCGCAAACAGTGTGTACGGCCCCGTCACTGCCGCCACGCGCGCAGCCAGCCACAGCAGTGCCAGCGCGCCCAGCAACGGGCCGCGCGGCGTCTCCAGCCCGGTCCATGCGCGCACGCCCGTCAGCAGGAAGCCGATGATGACGCCGGCCGCAAAGCCGAACACCATCTCATGGCCGTGCCACAGCAGGGGCTCCAGGGCAAACGCCGGCGTGACCTGGCCCAGAAACACCGCCACCCACAGCGGCACCGACAGGCAGGCCAGCAAGGCCGCCCCCAGGTAGAACGGCCGAAAACCCAGCCGCAGCACCGGCCAGCCGGTGGGCGCGGCCGGCTGCGGCTTGGCCGACGCAACGGGGATGGAAGAAGCAGTTCGTTGGTTCATGTCAACAGTCGAGAAACTATTTTCGAGCGGCGCGCGAAGCACCCAGGCGGCTCATTTTTATATAGCGCGCCCAACAGTGCCATGGCCTGGTTCAAGAACATGGTTTTGCGTAGGGTTGCTGCGTTTTCAGGTGCGCTTTGGCCACCGGGCACGCAGGGCCGACCCCACGCCGCCCGGGCGTTTCGAATTGCGGATTTGAACAGTGCAAGAATGCTGTTTTTGGCCGTCGGATGCTTCACAGACACCGCCGGCGCCGCCCCAGGAGCCCACCCCATGAAAAGAGATCCGCTGCCCCAGACGCAGCGCCAACTTGCTGCCCAGACCATCAGCGCCGACGTGCTGGCGGAGAAGTATTTCAAGCCGGGCGAGCACTCCCTCGAGCAGCTCTACGCCCGCGTCGCCCGCGCCCTGGCCAGCGTCGAGAAGCCCGAGTTGCGCGCCGAGTGGGAAAGCCGGTTTCTGAGCAATTTGCACGCCGGCGCCATCGGCGCCGGCCGCATCATGAGCGCGGCCGGCACCGACATCCAGGCCACGCTGATCAACTGCTTCGTGCAGCCCGTGGGCGACGCCATCCAGGGGCGCGACGCCGACGGCTACCCCGGCATCTACGAAGCCCTGCGCGAGGCCGCCGAGACCATGCGCCGCGGCGGCGGCGTGGGCTACGACTTCTCGCGCATCCGCCCCAAGGGCGCCTTCGTCAAGGGTACCCACTCCTACGCCAGCGGCCCGTGCAGCTACATGAACGTGTTCGACCAGTCGTGCTCGACGGTCGAGAGCGCCGGCAGCCGACGCGGCGCGCAGATGGGCGTGCTGCGCATCGACCACCCCGACGTGCTGGAGTTCATCACCGCCAAACGCACGCCCGGGCGCTGGAACAACTTCAACGTCTCGGTCGGCGTGTCCGACGCTTTCATGCAGGCCGTGGCCGCCGGCACCGACTGGGAGCTGGTGCACAAGGCCGAGCCGGGCCCGAAGGTCAAGGACGCCGGCGGCCACCAGCGCGCCGACGGCCTGTGGGTGTACCGCAGCGTGCCGGCGCGCGAGCTGTGGGACACCATCATGACCTCGGCCTACGACTTCGCCGAGCCCGGCATCCTGTTTCTCGACCAGATCGGGCGCGACAACAACCTGAACTACACCGAGCAGATCGAGGCCACGAATCCTTGCGGCGAGCAGCCGCTGCCCCCCTACGGCTGCTGTGACCTGGGCCCGATCATCCTGACGAACTTCGTGCGCCACCCCTTTGGCGTGGGCGGCGAGGCGGCGTTCGACTTCGAGCGCTTCGAGCAGGTGGTGGCCACCCAGGTGCGCGCGCTGGACAACGTGCTCGACGTCACCTACTGGCCGCTGCAGCAGCAGCGCGAGGAGGCCGCCGCCAAGCGCCGCATCGGCGTCGGCTTCACCGGGCTGGGCAACACGCTGACGCTGCTCAAGCTGCGCTATGACCGCGAGGACGGTCGCCAGATGGCCGCCGAAATCGGCCGGCGCATGCGCGACGCGGCCTACCGCGCCTCGGTCGAGCTGGCCAAGGAAAAGGGGGCCTTTCCCAAATTCAAGGCCGATGGCTACCTGGCCCAAGGCACCTTTGCCAGCCGCCTGCCCGACGACATCAAGGCTGCCATCCGCCAACATGGCATCCGCAACAGCCACCTGCTGTCGATCGCGCCCACCGGCACCGTCAGCCTGGCCTTTGCCGACAACGCGTCCAACGGCATCGAGCCGGCCTTCAGCTGGGGCTACAAGCGCAACAAGCGCGAGGGCGACGGCAGCACCAGCAGCTACATGGTGGAAGACCATGCCTTCCGCCTGTATCGCGAATGGGTAGACGCCAGCGTCACCACCGACGACACGGCCGGCAAGCTGCCCGCCTACTTCGTCAACGCGCTGCAGATGAGCGCGCAAGAGCACGTGGCCATGATGCAGGCAGTGCAGCCCTTCGTGGACACCTCCATCAGCAAGACCGTCAACATCCCCGCCGACTATCCGTTCGACGACTTCAAGGACCTGTACCGCCAGGCCTGGCAGGCGGGCCTGAAGGGCCTGGCCACCTACCGCCCCAACAGCATCCTGGGCGCCGTGCTGGAGACCACACCGGTCAAAAAGGACGAACCGGCCATTGCCGTGTCGGCGGCGGCGCCGGCCTACGACCCGATGCGCACGGTGATTGAAAAGCGCCCGGCCGGCGGCCTGCCCGCCGTGGCCGAGAAGATCGAATACTGGACCAGCGAGGGCCAGCAGCGCCTGTACCTGATCGTCACCTTTTTGCCCATGCCCACGGCCGACGGCAAGGGCACGATCGAGCGCGCCATCGAATTTTTCATGCCCGTGGGCCAGAGCGGCGAGTCGCAGCAATGGATCACCGCCACCATGCGCATGCTCAGCCTGGCCGCGCGCGGCGGCTTTCTGGACCGCGCCCTGTCGGACATGCGCAAGGTCACCTGGGACCGCGGCCCGGTGCGCCTGGGCACTTACGAAAAGGCCGACGGCACCCACGTGCCGCGCTGGCACGACAGCGAGGTGGCCGCCATCGGCTACGCGGTCGAGAACCTCATCGCCCGCCGCGCCGAGGCGGCGCAGGCCTCGCTGTTCGAGCCCGACGAGATGCTGTCCGCCGAGCCCGCCGCCGAGACATCGAGCGCCGCCCCCGGCGTCATGGCCGGCAAGAAATGCCCCGAATGCGGCGCGCACGCGATGATTCGCAAGGATGGGTGCGATTACTGCACGCATTGCGGGTTTGTGGGGAGTTGTGGGTAATCGGCCATGAAGCGCCTGGTCGCCCTGACCTTGGCTTGCGCTGCCTGGCTGCCCTTGGGCGCGCACGCCGCGCTCAAGCCCGGCGATGCCGCGCCCGAGTTCAAGACCACCGCCGCGCTGGCCGGCAAACCCTTTGCCTTTGACCTGGCCGAGGCCCTCAAGAAAGGCCCGGTGGTGGTGTACTTCTTTCCCAAGGCCTTCACGCGCGGCTGCACCATCGAGGCCAACGCATTTGCCGAGGCGACGCCCCAGTTCGCCGCGCTGGGCGCGCGCGTGATCGGCATTTCGCACGACGACATCGACACCCTCAAGCGCTTTTCCAGCGAAGAATGCCGCGACCAGTTCGCCGTCGGCTCCGACCCGCGCGGACAGACCATCAAGGCCTATGACGCCGCCTCGCTGCTGCCCGGAGTGGCCAACCGCATCTCCTACGTCATTGGCCAAGACGGCCGGGTGGTGTTCACGCACGAGGGCAGCAACCCGCTCAAGCACGTCGAGGAAACCCTCAAGGCCGTGCAACGCCTGAAATAAAACACCCCCAGTCTCCACTCGCTGCGCGATGTTGCGCCACCCCCTTGCAGGGGGCATCGCCAGTGGCCGGGAAATCCCGGCCACGGCGATCACTGGATTGGCCTGCTCCCCGGCCTCTTGGCTCTATGCGTCTGCGGGCGATGGGAGGTGCTGGGCGTGCGGGCTTTCCCTGCTGCGGATACGATTTGCAGTAATTATCATACGCATGTTTGCTTTTTTCTGACATTGCACACATGATTTTTTCACCAGTCCAACGCATCGCTCGGTTTCTTTCAGGTCCGTGCGGACTGGCGCACGCCGTGGCGCTCCTGGGGTGTGGCGCGCTGGCTTGGGCGCTGGCCCTGCCGGCCACGGCGCAACCCACGGCCGAGCCCATCACCGTCATCGTGCCCTACTCGCAAAACGGCCCCACCGACCGCACCATGCGCGCGCTGGCCAAACCGCTCAGTCAGGCACTGGGCGGCACGCCCATCACGGTGAAAAACGTGCCCAGCCCCGGCGGTGTGCAGGGCCTGGCCGACGTGGCCAACGCCAAGCCTGACGGGCGCACGCTGCTGTTCACCAACACCAACATCGCCCTGTTGCCCGCGCTGGGCGACAAGCTGCCGTTCGACCCCAACACCGCCTTCAGCTACCTGGGCCTGGTGCTGGAGTCGCCCATGGTCATCCTGGGGCGCCCCACGCTGGAGCCAAAAACCGCCCGCGAATTCGCCGACTGGCTGGAGCGCACGGAATCCAGCCAGATTCGCCTGGCCGATGCGGGGGCCGGCTCGGCCTCGTATCTGTGCGGGCTGTTTCTGCAAAGCCTGGCCGGCAAGTCCTTCACACGCGTCGAATTTCCGGGCAGCGCGCCGGCGCTGACGGCGCTGAAGGAAAACAAGGTGGACGTGCTGTGCGACCAGACCCCCTCGGTCAAGGCGCCTTTGCTGGCCAAAACCGTGCAGGGCTATGCCCAAACCACGGGCACGCCCATGACGGGCGCGCCGTTTTCAAGCCTGGTCACGCTGCGGCGCATGTTCTCGCGCGAGCTCGAGCTCTCGATCTGGCACGGTTTTTACGGGCCCAAGGGCTTGCCCCCTGACGTGCAGGCGCGCCTGAACACCGCCATCCGCCAGGCCGCAGCCGACCCGGTCTTCGTGGCCGACCAGCAGGCCCAGGGCGTCATCATGATTGGCGGGCGCCGTCTCACGCCCGAGGGCCACAAGGCCTTTATCGACGAGACGGTGCCGCTGTGGCAGCTGATCGTCTCCATTAGCAAATCGCGCCAGAAATAAGCCGACTGGGCCGGCTCGCCCAGGGCTATTTGAGCCCCTTGTAGCGCATCCGATGCGGCCGCGCGCCCTCCTCGCCCAGGCGCTTCTTCTTGTCGGCTTCATATTCCTGGTAGTTGCCGTCGAAGAACACCCACTGGCTGTCGCCCTCGGCCGCCAGGATGTGGGTGCAGATGCGGTCCAGGAACCAGCGGTCGTGGCTGATCACCATCACGCTGCCGGCGTATTCCAGCAGGGCGTCCTCCAGCGCGCGCAGGGTTTCCACGTCCAGGTCGTTGCTGGGCTCGTCCAGCAGCAGCACGTTGGCGCCCTGCATCAGCGTCTTGGCCAGGTGCAGGCGCCCGCGCTCGCCGCCCGACAGGGTGCCGACCTTCTTTTGCTGGTCCTGTCCGTTGAAGTTGAAGCGCCCACAATACGCGCGGCTGGCCATCTGGAACTTGCCCACGTTGATGATGTCCAGGCCACCGGAGATGTCCTCCCACACGGTCTTGTCGTTGGCCAGCGCGTCACGGCTCTGGTCGACGAAGGCCAGTTGCACGGTCTTGCCGATGCTGACCGTGCCGCTGTCGGGCTGCTCCTTGCCGGCAATCAGGCGAAAGAGGGTTGACTTGCCCGCGCCGTTGGGGCCGATGATGCCGACGATGGCGCCCGCCGGCACCTTGAAGCTGAGGTTGTCGATCAGCAGGCGATCGCCGAAGCTCTTGCTGACGCCGGTGAACTCGATCACCTCGGTGCCCAGGCGCTCGGCCACGGGGATGAAGATTTCCTGCGTCTCGTTGCGTTGCTGGTATTCGTAGTCGCTCAGTTCCTCGAAGCGCGCCAGACGCGCCTTGCTCTTGGCCTGGCGGCCCTTGGGGTTCTGGCGCGCCCACTCCAGCTCTTTCTTCATCGCCTTCATGCGGGCGTCTTCGCTCTTTTTTTCCTGCAGCAGGCGCGCTTCTTTTTGCTCCAGCCAGGTGCTGTAGTTGCCCTTCCACGGAATGCCGTAGCCGCGGTCCAGCTCCAGAATCCACTCGGCGGCGTTGTCCAGAAAGTAGCGGTCGTGCGTGATGGCCACCACGGTGCCGGGAAAGCGCTGCAGGAAGATTTCCAGCCACTCCACCGATTCGGCGTCCAGGTGGTTGGTGGGCTCGTCCAGCAGCAGCATGTCGGGCTTGGACAAGAGCAGCTTGCACAGCGCGATGCGGCGCTTTTCGCCGCCCGACAGGTTCTTGATCTGCGCATCCCACGGCGGCAGGCGCAGCGCGTCGGCGGCGATCTCCAGCTGGTGCTCGCTGTCGGTGCCGGCGGCGGCAATCACGGCCTCCAGCTTGCCTTGCTCCTCGCTCAAGGCGTCGAAGTCTGCGTCGGGCTCGGCATAGGCGGCGTAGATCTCTTCCAGCCGCGCGCGGGCGGCGTTGACCTCCCCCATGGCCAGTTCCACCTCCTCGCGCACGGTGTGCTCGGGGTTGAGCTGGGGCTCCTGCGGCAGATAGCCGATGTCCAGGCCCGGCATGGGCGTGGCCTCGCCTTCGATCTCTTTGTCGATGCCGGCCATGATCTTCAGCAGCGTCGACTTGCCCGAGCCGTTCAGGCCCAGCACGCCGATCTTGGCGCCGGGGAAAAAGCTGAGCGAAATGTCCTTCAAGATCTGCCGCTTGGGCGGCACGATCTTGCTGACGCGGTTCATGGTGTAGACGTATTGGGCCATGGGTAACTCTCAAAAAGATAGCTGTCCGCGCTTGCCTGACGGGCGCCACAAGGAAAAACAGCCTTGAAAATGAAGAAGCGGCCTGATGTGCCGGCGCTGGCGCGCCGCAAGCCGCGTGCCCCCGATTATCGGCCTTGCGCGGGCTGCCTGGCGCGGCCATGCGATAATCTGAAGGCTGACGGTTCACCAGTTCCCCGTTTCAGCCAGCCCTTCCGCTGGGGCGCCTCGCGAAAGCGCAGCCGGACACGGCCCACCGCGCATCGCAGCGCCCACCCCCAGAAGAACCCGCCTATCGCCCACCTGACTGGCCGGCATCCGCCGGATCGGGCCCTAGGCAGCCGCGCCGCATTGCACGGCGCACCCCATCGATGAACTTTGACGATCTGAACCTGGCGCCGGCAATCCTGAAAGCCGTGCACGAGCTGGGCTACACCGAGCCCACCCCTGTTCAAGCCCAAGCCATTCCCGTCGTGCTGCAAGGCCACGACCTGCTGGCCGGCGCGCAGACCGGCACCGGCAAGACGGCCGGCTTTGCCCTGCCGCTGCTGCAACTGTTGTCCACCCGCCCGGCGCAGCGCCGCGGCGCCATCCGCGCCCTGGTGCTCACGCCCACGCGCGAGCTGGCCGCCCAGGTCGAAGAGGCCGTGCGCAGCTACGGCAAGCACATGGAGCTGACGTCCACCGTGATCTTCGGCGGCGTCGGCATGAACCCGCAGATCGAGCGCATCCGCACCGGCTGCGACATCCTGGTGGCCACGCCCGGGCGCCTGCTCGATTTGGAGCAGCAAGGCCACCTGGACCTCTCGCACGTCGAAATCCTGGTGCTGGACGAAGCCGACCGCATGCTCGACATGGGCTTCATCCACGACGTCAAGAAGGTGCTGGCGCTGCTGCCGCGGGACAAGCAAAGCCTGCTGTTCTCGGCCACCTTCAGTGAAGAGATCCGCGCACTGGCCGCCGGCCTGCTGAAGGATCCCAAGAGCATCCAGGTCACGCCCCCCAACACCACGGTCGAGCGCATCGCCCAGCTCATCTACCCCGTGGGCCGCAACCGCAAGAAGGACGTGCTGGCCCACCTGATCGGCGAGGGCAACTGGAGCCAGGTGCTGGTATTCACGCGCACCAAGTTCGGCGCCAACAAGGTAGCCGACTACCTGAACGACCGCGGCATCAAGGCCATGGCCCTGCACGGCAACAAGAGCCAGAGCGCGCGCACCCAGGCGCTGGCCGAGTTCAAGAGCGGCGAGCTGCGCGCCCTGGTGGCCACCGACATCGCCGCGCGCGGCATCGACATCGACGAGCTGCCGCACGTCGTCAACTACGACATCCCCAACGTGCCCGAGGACTACGTGCACCGCATCGGCCGCACCGGCCGCGCCGGCGCCAGCGGCGAGGCCGTCAGCCTGGTGTGCATGGACGAAGAGGGCTTCATGCACGAGATCGAGCGCTTCACTCGCCAGCAGATCCCGGTGCAGATCCTGGACGCCTATGGCCCCGAGGAAGGCGAGCGCGCCGAACCCATCGCCATGGGCCGCCAGACGTTGTGGGGGGGCCTGGGTCGCGCCCCCGGCCGCGAGGTGATGCAGGCCGCCGCCCGCGCGGCGCGCCAAGAGATGATGCAGCGCATCCGCGAAAACAAGGCCGGACAAGGCCCGCGCGGCCGTGGCCCGCGCCCGGCCC
>Ga0208826_1002009_pt1 | contig 15736 bp, 12 predicted proteins | sample AD_UKC115_MetaG_FD_184451 | JGI IMG/M metagenome (GOLD analysis project Ga0208826, IMG submission 184451) | Active sludge microbial communities of municipal wastewater-treating anaerobic digesters from Hong Kong - AD_UKC115_MetaG (SPAdes)... | ecosystem: Engineered > Bioreactor > Anaerobic >...
CGGAGAACGTGACGCCGCAGTCGCCGCGATGCGCTCGTTCAACAAAGAGCACCCGAAGTTCGTGCTTGGATCGACAATGCTGTCGCAGATGCTGCGCATTGCGGGGGATCACGCCGGAGCAATCTCTGCGCTGGCGGCGGCGCTGAAACTGGTCGATGCCAACACGATCGGGAGCGACAAGCTCGCCATGGCTGATGCCTTCTTCGAGTGCGACGCGTACGTTGTCGCCGCGAAACTGTATAGCGACCTCGTCCAGCGGCCAGGCGATGATCAAGCGACATTCAGGCTTGTCCGCTCTCTGATTGCGATCAATGATCGTCAAGGTGCTGCGCGCGTTCTCGCACGCGTTCCGACTGAGCTACGCGACGCGTATCCGATTCGCCGCCTCGAATTGCTGCTGGCGCACGAAGTGGGAGACCTCAACAGGCTAGTAGAACTGCTGAAGGCTGAACGCGTACGGTCACCGCAGCGCGGGGAGATCGCCCTCAATCTGGCGGCTGCGTACTTGCTGATGAACCGCTTTGACGAGCTGCGCACGCTGTTGGCCGACAACCATGCATTCGAACAGACTCCGCCGCGAATCGAGTTTGAGTTCGCGAAGCTTCAGCTGCAGTTCGGCGAACCGGAAAAGGGTCACGAGCGATTGATCGCCCTATGGCGAAACACCCCTCCGACGGAATCGTGGCGTCGTATGTTGTTTCGCAGCAGACCTTGTATCCCGATCCCGCGGTGGGCGCGGCGGCAACACTGCAAAGCCCCGACCTCGCCGTGCGCATCAGGGTCGAGGGAGGTGCCTCCCACTGGGTTGCGATCGACTCTAAGACGACGGCGTCCGGACGTCCGTGGCCGTCGTGCGTCGCACCAGGCGATCCAACCGCCTTGGCAATTCGCGCGGCGAGCCTGAACCGGTCATTTGAGCTTCCGGGGATGTTCGGCAGACCTGCCGTGATCGAGGAGCTCGTGAGCTATCGCCAGTTCATGGTGCGCGAGGCGATGGAATGCATCCAGCGTCACCCCACCGGGGTGGGTGTACTGCAAGCCATCGATGTGCCAGACGCGAATGCTTTCGTCAAACAATTGACCGTTCAAGCTGCACGCCTGGAGCGGGCCATCAAGTCGGCTCTCAATGAGTATCAGCGCCACACAAAGCGACTCCCCCTGACGCTCGGCATGCTCGCCCAGCGAATCGGCCGCAACGAGTTGGAGCTTGTTCATGGTTGGCCAGCAGCGAACTACCAGATGATCGTCTCCGGCGGGAGCGACGACGTTATTCGCGAAACCATGCCGATGTTGGCAGCTGCCCCCGAAATTGTGGTCGACCTGTTGACGCTGTTTGAACTTCGTCGTTTGAACGCGTTGCACGCGCTTGTGCGTCGCGGGCGCAAAATACTTGTTCCGGCGGTGCTGCTACGCCGACTGAACTTCATTCGTTACGGCTTTGCAGCTCGGCCTGAGACGATCGGCCGTGGTGCGAGCTTCTATACGAGCAACGGCAAGGCCCGTCTGCGGGACGCCTCACGCGACGCGGAGGTGTTCGATACTCATGCCCGCGACGTTCTCGCGTTTGTCGCTGAACATTGCGAAGTTGTGCCGGTGTTTGGTCCGGCCCAAATGGGCGCCTACGACCAGTTACTGGCCAACAGTCTCGACCCGGTCTCAGCTGACGTCTTTCTGCTGTGTCGCGAGCGTGACCTGCCGCTCGCGTCTATCGATCTCAAGTTGCTAGCCCATCTAGCGGCCGTTCATCCTGGCCGAGGCGTGGACCTTGCAACTATCATCGCGGACGCAAGCGTGGCCGGCACCCTGACGCGAGACCAGCGAGCTCGCGTGCTGGCAGAACTTGCGGCCAGTGGCCGGACATTTGTGGGTTTTGGAAACTTCGATCTTCTGACGTTGATCCGAGCCCATCCCGCACTGGTGGATCCGCGGGTGGTGGATTTGCTTCGCGTCTGTAGTCACCCCGGTATTGACGTGCCCCGTGCGCTGAGGCTGTGGGGCGAATTCCTTGGGAGCCTCGTAGAACTCGGCGTTCCACCCGCGGTGGTCGCGACGTACGCGTACGAGATGCGCTCCGCTCTGGTGGCGGCCAAGCGCATCATCTCGCACCGGGAGATAGACCTCATGATCATCGAATCACTGGAGGTTGCATACGGTCCAAACGCGTCCGAGCTGTCCGCCACCGAACGCCTTGAGGTGCTGCCATTGCTTGAGCGAAAGCCGATGCGACGCTTCGCCAGGCGCCCGGTCGCGCCGTCGTTCGACCCATTGAACGAAACATCCACGTAGCCGGCTCGTTACTCCGGACGTGGCCTCTGCCGGACGCACGCGAGTCTTCCTCGAGTTCCGCAACGCCAGAATGGTCACCTGGGGCTATCGTGCCCACGTTGGCCCGAGCCACGCGATGAGGATCGCAGCTACGCCGCTCACGGCAATTCGTTGGGCCACCTTCATTTCTCCCGAAACTTGGAGCTTCCCTCCCGTCGCAGGTATCGCGGTAACGGGACATTCCTCAAAGCCCTCGTTTGATTGAACGAAGACGAATGCCTGTTGATCGATTTGCGCAACTGCGGACACCGGCACGAGCCACTGAGACCGCGTGGCGCTTTGGAGCGCCACTCTGACCAACTCGCCGAGCCCGGGCAATGGCGCACTCTTGCGCGAACCGTCGATGAGGGCTTGCACCAGCACAACGCGCGTCTTCACCGTGTGCGCGCGCTTAATGCCGGTAATGCGCGCCGTTGCTCGCCGGTCGAGAAGCCCAACCGCGTCCCCCACTGACCAGCTGGCGGACGCGCTTGCAGGCAATTGAATCTCCACCGCCAGCGCGTCGAGTTGAGCGATTTGCAAGAGTGCCGTCCCGGCCGCCACACGCGTGCCGGCGGAAACCTCCACGCTTGTAACGGTTGCAGCGCCACTCGCAGTGATCGAAATTGACTCCGGAGGCACGGCGCCCTTTCCGATCGCCGCAGACGCAGTGGGATTCGGCTGCTGTGCTGACGGTTTGGAATGCATCGGCGACCGCCGGCCAGCGACGGGCACGCTGAGGCGCAACAACGGTGAAGCCGAGTGCACCGGCTGCAGTGGTTTAACGTACACATGCGTTACCAGTCCAGCTGTCGGAGCGAAGATCGTTTCCCGCGTTCCCGGTGCCGCGACCACGCGGCCGGTATGGGTGGTGCCGATGGGGATCACGGCCGGCAAGGCGAGCTCGTGCACGCGGATGCCGAGCGCCGTCGCTTCTTCAACGGTCAGTTTGATCGTTCTGACCCCGCCGCAGGGCAAGATGGGGGAGATGTCCGACGCGCGAACGTCGGGTGCCGCTGCGCCTGCGCGCCGCGTGCGGTTGGACTGATTCATGAACTTCCTCGCGCGGGTTGGTCGCGAACCCACGCCTCCACTTGCCGCTCGCTGGCACTCGAAGAAGAGACGTGAACGGAAGCCGCGCCTGGCGCGCGGCGATCAGATCAGCGAGGTACGTGGAGGGCGAAACAGGCCATCGGCCGTCACCGAACCCGGCTGCTCGCCGCTAAGAACGGCGACCCGTCCGTCGAGTACTGGCGAATCCACCGACGTGGCGCTTTGGCAAAGCGTGGCGCTCAGGTGGTGACTTACATCGTGCAGCAGTTCGTGATCACCTGTCAGAGCCAGATATGACTCCTGGTTTGCCAGCAGAACCGGAGAGACTGCGAGGTCTGCTAGCGCTCCATTCGCGAGCATCGAAGTGGGCTGCAGGTCATGCTGGATTTCGTGCTTCAGCAGTGGCGTTCCGAAAGCGAAGACGTTCAGACTCGAGCAAAGAATGCCGAGCAACAGCGCAGCAGCTGTTACTTGCCGAAAGACAGCGTTCGTGTGAAAGAACCGGCGCATAGACGGTCCGATTCTATGGCGAATCACCGACTTCGAGATGGCGTCGGCGCACCGGTGCGATCGTAAGAGCCGAGGCCCCGGTGTTTACGGTATCGCCTCCGCAGGTTGGCGACCACATCGTGAGCGCCTCGCGCCGAATTTGCCAGGGCCGAGCTTGTTGGCCGGCAGACAGGACTTTCATTTCGACACCACGAGATGCTGCTACGCATCTGCCTGAAGTCGCTTCGCTTCCCGCCTGCCGAGTGGCCTCACTGAACACCGCGAACGCACAGCGAACGGTCGTCGCGTTAGCCGCGATCGTGTTCGGAGAGGATCACGCTGAGACGGCCCACTTCATTGCCGACGGCCGTGACCTTTCCGCCATTGTCGAGGACAAATACCTCGCCCGGGGTGATCGCCACGGCGCGACCGAAGCGGTCCTCCTTGGCCATCTTCCCGTCCGTGAAGACGTGGAGCGTCGAACCGTCCTGCAGCGTGTAGCTCTGCGAGGTGACGAGCGAGAGCGTATCGCGCGCGACGGCAGGCACCGCGGCGACTGCGAGTGCGGCGGCGAGGAGCAAAGTGGTACGTGTTTTCATGATTGACTTTCGTTGAGTGTAGGAATGTTGCTTCGGGGGTTACGTGGTGGACCAGGCAGACGCCTCGTCGTGGACGGTTAGCTACCGCTGCCGTACGTCGTCGACAGCTTCTGTTTCTCCTGCGGCGACGCGGCCGAGGGGCGTGCGGCGTCGTGCGTCAGCGCGTCTGAGTGAACGAGCTGCCCCGACACCCGGACGTAGCTGTGCGGCATGCGCTTCCAGCCGAGTTCGCCACCCACGTCACGCCAGCCGCCGGCGACCGGATTGCGGCGCCATTCCGCCAGTTCCTGTTGAACTTGCAGCCGCGACTTGGTCGAAGCCTGAGGGGCTTGAGGAGATCCCACCTCGGCTTCGACGAGGCGCTGCGTCAGCGCGCTCGCACCCGCCGCATCGCTCTTACGGGACGCGGCGTCGTTGCCATTCATGGCCATAGCGGAGGTGCTCAGCAGGCCAAGGAGAACCAGGGAAAGAACCGAACTGCGTTTTGTCATCATTTGCTCCATTGCCGGGCCTTCGTTTCACCGCCCGTTTGTGGTGACACGCTGTCGTGTCACAGGAAGCAATGTAGAGTTGTGGCCCCCACGCGGAACTGACGTGCACATTACAAATCTGTAAGCTTCAGCGATGCGGAGCAACCCTTGAATCTCGAGTAAAAAAGCGCATGCGAGTGTTAGTCGTAGAGGACGAAATCAAGCTCTCGGAGTACCTGCGCAAAGGCCTGTCCGAGAATGGCTACGTGGTTGACGTCGCACGCAATGGCATCGACGGTAAGCACTTGAGCATGGAGGGCGAGTACGACCTCATCGTCCTCGATGTCATGCTGCCGGGCATCGATGGCTTCGGTGTGCTTGCAGCGCTGCGCACCAGCAAGAAGACCCCCGTTCTCATGCTCACCGCTCGAGACAAGGTGGAGGACCGCGTGCGCGGACTGGAGGGTGGCGCGGACGACTATCTGGTCAAGCCGTTCGCGTTCTCCGAGCTGCTCGCGCGCCTGCAGGCGCTGGCGCGACGCAGTTCGGCCACGGTCCAGTCGGCAGAAAGCAATACCCTCGCGCTCGGCGATCTGACGGTCGATCTTCTACGCCGGAAAGCCACCCGAGCGGGCCAGCGGCTTGATCTGACCGCCAAAGAGTTTTTGCTTCTGAGTCTTCTGCTGCGTCGCCGCGGCCAGGTGCTGTCGCGCACTCAGCTGGCCGAACAGGCCTGGGACATGAACTTCGACAGTGACACGAATGTCGTCGAGGTTGCGATACGGCGGTTGCGGTCGAAGCTCGATGAGCCCTTCGATGTGAAGCTCCTGCATACGGTACGTGGCATGGGCTACGTCCTTGAGCTACGAGACCCTGACGAATCGTGATGGCATTTTCTGCGCGGCTCGCTGCTCGATCGATCGCCGCGCGCCTGGTCGCTGGCTTCGCAGCGGCATACATCCTTGTCCTCGTCCCGGTCGCAATCTTTCAGTATCGATCGCTGTCGGAGGATCTGCACCGCTCCGATGCCGACACGCTGCGCGGCAAACTCAAGGTCGTAGAACATTTCGTCGATGAGACCACCGTGACAGGCGATATCGGCGCCCTGAAGCATCATCTCGATGATGCACTGATCGGGCACGACGATTTGAGCGTCTGGCTATTCGACAAGGACGGCCGGCTGCTGTACGGGGCCTCGCCAATGCCAGTTGTGCGCGCCGGCAGAGTGGAAGGTCAGGTGTCAATCGTGCGCAGTGATGGCGCCGTCCTCGACGGTGTTCGCAGACGCTGGAGCAAGGGCGATGCCGACGTTGTGCGCGAGGGGCTCGTGGGGTTGGACACCCGTCCGCGCCAGCGACTCCTGAAGCTGCAAGGCCAATCGATTGCGTGGATCGGTGGTGCCGGCTTGCTCGCCGCGATCGTGCTCGGCACGGTCGTGGCGCTTCACGGCCTGCGCCCGATACGCAGGCTTTCGCGAGAAGCCTCCCGGATCAACGCGAGCTCACCCACTCAGCGACTGTCACGCCCGACGGACAACACCGAACTCGAAGGCCTCGTGACGTCGTTCAACGGTGTCCTGGATCGAATGAGTGTGATCTATCGGCAGATGGAAGCGTTCAATGCAGACGTCGCCCACGAACTGCGCACGCCGCTGGCCAACCTCATCAGCGGGTTTGAGCTCGCGATCTCGGGAAATCGTTCGCCGAACGAGATCAAGGATGCGCTGGCCGACGGGCTTGAGGAACTTCAATCCATGAAGACCTTGATCAACGACATGCTGTTCGTTGCCCGCGCAGACGAAGGCGAGCGTGCGACAGATCGTCAAGCCATGAGCCTGGCGGCCGAGGTTCGAAGCACCGTCGAGTACTTCGACGCTTCACTCGAGGAACGCTCGCTGTCGGTACGCATCGAAGACGACGCGACAGTCCACGGCAATGTGCGACTGGTGCGCCGCGCGATCGCGAACCTGTTGTCGAACGCGATCAAGTTCGCGACCGAGCACAGCGCACTCGTGGTGTTCATCGAAGACCAGGGCGACGCCGTGTGGGTGAAGGTCAGCAACCAGGGCACAAGCGTGCCGCAGGACGTGCTGGATCGTATGTTCGTGCGCTTCTTCCGAGGTGATCCGTCGCGCGCGGCTACCGGTGAGAGTCACGGCCTCGGCCTTGCGATCGTCAAGGCCATTGCGCAAATGCACGACGGGGACGTGCGCGCGGAATGCGTCGGGAACACGGTCGTCGTCGGCTTTTCACTCAAGAAAAGCCGGGAGAACGATAACGATCCGCACGCTCGCGATCGCGCAACGCCTGCGTCGCCCGTCAGTCCGCGATGAAGTTGCAGCCGTCTGCGGAATGCTCGCAGGCGACCGTTTCCATCTGGAATGTCGTGTGAAAGATTTTGAACTCCTGAGCCATCTGACGCTTGATGGGCTCGATCAGCAATGTCGCTTCGGCCGGTGGCAGCGTGTGAACCAGGTGAGCAGTCATCGCACTCTTGCCGCTGGTGAGGGCCCAGACGTGCAAGTCATGCACGCTTGCGATGCCGGGCGTGCCGAGTAGTTCCTTTTCGACTTTGTCGAGTTCAATGCCGTCGGGCACCCCCTCGAGCAGGATGTTCATTGTTTCCTTGAGCAGGATCCACGTCCGCGGGAATACCCAGAAGCTGATGAGCACCGCCACGACGGTGTCGACCCACTGCCAGCCGCTCAACTTGATCACCAGTGCGGCAATCAGTACACCGAGCGATCCGAGCATGTCGCTCCAGACCTCCAGGTAGGCGCCTTTTACGTTGAGGCTCTCGTCCTTGCCCGCCTGCAGCAACTTCATGGAAATGAGATTGATCACGAGCCCGAGTGCTGCGACGACCAGCATCCCGGTCGAGCTGACCTCCGCCGGCGCGTTCAACCGCGCAATGGCTTCGTAGAGGATGTAGAACGCGACTCCAAAGAGCAGCAGCGCGTTGAACGCAGCAGCCAGAATTTCGAACCGGTGATAGCCATACGTGCGCTTCGAGTCAGTAGGCCGGCGTGCCACGCGAATCGCGACCAGCGCGATCGCGAGCGCCACGACGTCCGTCATCATGTGCGCGGCGTCCGCGAGGAGCGCCAGGCTGTTGAAAACGAGGCCGGCGATGACCTCAGCGATCAGAAACGTCGACGTCAACCCGAGCGCGATCCAGAGCGAGCGCGAGTTGGAATTGACGGGAATCGCGTGACTGTGATCTTTGGACATGGCCGGCCTCCCGGGTTACTTCGCTACAAAGCGAACGTTGGTGACTTTCCGTCCGGGCACAGATACGACGGCAACGACTTTCGTGCCCGCCGCCAGCTTCTTGGCCTGGCTGGCCTGCAGCTTGCCGTCGGCGCTTGCCGTCAGGGTCAGCTCGGTCTTTTCTGCGCCGCTCAGCATTGTCAGCTTGGCCGTCGCGCCTTGCAAGCTCACAGGCTTACCGTGATCGCGCACGTACAGGGCGATTGTGTCGGCCGTGGAGACGAGTTCGAAGTCCATGTCGTTGACCTCAACGACCTGACCGCCGTGAAGCGGCTTGTCGTTGTGGGCATGCGAGGACTTTTCTGCGGCAAACGTTGCGCCGCTGAGCGCGATCGCCAGAACTGAGATGAGAACTTTCATGACTACTCCTGTTTGTGTGTTGGTGAAAAACATGTGATTGGATGCATCGCTTCAGTGTGGCTTCGCGGCCAGCGTGTTGAGCGGATGTTCGGGTTCGGCGCTGACGTCCTCACTGCGTTCATCAGGCCGGTGCGCCATCCGATACAGGAGCGGCAGCACGAGCAGCGTGAGCAGCGTGGACGAGAGAATCCCGCCGATCACGACGGTGGCAAGTGGACGTTGAACTTCGGCGCCGGTGCCCGTGGCGATGGCCATTGGGATGAAGCCGAGCGAGGCGACCAGCGCCGTCATCAACACCGGCCGGAGCCGCGTCAACGCGCCTTCGCGAATGGCAGCATCGAGTGGTGTTCCTTCGTCACGGAGCGAGCGGATGAAGGAGATCATCACAAGCCCGTTGAGCACCGCGACCCCCGAGAGCGCGATAAAGCCGATGGCGGCCGATATCGACAGCGGTATGTCGCGCAACCAAAGCGCAATGATCCCGCCCGTGAGCGCGAACGGAATGCCCGTGAACACCAGCAAGCCGTCCTTGACATTGCCGAACATTGCGAACAGCAGGACAAAGACCAGCAGTAGCGCGACCGGCACCACGATCTGCAAACGCGTGGTCGCCGATTGCAGGTTCTCGAAGGTGCCGCCCCAGGTGGTCCAGTAGCCGGACGGGATCTTGATCTGCTGCAGACCACTCTCGGCTTCGGACACGAATGAGCCCACGTCACGTCCGCGTACATTGGCGCTGACGACAATGCGCCGCTTTCCGTTCTCCCGGCTGACCTGATTCGGACCCGGTGCCAATTCGAGTGTCGCGACCTCGGCGAGCGGAATGAAGTTCACCCGTCCCTCGGTAGCCCCCGGTCCGACGCTCTTCGGCAGAGGAATCGGCAGGCGTTGCATGCCCTCGAGGTTGTTTCTCAACGTCTCGGGGAAGCGAACCAGGATGTCGAAGCGACGATCGCCTTCAAAAAGCGTTCCCGCTTCGCGGCCGCCAATCGCGGTGGCGACCGATTCCTGGATGTCCGCGACGTTCAAGCCAAATCGGGCCGCCTTCTGGCGGTCGATGTTGACCGTGAGCATCGGGAGGCCAGTCGTCTGCTCGACCTTCACTTCCGAGGCGCCGCCAATCTTCTGCAGCATGGCGGATACTTGCTCGGCCGTCTTGTTCAGCACGTCCATGTCGTCACCGAAGATCTTGATCGCCACGTCGCTGCGGACGCCAGAGATCAGTTCATTGAACCGGAGCTGGATGGGCTGCGAGAACTCGTAGTTATTGCCGGGCATCTCACCGACCGTTTTCTGGATCGCCGTCAGTAGTTCGTCGCGCGTCTTGCGCGGCTCCGGCCAATCCTTGAGCGGTTTGAGCATGATGTAGCCATCGGAAATGTTTGGCGGCATCGGATCGGAGGCGATCTCCGCGGTCCCCGTGCGGGCAAAGACCCGCTCGATTTCCGGGAACTTGGCCTTCAGCTTCGATTCCAGCTGCTGCTGCATGGCAACGGACTGGGTCAAGCTCGTGCCCGGAATGCGTAGCGCTTGAATCGCGAAGTCGCCTTCGTTCAAATTGGGCACGAATTCGCTGCCGAGCCGTGTCGCGATCAGCCCGCTAAGGAGCACGGTTACCGCGACCGCGGTCAGTACCACTGCGCGTGCCGACATCGCGTAGTCGAGCATGGGCGCGTACCAGCGCTTGGCGATCGCCATCAGCGGATTTTCTTTCTCGCTGACACGGTTACCGATGAAGAGCGCCACGGCCGCCGGGACAAACGTCACCGACAGAATCATCGCGCCGAGCAGTGCCGCCACGACGGTGAATGCCATCGGATGGAACATCTTGCCCTCTACGCCACTGAGCGCGAAGATCGGCAGATACACGACCATGATGATGAGCTGGCCGAACAACAGCGCGCGGCGCGATTCCTTCGACGCGAGAAACACCTCGTGGAATCGTTCTGATCGCGTGAGCGGTCGGCCAAACATCGCTTGCGCGTGGGCGAGACGCCGCACACAGTTCTCGACGATGACGACAGCGCCGTCGATGATGATGCCGAAGTCGAGCGCGCCCAGGCTCATCAGGTTGGCGCTCACCTTGTAGGTGACCATGCCGGTGAACGTGAACAGCATCGACAGCGGAATCACGGTCGCGGTGATGATGGCCGCACGAATGTTTCCGAGGAACAGAAACAGGATCGCGATGACCAGAATCGCGCCTTCCAGCAGGTTCTTCTTGACCGTCGTGATCGCCTTGTCGACCAGCGTAGTGCGGTCGTAGACCGTGACGGCGTGCACGCCTTCGGGGAGACTGCGGTTGATCTCGACCATCTTCTTGTCGACGGCTTGCGACACCGTCCGGCTGTTCTGGCCGATCAGCATGAACACCGTGCCCAGCACCACTTCGCGTCCGTTGTCGGTCGCAGCCCCGGTACGCAGCTCGCGTCCGATGCCGACGTCTGCGACGTCGCGTACGCGGATCGGTACGCCGGACGCGCTGCTCAGGATGACGTTTCGGATGTCCTCGAGCGATTGGACCTGACCCGGCGCGCGGATCAGATACTGCTCGCCACGCTTCTCGATGTAGCCGGCACCGACGTTGGCGTTGTTGCGGCCGAGCGCATTGACGATGTCTGGCATCGTCACGCCAAGAGAGGCAAGACGCTCCGGAATCGGGGCGACCTGATACTCCTTGGCGAAGCCACCGATCGAGTTGATTTCCGTGACGCCCGGAACATTGCGCAGCTGCGGCTTGATGATCCAGTCCTGGATTTCACGCAGATCGGTCGCCGTGTAGGGCGAGCCGTCGGCCTTCTTGGCACCATCCTTGGCCTCGACCGTCCACAGGTAGATTTCTCCGAGGCCGGTCGAGATGGGGCCCATGGCCGGACTGATGCCATCGGGTAATTTGCCCCGCGCCTCCTGGATTCGTTCGTTGACCAGCTGGCGCGCGAAGTAGATGTCGGTCCCGTCCTTGAAGATCACCGTCACCTGCGACAAGCCGTAGCGCGACAGCGATCGGGTTTGTTCCAGGTTCGGCAGACCGGCCATCGCGGTTTCGATCGGAAACGTGATGCGCTGCTCCGTTTCGAGCGGCGAGTAGCCAGCCGCGTGGGTGTTGATCTGCACCTGCACGTTGGTGATGTCAGGAACCGCGTCGATGGGCAGCTTCTGGTAGCTGTACACCCCGATGGCGGCCATGGCCACCACGGCGAGCAGCACAAGCCAGCGCTGCTCGATGGCGAATCGAATAAGTCGTTCAAACATGAGTGCTAGTCGCCCTTAGTGCGTATGTTCAGCGGACGATTTGCCCATCTCGGACTTCAGAACGAAACTGCCGGCCGCGGCATAGCGCGCGCCAGGTTTCAAGCCTTCGGTGATTTCCACGCGTTTGCCGTCACTGCGGCCCACGGTCACCGGCTGTGCCAGGAATCCTCCCGGAATCTTCAGGAAAACGACCGACTTGTCACCGACGGACTGTATCGCGTCAGGCGACACCGTGACGGGCGAATCGCGTTCCTCCGAGAGCACTTCAACGTTTACGAACAGACCCGGGCGCCAGGCGCCTTTCGGATTCGCCAACGTGACGCGCGCTTTCGCACCTCGGGTCTGCTCGCCGATGAGCGCACCGACATAGGCCACCGTACCGGAGGCGCTGGCGTCGAACGCCGTCGCCCGAATGTTCACCCGTTCGCCGACGCGGACAGCGGGCAGGTCTTTGGCCGGCACGTTGATCTCGGCCCACACCTGACTCAGGTCCGATATGGTCAGAACGGCGGCGTCTTCTTTGACCGCCTCACCGAGGCTCAGGTGCTTTTCGATCACGATGCCGTCAAACGGCGCCTTGAGCTCAAGCCGATTCAGTGAGCCGCTCGCACCGGCGCCCAGTCCGAGTGCCCCCAGCTTCTGTTGTGCGTTGGCGACGGCGACTTCCGCTTCGTGCATTTGCTGGCCCGCTTGCAGGAAGTCTTGCTGCGCAGAGATGCGTTGCTCCCAGAGGCTTTTCTCCCGTTCATAGGTCACCTTTGCCAGCGCCAGACGGCGTTGGGCGGTCTGGAGTTCGCTGCGCTGCTCAGAGGCACCGACGCTTGCGATGACGGCGAGCACTTCGCCCTTGCGCACCGTCTGCCCGATCGACACGCGGACGCTGTCGACGACGCCAGCGAGGCGGGGAACGACGTGCGCCGTCCGGTCCTCATTCAGCTTGATTTCACCGGGCAGTTGCAGCACCGACTTGATGCGCGACGGGCTCGCAGCATCCAGGGTGATCGCAGCCGACTGGACCTGTGCGTCCGTCAGCTCGACTTTTCCTTCTTCCTTCGAGAAGACGAACAGGAACGGCTCCGTAGCGGTCGTGGCTGCGATGCTGATGTCAAACGCGTGGGGTTCGGCGACGATCTCCCGGCTGACAGCGCTGTCTTTGCCGACATCAAACGTCAGTTCCTGCTTGTCGCCATTGGGGCGGGTGACCGTGGCGCTGAGCTTGGCGCTTGAAGGCGCCAACGCGGCGCCATTCTCCATGAGCCAGATCTGCAATTTGGCACCACCGCTTTGCTCGGCAAGCAGCGCTTCCAGAGAGAATTTGCCGTCCGTGAAGAGCTGACCACCGTGCGTACCCTTGCTCGGGGTCTTGTCGTGATGTTCCTCGTCACCATGCGCTTTGTCATGGTCATGCTTGTCAGTGGCTTTTTTGTCGTGGTGCTCGCCATCGCTGTGCGATTTGGCTTCGGCGTGCGTTCCGTGCCCGTGGCCATCGTCTTCGCCAGCCGGAGCGCTCTTGCGCACCAGGATGTATGTGCCCAGCAGCATGCCTACCAGCACGATGGCGATGACGGCGAACAACTGCCGGCGTCCGTCGGACGATTTCATTTGAGTGCGTTTCATTTGATTACCTGCGATCCGGAATAGGTAGGCATAGCGGCGTCGTCGCCGAGGATGCGATCGATGTCGGCGTCCGCGCGGTGCGCGTCAGAGACGGTGCGGATGTACTGGCTCTTCGAGGCGAAATAAGTCCGCTGCGCGTCGAGCACGTCGAGGAAGGAGAACTTGCCGTTCTCGAAGCCAATCGTCGCGGCGTCGTAGGCGCTCTTTGCACCCGGCAAGATCGTGCGAACCAGCACATCCAGCTGCTCGCGCGCGGTCGCGAGGCGTTCACGTGCTTGCATCACCTCGGTGGTCACTCTCTTGTTGACGGCTGCGAGCTCGTCGCGCGCCTTTTCCTCGCGCTGAATCGCTTCCATCACGTTGCCCTGATTGCGGTCGAACATGGGGAGCGGGACTGAGACACCGAGCAAAATCTGGTTTCGCTGCAGTTCGTTCGGCCGTTTGACGCCCAGGGAGAGCGTGATGTCCGGAGTTGCCTTGCTTCGCTCAAGCGAGACGATCGCTGAACGACGCTGGATCTCGAGCTGCGCGCGCCTAACCGTAGGCGATGCGCGCAGGCGATCGCGAAGTGCGGTAGTGCTAGGAAGGAAGGGGATCGCGTCGGCGACACTCGAATTCACTTCGACGTCGACGTCATCGCGTCCAAGCAGACTGGCCAGGCGCAGTTTGGCTGCTCGTAGCTCTCCGGTGGCTTGAGACGATTCGAGGCGCAAGCCGGCGCCGGCGACGCGCGATTTCGTTTCCTCGACCGGAGAGACTTTACCCGCGAGAACCCGCTTGCTAACAACATCGGTGGCCTTGTCCGCGAGCTCCTCACTGGCCAGCGCGAGGGCTACGCGCTCCTCGGCGGTGAGCACTTCAAAGTAGGCAGCGATGACGCTAGCCCGGATTTCAGCCCGTCGGGTGTCAAAGTCCGCTGAGGCGGCGTCGTGATTGCGTTCAGCGACATTGACGCGTGCATCACGCTTGCCGCCCATTTCAATGGGCCAGTTGAGCTGAAGGCTTTGCGTGCGGGTACGGGACTGGGTGTCTTCGAGCGAGTAGCCCAGTTCCGGATTGGGTCGGGTGCGGCTTTGAACGATTTGTCCGGCGGCGGCGGCGATTTCTCTTCTGGCCGCAGATAGGTCAGGATTGGCGTCAAGGGCGAGCGCCACGGCCTGCGACAGTGACACTCGCGGCGCGTTGACCGGGTTCGTGCCGGCAGAAGTGCTGGCCGTAGTACCGCTGACTTGCGCAGCTGCCGGCAGGAAGGCCAGCGGGGTCGTTAACAGCCCTGCACTGACGAGCGCGATGGCGACTCGTCGTCGTAGGGCGACGGGAACAGTTTCATGTTTCTGGATGTGCATTTCCGATTCTCCGGTTGATAGGACACGGGGAAATCGGCGGAACAAAGCACACGGCCTACGAGTGCCGCGCGTTGTGCAGGGGAAATCAGCTGTGCGAGCGAAGACGCTCGCCAACTACTGAGAACTATGGCAGCACAACTCCCGCCGATCAGGCGAGAGCGCGCCACTGAGGGCGTTCAACGCGATCGGAAGGGACCGCGGAAAAGTTGGGTGGCCAGTTCGTAGGGAGGACGACGTTGTCGAGTCGGCACAGGGGCGCCGATTGCCACGCCATGGGCGGCACATTGCCGGCGTGGCACGAATCGCAGTCTGGGTGCGAATCGCCGGACGTAGCAGGCAATTCGCTGCTGGCGTCCGATGTTGCCGCGGATTTGTGCACGTGACTGTGGTGGCCGAAATGGCTCGCAGCAGCCCCCGTTTCGTGCTGGCAATAACTGCCCAACGCCGACCAGGCAGCCTGGAGCGGCAACAGAAACAGGAAAAAAAGTACGAGGGCCTTGCGCACGGTCGCGGAGTTTACATGAACATTATGAAGGGCTGTCGCCTGCACTTCAGGCGTTTTCGCTTGAGCGCAGGAGGCGCAGACCGTTCGCGACGACGAGCAGACTGGCGCCCATGTCAGCGAATACCGCCATCCACATGGTGGCCTGGCCCAACAGCGCAAGCACCATGAAAACCGCCTTGATCCCGATGGCCAGCGTGATGTTCTGCCAAAGAATCGCGTGCGTGCGTTTCGACAGGCGAATCGTCTCGGGGATGCGCCGCAAGTCATCGTTCATGACGACCACATCGGCGGCCTCCATCGCGGTGTCAGTCCCGGCGCCACCCATGGCGAATCCAATGTCTGCCTTCGCAAGCGCGGGGGCGTCGTTGATGCCGTCGCCCGTCATCGCCGTCGCGCCGTACTCTTTCTGCATCGCGTCGATCGCATTGAGTTTGCCCTCGGGCAACAGATTCCCGCGCGCATCTCCGATCCC
>Ga0208826_1002010_pt1 | contig 15728 bp, 13 predicted proteins | sample AD_UKC115_MetaG_FD_184451 | JGI IMG/M metagenome (GOLD analysis project Ga0208826, IMG submission 184451) | Active sludge microbial communities of municipal wastewater-treating anaerobic digesters from Hong Kong - AD_UKC115_MetaG (SPAdes)... | ecosystem: Engineered > Bioreactor > Anaerobic >...
CTGCCTTTACTTCTGTTGCTTTCTTTTTTCCTAATCCCTCGAACACATATAATTCTTTTACTTTAGATTTTTTGATAGTCCCATCAGCTTGTATTAACGCAATGGGCTGACCCTCTTTAATACTACCACGATTTACTTTTCCAATAGCAATACGGCCTAGGAAAGAAGAATAGTCCAAAGAGGTAATTTGTAATTGCACTGGTCCTTCTGCAACTTTTGGTTCGGGCACATACTGTAAAATTCCATCTAATAATGGTGTGATATCATTACAAGGCGTAAGTGAATTATTAAACCATCCATTTTTTCCCGATCCATAATAGGTAGGAAAATTTAGTTGTTCTTCTGTGGCATCGAGGTTAAAGAAAAGTTCAAATATAGCATCATGTACTTCATCGGGCCTACAGTTTTCTTTATCTACTTTATTGATAATTACCATAGGTTTTAAATTCAATTGTAAAGCTTTTTGCAATACAAAACGGGTTTGTGGCATAGGGCCTTCAAACGCATCAACCAATAATAAAACACCATCGGCCATTTTTAGCACCCGCTCAACCTCTCCTCCAAAATCGGCGTGACCGGGGGTATCTATCACGTTTATTTTTACATCTTTATATACTACGGCTGCATTTTTACTAAATATGGTAATACCTCGTTCACGCTCTAATTCATTACTGTCCATAATGAGATCGCCCGTTTCTTGATGAGAGCGAAAGACATTGGCTTGCCGTAAAATATTATCTACTAAAGTGGTTTTGCCATGGTCTACGTGAGCAATAATAGCTATGTTTCTGATATTCATGAATCGGCCTCCTGTAGCCCTTTTTTAGAGGGGAAAGAAATTTTATTAAATTAAATAATTGTGAATCGGCCGGCGAAGGTACGTAAATGCAACGGGCTTGCAAGGGTTAGAATGAAAGAAAATTGAACTATCTCATTATGGACAATATGATTTTGCTATTCCATTTTTTAGAATGATATATACGAATAGTAGCTTTTTGAAAATCTTCATCATTGCAGTGATATATATCAACAAATTTTTGTGGATTACGATCAACTAAAGGAAACCAGCTACTCTGTACTTGCACCATTATTCGATGACCTTTTTTAAAGGTATGTGCAATGTCAGGCATCGTATATTTTACTTCTGTAATTTTATTAGGTATAAAAGCTTCGGGTTTTTCAAAGCTGTTTCTATATCTACCTCGCATTACATCGCCACGAACGAGCATTTGATATCCACCCATAACATATTTATCTGTATTAGTATATTGAAAATTATCAGGAAATACATCAATCAATTTTACAATAAAATCTGCATCCGTTCCTGTAGTGCTTACCATTAGGTCTGCTATTACAGGACCAGTCAAGGTTACATCGTTATTTAATGTTTCCGTTTGAAAAGTTAATACATCGGGTCTTCGAGACGCAAAGCGTTGGTCATCTGTCATATATTCTCTTGTTCTATTTAAGTGTACATTTTCTGCGTACGGTACGGGTTTCGCCGGATCGCTTATATATGCTGAATAAGCTATTTTATTTTCTGTCGGTATTGTCCAATTTAAATATCCATTATTATGTAGGTATAATGGTTTGGTTTCTATATCAGTTGGAGGCCATTGTGAAAAATGTTTCCATTTATTTTCGCCTGTAAAAAATATATTGGCTTCTTTAATTTGATCAACATTTCCTTTCCCTTTTAAATAATAATTGAAGAATGGTATCTCTATATTATCTACATACCATTCGCTTGTATTAACTTCAAATTGAATATTGCCTAAATGATCGCCTTTGTTCTTTGCCCATTGACCGTGAAACCATGGGCCCATTACAATTTTATTATTTGTGTTGGGACTTTGCGCTTCAATGGCTTTATAAGTATTCCAAGCCCCAAAACAATCTTCGGCATCAAATAATCCTCCAACAATTAACATCGCTGGCTGTATGTTTTTTAAATGTACTCTTGCATTACGTGCTTTCCACCAACCATCGTAATTAGGATGTTGCATCATATCATTCCAAAATGAAATGCTATCGTGGAAATATTTTTTATTGAAATGTTGCAATGCTCCTGTTTGTAAGAAGAATTGATAATTGTCTTTTACAGGATAGGTAAAATTCTTAGCGTCTATACTCGTTGGCTTTGGTCTTGGTTGTTCAAACCAAGAATAAAAATCAAAGGCATCCATTAACATAAATGCTCCATTATGGTGTTCATCGTCTCCCATAAACCAATCGGTAACAGGTGCTTGTGGGCTCACGGCTTTTACAGCTGGATGATTACTTAATGCAGCCATAGTAGAATAGAATCCAGGATAAGAAATCCCAAATACACCAACTTTTTCGTTGTTATTAGGTAAATTTTTTACCATCCAGTCTACAGCATCATAAGTATCGCTAGCTTCATCTATATCATTGTTTGTTTTTTTATTATTAAAAGGACGCACATTTACAAATTGGCCTTCACTCATATATCTTCCACGAACATCTTGTATCACCATGATATAGTGTTCTTTTAAATATTTTGTATAATACCTTTCCCAAAAAGGGTAAAACTCCTTTCCATATTTTTTGCAAGAATAGGGTGTCCGCATCATAAGCATAGGATGTTTTTCGGATGCGTCTTTCGGCAAATAAATGGAAGTAAATAGGTTTATTCCATCTCGCATCGTTATATATTTTTCCATTTTGGTTTAATTGTTTACAATCCATATGGAATCTATGTTTTGAGCTTTTGTAATGAGTGAAATGATAAGAAATAAGAAGAGAAATATTTTTTTCATGCTTGTTGAGTTGAGGAACGAAAATATATATAACGAAATCATTGAAAAAATGCCACGATTTATTAATTGCAGACAACATACTATTATAGGCAATTTGCTATAACGCTATTAATATGTATTAATCTACTTTTCAAAATAATGTTGTAGTGGAGGCATCACCATAAGCTTATTTTAGGAAAGTTCATTTTTTGCTAATAATGTAAAGCCAATAGTGGTACCTACACCTACTTTACTTCGCACATGCATCGATTGTCCGTGCGCTTCTATAATATGTTTGCAGATGGCCAATCCCAAACCACTGCCCCCATACGCTCTACTACGGTTACGATCCACTCTATAAAATCGCTCAAATAAACGAGGCAAATGTTCTTCGGGTATTCCAACGCCATCATCGCTTACTTCTACTAAAACATGATTTTCGTCGGTTGTATAAATACTGATGATAATAGATCCATTTATTTTTCCATACCGTACGGCATTAATAACTAAATTGGTTACTACCTGTGTAATTTTTTCTTTGTCTGCAAAAACAACAATGGGCAACTCACATCCTTTTTTAATACTACAACTGATATTTTTCTCTTTTATTTGTAGCGATAAATCTTCAAAAATTTCTGTAATAACAGGTTGTATAATAAAACTTTCTTGTTGTAATTTTTGCTGACCACTTTCCAGCTTGGTTATTTCATCTAAGTCGCTCACTAAATTTACTAATCGGGTTACATTTCTATTCGTATTTTCTAAAAACCTTTTTGCAGCCGGATCGTTTTTTATTTCATCCATTAGTATATCTATATAGCCCTGTATAGCAAATATGGGGGTTTTTATTTCGTGCGATAAATTTTGTAAAAACTCTTTTTGATATTGTTCATTTCGATGTAGTATTTCAATTTCTGTTTTTTGTTGTTCAGCCCATTGTTCAACATCTTGTTGAACTTCATCAATGCTTTTTGCAGGTAAAACATATTTATTATATACCTCTTCTTTTCTGCCAGCTTTGGTTTGATAAATATATTTATAGATAAGTTTTATTTTTCGATTAATAAATCTTTCGAAAATGTATTGAACTAAAAAATAACTACTTAAGAATATACAAGCTAAAAAAATAATTGCTATTAGCCAGTGATTAAAAACAACATATATACTTAAGCTAATAAGCGTAGATAAACACAATGCTGTAAAAAACGAAAGCCTTTCTGGTGTTGGGTTTTTTTTATTTGAACTTAACGATGATGGCATAGATTTTTTTATTCTTCTTTTTTAGATAGGATATACATTTTTTTTAACTGTTGTATTAATGCTTTCATGTCTTTATATAATGGTGCTTCTATATAAATATCCTCATTATTCCACTTAAAAGAAAGCGAAGAGGCATGTAAGGCCAATCTATTTAATATTGGTTTTTCTGTTTCTTCTTTTTTAGATAGTTTAAACTTGCGTTTAAATGCAGAAACATATATGGGCTGGTTATTTCCATACAAACTATCGCAAGCAATAGGATGACCAAGGTGTTGCATGTGTACTCTAATTTGATGGGTACGACCAGTTAATATGTTGAATGATAGAATAGAAAATGGACCTGTTTCTTCTATTACAGTATATTTTGTAATACTAGGTTTTCCTTTTGCATGTATCATCATTACCCCTTTTTTAGAGGGGTTTTCCATAATAGGTTGATCAACAATACCTTCCTTTTCCATTAGTGTGCCATATACAATACCTGTATATGTTTTAGTAATATTCCTGCTTTCAAATAAGGCACATAATTTTTGATGTGCTCCTTCATTACGTGCAAAAAGAATAAGGCCGCTTGTTTCCTTATCTAGCCGATGCACGGTATATATTAATCCGTAGCGGTTTTTTAGTATGTCTTTTAAAGAACCCTCTCCCGCTCTATCTTGAATAGAAAGCATACCGCTTGGCTTATTTACAGCAATAAAATCAATATGCTCTTGTATAATGTTGATGCGTTGAATAGTTGACAATGATATTGTTATTTTGGTATTGTTCATTTGATATAGATATTTTGTCAGAAATGACAACTCATAATGGTTAATCTAAAATCTATACCAATTTAACAATACTGTTATTTTTTATTTCATATTTTTTATCTTTCTCCTGCATTCATATACTTCAGTAACCGTAGTTCTTTTTCGGTAAGAAATCGCCATTTCCCTCGATCTACATTTTTTTTAGTAAGCCCTGCAAACATAACCCTGTCAAGGTTTTTTACATCGTACTTTAAATGCTCAAATATACGTCGTACAATACGATTTTTACCACTATGTATTTCTAATCCTACTTGTTTTTTATCAGCTGGATAAGGAAATCCAATAGCATCAACAGTTGCTAAGCCATCTTCTAACAGAACGCCTTTAGCGATAATGTCTATATCTGCTTTGGCCAATGGCTTATCCAATTCCACATGGTATATTTTTTTTACGCCATGTTTAGGGTGTGTAAGTTTTTGGGCTAATTCGCCATCATTCGTTAATAATAAAACACCTGTTGTATTTCTATCTAAGCGACCAACAGGGTATATACGTTCTGTAGTAGCTTGTTTTACAAGCTGCATAACGGTTTTACGATTCTGCGGATCTTCAACAGTAGTAATATAATCTTTAGGTTTATTTAAAAGAATGTATATCAAGTTTTTAGCTAAAAAAGCTTTTCGACCATTTACTTTTACAGTATCTGTAGTAGCGCTTACTTTAAAACCGGGTTCTAGTATTGTTTTTCCATTCACTTCTACTTTTCCATCTTTTACCAATAAGGCTGCTTCTCGCCGGGCAGCAATACCACAATGCGCTATATATTTATTAAGCGGCATAGTGGTAGAAGCCGCTTTATTAATAATAGTTGCTGCTTTTTGTTGTGTGTTGAACGTGTTTTTTTGGGGATACGCCGTATTACCAAAACGAGCCACATTTCTTTTTTCTCTTTTTTCTTGTAATTCTTTTTTTATAGTTCGTTTTTGTTGACGATGTTCTTCTTTTTTAGCGCCTGCTTTTTTCTTGTGTTGAAATTTATCGAATGGATTATACATGTAATGTTGATTAAAGTAGCTGCTTTTATTGTGTACTATGATACACTAAAAAGTTGAAAGAAAAGAAATTTAATACTATTGGCATACAATTTGTTCGGTACAAAAAGAATCCAATTTTGTTGTAAAACCAAAAATTTAAGAACTGGACGCAACGAAAAAAGATTACCTTTGTCAAAATACTTTACAAAGGCTATTTCTAAATTTTTAAAAATATTTTATGATTATGCAAAAAAAATTAACACTAGCAAAATGGGCAATTATGTCCACACTAGTGATAAGTTTAGGTGTTGCTTGTAAAAAAACAGGTGAAGAACCTCCACCACCAGTAACGCCCAAACCACCGGCTGGTTTTGTATACATTAAGGGTGGTCAATTTAAAATGGGTAGTCCTGCAGGATTAGGAACATCTTTAGAAGAACCACAGCATTCGGTAATATTGAGAGCTTTTTTTGTAGATACTACAGAGTTGACTCGAGGAAAATTCTTTGAGTTTTTAGCGTCATCAGATACGAGCTTAATGCCTAATCCATACGAAAGAAGAGAAAGTTACTACCCTGGATCGATAACTGCACCTGTTGCTCACATGGGTTTTCGAAACGCCTTACTGTATTGTAATTGGAGAAGCAAAAATGAAGGACTAATTGCCCCCTATACATTCAATGGAAATGGTACTATCACTTATAATCGATCAGCTAACGGCTATCGCTTACTTACAGAGGCTGAATGGGAGTATGCTTGTAGGGCTGGAAGTGAAACGGATTTTAGCTTTGGGAGTGATGGGGGGGCACTCGGGGATTATGCATGGTATAGTTTAAACTCGGATAATAAATCTCATCCTGTAGCACTTAAAAAGCCTAATGCTTTTGGTTTATACGATATGCACGGTAATGCAGGGGAGTGGGTTTGGGATTTTTTCGGAAATTATTCTGGAGGAGAGCTTGAAAATCCTACAGGGCCAACAACTGGTACTGAGCGTGTTTATCGTGGTGGTACATGGAAGGATCCAACAGCTACATTACGCTCAAGTAATCGCTTTACCGGAGGTGAATATTATTCGTATGAGGCTGTAGGTATTCGACTTGCTAGAAACATATAAAAAAACTGTATAACTAAAATACAGGACCGGACCACCCCAATTGTAAAAATACAGTTTGGGTGGTCTTTTTTGTTATGGTAGTATTTTGGTTAAAGAGTGCTTTTTATAAACGCGCTATTGTACGTTTATTTTTTTCGTTTTTGAAGAAACAAGCAACGCCTATTAAAAGCGCAATGAAAAACAAAATCGGCAATATCACTTTCTATATTTTCTCCATCGTACAACATATCGATTTCTTTTATTTCTTGAATTAATTCTTTAATGGTTACATAATTGCCATCAAATAAAGGGAGTAATACATCCCAATCTTCTAAATATTCATATTTTATTTTTTCGACATTATCTTTTATATGTTTTTGTATATAGAGTTTATTGGTTTCTCCGTTTAGTATGGGAAAATTGCCAGAGGTAAATATTTTTTCGAGAAAATCTTCTCCATCGGATAATAATTTAAAATGATGGCATAAATATGCAATGCCTGTGTTTTGTTTATTTAAGCTAAATTCCAAATCAGCATCTATTAAATAATGCGGATTAGTATATGATTGCTCAATAAGTTCGGCAATAATACTAAGCTCAGGAGTAGTGGCATTATAGTGAATATCTTGTTTTATTTTTTCAATTTGAAATACATCGCTTAATAGCAATGCCATATCAGAAGGGTCGTTTTCAATTATATTTTCAACAAAAGCACAAAATGCTTCGTAACTATTCGAATTGTGTTGTAAACGCATTCGTTCGAGCAAAATTATAGTGTGTTTAAACGCACCTGTTATACGTGGAGTTAAATAGTTATCGTCATTTTCTGCTTTGCTAGTTATTATAGGATAGGTTTTAATGTGTGTATATTTTTGTGTTATATGTTGGTGCATTTTTGGAAATTCCTGTTTTAATCGAGCTTCCATTTGCATATATTGCAAGGCCACCCTTTTTGTTGGGCCAAATAAGTGAATAAAGCTGTGTTTTTGTGGCACACATAAAAAATAGTACACACTCAAAAATATATTGCTGCGGCTTTCTTCTTCAAACAAACAACGAATAGGTACATTGTTTTTTTGCGCAAAAATTTTAAAGAACAATTGTTCAAAAATTAAATTGAACGGGCCAACATCTATTCTATTTAATGGAATAATATTATCGTTTACAAACTTTATAGATTCACTTGAATATTTTTTAATAAACTCAACATCATTACCCCCAAAAATTCCAGCATTGATAGATACATTGAGTATGTCTCCTGCTTTAGGGAAATTAAGTATGTAATTAAACCCATCTAGTAAATAATCAGGAATATTGGTAAAGACTTTTACAACTTGAGCCAATATTTTTTTTAGATATTCAGCATTATCTTCTGGGTTTTGTACAATTAAGGGTTGTTTAGTAAGTGCATTATCAAATGCTTTCCATATATAAATGTCGCCATCAACATGTATAAAGGGTTCGTTTTGCAAGCCATACACATGTACTTTAGGCAAAGCCCAAAGTAATGGATTATAATGATTTAAGCTATCTAAACTACATTCTACATTGGTATATGGAAGGCCTAATTCATCTACCAACCAGGCCATACCTTTTTTATCGGTATACAGTTTTACATCTGTATAAAATTGTTTAAACTTTAAACAACTTAAAGCCCAACTCATGGCATGATGTTTCTCACTTACAAAACCTCCTGAATTTCTTCCTTCCACAGCATTTGCTTCATTTTGTTGGCTGGGTAAAGACCAATATGTTTGAATAATTTTCATGATTTAAATATAAAAAGGATCAAGCTAAGCATTTTTTATTTTTTAGAGCGGTTAGGAGATACTTTATTGGCCAACTGCCCACAAGCCGCATCAATATCTTTACCCCTGCTTTTGCGCAGATGCGTGTTTACTCTATGTTTTGATAAATAATGTAAAAACTTCATAGTTGTTTCCTCGTCTGGTTTGGTAAAACGAGCATTATCTATCGGGTTGTATTCAATAATATTTACCATGTGTACAGGCACTTTTCTATACAACTTCATTAATTCATCTGCATCTTGTAAACTATCATTAAAATTTTTAAAGAGAATGTATTCAAACGTTATTTGATTATTTGTTTTTTTATAGAAATAATTTAAGGCCTCTATTAATGCTTGTATAGTATTGGTTTCATTAATAGGCATAATTTCATTGCGCTTTTTGTCGTTTGCTGCGTGTAAAGACAGAGCTAAATTAAATCGAACACCATCCTCTCCCAATTGCTTAATTATTTTAGCCACACCAGCTGTGGAAACGGTTACACGCCTAGCGCTCATGCCCAGTCCTTCGTTAGATGTTATGCGCTCTATAGCTTTTAATACATTTTTATAGTTCAACAAAGGTTCGCCCATACCCATAAATACAATATTGCTCAATTTTTTTCCAGAAGTTTTTTCAGCTTCTTTATTTAATAACACTGCTTCATCATAAATTTCATCAAATAATAAATTACGTTTACGATCCATATAACCTGTAGCACAAAATTTACAATTCAAACTACAGCCTATTTGCGATGACACACAAGCCGTTTGTCTGTTTTCTGTTGGAATCAATACGCCTTCTATTGCATGCCCATCAAATGTTTTAAACCGAGTTTTTATAGTGCCATCCGTGCTTTGTTGTACCGTATCTATTTTTAATGCAGGAAAAGAAAATGTTTCCGAAAGGGTTGCTCTTAGCTCTTTGCTTAAATCCGTCATATCTTCAAAACTCGTAGCCCCTTTTTTCCATATCCATTCATATACTTGCTTAGTTCTAAATTTTTTTTCATTTATAGATACGAAATAAGTAGTCAATTCCTCTAAACTTAAATGGCGAATATTTTGTAGTACAGGCTTATTCATGAAGGCAAAGGTACTATGGTTTAGCCTAGAAGGATTAACTTTGTGAACTTTAATAGTAAAAATGAAAACTGTATATATAATCGATTCCATACGCACACCAATAGGCCGTTACGGCGGCAAATTAAGTACTATTCGCCCAGATGATTTATTAGCACATGTTATTAAAGCCTTAGTGCAACGCAATAAAACGATAGATGTAAATGCTATTGAAGATGTAATAGCTGGAGCAGCTAATCAAGCAGGAGAAGATAATCGAAATATAGCTCGCATGGCCGCTTTGCTGGCAGGATTGCCTGTAACTGTAGCAGGAACTACCGTTAATCGTTTATGTGCATCTGGTTTACAAGCCATTATGGATGCTGCACGAGCCATTATGTGCAATGAAGGTGAATTGTATATTGCTGGCGGTGTAGAAAGTATGACCCGTGCACCTTTTGTAATACCTAAAAGTGATAACGCTTGGAATAGAAAAGCTGAAATGTTTGATACGACTATGGGTTGGCGGTTTATTAATAAACAATTAGCAGAAATGTATCATCCATATACTATGGGCGAAACAGCCGAAAATGTTGCGAAGCAATGGAAAATAAATAGATCAGAACAAGATGCTTTTGCCTTATCATCACAACAAAAATATTTTGAGGCATTAAAAAATAATAAATGGAAAGATGAAATTATTCCGGTTGAAATTATGGAAGGAAAAACAAGTATACAATTTGATACAGATGAACATCCACGGCAAACATCATTAGAAAAATTAGCTGCACTACAACCTGCTTTTATAAAAGATGGAACGGTTACAGCAGGAAATGCATCTGGAATTAATGATGGTGCTGCAGCTATGTTATTAGCCAGTGAAGAAGCTGTAAAAAAATACTATTTAAAACCAATGGCTAGAATTATTTCTATGGCTGTTGCCGGTGTTAATCCTTCTATAATGGGCATTGGACCTGTACCTGCCACACAAAAAGCCTTACAACGTGCAGGGTTAAAAATAGAAGATGTAGATTTAATTGAATTAAACGAAGCCTTTGCATCTCAAAGTTTAGTTTGTATACAAGAGTTACAATTAGATAGTAATAAAGTAAATGTAAATGGTGGGGCTATTGCTATTGGCCATCCTCTTGGATGTAGTGGTGTACGTATTTCTACTACATTATTACACGAAATGAACCGTAGAAAAAGCAAATATGGATTAGCCACAATGTGTGTTGGAGTAGGACAAGGAGCTACGGTGATTTATGAGAATATGATTAAATAACAAGCTAAAAGATATTTCTATCGTTGATAAAAAATATGAATATATATAAATTACTTTTTTTATTATTTCCTATTTCTGCTTTTGCACAAGCAAATTTAGGCACCATACAAAAAAAATGGATTATATCCTTTATCCCTAAAGGATATGAAATGCGGAATGCCTGTTTGTATTTTTATGATGACAATGGAAAAATTACTAGAGAAGAGGAATATGATTCAAAATTCAAATTATGGAATGTTTCTTATTATTTATATAATCAAGATTCTTTAGGAAAAAATAAAATAAAAAATAATCAGAAAAATATTTCCAATGTTTTTTATTACAGAGATACTCTTATAATGAAGAGCGAATGGTTACGCTACGATACTGTTGAAGAAAGAAGAATGTATAAATATGACACAAACAATCTATTAATAGAATGTCTACAATTTAAAAAAGACGGTAATGATTTTTATCAAAAATATATCTATGTATATAATCAAGAAAATAAGATTTTAAATGAAATTTTTTATTGGCATGATACTACAGATTATGCTTCAAAAACTACTTACACTTATAATGATAAAGGACAATTGGCTTTTAAAATACTAGATTTTAAAATGCATAATTGGAAAACAAAAAGTGAATATATATATAATAGGGAACTACTTCATAAAGAAATTTATACATCTCCTAGCGAAAACATGGAATTTATACATACCTATAACAAGCAAAATAAAATTGCTTTAATAGACTATTTAAAAAATAAAAAAATTATTGGCAAAGACATTACTATATATAATAAAGAAGGGGAAAAAAAATTGCTGTTATCTGTACGTAAAAAAGAAAAAGTAAAATCTGAGAAGGGTGTTCCAGCTGCACCAATGAATACAGTAATCCCGGCTAGTCAAGAATAATACTAATTTTATATGTATTAGAAATATATAAAATATGAAAAAACTAATTATGCTACGAGGCTTACCGGGAAGCGGTAAATCAACATATGCAAAAAAATTATTAGAAGAAAATCCTAATGCATATAAACGCATTAACAGAGATGATTTACGCATGATGTTCGATAATGGTCATACTAGCACAGGCAATGAAAAATTTGTAACAAAAGTGCGAGATCTTTTAATCATCAAAGCGTTAGAAGAAGGCAAGCATGTTATTGTGGATGATACCAATCTTTCTGAAAAAAATAAAACAGGTATTCAAGAATTAGTGGATCAATTTAATAAAGAACATAATGATTCGGTACAAGTAGAAATTATAGAAATGAAAATACCGTTAGAAGAATGTATTAAACGAGATGCACAACGAGAAAAGCCAGTAGGAAATAAAATTATAAAAGCTATGCATCGGCAATTTTATCAAAAAAAAGATATATTATATACGCCACAAAATGAGTTATTACCCAAAGCCATTATGTGTGATTTGGATGGAACATTAGCATTATTAAATGGACGTAGCCCTTATGATGCGACTTTATGCGATAAAGATTTACTGAATGTTCCCGTAGCTAATACATTAAAAAATTATGCACAATTAGGTTATGCTATTATTTTATTATCGGGAAGAAAAGATTCCAGTAGAGATAAAACGGAAGCCTGGCTAGAACAATATAACATACCGTATAATACCTTATTAATGCGATCTGTAGATGATAATAGAAAAGATGCCATTGTTAAGAAAGAAATATTCGATGCTAATATAGTAGGTAAATACTATATAGAATTTGTATTAGATGATAGAGATCAAGTAGTAGATATGTGGCGACAAGAATTAGGCCTAGCATGCTTTCAGGTATATTATGGAAATTTTTAGGCCTCTCTTAATCTCTCCAAAGGAGAGAAAATAAGTCAACTACACAAATGGATTGCATAGTTGATATGGCCATAAAAAAAATTTCTTTCCAACCCTTTACTATCCACAGCTTCTATCGTTAGAGAACGCTGCGGATATATAGTATGAAACAAAATAATGAAAAACAACAATTGTATGCTCTGTAGTTTAGTTGTCATTTACCGAAAAGGCTGCCGGATACGTAAAGAAAACACAAAGAATACGTTTATGCGATATGTATGAGAATAAACAGATGTTGATAACTTACGCTAGATATCTATTACGTTTCATACATTTATTCAAGATGTATTTGCCAAACAATTAGAGCTAAAGCAGATTTAGAACATGCATCATAAATTATGAAAGGAAATGATAGTATCAAATACTTTAATGAATGGAAACCATCACTAAAATAGCTGCGAAAGGCAAGTATCGTTTTATGATAGGTGATATGCAGCAGATGGTAAAATCTTCGTGATTTTAAAAGCCCAGAATTGATTCTTAGTCTTTTTATCTTTGAGGTGATTTATGGTACAAAATAAACTACAACGATTTGCAGCTATTAAAACGTTTTCTAATGTACTAGAACGCCCACAAAATATAGCTGGAAAGTGGAATAAAATTTTTAAAAATAATAATCCTATAACATTAGAGTTGGCTTGTGGTAAAGGAGAATATACAATTGGATTAAGTCGATTATATCCTAACAAAAATTGTATTGGTGTAGATATTAAAGGAAATCGTTTATGGGTGGGCGCTAAACAAGCAATGGAAGAGGCTTTGGCTACTGTGGCTTTTTTGCGCACGGAGATAGAAAAGATTGATCAATATTTTGATAAAAATGAAGTAAGTGAACTATGGATCACGTTTCCTGATCCGCAATTGCGTAATTCAAAAGCAAAAAAACGATTAACACATCCTAATTTTTTAAGACTATATCAAAATATATTAATTGATAAAGGAGTTATACATTTAAAAACAGATTCGCCCCTATTATATTATTTTACTAAATATATAATTTCGATTTTTGAATTAACGGTTTTGAATGCTATAGATGATGTATATACGCAATCAACTATTTCTACAGAATTAAATATTAAAACATATTATGAGGGTTTAGATATTGCAAAAAGCAATCGAGTACATTATCTATCTTTTATGCTTGATAAACCATTAGATAAATCAAAAGATATACGTATAAAAGAATGGCGCTATGAAGAACCGATTGGTAGTGTTAAAATAACTGTGTAAAGTGTAGATTGGCATAGTAGTAAGGTGATTAGGATTACCAAAGCTGCCGTTGCCGATCGATATTTCTTAACTTTAAAACACAGCTATTATTATGCAAACCGACCAACAATTCAAAGCTTTTTTCAAAGAGAAGGTCAAATTAGAAAAAGCTTATATGATTGTTTGGATGAATGCCATTGTATTTAAGGTAAGGCAAGAAAGCAAAGCAATCGACAAAGCGGTACACATTGCTGTAGGCCTTAATAATAGAGGATAGAAAGAAATATTAGGTATGTGGCTATCTCAAAACGAGAGTGCTTCCTTTTGGATGAATGTCTTAACAGATTTAAAAACTCGTGGAGTAGAAGAAATTCGTATCAGCAGCACTGACAATTCAAAAGGATTTACCGATGCTATCAAAACTATTTATCCCAACACTCAAACTCAAATCTGCATTGTACATCAATTACGCAACTCCTTAAAATTTGTAGTATGGAAAGATAAAAAACAGTAGCCATAGCCCTAAAGAAAATCTATGATGCTTCTGATGAACAAACAGTCTTACATTATTTAGAAAGCGTTGAACAAATATGGAATGTAAAAATTTAAACTTTTACACAGTTATTTTAACATTCTCAATAAAAAGGTCGAATCTTGTTGAATCGACCTTTTTAGAGTATTTATTTTTTACTCATTACTTATTGGGCATTATTGTCTTCTTGACTGTCAGTATTATTTAAGTCTAGTGTGTATCCATACAACACATTTTCTGATCCTGGATAAAACCCTTCTAATTTTACACGACTACTACTCTTTAAGACCTCTTGTAGTTCCTCTACTGTTTTTATATCCTGGCCATTTACATTTGTTATTACAAAGCCTTCTTTCATTTGAGTGCTTTTAAGGGTACCTCCTGTGATTTTTTTTACCAACACACCTCCTGCAAAACCGTAATTGGATGCTTTTTTACCATCATAATTTTCAAATTGTCCGCCTAATTTATCAATGGTAGCTTCTGATTTTACTATATCATAAGTGCCGACTTTATTTTTTAAAGTAACAGTTATAGTATGTTCTTTTCCGTCTCTTACATAAGTAACCGCAATTTTATCTCCTGGTTTGTAACGAGCAATTTGCTCTACCATTTCTGGACCTGTAGCAACCAGGGTATTATTTATTTTAGTAATATAATCTCCTTTGCGAATACCGCTTCCAGCTAAAGAGCCATCTTTCGCAACATCCATAACAAATACTCCTATCTGACCATCATTCTTAATGCCGGCTGCCTTTCTTTGTTCATCAGATAATTGATCGTTAGGGTAAGAAATGCCCAAAAAGGCACGTTGAACGGTTCCAAATTTAATTAAATCATTCACTATTTTCTTTACAATATTTACTGGAATGGCGTATGAATAACCAGCATAGGATCCTGTAGGAGAAGCTATGGCTGAGTTGATCCCTATCAACTGTCCCATCGTGTTTACTAAAGCCCCACCACTATTGCCAGGATTTACTGCCGCATCTGTTTGAATAAATGGCACATATCTTTCGGAGCCTAAGCTTCTACCTGTCGCACTCACAACGCCAACCGTAATAGAATTTTCAAATCCGTAGGGTGAGCCGATGGCTAATACCCATTC
>Ga0208826_1002013_pt1 | contig 15714 bp, 27 predicted proteins | sample AD_UKC115_MetaG_FD_184451 | JGI IMG/M metagenome (GOLD analysis project Ga0208826, IMG submission 184451) | Active sludge microbial communities of municipal wastewater-treating anaerobic digesters from Hong Kong - AD_UKC115_MetaG (SPAdes)... | ecosystem: Engineered > Bioreactor > Anaerobic >...
TACCGAGTTTGTTTGTTGTATCACTAAAGACCATTTTTTTAATGCAAAAATACCCCCTTGTGGGGGCTAGTGGTTAAATACCTTTATTAGCACTTAAACTATACCACGAGGGGCAATGACTTTGCAATACACTCGCAAACATATTTAACCTGTTCTTCTGTAATATCCATAAATGTTGGTAACAATAGCCCTCTATGACCCCATTTCATCGCGTTGGTAGGAAATTGGCCCGTAGAGTACATAGGCTGCATAGACATAGGCTTGAAGAATGAACGTGTCTCAATACCGTACTCATTAAGTAGTATATTTTTGAGTTGCTCTGCATCACCGTGGGTGTCTATATCGTAGTACCACAATACATCTCGCTTAAGCATTTTCACTATAGCAGGCAAATACGCGTCGTACCACATTTCTATCATGCGTCGTTTTGACTTTATCCATCCTAGTGTCTCAAGTTGTGACAATCCTATAGCAGCCTGTACGTTCGTCATACGGTAATTAAAACCTAGGTGTGGGTGCAAGTATGTCCTATTCTTATCGAATGACATTGAGCGCAGCGTATCAATTCTATCCTTATACAAGCGACTATTCGTCAAACACATACCACCTTCACCTGTTGAGATTATCTTATTTGAGTAGAATGAAAAACACGCAATATCACTCTTTTCTGGCAAGATTCCATGCGCTTCCGCGCTATCCTCTATTACAGCAATATCGTGGTTTGATGCAATTTCTGCAATCTTGTTCATGTTTACCCTCCTACCATACACATGAACGACGATAATTGCTTTTGTTTTATTGGTTATAGCGCTTTCAATCTTAGCAATATCAATGTTTAGAGTATCGTCACAGTCTACAAACACAGGTTTGGCACCTGTGTAGGTTACCGCCCATGCTGTAGCAACCATAGTAAACTCTGGGACAATAACCTCATCACCTTCACCAATATCCAGCGCTGTGAGGGCTAGGTGAAGTGCTGCTGTACCAGAGCTACAAGCACTACCGAACCTATAGTTATTCTCTTTCGCCCATACCTCCTCGAATTTCTGTATAAATGGGCCTGTCCCAATATATGAGCTTTCTAGTGCTTCGCTTACAAACCGTTTAGTATCACTCGTTACGTACGGCTTGCTCATTGGTACTTTAATTTTTGTACGCCCATCCATTGTCAATATAGTCCTTAACTGTCGTGTATAAACCGTCTGTTAGTGACGTTTGTGGCCTATAATCAATAACGCCGTATAGCTTCGTATTATCTGATTGTAAATGCCAAATCTCCCAAGGTCGTTTTCGTGATTCATCTTCCTCAATAATTACACCATCAGTGCCCATTACTTTTCCAATCCTTTGAGCAAGGTCGTATATCTTTATAGTTTCCTCTGACCCCATGTTGTATACTTCTCCAAACTTACCTTTTTCGAGCAATTCTGTAGCCATACGTACTGCATCACCTGCGTATTGAAAGTCACGAGATGAGTTATTACCAAGTCTTACAGTCACACAATCCCCAACAACTGAGCCTTGTTTAGCAATCTGCTCAATGATAACTGGAATAACATATTCATGTGTTTCACGTGGCCCATAGCAATTAAATTGGCGTAGTGCAATAGCTGGTGTTTTTGCCTCTCTCCAACGTGCTTGAACGAGTGAATCAATAGCGAGTTTTGAAGCACCGTATGTTGAGTGAGGTACTGCTTTACATTCTTCGTTTATCTTTCCGTCAACTTGACCATAAATCTCTGCTGACGATACCTGTAGGATACCTTTCACACCTGCTTCTTGAGCAGCATTAAGCACAAGTAAAGCACCGCGTGCATTTATATCAAATACGTGTAGTGGTCGCTGGAATGAGACAGGGATATAAGGCTCCGCAGCATAGTTAAAGACATACTCAATCTTGTGCTGTATAAATATCTTGCGTAGTTGTTCCTCTGAATGGGTTATATCACACCAAATAAATGTGGCTTTCTTATTTACAAACTTCTTGTGGCCACTGATGAGGTTATCAAGGACAATAACGTTACAGTTTCGGTCTTCTATTAAGTGGTCGACTAAATGTGAGCCTAGGAACCCCGCACCGCCAATAACTGCAACATTAACTCCTCGTATACTCCTTTCAATTTGTTCCATGAATTTCTTTGATTAAAGACTAACCCTTTTAGTGATAACTCGCTGATATCTTTATTATACCATGCGTCTATAGTGGCCGCTATATCAATAGGATTGTACACAGCACTTTGAAACTCAACCGCTATGCGTTCTTTTTTGTAGCCTGCTACTGGTATCAGTATGTCATGTGGTAGCCATGTGTTAATGGGAAACCTATTGCCGGACATTACAGCCATGCCTGATGCGTACGCTTCTTGTAGTGGCAGTGATAGACCATTAAACTTTTCAGGAAATACAAACACGTCACCTTCTTCCCATATGTTCTCAAATGTCCCTATACGGTATTCAATACGCGGGTCGTTGTATTCGTTTATAGGCACTTGGCTGCGCACAATGAGCTTGATGGGGCTTTTCACGTACCGCATTGCTTCTAATAGCTCCTTTGTACCATTGCGCCCTCCAATACCACCATTACCTGCGTTGTGTACAAATACACGCGCTCGCTCTCTTTTCTTCCATGTAACGTCTGTTGGAATATGTACAAAAGTACTGTCTGGATAGTATTCCTTGTCAAGCAAAGATGGGGATAAGATTAAATCAGGTACGTACGGCAATGGATTGCGCGTACATTCATACATGGGAATTAGTACAGTCTTCTTCCCTAGCTCACGCGCTCTCGGTATAAGCTTCCAATTAAAAGGGTCTTCTATAAATAAGAGCACGTCACATTTAGCAAGCAGCTCCTCTTCGCTTAGTTGCTTATCACTAGGATACCATTCGTAATGGTTTGTACGTGACGAATGCTTCTTGATTGATACATAGTCAACAACACCATTATCAAAGAAAGCCTTGGCTAAATACCCAAGCCCTTGTTCTGTGGCTAGTACTGTGCTACCTATTATCATATAAATTTTTTTCTATATCTTCTTTAGTTTTTCCTTCTAAGTCACACCGAGACATTAACCCAACAAACGGGTCCCAAATATGGCCAATATCAATGAGCCAGCAGTCAACCCTCCTGTGCATCTCACCAATTATAGCGTTAGCTCCCATGCCAGCGGAGAATGAATAGACTGTATCACGGTCTTTTATATGCTCCTTAATCATATCCTTACAGTCATACGAATTACATGGAGGTATTTCTACAAATCCACAGTTTAGTATCTTATCCGCTACAGGCTTTAGAGTAGAGTTACCAATAATAACTACTTTCATTTTACGTAATTGCTCTATAAGTGGATACAGTTCTCCGTTAGCTACTGCTTCACTAAATATCTCGGTGTCGTAAAAAATTGTATTCGGGTATTCATGCTCAAAACGCACTCTGTCCATAGGTAGTACACGCTGCATACCGTATATAAAGCTTGTATCGTTAGGATACTGCATTGATTCTAGTAAAGATGCTCTTAACTCTGGTGAATACCTGCAACCGTTAGAGTTTTGTCCCTTTTTGCCCCACATACAATACATTTCACCATCACCGTAGCGTGCTAGGCTGAACTTCTCGTCATTCTTTAGTTTGTCGACATAAAATTGTAGATTACAGTATTTCATATATCTTGGGGTCTTCGTACTCTAAAATGAGTACTTTCTTTGCAACACGCTTTAATTCTTTCTCCATCTTGTTCCATTCGTCCTCACCTAAATTGTCAATCACCATTCTTTTAATGGAGACACAGAACGCCCAATCGAATTCACCGTCGCCAAATGGTAACTCTTTTAAGTTAGCTTGGATAAACTTCTTACCTGCGTATTTTTTATTAGCTTCACGTATGAAATCAGGTGAAAAGTCTACTCCTGTGTAGTTATCAAATAGCATACTCATGCGACCATATCCACAACCTGCGTCGAGGACTTTTACTCCTTGTGGTATATGCTCCTCAATAATAGCCTTATGAGTTGTATAAATGTACTTCCAATCAAACTCACTAGTGACATACACGGAATAGTGTTCCCTTGCCGCATTGTCTATGCGTTCTTTCCAAAATTCCTCCTTATCAATTGGCTTATTTAATTTAGGCATGTGTGTATTTTACTAAGTCTTTTAGCGTGATGACGTGTATTACAGCATCGTCGCCTCTATATAAATCCTTTATACGGTTTTCATTAAACCCAACGTGTCTGTAGAACCCTCCAGCCTGTTCGTTTGCTGCCAGTCTGACCACAAACACTGAATGGTAGGTAGTTATTCTATTAACAAGCTCTTTCAAGAGCATCTTACCGTACCCTTTACGTGGCTCAAGTGTCTCTATGAATAAAATCTCTACATTGTCGCCAGTTGATACCTGCCACGCAATATACCCATACCAGTCATAGAACACCTGTACCCCTTTATACCCTGCTACTCTTTCGAGTAATTCTTTGTGAGTTCGCATAAATGTTTGTATATAGTATACGCCATATTATCGAAAGTGTAACCATTTGCTATGTAGTTACGCGCTTCGTTTACATCTATTATCTTCCTGTTAGTCCACATATGAAGCATATTTTCCTTAAAATCCTCGTAACTGTCGTGCTTAAAATAGACACCGTACTTTCCTACATAATCTTTTGCGCCCATGTATGGTGAATTGGATACGAGCGATTGTTTGCCATGATATAAGCCTTCCATTAGGGTTAGTCCGCCTGTAGAGGCCTCCTTATATGGACAGGTCATGAATGTACAGTTGCGCACTACTTCCCTAAACTCCTCGAGTGAGTATTTATGCTCCGAATGGATAAATGGAATACCTAGCTCACTAGCTGCCTGCTCTGGCCACTTTGCTTGTTCCTCTGGGTAGTAGCGTACAGGGTCAAGTATATAGCCAGCGTCTTTTGTCTCGCCTTCATAGGTGTTTATACCCGTATGTACGACCAAACTATCAATGTTGAACATTTCATATAATCCTAGCTGTGTTGCTTTAGATGGCACGAATACAATATCAGCTTCACGTAATAACTGCTCGTATATATTCCAATCATTACGGTCGTGTTTTTTATTATCTTTAGCCCATGAATAGAAATCCCAACAATATACAGCCAGCGGTTTACCGCTATGATTTCTAGCAGCAAGTGCTTTATGCATTGAGCGTATAGTAGCAAGATAAATAACGTCTGCTTGGTCTAAATCAGTTAGGTTTGCATATTTCCTTAATGCATCTACCTGCAAATCAGTATCTCCTTCACTAGCCTTGTCTACAAAATAAATGTTCATTGAATTATCTTTAATATCTCCTCAACTTTCTTAGTTACAGTGTAGTTTTCCTTAACCCAATTAAGGTTTTTCTGTATAAGTGCACGACGTTCAGCATCATGCTCAATATAGTAACGTATTTTAGCCTTCAGGTCTTCGATATCTCCACGCTTATAGGTGACAATATGCGGGTATTCTTCTTTAAGACCATCAACTTCTTGGTGTATTAGAAAACCACCACGCCCTAGTGTCTCAACAACTCTATTAGACCAATAATTTGGAGAGTAAAAACTATCTCCAATAACAATCTTTGTATTAGCATAAAGCTCATTTAATGCTATACCACGTATTTCATTGGAGTTAAAACTACCAAACCACTTGAACTTAAACTCTTTAGCTATTTCGTCATTTATTCGTTTACGTTCTGGAAATAGCGGGTTGTTACTACCGACAAACACAACCTCATATTTAGGTTCACGGTCTGTTTTAGCTATATAACACTCACTTGGAATTATTCCTTGTCGTACACAGTAGTGATTAACCCCATATTCTTTCCACTTATCTGCATGTCCTCCATCGGTTGAGAACACATAATCTGCCTTGAACATTTTGAAATTCTTTACCTGCCACTCTCTCTCATACCCGAAATATAAGTCAAACATCCAGCATACTAGTTTTGTGCCATTTCTCCGCAATTCTGTTATGGTCTTCTCTAAATCAACAGGCCAATTCCATTTAGCAAACAAAATAATGTCTGGTGCATGGGTTTCCAGTGTCACTCGCATATCTTGAACACCTGCCGATATGGGTATACGAATAATAGTGTGCCCTAAATACTCAAACGCTTGGGCTATGTATTCCTCGTCATGTAGATGATTGAATTTACCAATGTATGCAATTTTCATTGTTTTGGTAGTCCTGGCATCTTGCGTGGTTTACACTCGTTTGATGCTTTGAGCTTTCTTAATAGACCTTGACGGTCAAAAGGTATCATCTTTAGTTCTTTCTGAAGGTCGTCATAGTACACACGGCCCTTATACTTAGCTGTCGGGTCATATTGAGCGTATCGTGCTACCTTTTTCATTCTATCCTCTGGCTTCATAAGCCCGTAGTGTTCGAGATAATATGGGGCGTGCCAGCCGTATTTGTAAGCTATAGGTGGTCCTAGTCCACAGTGTAATGCTTTACGTTGAAACTGTAGCCCATATTCAGGTAAATACTTGTAGAAACGTATATTCCAAAAACGTTGTATGCCAGCATCGTGAGCAAAATGTTCCGTGTCGTTGTACAAGTTTACAACAAAGAAATAGTAAGCTATCTCCTTGCCATTTGCCAATCGTTCAGCTTCTTCACGTGTGAACTCTGGTGCAAACACTTCATCCATGTCTAGTGCAATAATCCAATCAGGATTGAGCTCTCCAGCTTTTGTGAGGAGTGTTGTCTTAATATCGGGCTGGTGATAGCCCCACTCACGCTCGTCATTATAATGCTTAAAGCCGTACTTCTCTATGAGAGCGATATCTTCTGGTAGTGCGTTATTAGTTACAATAAGCACGTCATCGCATAGGCGTTTGTACTCCTCCATGGTCTTCTCCATGTAGCGGTTAGACTCACCGGGGCCACAAACACCAATTCCAACTATACGCATTACTTCTTCTTAGTGGTCTTCTTGTAGCCCTTGAGGAAATCAGAGAGCATATTGATAGCCTTCTGGTGCTCATCCATGTTGTGCTTTGTAGCGTCTACAATCTTCTTCTTGGTAGCATCCTCACTGTCCTTGTTAAGCTCATGCTTTACGTAGTTTTCTGCCCATGCCATGCGTGAACGTTCGATAGCTTCCTTTGCGTAACCTACAATATATTTATCCATATGTTTATTTGTTATCAATAATGTCTTTAATCTTGCTTCGTGGTGGCAACTTGCCTGCTTTGATACTTTTCTTTATCTCTCTTTCTACAAACTGGTCAATTTGCTTTGTGATTTTAGTGTTTTCCTTTACCTTCTTTCGTGTAAAGTCCCCGCTATCTTTCAACACCTGTAATGCCTGCTTCTTTTCTTCACTAATGTTCGGGTCTTCTAGCGCTTTGTCCACTACCATTCTAATTGTTGGTGTAAATTCCTGTTCTCCTGTTGCCTGTTGAAGTAACAGTTTAGGAATGCTTGCTTGGATTCGTCGCAATTCTGCTGCTACTTGGTCTCTTGTGAATGCCATATACGTTAATTTATTAAATTTGTTGGCTGGCCGTCTGTACCTACTCGGTCATAGTTTGGTGGGCGCTCTATTTTGCCCTTGGCTTGTGCATATTCGTCTGTTTCACCTTTGCGTAGTATATCCTGCGCTTCCTTTAGGTTACGCGTGTTCATGAAATGCTCCTGTGATGCTATTACGGCACGTTGGTATATTTGACCGTCTGACGTACCAACTAACTTGAAATTAGGTTTGACTGTGCCTAATACCTGATTACGCATCTTGTATAGGTTCCACGCCTCTCGACCTTTTGCCATCATAATTTTACCGTCACTTCGCTCGAAGAAATACGTCTTTTCCGCGTACTCTACTTTATTTACTATAACCCTTGAAGGGTCTATTGGATTAACAATTTCTAACATGCGGATATTATACCACGTATATTTACAAGCAACAAAAAACCCCATTGCTGGGGTAGTTTGTTTGAAAGTGTAGGACTTGACAAAGTCCGAAAATTAACTTCCGATGAAGGCGCTCGAGGCATTCAATAACACTGCTGCTGGTTCACGAAGAACTGCAACACCGTACTTGATGTCCGCTACTGTAAGCCAACCGATGTTTCGGTTTTCATACGTTGTGCGTACTTGTACCTTGTTACCGCCGCGTGACTGTACTGCGAAGCCGAATGCTCGCTTGTGCAAGAGCAAGTTACGGTATGTCTGCAAACCTGAAACGATGTTTGAGGTTGTGTAAACTGGGATACCGTAAAGGAAGCCCTTGAAGTTTAGAGCATAGCCTGCTGTACCGAAGTTACCTGTACGAACTGCACCCGGTTCAGTTGAAGGGCCGTATGAGTACTGCTGGTAGTACTTCGTCTGTGCGTGCAACTGTACCCAGTAAACGTATGGGTGGAAGAAGAATGCACACTGGTCAAGGCGATACTTTGCAGATTCGAGAGCATTGATACCCTGACGAATTTCTGCGTCTGAAAGAACTGTTGCGGTGTCACCAATAGCATTAGTTGTCAAAGATGACCACAATGCTGCGATGTCCGCTTCGAGAGCTTCTGTGAGGAGTAATACTGCTTCACGAGCATACATTTCAGAGACATCGTAACGTGATGCAATTTGCAACATGTCCTTGTCACCAATAATGAATGCAACATACTTGTGAGTATTGATTGTGAGAGTTGTATCTACCTGTGCAGGGCCCGCGGTGTTGATTTCTGCACCTTGTGTTGACTGTGTACTAACTGTCAAAGCATTGGTGTAGAGGTCTGGTACGTGGCAATTATGTTATCGTAGACTTTTACTATCTACTTCTAACGATTTCTCGTTAGTTCGGACTATATCATCACCTTTCGGTGTTAAACGTATAGTCTCTGAGGATTCTCCTCGATGATTTAATGCTTGTAATGCTTCTTGCATTGATAGCTCTTCATCGCTGTACTTGGTGTTTTGATTCCAACCGTTTCCACTTTCTATTCTCGATAGTCTAGCATCTACATATCTAGCCAATAATTCTGCCTGTGCCTTTTTACCTATAAGATAGGGAGTAAGAACGTGGCAAAACTTCTTTAAGTTAGACAGTTTGCTTGTGGTTAATTGGTAAATTCGCTTTGATTTTGGGCGTGTGTAGTCTATTACGTGCATTCTTATATCAAGTGTGTCTAATATCTTTACTGCCTCATTTATTAACTCTACATTTGTATTCGTTAATACGAGACATGGTTTTATCTTGATATTTCCACCTTTCTCTTTATGTCTAAATGCTGTGATAGAGCCTTCTCCGTCCCATAATCCAGCTAACCAAGCTAATTTTTCATTGTTCATAGGATTGACCTGCTGATTGCCCAATCTTCGAGATTTTTGCTAAGTAGCACTCGAAGCTCTAAGGGTGTTCCAGCATTTTGTTTAATTTATACATCTCCCGTTATGCTGTCGCAAAGTTAAAGATGTCACTACCCTCTGTAGCAAAGCTTGAGAGGTCGGTGATATGGTTCGCAAGCACCGTGTCGTTGAATGTCTTTTCGTTTACGATTGTAGTCCAGGTCTCGCTAATCGTTGCGGCGAGGTCTGCAGCTACAAAAGGGTCTGTTGTTACTGCCATATATCGTGTAATTTGTTAATCACACGCAATAGCTTTACTTAGTCTTTAGAATCTTTGACCAATTCTTTGCTCGCTCCTCTGGTGTCATTTCTGCAAATGACTTGCCATTTATAACGGTTGAGCGGTTTGATGGTGCTGGTGTAGCATCATTTACTGCCTGTGCACGTCGTGAAGCTTTCAAAGCTGTCTCAAAGAATGGTGATTTCAAAACCTTTTCAGGGTCTTCATTGCCTGCATAGCGGAACAGGTGGTCTGTTTCCTCTGGTGACAAGCCGTGCTTAAACCCGAATTGGCGCTTTGATTCAATCTGCTTGAGGCTTTTCACGTCTTCTATGACGGTTGAAAATTCCTCTGGGACTTCTGTAGGCTTTTGCGTGGTTTTGGTTTTTAATTTATCTTCTGCATTCTTAAGGCGAGCGTATAGTTTTCTATTCGTTTCCTTAAGCTTTTCAGCCTCCTCTGCCGTCAAAGGTGCTGGTGTACCTCCTTGTTCAGCGGGTACGGTTTCTGGTTCTGTTGGAGAGGGAACTACCTCAATAATGTCATTTTCCATCTAAGCGATGTTAATGTGATTTATATGGTTTACTCCAATGAGCTGCGCTTTTTATATGAGGTTGCCGTGCTCTAAGCCCTCAATAGGTTACATGTATTCGTTTGCCTCTGGCTTCTCCAATTCGTTGTTATATACCTTCATCTTGTCTATAAAGAAAGCGTCAATGGCCTCAATAACTGCAAGTCTAACTGTGTTCTCAATAGCTCTGTCCTGTATCTTCATAGGCGTGCGTACGTCTGCAACAATAGTCTTTAGTCCTTCGAGCACTTCGATTATATTCTTTCCTGTTCTACCCTTTGAAATTTGTCTGATTTTGTCCTCCATATGATTACAATGTTTGTGCTGCTGTTGATGGTTGGTTCATTTGACTAAACTGGAGAGGCTGTCCGGGCTGTCCTTGTGGCTGCATAGGCTGCTGTTGATTCTCTGCACCTGCTAGGATGTCGTAGTTTTCACCTGTGAGCGCTAGAATGCGTGATAGTACGCGGTCTGCACGTGGGTCACCCTTCTGTATGAGCGCTGTGTATAGGTTAGTGAGTGTTTCAATCTTCTTAGGAATATCAATTTCTTCACCTGTAATAGTGAGTGTCATGCTTGTGTTCAATGTGTCGTATTCTGCCTCCAATACCTTCACAAACATGTGGCGTACGTCATTCAAATTCTGGCGTATAGTAGCCTTAATGTCATCTATTGATTCAGGTAGCTTGCCCTTCTCAAATACCGACTTCTTGATAGCGTCATTCACCATCTTAGTGAATAAAAGCTCACGTAGTGCTGTAAATCCTTCTTCATTAGAGAGGATTGCTACCATGTGCTCGTTACGTAATTCCTTCTTGAACTGTGGAAGCATGAGCTCCATGATTGCCTTCTTGAATATAAATCCGAGCTTTTCACGCTTCATATCAAAGTGAGAGTTTACTGCGTTACTCATAACAACACCGAGGCGGAATGGTGTACCGGACGGTAGTGATTCACCTGTAGCAACTTCGTATGTGAATGTCTTCTGGTCTGCATTACGGCTCAAAGCATCTGTAAAGGCATTAAAATCTCCGATAGCACGGTTACTCATATCAACCTGCGTAACGTTACCATTAGGTGCAATAGTTAGAACGTCACCATCTTTCACGTCACGCACTAGGTTACGAGCTAATCCTTCACTTGTTGACTGGAATATCTTCTTAGACGACCACAAGAGCTGCTTGCGGTGTAGGTTGATAGCCATGTTAATACCAATCTGGTTTTCTAGGGTATTCTCAATCTCACCAACACCCATAAGACGGCCGTGCTGTTCTGCCCAGCGAGCCTCGACGAACGGACGTTCTGTAATTTCTTCAATAAATAGCACATGGCCATCAGCATCCTTCTTATTCTTGTCCTTCTCACAAGTTAGGATTGCGTAGGTATCAATATACTTGTCATCATCTCCGTCCTGCTTTTCTTCACCCTTGTGCTTCTTGTATTCGCCTACTGTGATATGTCCATAGCGTTCGTAAATAGTTACACGGCCATCCTTGTCGTATTCAACACCATCACCATTCCAGCGCTTCATTTCCTGCACCTCCTTGCGTGTCATGTTCGGGTGCTCAAGGATAACGTATGTTGCATCATTCAGCGAGCATGCGTCCTGTTGGTTACGAATAGTCTGTAGAGGGACAAACTCTAGCTCGTTCTTTACTTTGCGTAGTACAACCCAACCGTATCGAGGGAAAGCCTCAACGCACTTGTTGATAAGCTCACCGAGGTATGTTTCTTTAGCCCACTGGTGGAAATCCTTCTGAAAAATATAGGTTAGCCAAACCTTATCGTGTGAATCTGGGATGAATGTAAAATTCTTAGTATCAAGGTCAATCTGCTTTGCTGCAACGTCTGAACGGAAGCGACAAATGTTGAGACTAATCTTGCGCTGGCCCTCTGAATCAATATGTCCTGTTTCAAATTTAGAGTTCCAGTAAAGGTCAATGAGGTTAATCATTTGCCACTGTGAAAACTCATAACCACGGTTCTTTGTACCTCCCAAGAAACGGTTAGAGTCGTCATTTACTGTACCTGCAATATGTATTTTATCGTGAAAATATGAGTGAAGCTCTTTTTGTGTTTGTGAAAAAATATCCATAAATAGAAAACACCCCGGTCGGGGGTGCGTTGGTTTAATACCTTTATCGCACTACAAGTATACCAGTGCTTTATTCTAATGTAAATACTTGTTTGTACTTGCTTGTTACCAATATCACAAAGTTGCCTACTAACTCATCTTGCAATGAGATTTCAACCCTCTCGTACGGCTTTAGTGACTTGAGTATCACTGTGAGCCTTGCTGCGAGGTCTTGCTCTTTAATAATAGTCGGATGAGCCACCTGTTTGGCCATATGCATCTGTTGTTAGGTTTCTAATACTTTGTACTTTTCTAACAGGTAGTGACGGCATTTCATGGCATGCAAGCGCTAAGGAGAACACGGTATCATCATGTAAATTTTCTGGTACTGCTATTTTAACACGGCCAGTGTCTGTGAGTATATACTTGAATGATTTTAACTCACCAATGAGTACAGGGTCATTCGGTATCTTAATCATACCCTGCTCTAGTCGTAGCTGTAGGTTGGTAAGTAAATCCTTTCTAATAGCCTCTGTGAAGTGCACTGGCTGTATATCTAGCCCAGCTTTAGCCAAATCGTCGTATATAGGCTCACCTACACCTGTAGAATCTATATATACTCTAGGCTTGAAGTACTTGTAGTAGTAGGACGTTATCTTTGCTTTCTGTAGGTTGTAGTCAATCTGGTTGAATCTATCCTGCTTTACTACCTCAAACGTAGTTATGTCTATGAGGGTTATTACTGTGTAGTCATTGTATTTAGCCAAGTCTACTCCCATGCGGTAAATACTGGTCTTGTTAGGTAATTCATCTACCTCTCGGACGTTATCATCCACACGGCGGAAGAATGAGCCAGCACCGTCAATAAATTTACAGTAGTACTCTTGGTCTATGAAGTCCTGTGGGTGTTGCTTTCTTTCTAGGTCTATTTGCTCCTTGGTGAATACGTTTGTATCGTCTACCGTTAGTATTTGCCACCACCATGTCTCTGGTTGGTCTTTGGCCATTTGTAGGAGATTCCATGCATGGTTCATACCACGTGGGGTGAAGTTAAATATGGCCCAACCACCGTTTGCAGCTAGAATTGGTGACAAGAATTTCCATGCGTTAGGGTTTGTGAGTGAGTATTCCGAAAATACAACACCTATAGGGTTAGTACCCACCACACTTTTTTCAAACTCATCGGCTGCAATGAGCTGTATGACGCTACCGTTTATCAAATCAACCTTTAGTTTAGTCTTATTCGTGCCGGCCACTAGCTGTCTTGGAATGTGGTCGAGCATCTTAAATCCGTCATTGTCTATGTTATCCCATACCACCTTTTCTGCTTGGGCGTAGCTTGGTAGTAGGTAGAAGTATGTACCCACTCTCTGCATAGCCTTTTTAATCATGTGGTTAAAACATGTCTTGTCCTTTCCACTGCGGCGATGCCATACGATTACAGCACGATTTATACCGCTATCCATAGCCTTAAGAAATGGAAGTTGATACTGTCTTGGGTTATACCTGTGGGGTATTGTTATCTCCATTGTCCTTGTAGCTTATGGTGTTTATTGTTAGTGAGCCTTTATGGTCAATCTCTTGTTCAAGTCTTTCAGAGTATCCGTGCTTGGTTAGTATTAGTTTAGCTATGTTTGCGTTATACGTTCCAGCTAGGCCATTATTTAGTAGTTTATCTGCTTGAATTGCTAGTAATTTGTCAATAATATCGGAAAATTCTGGGTGAACTTTACGCCATTCATGTACTGTGTCGTAATTTACGTTTAGGTATACTGATAGTCCTTGTATAGAAGGCAGCTTTACCTTTACGTTATTCTTATCAAAGCTGTCTGTACACGATTCAATATACTCCAATACCTTGGGTACTATAGTCTCGTTGTAAAGTGTTGGTCTACCTGCTGGCATATAGTTACTTCTTTCTCTTAGCTGCACTTAGGGCGATTGCAATGATTTGCTTTCTACCTCTTGGTTTACCATTTGCACCGCGTGCTTTACCCTTCTTCATATTATCCTTATACAACTCGCGGATATTTTTAGATACGTTTTTTGATAGGGGCATGTTAGTAGGTTAGTTATGTGACCTTATTATACTATGTGGGTGATGGTGTGTCTATATTTTTATCTCTACTTCATTCTTACTAGTGACCGAACTCACTGATATAAGTAATTCCACCTATAGGTTGCCAACCCTCGCTAATACTTTTCATAACAAATTCTTCCAGAAGTTCCAGCCGACTCGCAATCTCCACCTCATACTCCACAATTTCCTTTTCCATACTACTTCACATTAAACACTATCTTGTATTCTTGTTCGAGTTCTGTGAGGGCACGTTCGGCGATTTTAGATGAAGAGAAACGAGGCAAATCAGGATTAGCATAGGTAGCATCTGAGCCCGCTACATAAAATTTACCCTCAGGAATAGCAAACACAATATACCAATAAGCACCAATCCCATTGTCATTCTCCTCCTTCCACTCCCGTATTTTGATTAAAGCGTTGAGGCGTTTAAGTGCTCCTTCCAGGATATCTAACATAGTTGCGTATCCCAATGTCAGTGGCTTCACATCAAAAACCTCCTTATTCTCCTCAATAAGTTTCAATACCTTCTCCTTGTTGTACTCCTTACCGTCGATTGTTATTGTTGACATATGATTACATCCCCGCCATTGTTACCGTCCTAATAATGAGTGCTATGAGTACTGCTACTACCGTCACTATTCCTAATGCGATACGTGTTGGCATATTATTTATTCTTTAATGTTATTGAATAAACCAGTGACGAATAGCCGGAGAAACCGAATAGCCCAGTGGAGTAATGGTTTGTCGTGTGTTGAGAGACAATATCGAAGTCGTGATACTTGTTATAAGTGTCTAGGAATTTTGACAACCTATAACTAGAATTAAATGACCTTGAAACAAAAATTGGTCTATCTGTAACTTTGAGTGCAACGGTACATTCTTTTTTGCATACATCGCATATTGAAGCGAACATGTCCGGACTATTGTTTGTATACACCTTTTTGAACATTTGTGAATTGCAGCAATTTGTTACTAAGTTAGTTTCACAACATCCACATTCTCCATTACATGTCTTCTTTTGTTCTGGTTGCATGTTATTTATTTACCTAATAACTTCACTACAGGTCTTACAGCGATGAACGAGTGATGGTAGCAGATTGCTCTCACAGACATGGTCTGTTGGTGATATGATAGTAGCTGGTGCGTGGTATTCAATGACAAAACCTGTCTCACGAAGTCCTCTCTCATCCTGCCATTCGTTTTTATCAAGAAATAAACTGTAGTTCATGATACGCACGCGATGCCTCTCTTTGTTCCCCCCGATTTCCTTACCGTACACTAGGTATTCACCGTATCTAGTAGGCTTGTCACCTTTTGTCCACCTGATTGTTGTTGTGATTGTTTCTTTTTTCATGTTATTTCAATCTATCGTATGAGCTTGCCGCTACTTGACTATTACTATCAGAGTACA
>Ga0208826_1002017_pt1 | contig 15708 bp, 17 predicted proteins | sample AD_UKC115_MetaG_FD_184451 | JGI IMG/M metagenome (GOLD analysis project Ga0208826, IMG submission 184451) | Active sludge microbial communities of municipal wastewater-treating anaerobic digesters from Hong Kong - AD_UKC115_MetaG (SPAdes)... | ecosystem: Engineered > Bioreactor > Anaerobic >...
ACCAAAACCAACGATGGCGGCAGCGGCGATGCGTTCGGCTGGTTCGGCCTGGTATTCACCGCCGTGCCCGCACCGATGCTCGGCTGGATCGGCCTGCTGCTGCTCACTCTCGCTCTGGTAGGTTCCGTCGCGCGTCTGCGCCGTTCGTTCCGCTGATCCGGCGCGCGCATGAAACCCAGCCTATCCCTGTGCTTTCTGAGCGCCGCCATCGCTGGCGCTCTGAGCCCGTTCGCTGCGAACGCGCAAAATGTCACCGTCACGCCGCCGAACGGTGGCGGTTTCGTCGTCAATAATGCGGCCAGTGCCGCACAATTGAAAATCGATGCCGGTGGCAATCTGTTTCTTGCGGCCCTGCTCTCGGGGCCTCCGCAGACCAACCCTGCGTGTTTCAACATCGCCAACGGGCAGGTCGGCCCGTGCGCCACATTTCCTGCCGGTGCCACGGGCGCCATCGGCCCAACCGGGGCGACCGGTGCCGCAGGCGCGACGGGGGCAACCGGTGTCATCGGCCCAGTCGGAGCGACTGGCGTCACGGGAATGATGGGCGCCACCGGCGCAACGGGAACGACCGGCGCCATTGGCCCAACCGGCGCGACCGGCGTCACGGGAATGATGGGTGTCACCGGCGCAACGGGAACGACCGGCGCCATTGGCCCAACCGGCGCGACCGGCATCACGGGAATGATGGGCGTGACGGGAGCGACCGGCTCGGCAGGTGCCGGCACGATCATTCCATTCGCTTCAGGTCTCCCACAAACGATCACCACCTCGCCGCTGCCCGGCGGCCCCAGCGTGGGCATTCTGGTTGGCTTCGGCAATTCCGCACCCACGTCGTCGCCACTGGGTGCCACGATCGACTTGACTGGCGGCCCCGGCGTGGCAACGAACTTCGCCTTCAGCATTCCGCGTAACGGCACGCTGACCTCGTTCGCCGCCTATTTCAGCAATGCAACCGTCATGAACTTGGTCGGCACCACCCTCACCCTCACCGGACAGCTTTACATGTCCGCCACGCCCAACAACACCTTCGTGCCGATCGCCGGCACCGCGGTCGCGCTCACCCCGGCCTTTACCGCCATCGTGCCCGTCGGCGCAACCGCCAATGGCATCGTCACCGGGCTCAATATCCCGGTGACGGCGCAGACGCGATTGCTGTTCGTCGGCTCGCTCTCGATCACGGGCGTCCCGGTGCTGATCACCGCCTCCGGTTATTGGAGCGGCGGGGCGACCATTCAATAAATCCAAGTCGCACCTCTCGCCATCGCATCACGCTGTATTCCCTCCTTCAATTCGAGCAAAAATGAAACCCTCCTTCGTTTTGCGTCATCGTCCTTTGAGCTTCGCGATTGCCAGCCTGCTGCTTCCTTTCGCGGCCAACGCGCAGAACGTCACGATCACGCCCCCCAGCGGCGGCGGGTTCGTCGTCAACAACGCGGCCAATGCGGCCCAGTTGAAAATCGATGCCAGCGGCAACCTGTTTCTCGCCGTCCTGCTTTCGGCCCCCTCCCAAACCAGCGCCGTGTGCTACAACACGGCCAATGGACAGGTTGGCCCTTGCGCCACCTTCCCCACCGGAGCGACGGGAGCAACCGGTGCGACAGGGCCTGCGGGAGCCACTGGCGCAACGGGCAGTACCGGCCCCGTCGGCGCAACCGGCATCGCCGGCCCCACTGGCGCAACGGGCGTAACCGGGCCGACCGGCGCAACGGGAGTGACCGGTGCAGCCGGGGCGGACGCAAACACGCCCGCAGGTGCGGTGATGTACTTCAACCTCGCCGCTTGCCCGCAGGGCTGGGCCGAATTGGTCGCTGCGCGCGGGCGCTATCTCGTCGGCCTTCCGGCCGGAGGCACCTTGGCGCAAGCAGTCGGCACCGCCATGACCGACGGCGAGAATCGCCCGGTGGGCCAACACGCCCATACGATCAACGATCCCGGCCATAGCCACTCGGCGAACTACGATATCTTGTATGGCAACAATGGCGGCCCCGCCAAATACATGTCGCAGGAGACGTGGGGGACTTTTCAAAACTTGTCGACGGGGCGCAGTTGGACGGGCATTACGGTGCAGAACACCGGCGCGGTAGCAGGGACGAATGCACCCTACATCGAACTGTTGGTGTGCCAGAAACAATAACCTCACCACCTGCCGCTACTACGACTTCGCCCGCATTATCGCCGCCCAGCGCGCACGCGGATTGCGGCATCATGGGAGTGGCGCCAAAGATGGTCGTGCATGCGTATTTGCCTTTCGATGATCGTCAAGAACGAGGCTGCGGTGATTCGCCGCTGCCTCGCATCGGTCAAACCGTACATTCACGCCTGGGCGATCGCCGATACCGGCTCAAGCGACGGCACGCAGGCCATCGTGCGCGAAACGCTTGGCGACCTGCCTGGTGAGCTGATCGAGCGACCGTGGGTCGATTTTTCGACCAATCGCAACGAAGCGCTCGATCTGGCGAAACGTCATGGTGACTACGCGCTCATCATCGACGCCGACGAAGTCCTCGAAGCGGATAGCGGTTTCGTCTGGGGCGATCTCGACGCGGTCGGCTATCTACTCGAACTCGTCTTTGGCGACACGCGCTATCGCCGCGTCGCCTTGCCTCGGCTCGATGTGGATTGGGTATGGCGTGGCGTGCTGCACGAGGCGCTCAATTCCGCCCACGCCGCACAAGCGCGCACGCTGCCGGGGTTGCGCATTCGCGTTTTCCCCGATGGCGCACGCAGCCGCCAATCGCAAGAAGCAAAATTCACCCACGACGCCGAGGTGCTGCGGCGCGCGCTCGAAAAGGAGCCGGACAATGCGCGCTATCGCTTTTATCTCGCCCAAAGCCTGCGCGACGCGGGCCAGCCCGGTGCGGCGATCGTCGAGTACGAGCGTCGCGTGGCGCTGGGCGGATGGGACGAAGAGGTGTACTACGCCAAGCTTCAGATCGCGCAGCTCAAAGAACGCACCGGTTCCGCGCATGCGGACATTCTCGCCGCCTATCTGGATGCCTTCGACTATCGCCCGATTCGCGCCGAAGCGCCCTGCGAACTGGCGCGTTATCTGCGCCTGCAACAACGCTACGCCGCCGCTTTCGAATTTGCGCGCATCGCCTGTTCGATCCCGCGGCCCGAGGACGCCCTCTTTCTCGACGACACCGCCTACCTTTGGCGTTCGCGCGATGAGCAAGCCGTGTCGGCCTACTGGTGCGGGAAACGCGCGCTGAGCGCGGAACTGTGCCGCGCGCTGCTGGCCGATCCCGCCTTGCCGCAGGAACAGCGCGCCCGCATCGAGAAAAATCTACAATTCGCCCTGGCACAGTAATACGGCAGGTCGAACATGGCGGTAATGGATTTCGAGCACGCGATCAGCGCCATCGACACGGGCTTCTTTCGTCCGCAATTCGACGCGAGCCATTTGCTCGTCCATGAAGGCCGCGCGGCTTTCGTCGATGTCGGCACCAACCATTCGATTCCACGTCTGCGCGATGCCCTTGCCGCAAAAGGCCTCGGCGTCGACGCGGTCGACTGGGTGATTCTCACCCACGTGCATCTCGACCATGCCGGCGGCGCGGGTTTGGCGATGCAATCGTTTCCCAACGCGAAACTGGTCGTGCATCCGCGCGGCGCGCGGCACATGATCGATCCGTCGGCGCTCATCGCCGGCGCCACAGCCGTCTACGGCGCCGAGGAAATCGCGCGCAGCTACGGCACGCTCGTGCCGGTTGCGGCCGAGCGCGTCGTCGAAGCGCACGATGGCCATGTCGTCGATTTGGCCGGGCGCGAATTGCTCTGCCTCGACACGCCGGGCCATGCACGCCATCACATCAGCATTTGGGATGCCATGAGTCGGGCGTTTTTTACCGGCGATACTTTCGGCTTGTCGTATCGCGAGTTCGATACCGACAAAGGTGCCTTTATCCTGCCGACCTCGACGCCGGTGCAGTTCGAGCCCGAATCGCTCAAGCATTCCATCGCGCGCCTGTGTGAGTACGAACCGCACCAGATGCTCCTGACTCACTACAGCCGCGTGACCGACGTACCACGCCTCGCGCAGGATTTGTATGCGCAGATCGATGCGATGGTCGCGATTGCGCAGGCGCATGCCGACGATGCCGAACGGCATACGCGCATCGCCAATGACCTTGCCGCACTCTACACCTCGCGCGCGCAAGCGCACGGTTGCGCGTTCGATGCGGCGGAAGTGCGCGAGCTGCTGGCGATGGATATCGAATTGAATGCGCAAGGCCTCGAAGTGTGGCTGGATAAACACAACAAACCTTGAATCTGTCATCCCGGCAGGGACCGCCAGAATGACAACTCTTTCGCCATGACTCCACCCCTTGTCCTTCGCATCGACGCCCTGCTGCCGCAGACGCAGTGCACGCGCTGCGGCTATCCGGCCTGCCTTGCCTATGCCGAGGCCATCGCCCGCGGCGAGGCCGACATCAATCAATGCCCGCCCGGCGGCGCGCGCGGTATTGATGCGCTCGCAGCCCTGCTCGAACGCGCGACGAAGCCACTCAATCCGGCGAACGGCATCGAGAAACCCGCCGAGATCGCCGTCATCGACGAAGCCGCCTGCATTGGCTGCACCAAGTGCATTCAGGTCTGCCCGGTCGATGCCATCATTGGCGCGAACAAACTCATGCACACGGTATTGCGCGACGAGTGCAATGGCTGCGAATTGTGCGTGCCCGCGTGTCCGGTCGATTGCATCGCCATGATCGTCGACGACGCGCAGCGCGACACCTTGCCGAGTGTGCGCGCACCACACTATCGGCAGCGCTACGAGGCGCGCACGGCGCGGCTTGCGCGCGAGCACGCAGCGCACGAAGCCACCATCGCGGCGCGCAAGGCCGAAGTGCATGCGGGAGCGCGCAACGCAGTGCTCGAAGCCATCGCGCGGGCCAAGATGAAAAAAGGCTCGCCCGCAGCATGAATGCACACAAACGCCTTGAGATTTTTCAGCGCCTGCGCGAGGTCAACCCCAAGCCGACGACGGAGTTGGAATACGCGACGCCTTTCCAACTACTGATTGCGGTGATCTTGTCCGCACAAGCGACAGATGTCGGCGTCAACAAGGCCACGCGAAAGCTGTATCCGCTCGCTGGTACGGCTGCGGCCATCCTCACACTCGGCGAAGAAAAGCTGCGCGACTACATCTCAACCATCGGCCTGTTCAACGCCAAAGCGAAGAACGTGATCGCGACCTGCCGCATCCTCGTCGAGGAATACGCCGGCGAAGTGCCGCGCACGCGCGAGGCGCTCGAGGCGCTGCCCGGCGTCGGCCGCAAGACGGCGAACGTGGTGCTCAACACCGCGTTCGGCGAGCCGACCATCGCGGTCGACACGCACATCTTCCGCGTCGCCAATCGCACCGGCTTGGCACCCGGAAAAACTGTGCGCGCCGTCGAGGACAAACTCGACAAACTCGTGCCCGCCGAGTTCAAACTCGATGCGCACCATTGGCTGATCCTGCACGGGCGCTACGTGTGCAAGGCGCGCAAACCGGACTGCCCGCAGTGCGTGATTCGTGATCTGTGTGAGTACAAGCGAAAAACGGTGGAAGCGATAGATCGACGCTGAAGACGAAACGTCTCAAGCGCCCCTCGCCCAACCCTCTCCATCGAGCAAACTCGGGGGAGAGGGCATATGGCAATGCTCCTGCGCTCCGCCGAGTTTCTCTCGATGCACTTCTATCCGCATCGAGCCGCACGATACGCGATCAAAATCGCGTTATTTATCGCGCTCACCCACCCACGCACGCGGCGCCTTGCGTGAGTGATCGCAACCAGAACCGCAGGCGATGCGGGGTCGCCTGCGCTGCACCGATTTCCTGCCAGTCGATCGCGCAGAACATGTCGCCCTGCCGCGCGTAGCCGCGCTTGATCCAGAACGCATCGTTGTCGCGATGCCCCGCCGGGCGGCGCGGGTCGCCGGCATCGCGCTCGACCGCACAAAACGCAGTCAGCGCAAAGCGGCCGAGGCGGCGCGCGTAGTTCTCGCGCTCGTCGAAAAAACGATGGCCGAGGCCGTGGCCGCGATACTCGCGCAGCAATACCGACTCGCCGAAATAGAACACCTCACCAAGCGCGATGCGGTGATCGTGGAATGGCTGCTGGAACGCCGAAGTTTCGTCCGACAGTGGAATGCCGGTCGACGCGCCGATCACCCGCTCGCCGTCGAACGCGAGCACGAACAGGCTTTCGGGCGATTTCGCATATGTCGCCAAGTAGTTTCTTTCGTACTCGCGATCGCCTGCGTACAAATATGGCCAGTCGCGGAATACGGCAATGCGCAACGCGGCGACGGCATCCAGGTACGGCCCGATCTGTGCGCCGGAAAAAGTTTTCACCACGATCATGCGCACGACGATAACCGAAGTCACGATGGCAGCACAGACTCGGCGCGCTGACGCATCGGCAATGCAAGGCCATACGTTGTAGGATTGATGCCGACATCTCTACCGAAAGCGACGAATCAGCGCATGAGCCACCAAGTTCCCGAATCTACCATTCGCCAGATTGCCCATTTTATCGATGGCCGCGAGGTCGCCGACGCCAGCAGTCGGCACGGCGACGTGTTCGATCCATCGCAGGGCAGCGTGGCCGCACGCGTGGCGCTGGCCAGCGCAGCGGACGTGGATGCGGCGGTTGCGGCGGCGCGCCGCGCATTCCCGGTGTGGAGCGAGACGCCCGCGCTCAAGCGCGCGCGCGTGCTGTTCGAGTTCAAGACGCTGCTCGACGCACACAAGGACGAATTCGCCGCGCTGATCACGCGCGAACACGGCAAGGTGTTCTCCGATGCGAAGGGCGAAGTGACGCGCGGCATCGAAGTTGTCGAATTCGCCTGCGCCGCGCCGCATCTGCTCAAGGGCCAGTTCAGCGACCAGATCGGCGGCGGCATCGACAACTTCAGCCTGCGCCAGCCGCTCGGCGTGGTCGCCGGCATCACGCCGTTCAACTTTCCGTTCATGGTGCCGTTGTGGATGATTCCGGTCGCGCTCGCGTGCGGAAATACCTTTGTGCTCAAACCGTCGGAACGCGATCCATCACCCTCGCTGCTGATGGCGAAATTGCTCAAACAGGCCGGGCTACCCGACGGCGTGTTCAATGTCGTGCAGGGCGACAAGGTCGCAGTCGATGCGTTGATCGAACACGCCGACGTGGCCGCGCTGTCGTTCGTTGGTTCGACGCCGATTGCCGAATACATCTATGCGCAAGGCACCGCGCGCGGTAAGCGCGTGCAGGCCTTGGGCGGCGCGAAAAATCATTTGATCGTGATGCCCGATGCCGATCTCGATCAAGCGGTCGACGCGCTGATCGGCGCGGCCTACGGCTCGGCCGGCGAGCGCTGCATGGCGATCTCTGTTGCGGTTGCGGTGGGCGATGTGGCTGACAAATTGATCGAACGGCTGGTGCCGCGCATCGGCTCGCTCAAAATCGGCAACGGCATGGATAGCGGCGTCGAAATGGGCCCGCTCATTACCGCCGCCCATCGCGAAAAAGTGCAGGGCTACATCGAGGCCGGCATCGCCGAAGGCGCCAAGCTCGTGGTCGACGGACGCAAGCACGTCGCCAGTGCGCAGGCGCGGGGATTTTTCCTTGGCGGCAGCTTGTTCGATCATGTCAAGCCCGGCATGAAGATCCATCGCGAGGAAATTTTCGGCCCCGTGCTCGGCATCGTGCGCGTGCCCGACTTCGCCAGCGCGGTCGAGTTGATCAACGCCCACGAATTCGGCAACGGCGTGTCGTGCTACACGAGCGACGGCGGCGTCGCACGCGCGTTCGCGCGGCAAATTCACTGCGGCATGGTCGGCATCAACGTGCCGATTCCGGTACCGATGGCCTGGCACTCGTTCGGCGGCTGGAAGCGCTCGCTGTTCGGCGACGCGCACATCTACGGCGAGGAAGGTGTGCGCTTCTACACGCGCTACAAGAGCGTGATGCAGCGCTGGCCCGATTCGATTGGCAAAGGCGCCGAATTCACAATGCCGGTCGCGCATTGAACAAATGCCCTCTCCCCCAACGGCGATATCGCTGGGGAAGATGGCTAGGGTGAGGGGGTGCTCTTGCTTTGCGATGACCAGTGCACCGCCCCCTGCCCCGCGATCTTGCCGCTGGCAAAACAGGCAGTGAGCAGGTAGCCGCCGGTCGGTGCTTCCCAGTCGATCATCTCGCCGGCACAGAACACGCCGGGCAGCGTTTTCAACATCAACGTTTCGTCGAGCGCCGCGAAGCGCACGCCACCCGCAGTGCTGATCGCCTCGGCCAGCGGGCGCGGACGAATCAAGGTCAGCGGCAAGGCCTTGATCGCCTGCGCCAATTGTGTGCTGTCGCGCATGGCGTCCTTCGACAGCAATTCGTAGAGCAACCCAGCCTTGACGCCATCGATGCCTGCGTGTCGACGCAACTGTTCGCTCAGTGTGCGCTTGCCGCGCAGCTGCGCGAGATCGCGCGCGAGGCGTTCGCCATCGCGGCTCGGCGCGAGATCGAGATGGATCGTCACGCGCCCCTGATCGGCAATGGCGTCGCGCAAATCGGCACTGAGCGCGTAAATCAAACTGCCCTCGATCCCGGTTTTCGTGATCACGAACTCGCCCTGACGACGCTGCATCGCACCATTCGCATCGCGCCACTCGATGCACACCGCCTTCAGCGGCTGACCGGCGTATTTGCCTGCGAAAAATTTGCTCCAGCCTTCGCCCTCGTCGCGCGCGACATCGAAACCGCAGTTGGCCGCCTGCAACGACGCGATGTCGATGCCGCGTTGGGCGAACGCGTGCATCCATGCGCCATCGGAGCCGAGCACCGGCCAGCTTCCTCCGCCGAGCGCGAACACCACGGCATCGGCCGCCACGCGGACTTCCTGCGCACCATGAGCAAACCGCAGCGCGCCGTCGTCGCTCCAGCCAAGCCAGCGGTGCTGCACATGGAAATTCACGCCGTCGGCGCGCAGTCGCCGCACCCAGCCGCGCAACAGCGGCGCGGCTTTCAAATCCTGCGGAAACACGCGCCCCGACGTGCCGACGAACGTTTCCACACCCAGCCCGCGCGCCCATTCGCGCAGCGCCTCGGCATCGAATTTTTCCAACCAGGCGCGCACTTCGCTCTCGCGCCCGCGATAGCGCGACACGAACCGCTCGAACGGATCGGAATGGGTCAGATTGAGTCCGCCCTTGCCGGCGATCAGCAACTTGCGGCCGACCGAACCCATGCGCTCGTACACGTCCACCACCGCGCCCGCGGCACGCGCGGCTTCTGCGGCCATCAGGCCCGCCGGACCGCCCCCGACGATGGCAATTCTGGAAGTCTTCACCGCGCGATTTTAGCGCGAGCGTCGGCTTTACCAATGACCGAAACGAAATCCGTGCGTCGCGAACCAGATCCAGAACACAGCGATTGCGAGATGAGCGAGCTTGCGCGTGAAGCGCCAGACCATGAACGCGCCGAAAACGGCGACGATGATGATCAGCCATTTGTTCAAATCCATGCCGCCGCCGGTCGCGCCGCCCTGCCCCTGGCTCGACGACGCGCTTGCGTATACCGCTTGGGCGGCTTCGAAACCGCCCGCGATACCGTCGCGCCTCACGCCATCCTGCACGCGGCGCACCGTGTCGGTCAGGCTCATCAATGCCGTGCTCATGCTCGTCTCCGTCGTCGCGCGAACGTTCGCGCAGTGGACACAGCATGCGCGACCACGATACCAGTCGGCAGTCGCACACGTCAGCAATGCGCCGTGACAAACGTCATCCCTTATGGACACAGCGTTCCATCGGCGAGATTGAATCGACACGTCGTCTGACGCATGCTATCGAGGACTTTCATCCTGCGAGCAAACCATCATGATCATCGCCTTGTTCGGCACTGGCGACTACGACGGCGTGACGATCATGCGCGATGACGCGAACGGCACGAACCGAATCGCGATTCTCGACGCCGCGGCCGCCGTGCTCGATCGTGCCGAGAAGGACGACAAATCGCGCCACCCCATCACGGCGGTGTATTGAAGCGATGAACACAACCCGCATGCCCGCCCTGTTCATCGGCCACGGCTCGCCGATGAACGCGATCGAGGACAACGCCTTTACCCGCGGCTGGCAGGAACTGGCCTCACGCATGCCTGAACCAAAGGCCATCCTGTGCGTGTCCGCGCATTGGGAATCGCGCGGCAGCTTCGTCTGCGCCGCATCGCAGCCGCGGACGATCCACGATTTCCGCGGCTTCCCGCAGTCGCTGTTCGACGTGCGTTATCCGGCGCCGGGCGATCCTGTGCTCGCGCGGCGTGTTGCCGACCTCGTGAAAAGTACAAGCGTGCACACGACTTCCGAGTGGGGTCTCGACCACGGCGCGTGGAGCGTGCTCAACATCCTGTATCCGCAGGCCGACGTGCCGACGCTGCAACTGAGCATCGACAGCGCGCGGCCTGGCGCCTTCCATCACGCGCTCGGGCGCGAACTCGGCACACTGCGCGACGAAGGCGTGCTGATCCTCGGCAGTGGCAATATCGTGCATAACCTGCGCACGCTGAATTTCCACGATCCGCGGCCGACCGACTGGGCCGTGCGCTTCGACGACGCCGTGCGCGATCGCATCGCGGCGGGCCGCGTGCACGATCTGCTGGACTGGCGCGCGCTCGATCGCGATGCAGCCCTCGCCGTGCCGACGCCGGAGCACTATCTGCCGTTGCTCTATGTGCTCGGCGCGCAGCGTGACGACGATACCACCTCCTTTCACAACGTCGACTACGTCAGCACGATTTCGATGACCTCCGTTCTGCTGAGTTGAGCATTCGGCAATGCCTGTCGACGGCCTCAGAACCACAGGCGCAATCCGGCCACGATCTGCGATTCACTGCCGCCGATGCGCGAGAGGCCAAAGGCCGGTGCCTGCATGCCACGCCGATATTTGCGCACGACACCAACGTAGGGCGCGAATTCGCGCCGAATTTCGTAGCGCAGACGCAGGCCGAACTCGGCGTCGGACAACCCCGCCGCTCTACCGCGCGCACGGTCGCTCTGGCCGTAGAAATCGACCTCCGCTTCCGGCGCCAGAATCAGGCGCTGGGTCAGAAGAATGTCGTATTCCGCGCGCAGACGCAGCGCGCCACGTCCATTGCCGTCGACGTAGGCCATCGCTTCGATGTCGAACCAGTAGGGTGCAAGGCCGTGAACGCCGAACGCCGCCCAGTCGCGCGCCGAACCGCTGCCGAAATCGTGACGTACACCGAGTTGCCAATCCCAGAAACTCGCGAAAGCGTGATTCCACAGCGCCTCCACGCTTGCTTCGGTGACCCCAGCCTCGCGCTCGCCTTCCGTGCGCAGCCAAAGCTTGTCGACATCGCCGCCGTACCAGGCCTGCGCGTTCCAAGCCGTCGATACGGCATCGTTACTTTTTGCGCGCTCGAATTCATCGACCTTGACCATGAAAAACGGCGCGGCGTCGTCCATCTGCATGACGCGCGTCATCGCTTCGTTCGACATCGGCGCCATCGCGTGCTGCGGTGGATCGGGCGGAATATGGTCGGCCGGCACAATGGCTTGCACCGATCCGGCCTGCGCGGGCATCGCGGCATGATCGTGATGCGCCATCTGTACCTGCGCATCGTCGGCTTGCGGTTTTTCGGCCGGCTCCGCCGTCATCGGCTTGGGCGGGACCGCGGCATGTCGTGCCGGCGCGCCCTGCGGCGGCGTTTCCTGTGCGTGCAGTGTCGATGCCGCGGCAATGACGGCGCAAAGAACACGATGCTGAATACGCATTACGCCACCTCCACCACGCGGAACATGCCCGCTTCCATGTGATACAGCAGATGGCAGTGGTAGGCCCACTGTCCGAGCGCGTCGGCGCTGACGCGATAGCTCACCTTCTGCGCGGGCTGGACGACAACGGTGTGCTTGCGCACCTGAAACTCGCCGTGCGGCGTTTCCAGCTCGCTCCACATGCCATGCAGGTGAATCGGGTGCGTCATCATCGTGTCGTTGACGAGCGTGAAGCGCACTTGCTCGCCGTGTTTGAGTCGAAGCGGTGGCGCGTCGGAGAGTTTTTTGCCGTCGAACGACCAGATGTAGCGCTCCATGTGGCCGGTCAAGTGCAATTCGATCTCGCGCTGCGGCTCGGCGCTGATCGGCGCGCCCGACGTGTGCAGATCGGCGTAAGTCAGCACGCGCCGCCCATTGCCGCGCAGACCGACGCCGGGGTCGTCGAGATTCGTGCGTGGCGTCGCCACGAGCATGTCGATGGTCGGCCCCGTTGTCAGCGACGCGACAGTCGGCATCGCCATGCCGGGCATGCCCGCACCGCAACTACCCTCGCTGCCTTTCATGCCGGGCATCGTTGCAGGATCCATATTGGAATGGTCCATGCCGGGCATGGTCGAGTGATCCATCCCGCCCATCATGTCGGCCATGCTCAACAGCGGGCGCGGGTCGAGCGCGGGCACCTCGGCGGTCATGCCCACGCGAGGCGCCAGCGTGCCGCGCGCGAAACCGGAACGATCCATCGATTGGGCGAAAATCGTGTAGGCGCGATCGGCATCGGGTTCGACGATCACATCGTAGGTTTCCGCGGTGCCGATGCGGAATTCGTCGACCGTGACCGGCTCGATGTCCTGCCCGTCCGCGGCGACCACGCGCAGTTTCAATCCCGGAATGCGCACGTCGAAAAAACTCATCGACGCGCCGTTGACGAAGCGCAATCTCACTTTCTCGCCGCACGCGAACAGCCCGGTCCAGTTCGAGGCCGGTGTCGCGCCGTTCATCAGATAGGTGTAGGCGTAGCCCGACACATCGGCAAGATCGGACGGATTCATGCGCATCCGGTTCCACATATCGCGCTCGCCGAGGGCGTTGCGCAGCCCCTGCGCTCGCGCATCGCGCACGAAATCGCCGACGGTCGGTTTGCCGAAGTTGAAGTAATCGCTGCGCTTTTTCAGTGTCGCATAGATGCGCTCTGGATCGATGTCGGTCCAGTCGGACAACATCACCACATAATCGCGTTCGCCGCGCTGGTTCGGTTCGCGCGGTTCGATCACGATCGCGCCGTAGAGGCCGGTCTGCTCCTGGAAGCGCGAGTGGCTGTGGTACCAGTACGTGCCACTCTGGTTGACCTTGAAACGATAGGTGTAGGTTTCGCCCGGCGCGATGCCCATGAAGGACAGGCCCGGCACACCATCCATGTCAGCCGGCAACACGATGCCGTGCCAATGGATCGAACTCGTCACCGGCAAATTGTTGCGCACGCGCAGCGTCACCGTGTCGCCCTGTCGCCAGCGCAGCGTCGGTGCTGGAAGCGAACCGTTGACGACGGTGGCGATGCGTCGCGCGCCGGTGAAATCGACCGGCAACGTGCCGATCGACAGATCGAATTCCGTACCTGATAACACCGGTACTTGCGGCGACGGTGCCGCGGCGCGGGCCGCATGCAAATCGAAACCGACGCCGACCGCGAGGCCGCCGAGCGTCAAGCCTTGAACGAAGCGACGGCGCGATGGCAGCGCCAAACGCTCCGCGAGGGAGAGTAGAGAAAGTGAGTTCATGTGACTCATCGTGATTCTGTGGTGCGCATCCGCGCAGGATCATCCGCCCGCAGGAAAACGGCGGCGGCCGACATTTCGATGGCGTCAGGCGATCGGCGGTCTCAGTCGGCGCTCGCCGTCCACATCGATCAAGGTCACCTCGCGCGGCGGCAAAAGAGGTATCGACGGGAACATATCGAACCATGCCAACATCACAGCCAGCACGCCCGGAGTGGCATGCAGGCAGGCGCAGTCACCGACTGCACAGCAAGAGCAATGCGTGTCGTGCACAGCGGGCCGCCCCAGCACTTGCTTCGTCGCCACGGCGTCGTCGCAATGATGGTGCGCCGAGGCGGACGAAAGCGCCGTCGTCTGCGCGCCACGCCCGGCTACGGCGGATGCCGGCATCGGCTCCATTGGAGGGTTCGCCAACATCAGCGACAAGGCAAGCATCGGCACGACCACGCGCGCAAACACGCCGCGCGCGAGGCACTGCAGACGGAACCGTGGGCGGCGAAAGTGCAGCATGCGCAAATGGTGCCCGCGCGAATACGGCGATGCAAGTTGCGCCAATGCTACGATGCCGCCATGAACTACCACCACGCCTTCCATGCCGGCAATTTCGCCGACGTGTTCAAGCATGCGATCCTGCTCGGACTGATCGATACGCTCAAGGCGAAACCGACGCCATTCTGCTACATCGACACGCATGCCGGCGCCGGTCGCTACGACCTGCGCCACGAAGAAGCGCGCAAGACCGGCGAGTTCATCGACGGCATGCAGCGTCTGCACATTGCAACCTCGCTGCCGGAGAGTTTGCGCCGCTACTTCGATCTGCTGCGTGCGGCAAATGCGGGCGACGAGAATGGGCACTTGCACATCTACCCCGGCTCGCCGTTGTTCGCGAGCCTTGCACTGCGCGCCGACGATCGCCTCGTGCTTTGCGAAACGCAACTGGCCGAAGCCACCGCACTGAAACGGCTTTTCGCCGGCGACCCGCGCGTCGGCGTGCATCAACGCGATGGCTACACGGCGCTATCCGGGTTCATACCGCCGCACGAGCGTCGTGGCCTGATCTTGATCGACCCGCCATTCGAAGCGCAGGAAGCGGAGTTCCGCACGATCGAATCCACGCTTGCGAAAACCTGCGCACGCTGGTCGACCGGCATCCATGCCATCTGGTACCCGATCAAACTGCGCCGACAGACCCTGCCCTTCCTGCGCTGGTTCGCCGCACACGGGGTGAAGAAGACGCTCGTCGCCGAACTGATGATCGATGCCGATGATTCGCCGCTGCGCCTCAACGGCTGCGGCATGGTCGTCGTCAACGCACCCTGGCAGTTCGATCGCTGGCTCGAACGCCTGCTTGCCGACCTCACCCCCTTGCTCGCGCGCAGCCCTCGCGCGAGCCATCGCGTGGAGTGGCTGACACACGAGTGAGCGAATCCGCAGCGCCGTCTCGCCCCGGATCGTACGGACGAAATCGCCGGATTCCTACACGCCCACACGGCCCCCGCGTGTATCGAGGCCGATTCACACCGCCTATCGTGGCCGCATCGAAACGGAGCGGCGGCCATGCACAAACTTCCTTCGGCACATCAATCGGGCATCAGCCTGGTCGAAACAATTTTCACACTCGCAATCGTCGGCATTCTGATGTCGGTGAGCGCACCCGCGCTCGGCAACTTGTTGCACGGTACACGCGCCCGCAGCGCACGCGACGCGCTGATGCACTCGCTCGCCTTCGCGCGCATGTCCGCCGTGAGCACACAACGCATGGTCATCGCCTGCCCCAGCCGCGATCAGCGTGCCTGCGCCGACGGCGTCGAATGGCAGCATGGCTGGATCGTGTTCGAAGACCGCAACCGGAACAACCGTCGCGACGACGACGAGCCGTTACTCAACGTCGTCCGCGCCCAAACCGGCGTCGCCATCGCCACCACGACCGGGCGCAAGTTCGTCCGCTACCGCCCCGACGGCAGCGCCAGCGGCACCGATCTCACCTACACGCTTTGCGACCGCCGCGGCCCCACCGCCGCCACGGCCATTGTCGTCAGCAACCCCGGCCGCATCCGCGAAACACGCCCCGACCCGGCGCACATCGATGCGACATGCGCGCTGCCGATGGAATGAATCGACACGCATCGACTCCGCAAACGGATGCCATTCATGACGAAATTCTGCCCCCCCAACAGATTGGCTATTGAC
>Ga0208826_1002020_pt1 | contig 15695 bp, 11 predicted proteins | sample AD_UKC115_MetaG_FD_184451 | JGI IMG/M metagenome (GOLD analysis project Ga0208826, IMG submission 184451) | Active sludge microbial communities of municipal wastewater-treating anaerobic digesters from Hong Kong - AD_UKC115_MetaG (SPAdes)... | ecosystem: Engineered > Bioreactor > Anaerobic >...
CGATCTTGGTATTCGATGGCGCCGGCCACGCGCGATTTCGGGTACGTGCCGAAGGTGACGATGGCGGAAGGGTTGGAGCGCTTGCGGGCGTCGTTTCATCGCTGACGCACCGTCTCGGTTGGCGGGCATGCGCAGCCGCTCCATCCAGTCATCCACGACTGAGTCGCGGGCGCGGGCCATCCATGGCCCGCTCTGCGCACGCCCGCCAACCGAGACGGCGCTCCCGATCACTGTCGCGAGACGAAGCCCATACAATGCCCGCATGACCGAAGCGCCCTTCAACTGGAAGCAACCCGCCGGCAAGGCGCTGGAAATCGCGCTCAACCGCGCGCTGGCGCTGGACGAGGAAACGCGCGCGGCATTGAAGGCGCTGGATGGCCAATGCGTCGCGGTCACGCTCACCTCGCCGCCGCTGGCCGTGCAGGTGCGCGTCGAGGGCGATGCCCTGCGCGTCGGTCCGCTGGATGCCGAGCGCGAGCCCGACCTCGGCGTGCGCAGCACGCTGGCGGGACTGCTGGGGCAGTTGCCGATGTTCCGCCGCGACGACGCGCCACCGATCGGCAAGCTGCGCATCGAAGGCGATGCCGAACTCGCGCGCCGCCTGCAGCAATTGGCGAAGAATTTCGATCCCGACTGGCAACTGCCGTTCGTGCGCGTGTTCGGCGACATCGCCGGCGTGCAGATCGCCAAGGCGCTGGCCGCGGGGTTGAAGCAGGCGCAGGTCGCCGGCAGGAACCTCGCCGAAACCGCCGCCGAATACGTGACCGAGGAAAGCCGCGACGTGGTGCCGCGCGCCGAGCTCGATGCCTTCCACGACGACGTGGACGCATTGCGCGACGACGTCGAGCGCATCGCCGCGAAGATCGCGCGCCTGCAGCGTGCGCGCGGAGCGTCCGCATGAAGTCCGCCTTGCGCGCGATGCGGATCGGCCGGGTGCTGCTGCGCTATCGGCTCGACGACCTGCTCGACGGCACGCCGGCCGAGCGCTGGCTGAAGCTGATGCGCCCGTTCGTGCCGAAGGCACCGGCGCAGATCGCGGCGCTGCCGCGTGGCGCGCGCCTGCGTTTGGCGTTGCAGGACCTCGGGCCGATCTTCGTCAAGTTCGGGCAGATCCTCTCCACCCGCCGCGACCTGGTACCGCCGGACATCGCCGAAGAGCTGACCCACCTGCAGGATCGGGTCGCGCCGTTCGACGGCGAACAGGCGCGCGCGCTGGTGGAGCAGGCGCTGGGCCGCAGCGTGGGCGACGCCTACGAGAGCTTCGACACCACGCCACTGGCCTCGGCCTCGATCGCGCAGGTGCATGCGGCCACCTTGCCGGGCGGACGCGAGGTGGTGGTCAAGGTGCTGCGTCCCGGCATCGACCAGCAGATCGCCGCCGACATCGCCCTGCTGAAGAGCGTGGCCGGCATCGTCGAGCGCACCCATCCCAGCGCCGACAAGATCCGCCCGCGCGAGATCGTGGCCGAGATCGAGAACACCCTGGCCGCCGAACTCGACCTGCAGCGCGAGGCCGGCAACGCCTCGCTGCTGCGCCGCAACTGGATCGATTCGCCGGACCTGTACGTGCCGGAAGTGATCTGGTCGCACACCGCCGAGCGCGCGATGACGCTGGAGCGCGTGCGCGGCATCCCGTCCGACGACATCGCCAAGCTGGACGAGGCCGGCATCGACCGCAAGCGGCTGGCGGCCAAGGGCGTGCGCCTGTTCTACCAGCAGGTGTTCCGCGACAATTTCTTCCATGCCGATGCGCACGCCGGCAACATCTGGGTGGACGCCACGCGCAAGGAAAACCCGCGCTTCATCGCGCTGGATTTCGGGATCATGGGCCAGCTGTCGAGCGAGGATCAGTACTACCTCGCCGAGAATTTCATGGCGATCTTCAACCGCGATTACCGTCGCATCGCCGAACTGCACGTGCAGGCCGGCTGGATGCCGGCGCATATCCGCATCGACGAACTGGAAGCGGCGGCGCGCGCGGTCTGCGAGCCGTATTTCACCCGTCCGCTTTCGGAAATCTCGCTGGCCGAAGTACTGGTGAAGCTGTTCCGCACCGCGCAGCGCTACGAACTGACCCTGCAGCCGCAGCTGATCCTGCTGCAGAAGACCCTGCTCAACATCGAGGGCGTGGGCCGCCAGCTGGATCCGAAGATCGACATCTGGGCGGTGGCGAAGCCCGTCCTCGAAACGATCCTCATCGAGCGCTACAGCCCGCAACGCCTGGCCGGCGAATTCCGCAAGCGGCTGCCGGAAATGGTGACGCGCGCGCCGGAAATGCCGCGCCTGCTGCATGCCTGGCTGCAGCAGCAGGTCGAGGGCAAGCACGAGTTGCGCATGCGCTCGCAGGACATCCGCGAGTTGAACCAGACCCTGCACGCGCTGCAGCGGCGCACGGTGTCGGCGATCCTCGGCACCGGCCTGCTGATCGTGGCGGCGCTGATGTATGCGCTGGATGCGGGTGGGCCGAAATTGCTGCAACTGCCGGTCTCGACCTGGATCGCCGGCCTCGGCGGCTTGTGGGCCTTGCTGGCGGCGTGGCCGCGGCGCTAGCGAGTTCTGCCGCGCTGCGGGCAGGCGTATCCTCCGGGCTCCCTTCGCGAGGATCCTCCATGACCACCAAGGCCTACGGCGCGCACGCCGCCGACCAACCCGTCGTCGCCCTCGACATCGAGCGCCGCGCGCCCGGGCCGCGCGACGTGCAGATCGACATCGCCTATTGCGGCATCTGCCATTCCGACCTGCACACGGTGCGCTCGGAATGGCCGGGCACGCTGTACCCCTGCGTGCCCGGCCACGAGATCGTCGGCCACGTGAGCGCGGTCGGCGGCGAGGTGCACGGCTTCAAGGTCGGCGACACCGTCGGCGTCGGCTGCCTGGTCGGCAGTTGCAAGCACTGCGCGTCCTGCGACGAGGGCCTGGAGCAGTACTGCACGAATGGTTTCGTCGGCACCTACAACGGGCCGACCGCGGACGCGCCCGGGCACACGCTGGGCGGCTATTCGCAACAGATCGTGGTCGACCAGGACTTCGTCCTGCACATCCGCCATCCGCAGGAACAACTGGCGGCGGTCGCGCCGCTGCTGTGCGCCGGCATCACCACCTATTCGCCGCTGCGGCACTGGAACGCCGGGCCGGGCAAGAAGGTCGGCATCGTCGGCATCGGCGGGCTGGGCCACATGGGCATCAAGATCGCGCATGCGATGGGTGCGCACGTGGTGGCGTTCACCACCAGCGAATCCAAGCGCGCCGAAGCGCACAAGCTCGGTGCCGACGAGGTGGTGATCTCGAAGGATCCTGCGCAGATGCAGGCGCATGCCGGCAGCTTCGACTTCATCCTCAACACGGTGGCCGCGCCGCACGTGCTGGATGCGTTCACCGCGTTGCTCAAGCGCGACGGCACCCTGTGCCTGGTCGGCGCGCCGGCATCGCCGCACCCGAGCCCGAGCGTGATGGGGCTGATCTTCGGCCGCAAGGCGATCGCGGGCTCCTTGATCGGCGGCATCGCCGAGACCCAGGAGATGCTGGATTTCTGCGCCGAGCACGGCATCGTGTCCGACATCGAGATGATCGATGCGCAAGAGATCGAAACCGCCTACGAACGCATGCTCAGGAGCGACGTGAAGTACCGCTTCGTGATCGATACCGCGTCGATGTGAGCAGCAGCAAGAAGCCCGGGAATTCCCGGGCTTCCTGATGGCAGCAGACGGATCCGGGGTTACTTCGCCGGCGGTGGCGTCGCTGTCTTCGCGGCATTGGCAAAGTCGCCGGCCTCGAACACCGACAGCTGCTCCGGCTTGAGGAACTTGCGGATCGCCGCGTTGACCTGCTCGACGGTCAGCGACTTCAGCTTTGCGTCGAACTCGGCGCGGCGCAGCATCGGGCGGCCGAGGAAGGCGTCGGAATTGAGCATGCCGGCCACCGCACCGTCGCTGGCGCGCGACTGCTCGCGCTGGGTCAGCATGCCGCTGACCGCATCCTTGAGCTCGGCTTCGGTCACGCCGTCCTTGACGAAGCGCGCCAGTTCCTCGCGCACCGCGGCCTCGAGCTTCGCCGCGTTCTGCGGCGCGGCGATCGCCTGGATGCCGAAGCTGCCGGCATCGTCCTTGCCATCCGGGCTGGAATCCGCGCTGATGCCGCTGCCGATGCCGTAGCTCAGGCCGTCCTTCTGCCGCACGCGGTCGCCCAGGCGCGACTTCAGGCCGCTGCCGCCGAAGATGTTGTTGGCGACCAGCAACGCGGCGTAATCGGCATCGTCGTCATTGAGCGGCAGGTTCTGGCGGGCGACGAACACCGCGCTGGACTTGTCCGGGGTCTCGAAGCGTTCCTTGCGCGCGGCTACCGCGTTGTACTGCGTGTGGATCGGTGCGTAGGCGACGCCCGGCTTCCAGTCGGCGAACAGTTTCTGCAGCAGGGGCTTGACCTGCTCCGGATCGAAGTCGCCGACGATGGCGATCTGCCCGTTGCTGGTGCCGTAGGCGGCGCGATGCCAGGCGCGCAGGTCGTCGAGCTTGAGCGCCTTGAGCTCGGCCAGCTGTTCGTCGGGCGTGCGGTAGCGCAGCGGGTGGTCGGCCGGCCACGGATCGAAGGCCTTCGCCATCGCGTTGCCGGCGATCGCGCCGGGTTCCTTGCGCTGCGCCTCCATGCCGGTGATCGCCTGCAGGCGCAGTTGTTCGAACTCGCTGTCCGGGAACGCCGGGTTGCGCAGGATGTCGGCGGCCAGCGTCAATGCCTCGGCCAGTTCGCCACGGCGGGTCTGCAGGGCGATGCCGGCGCCCTGGCCGCCGCCGCTGACGCTGGCCTCGGTCTTGAGCGCTTCGAAGCGTTTGTCGATCTGCTCGCGGGTCATGGTCTTGCTGCCGCGCATGAGCATGGTGCCGGCGAAACCGGGGGCGGCCGACGGGTTGCGGCGCAGCGCGTCGGCATCGGCGAAGCGGAAATCGGCGTTCACCACCACCGTGCCGCCGCGGGTCTTCTTCGGCAGCAGCGAGACCGTGAGCGAATCGCCGATGGTGTAGGTCTGGGTGCGCGCGGCGATGTTCGCGGGAGTGGCGACGAAGGCTTCGCCGGCCTCCACCGCGGCGCGGCCGGTGTAGCCATCGACCAGCGATGCGACCGATGGCGCATCGCCGATGGTCGCGCGCACCGCGTTGTCGGTGGGGATGAAGCGCGCCAGCGTGCGGTTGCTGGGGATCAGGTAGGTCTTCGCCACGCGGTTGACGTCGTCCAGCGTGACCTTGGCCATCGCGTCGCGCAGCACGAACCACAGGCGCCAGTCGCCGGCGGCCACGTATTCGGACAGGGCCATGCCGACCGCGTTGACGTCGTTGAAGGCGAGTTCGTAGCCGTTGCCGATGCGCTGCTCGGCATCGGCCAGTTCCTGCGCGGTGATGGGTTGCGCGGCGACATCCTCGACCTGTTCCAGCAGTTCGGCTTCGGCCTTGGCGGCATCGCCGTCCTTCGGCACCGCGACCACCGCGCCGAAGGTGCCGGGATCGTGCGAGGCGCCCGCGCCCGCGCCGGCGAACGCGGCCAGCCTGGATTCCACCAGCGCCTTGTGCAGGCGGCCGCCCGGCGCGTGGCCGAGGATGTTGCCCAGCACCATCAGCGCCGGGGTATCGGGATGGGTGGCCGCGGGCATGTGCCAGGCCACGCTGGTGATGCGGATGTCGCCGCTGCGGCGCACGTTGACCTCGCGTTCGCCGTCCTGCACCGGTTCCACCGTGTAGGCGACGGGCAATGCGCGCGCCGGCTTCTTCAACGGGCCGAACTTGGCGGCGATGTCGGCCAGCAGCCTGGCCGGATCGAAGCGTCCGGCGACGATCAGCACCGCGTTGTCCGGCTGGTACCAGGTCCGGTAGAAGGCCTGCAGGCGCTCGATCGGCACGTGCTCGACGTCGCTGCGCGCGCCGATGGTGGTGTTGCCGTAGTTGTGCCAGAGGTAGGCGGTGGAGCGCAGGCGTTCGCCGAGCACGCTGCCGGGGTTGTTCTCGTTGCGCTCCAGCTCGTTGCGGACCACGGTCATCTCGCTGTCCAGGTCCTTCTTCGCGATGTTCGAGCGCAGCATCCGGTCGGCTTCCAGGCCCAGGACGTAATCCAGCGTCGCATCGTTGGCCGGGAAGCTGCTGAAGTAGTTGGTGCGGTCCAGCGAGGTGCTGGCGTTGAAGCCGACGCCGCGCTTCTTCAGTTCGCCGGGGATGTCCGTGTGGGTGGGCGTGCCCTTGAACAGCAGGTGCTCCAGCAGGTGGGCCATGCCGGTCTCGCCGTAGTTCTCGTGCACCGAGCCGACCAGGTAGGTCAGGTTGACGGTGACCGTGGGCTTGCTGGCGTCGGGGAACAGCAGCACGCGCAGGCCGTTGCCCAGGCGGTATTCGCAGATGCCTTCCACGCAGGCGCCGGCAGTGATGCCCTTGGGCGGCGTGATGCCATCGGCGAAGGCGCTGGCGGGCAGGGCGAGCAGGCAGGCGAGGGCGAGGCCGTGCAAACGCGGATGCTTCATGGATTCCATTCCGGTGCGGGACAATGGCGCGAATTCTAGCGAAGCGTCGCGATCCGCCCATGTCCGATTCGTCATCCCTGCCGGTGCTGTACAGCGACGATGCGCTTGCGGTGGTCGACAAGCCGGCGGGCCTGATGGTCCACGACAGCGCGCTGGCGCGCGGCGAAACCGATTTCGCCGCGGACCGCCTGCGCGAGCAATTCGGCAAGCCGATCTTCCTCGTGCATCGATTGGATCGCGCCACCAGCGGCTGCCTGCTGCTGGCCTTCGACCGCGAGACCGCGTCCGCGCTGGGCAAGGTGCTGATGTCGCGCGAAGTCGAGAAAGACTATTGGGCGGTCTGTCGCGGCTGGCCGGCGGAGCGCGAGTTCCTGGTCGACCATCCGCTCGACGGCGGCCCCGGCAAGCCGGCGAAGAAGCCGGCGCAGACCGCGTTCGAAGTGCTGGCCACCTGCGAATTGCCGCTGCCGTCGTCCAGTTTCGAGACGTCGCGCTATGCGCTGCTGCGCGCATCGCCGCTGACCGGCCGGTTCCGCCAGATCCGCCGCCACCTCAAGCACGGCTTCCATCACCTGGTCGGCGACAGCAGCCATGGCGACGGCCGCCACAACCGCAATTTCCGCATGCTCGGCATCCATCGCATGCTGCTGCACGCGCGCCGGCTGGCGTTCGTGCACCCGCATTCGGGCGAGCGGGTCGAAGCCATGGCGTCGCCGGATGCGGAGTTCGCCAAGGCGCTGGCCCTGTTCGAGTCGAAGTAACATCGCCGCATGCTGCAGGTCGGAACCATCGCCATCGACGACGACGAACTGGTCGAGCGCTTCGTGCGCGCGTCCGGGCCGGGCGGGCAGAACGTCAACAAGGTCGCCACCGCGGTCGAGTTGCGCTTCGACGTGGCCGGCTCGCCCTCGCTGCCGGAGCCGGTGCGTGCGCGGTTGCTGGCCAGGCGCGACCGGCGCATGACCGCCGATGGCGTGCTGGTGCTCAATGCGCAGCGCTTCCGCACCCAGGAGCGCAACCGCCAGGACGCGCGCGAGCGGCTGGCGCACTTCATCGAGACCGGGCTGCATGCGCCGAAGCCGCGGATCGCCACCAAGCCCTCGCGCGGGGCCAGGGAGCGCCGCTTGGGCGAGAAACGCGGACGTGCGACGATCAAGCAGGGGCGCTCGGGGAAGGGCTGGGATTGAACGACGCAGGTCACGACGACGTGGTGCTGGCGCTGCCGCCGAACGCGCCGCGGATGCCGCGCAACCGCTTCATCGAATGGCTGGGCCGTTCGATCCTGCGCATGTTCGGCTGGCGCATGGTCGGCGCGTTCCCGGACATCCCCAAGGCGGTCGTCATCGCCGCGCCGCATTCGTCGAACTGGGACGGCTTGCTCGGCTTCGGCGCCAAGTTCGGCATGGGCGTGAAGTTGTCGATCCTCGGCAAGGATGCGTTGATCAGGATCCCGTTGCTCGGCCGGATCCTGCGCTGGCAGGGGGTGATCCCGGTCGATCGCAGCGCGCCGCATGGCGTGGTCGGGCAGGCCGCGCAGGCGATCCGCGACGCCGACCGCATGTGGTACGCGATCGCCCCGGAAGGCACCCGCAAGTGGGTGGAACGCTGGAAGCCGGGCTTCTGGCACATCGCCCGCAATGCCGCGGTGCCGGTGATCCCGGCGTACTTCGACTACGCCAACAAGGTGATCGGGATCGGCCCGCCGTTCGCGCTGAGCGACGACATGCACGCCGACATCGCCCGCATCCAGCGCTGGTACAAGCCGTTCAAGGGCCGCAACCACGACGTGATCCAGCCGAAGGATTGACCCGGCGAGCGGCGGCAGGCGCTGTCCGGCGATGCAAGAAAAAGCCCCGGCATGCCGGGGCTTCGCGCTTCCGTGTGCGGGGTGCTGCGTTTACAGCGGCTTGCCGCCGAACTTGTAGGTGAGCTGCACGTAATAGCTGCGGCCCATGCTGTCGAACCAGGCGGTGTCGTAGTACGGGTAGCTTTCCCAGGTCGCGTCCTTCGGCGGCATCTTGTCGAGCAGGTTGTTGACGGTCAGCGACACCCGGAAGTGGTCGTTGATGTCGTAGCGCGCGCTGCCGTTGAAGCGCCAGCTGGCCGGCGTCCACGCATCGTTGGCCCAGTTGGGCACGCGGCCGACGTAGTTGCCGAACAGGCTGGCGGCCCATGCCTCCTTCTCCCAGCTCGCGCCCAGGTTGCCCTTGACGCGCGGGATGGTGGCATCGGCGAAGCCGACGTCCAGCATGTCTTCGCTCGGGTCGCCCTGGCGCAGTTGCCGGTCGTGCCTGCGCACCCAGGTGTAGCTGCCGCTGAAGCGGAAATCGCCGGCGGCGGCGGTTTGCAGGCGGTAGTTGGCGGTGACGTCGACGCCCGAGGTCTTTTCGCTGGCGATGTTCATCGGCCCGAACAGCACGCTGGTGATGTCGCCATCGGCATCGCGGATCACCCGCGCCTTCATTTCGACGCACGTGGGCGAATTGCCATCGACCGTTTTTCCGTCGTCGGTCACGCCCAGGCGGCAATCGGCTTCGGTGGCGCGGATCCATTCGCGGTCCAGCACCTGCACCTGGTTCTTCACCTCGATCGCGTAGTAGTCCACCGCCAGGTCGAAGTTCGCGCTGGGCGACCACACGAAGCCGCCGGTGAACGACTTGCTGGTCTCCACGTCCAGCGCCATGTTGCCGGTGTAGACGTCGCGGGTGTTGATGTCCCAGGTGCCGTCGTTGTAGCAATCGTCGTCGCTGAAGCCCGCCGCGTCGGGGTCGGTGCGGCACTGGTAGTAGTCGGTGGAAATCTTGCGGTAGTAGTCGGTGCCGGCGAACAGGTAATGCATGTCCGGCGCGCGGAAACCGGTGCCGTAGGAGCTGCGCACCAGCAGGGTGTCCAGCGGACGCCATTCCAGGCCCAGGCTGTAGGTGAACTTGCCCGGGTTGCTGCTGCCGTAGCTGTAGCGGTCGTAGCGGCCGGCCAGGCTCGCCTGCAGGCTGGACAGCAGCGGCATGCGCAACTCGCCGGCCGCGCTCCAGTGGTCGCGGTCGCCGCGGCCGTCGCCGTAGCGCGGGCCGAAGTAGGCGCTGTCGGTCAGCGCCAGCGGATCGGGATTGATGCGGTAGGACTGCCGGCCGTATTCGATCGCGCCGGCGAAGCCGACATCGCCCGCCGGCAGGGTGAACAGCGAGGTGGTGTCGGCGGTGAAGCTGAGGTTGTCGTTCTCGGCCTTGGGATGCCAGACCGACATCGTCGAGATCGAGGCGAACTGCTCGGGCGTCAGCGGGGTGAACAGGCGCGCGTAATTCGGGTTGTAGATCGCGTAGCCGTCCTCGTCGTAGCCCAGGCGCGGGCCGAGGAAGAACGCGTTGGCGGCGGCGGCCAGGATGCGCGGCATCTTCACCTCGGCCTTGTACTGCGAATGGTTGTAGGCCGCTTCCCAGTTCCAGTCCTCGCCGAAGCCGCCCTTGAAGCCGGTGGTCAGCGCGAAGGTCTTCTCGGTGGTGGTGTTCATGCGGTTCTTCAGGCCGCCCACTTCCTCCGGGGTGAACTGCCGCTGCCACAGTTCGTAGCGGCCGATGCCCTCGTTGTAGAAGATGCTGTCGTCGACATCGGTCGAGTTCGGGTCGTAGAACGCCCAGCCCATGTGGTCGCTGGCGATGTTGCCCCAGCTCGAGGTCAGGATGTTGCCGTTGGTGCCGGTCAGCAGCTCCACTTTCTGGTGGCCGATCTGGGTATCGGCGAACCACGACAGGTCGTCGTTGATGCGGAACTCGAACGAGCCGTAGGCGGTGGCGCCCTTGCGGCCGTTGGTGATGGTGCGATAGGCGATGGCGCGGTCGCTGCCGCAATAGGCGCGGCCGCGGGTGTCCGTGGCCAGCACGGTGGTGCCTTCGTTGAGGCCGGCCATCGCCGCGCAGCCGTCGGTCGGCGCGGTGCGGTTGCTCTGCGCGATCATGCGCGGCAGCCGGCGGCGCGAGGTCGGTGCGTCGAGGGTCGAATCCTGGATCTCGCGGTCGGTGCCCCACAGCGGATCCTTGTCGATCAGCTCCAGGCCGACGATGCCGCTGAAATCGCCGCGTTCGAAGCCGCCGGTGAGGTTGAGGTTGTGCGATGCGCCGCCGCCGCGTTCGGTATCGCCGTAGCGATAGTCGATGGTGATGCCGTCCGTGGATTTCTTCAGGATGAAGTTGATCACGCCGGCCATCGCGTCCGATCCGTACACCGCCGAGGCGCTGCCGGTGAGGATTTCCACGCGGTCGATCATCCCCAGCGGGATGTTGCCGATGTCGGTGAAGTTGCTGCGGCTGTTGAGCGGCAGCGGGAAGTCGGCGACGCGGCGGCCGTTGACCAGCACCAGGGTGTGGTTGGGCCCGAGGCCGCGCAGGTCGACCGCCTGCGCGCCCGGGGTGGACTGCGCGTTGGTGGTGTTCTGCTGGCCGTAGGTGTAGCCGTTGTTCTGGCTGAGCGACTTCAGCACGTCGGGCACGCTGGTGAGGCCGGCGGCCTTGATGTTCTCGGCGGTGACGATGGTGATCGGCGCCGGGCCTTCCACCTGCGCGCGCGGGATGCGCGAGCCGGTGACCTGCACGGTTTCGATGTCGGTGATTGGTGCGTCGGTCGCGGCCTGCGGCGTGGACTGCTGCGCGGCGCGCGGCCGGGCCGGCGCGGGCCTGGCCGGGGCCTGGGCCGCCTGCGGCACCACCAGCACCGCGCCGGAGTCGTCCCGCTGCGCATGGAAACCGCTGCCCTTGAGCAGCGCGTCGAGCGCCTGCGGCGATGCGGTCTGCCCCTGCACGCCGGCGCTGCGCGCGCCCTTCAACTGGTCGGCGCGATACACCAGCTGGGTGCCGGACTGGCGGGCATAGGTCTCCAGCGCGGTGGCGAGGTCGCCGGCGGGAACGTCGACGCGGCCGCCCTGCGCCTGCGCGGCGAGTGCGGCGGAACAGGCCAGGGACAGCAACAGGACGCGCAGCGGACGGGACGGCTTCATGCAAATTCCCCCAAGGCGCTCGATGCGGCGCCGTTACAGCTTCATGACGAACGAACCCGGCAAATCCCCCGCTGCCGCGGACGCCCTACCGCGAATGCAGGACGATGCGCGAGGCGTCGTACTCGGCGCGCAGCGGGAAGCCGCGCTCGAGCAGGCGGGCGAAGCCCTCGGCATTGTCCCAGCGGAAGCTGCCGCCGACCCGCAGCGCGCCGGCCGCGGGGTCGGCGACCACCAGCTTGCGCGCGTTGAAGCGGTTGAACTCGACCACCGCCTCGGCCAGCGTGGTATCGCGGAACGCCAGCGTGCCGTCGCGCCAATCCAGCATGCCCTCGGCATCGGCGATCGGCAGGCTGCGCACCAGCACGTCGCCGCCGCGCGCCAGCGCGATGCTGCCGGCGGGCAGCAGCGCCATCGGTTGCGGGCCTTGCCCGGTGCGCGTCGTCTCCAGCCGCACCGTGCCTTCGGTCACCACCACGCGCAGGTCGTTGCCGTCGCGGCGCACCGAGAAACGCGTGCCGACCGCGATCACCTGGCGGTTGCCGGTATCGACCACGAACGGACGCGTCGCGTCCTTCGCCACCTCGAAGATCGCCTCGCCGCGGCGCAGTTCGACCAGCCGCCGGTGGCGCGACAGTTGCACGTCGATGCGGCTGTCGCTGGACAGCACCGCGCGCGAGCCGTCCGCCAGCGGTGCGGCCTGCACCTGGCCCAGCGCGGCCTGGTAGCTGGCGGTGTCGACATGGGTATAGGTGCGCCAGCCCCAGCCGGCGAACAAGGCGCAGGCGGCGATCGACAGCACCGCGAACGCGGTCGCCGCCAGCGAACGCCCCACCGGGGGGCGCGGTGCCAGCTTCAGGTCGCGCAGGTCCGGTGCCAGCGCGATCGATGCGGCGCCCTGGGCTTGCGCGGGTTGCGCCCAATGCCCGCGCGGCGGCGGTCCGGGTTGTTTCCAGCCCGCGCCCAAGGCCTGCAACCGGCCGCTTTCGTCCCAGGCCGCCTGCAGGCGCAGGAAGGCCACGCGGTGCGCCGTATCCGCGTCCAGCCAGTCCGCGAGCGCGGCGTGATCGGCCTGCGACCACGCGCTGCCGTCGCGGCGTGCCAGCCAGTCGGCCGCGGTGTGCTCGATTTCAGTCCGCGTGCTGGCGTTCATCGTCGTCTTTCGCGGGCACGGAGTGGGCATCGCGGGCCATGCCATCGCCGCCATAGAGGCGGTCGGCGAGCAGGCGCATGCCCTTGGCGAGGTGCTTTTCCACGGTTTTCTCGCTGATGCCCATGCGCATGGCCACGTCCTTTTGCGACAGTTCCTCGACGCGGCGCAGCCATACCGCCTCGCGGCAGCGATCCGGCAGGCCATCGAAGGCGTCGGCCAGCCGGTGCAGCAATTGCCGCCCGCCGCACCAGCGTTCCGGCGACACGTCATCCACCAAGACGTGCGAAGGCTCGAAATCACCCATCGGCTCGATCGAGACCACCCGTGCGCGGCGCGCGCGATCGGCCATCAGGTTGCGCGCGGCGGCGAACAGGAACGCCTTCGGCTGCGCGGGGAATCCCTTCGCCGCGGCTTCGTAGACCCGCGCATAGATGTCCTGGCGCAGGTCCTGCGCTTCCTCGCGGTGCGGCCAGCTGCGCAGCAGGTAGCGCAGCAGGGCTTCCTCGTGGACGAGGATTTCCTCGGCGAACCACCTGTCCAGCGGCGAATGCATCGGGCGAAGATAGCCGAAAGCGGAGGCGATCCGGCAACCCGGCGGGGGAAATGCCTTCGCCATTCGTCATATCGAGTGGAATGCCGATGGCCGATCGAACGAGGATGACGATGAAGCGACGCGCGTACTGGTCGATGCTGCTGGTGGCCGCGATGGGGATTGCATCCACGGCTGCGATGGCGGCCGATACCGGCCATTACCTGCTGGGCGACACCGCGGCGAAGACCCCGGGCAAGCCCGCGCCGGGCCTGCTGCTGATGGGCGGCGGCGACCGCAACTTCGATGCGCTGCGCTGGTTCATGAAGAAGGCCGGCAACGGCCACATCGTGGTGCTGCGCGCCTCGCAGGCGGGCGAGATCGGCGAGGAGTTCTTCAACGAAGTCGGCGGCATCCAGTCGGTCGAGACCTTCGTGTTCAACGACCGCGAAGCCGCCAGCGACCCGAAGGTCCTGGCCGCGCTCAAGCGCGCCGACGGCATCTTCATCGCCGGCGGCGACCAGTCGCGCTACGTGCGCTACTGGCGCGGCACGCCGGTGGCCGCGGCGCTGGACGCGCACGTGCGCGCCGGCAAGCCGCTCGGCGGTACCAGCGCCGGCCTGGCCATGCTCGGCGACTACCTGTACGGGGCGATGGACGGCGGCAGCCAGATCAGCCCGCGCGCGCTGGCCGATCCGCTGGGCGCGGAGAACACCATCGAAACCGATTTCCTGCACCTCGCCCTGCTCAAGGGCGTGGTCACCGATACCCATTTCAGCGAGCGCAACCGGTTGGGCCGGTTGATCGCCTTCGTCGCCAAGGCCGAATCGATGGCGGGCAAGCCGCTGATCGGTTTGGGCGTCGACGAAGACGCCGCGGTCGCGGTGGAAGGCGACGGCACGGCGCGCGTGTTTGCGACCTCGCCGATGGCGGGCGCGACGGTGGTGCGCGGCGGTTTCGCAAAGCAGGTCGAAGACGAGGCCATGCAACTCGACCGAGTGGACACCGTTGGTGCCGGCCCGGATTCCGTCCTGCATCTGCCGGATGGACGCGTCGAGCGGCCGGTGTTCCAGCGCCACTATGCGGTGCGCGATGGCGTGCTGACCGCGCTGGACGCGCCACTGCTGGTGATCCATGGCGGTGCCGGCGTGGAGCCGGGCGACTTGAGCAAGGACGAGGAAGCCGCGGCGCGCGCTGCGCTGGAAGCCGCCTTGCGCGCCGGCCATGCGAAGCTGCAATCGGGCGGCTCGTCGGTGGATGCGGTGGCAGCCACGATCACCGTGCTGGAGGACGCGCCGCAGTTCAACGCCGGCCGTGGCGCGGTGTTCACCCACGACGGCCGCAACGAGCTCGACACCTCGCTCATGGACGGCGCCACCGGCAAGGCCGGCGCGGCGGCGGGCCTGCATCGGGTCAAGAACCCGATCACCCTGGCGCGGGCGATCATGGACAAGTCCAAGCACGTGATGATGGTCGGCGACGGCGCGGAGATGTTCGCCAAAGAACAGGGCATCGCGCTGGTCGATCCCGCGTACTTCCGCACCGAGAAGCGCTGGCGGCAGTTGCAGAAGGCGCTGGCGGAAGAGAAGAACGCGCAGGCAGCGAACACGCCGCTGGTGCTGCCGGGCAAGGCCTACTTCGGCACCGTCGGCGCGTTGGCGCTGGATGCGCAGGGACGCCTGGCCGCGGGCACCTCCACCGGCGGCATGACCAACAAGCGCTACGGCCGCGTCGGCGATTCGCCGATCATCGGCGCCGGCACCTGGGCCGATCAGCGTTGCGCGGTGTCCGGCACCGGCTGGGGCGAGTTCTACATCCGCGATGCCGCCGCGCACGAGATCTGCGCGCGGGTACGTCTGGCCGGGCAGAGCATCGACCGCGCCTCCGATGGCGTGATCAACCGCGACATCCCCAAGGCCGGCGGCGACGGCGGCGCGATCGCGCTGGATGCGCAGGGCGTGGCCGCGTTCCCGTTCAACACCGGCGGCATGTATCGCGGCTGGATCGGCGCCGACGGCGTGCCGCACGTGGCGATCTACAAGACCGATACGTTGCCGCTGCCGGCGTACTGAGCACGTACTCGGCGGGAAAGGCGGGTCAGAGTCGAGTTTCGTTTACGAAACTCGACTCTGACCCGCCTTTTTTTCAGCGCTCGGAATGCCCGCTCTGGTCGTACTCGCGCGCGGCCAGCACTTCCGGCTTGATCAGCTCGACGAAGGCGCGTGCCTGCGCCGACAGGAACTTGCCCTTGCGCATCACGATCCCGTAGCTGCGCGATGGGAACCAGCGCGCCAATGAGCGCGCGGCGAGCCGCTGGCGGTCGGCCTCGGTCAGGCAGATCGCGGTGACGATGCTGATCCCCAGGCCCATCGCCACGTACTGCTTGATCACTTCCCAGCCGCCGACCTCCAGCGCCACCGTGTACGGCACCCGGTTCTGCTGGAACACCAGGTCGACCAGCCGGTAGGTGGTCAGGCGCTTCGGCGGCAGGATCAGGCCGTACGGCGACAGGTCCTCCAGCTTGAGCTCGCGC
>Ga0208826_1002034_pt1 | contig 15619 bp, 12 predicted proteins | sample AD_UKC115_MetaG_FD_184451 | JGI IMG/M metagenome (GOLD analysis project Ga0208826, IMG submission 184451) | Active sludge microbial communities of municipal wastewater-treating anaerobic digesters from Hong Kong - AD_UKC115_MetaG (SPAdes)... | ecosystem: Engineered > Bioreactor > Anaerobic >...
GGGCATGCGGTGATGGCTGTCGGCTATGATGATAAGCTCGAGATTACCAACAACTTCAGCCATGAGAAAACCAAGGGTGCGCTGCTCATCCGCAATTCCTGGGGGACAGGCTGGGGAGACCACGGCTACGGCTGGCTGCCTTATGAGTATGTGCTGCGTGGCCTAGCCGAAGATTTCTGGAGCATATTGAAGAAGGAGTGGGTGGACACGAGCGCGTTTGCGGAGTGAATAAGTTTTTCTATAAAAAGAGAATATAAGTGGAAAATAAAGGATCAAAAAAGAAAAGAGTTATTACTTATGGAACTTTTGATTTGTTCCATGAAGGTCATTTAAACATATTAAAAAGAGCTAAGCAATATGGAGACTATTTAATCGTCGGTGTTACTTCTGAAAGTTATGATAGATCAAGAGGAAAATTAAACGTAAAACAGAGTTTAGCTGAAAGGATTGAAAATGTAAGAAAGACCGGATTAGCGGACTTAATTATTGTAGAAGAATATGAAGGTCAAAAAATTGACGATATTCAAAAATATGATATTGACACATTCGTAATAGGTTCAGATTGGCTTGGTAAGTTTGACTATTTAAGCGAGTATTGTAAGGTTGTTTATCTTGAAAGAACAAAAGGAATTTCAAGTACTCAATTAAGAGAGAAAGAATTTGGTATTGTAAAATTAGGTATAGTAGGCTGTGGACGGATCGCGAGGAGGTTCTTGCCAGAAAGTAAGTTTGTGAGCGGACTTGAAGTGATCGGTGTGTTTGATGTAGACAGAAAGAGAGCGGAAGAGTTTGTAAGCTCATTTGAAATCATGAACTGTTATGATTCTTATGAAGATATGCTAAAAGATGTTGACGCCGTTTATATTGCCACACCTCATGTCTATCATTTTGATTATGCAAGAGAGGCTTTATTCAATTCAAAACATGTCCTTTGCGAAAAACCTCTTGCCCTAGATTCCGTATCAACTACGGCCCTGTTTCAATTAGCCGAGGAGAAGAATTGTGTCCTTTTAGAGGCTATTAAAACTGCCTATTGCCCCGGATTTCAAAAGTTGGTTGCATTGTCTAAAGGCAAAATTATCGGGGATATAAAATGTTTGGAGGCTACATTTACGAAGTTAGTTGAAGATAAAAACTCAAGAGAATACGAAAAAAAGGTAGGAGGTGGGAGTTTATATGAATTAGGTTCTTACCCCTTAATGGCAGCAACTAAAATATTAGGCCGGGAGGCAAGAAAGACATTAATTTTCTCAAGTAATGACAAAGATAAGGATATTGATGTTTTTACAGTTGTCATTTTGGTCTATAGCAACGCTATTGCGATATTAAAAGTTGGAATTGGTGCCAAAAGCGAAGGCAACATGATTATTTCTGGCACAAGTGGTTATATATATGTTCCTGCCCCATGGTGGAAGACTGAATATTTTGAAGTTAGGAGCGAAAATCCGTTAGAAAAAAAGGCTTATTATGAAAAATTCGACGGGGAGGGCCTAAGATATGAAATTGCTGAATTTGTCAGTATGATAACAAGTAGCCGTATCAAATCATATAAATTAAAGCCTGAAGAATCAGTTTACATCTCAGGAGTTTTAGAAAAACTTAAATCAGATGAATCATCAAAGTAAGCATTTTAGATTGAATTCTGTCTTGAAATGCCACCCAAAAATTGGAGAGGGGAATAAGGTGCGAAAAGGCCTGAGATAAACTCTGACGAAGAGGCATGGTAAAATGGCCGGTATGAAAAGGAAACAGCATAATATTACCACTCAACGGCCGATGATGACCATAATCTTGAGCTTATGAAGATGACAGACGAGCAATACACTAAGGCGCCGTTTTATGGGGTAAGGAGGATGGCCGCTTGGTTGAGAGCTCAGGATCATGAGGTAAATGTCAAGCGGGTGAGGAAGCTTTTCAGACGTCTGGGGGCTTCAGGCGATCTATTCTTGTAAGAGGAGAAGTTTTTCTGCCCCTGGTCATAAGCTTTACCCCTATCTGAAGGGAGTAAATGTAGAGCGACCTAACCATGTCTGGGGAGCAGGTATAACCTACATGCCTTTGGCTCATGGTTTTGCTTACTTGATATGGTATAGCCGATATGTTGTCTCCTGGGAGCTATCCAACACTCTTGGTTCCAGGTTCTGTACAGAGGCCTTAAGAGAAGCACTATGGAGCTCCAGACCGGAGATCTTTAATACTGATCAGGGGTGCAGTTTACTTCTCAGGGGTTTACTGGTCTTCTTCATGGTTCGGAAGTGAGGATAAACATGGATGCTCGCGGTCGGGTGTATGACAACATCTTTATTAAGCGTCTGCGGAGGACGGTGAAGTATGAGGAAGTCCTTCTTCATGAGTATCGGACAGTCGCTGATGCCTGACGAAGTCTAAGTATTTACTTTGACTTCTACAACACCAAGCGGTTGCATCAGAGCTTAGTTTATCGGACACCGTCTGAGGTCTATGTTGGAGCTTCAAAGCAGGTTGGAACGAGTGTCTAAAATGGTTAATATAAGTCAAGAAAAGACAGGTCAAAAGTGCATCTTATATAAGCCCTTTTTCTGTCCAAATGAAGCGGAGCACCTCATGGTGTTGGCGAGTTAATATGAGCTAGGCTGAGTTTCTTTCGCGGTTTACAGTAGTTTTTGAAAGGTTGGTGATGGACGTAATGGAGGAGCCGAACATAGGATGGTAGCCAGGCTGCTGTGGGCTGGTTTGGATAAGGTCTAGAATATGATGGAGCGAGCGGTGCGGGCAGGAAAGGAAGTTGTGTTTGATTAACAAGATCGGAGAGAATGATCAGAGTATAGACAAAATGCATAACTTATTGACCATTTATTGTCGTCTAATGAAGACCAATATGGGAAATATACAGACGACTTGAATGTTTCGTAAATACGTTAGAAACATTTTGACTTACCAAAGGCATTGGATGACCAATACTGAGAGTGGAGACCTAAGCTATATGATACATACAATCAGGAAAAGTTTTAGTGGTTTTGTAAATATGCACATATTAAGATCGCCATTTGCTTGCATTGTAGTGGCTTAGCCGTATTTTATTTTCCATCAAAATATTTGTCGGAATAAAAATGATTAAGATATCTGTAATTATGAGCATATATAATACAAATCATGTCTATGTCAAAGAAGCTATATCAAGTATAGTTAACCAGCGATACGGAAATTTTGAATTTATTATCATTGATGATGGCTCTGATTTAGATTATCAAGCTCTTATTGATTCATTTAAAGACAAAAGAATCATATTTTTAAAAAAGGAGCATAATAAAGGTTTAGCATATTGCCTAAATAGGGCTATTGAAATTGCGAAGTGTGACTATATTGCTAGGATGGATGCCGATGATATTTCATTACATAATAGATTCTCAGAGATGATTTATTTTATGGAAAACAATAAGGAGATTGATATAGCTGGTAGTTTTTATAGAGAGATAGGTTTTGGGAATCAAGTTGTTAAGCTTGAAAACAAAGACGAATATATAAAACCAGCAATGCTATTCTACAACCCAATTGCACATCCTACCGTCTTTTTTAGAGCGTCATCAGTAGAAAAATATAACATTAGATATCCTGAGGAATTTTATCCTGAGGATTATTATTTATGGGTTAAGTGTTCGTTATTTCATGAAAGCATTAAGTTTGCGAATGTACCTAGAATTTTACTCTATTATAGATTACACAATAACCAAGAAACAGTCAAAAAGAAATCAATGTTTTTATCCAATTCTAAAGAAGTGACAAAAAAAATATTTAATAGGCTTAATTTGAGTATAAATGAATATGAGTTTTTCATATTTGAAAAATTTAAAGCAAGGAAAAGCCTAAATTCAGACGAGTCGAAAGAAATATTTAGCATATTATATAAAATTATTAGCGCAAACAAAAAATATAAGTTGTATCAACCTGAAGCACTTGAGATTATTATCGCAAATGAAATAGTAAAAAGGATTATACTAGGAAAATTAAGGCCAGTATTACAGTGTTCGCCATCTATTCAAAAATCAATATGCTCTATATGGCATATTGCGAATCTTAATTTGTATAAAATATTTAGATATTTTTAACAAAAAGTTATGTTTATCATTAGTTATTTTTTATTATTTTTGCTTTTCGTATTATATTCGTTAAAAAAAGAAAACAAATTAATAAACTTCTTAACCCTTTTTGGACTAGGATATTGCATATTTCCTGTTATTGCTATAGTGATAAGCGAAATTGGAAGTTTAAGATTTTTTAAGCTTTCAGAAAAGACTAATTTATTAATATTATTCTCAGGTGTTGCTTTTTTTGTAAGCTATGTAATTTCATCACCTATTATAAAGAAATTAATCAAATTGAAAAAGGTTCCATTAGAATCATTTAAAAAGCGGGATCATATCAATATAAAAATTATGATAATGTTGAATGTTTTTGCTTGGATATTCGTCTTGCCTTATACAATTAAATCAATTGAAATTATCAAAACAGATGGACTTAATTATTTAAGAGACTATGCTACTGCAGGTTATTTATTTAATAATACAAAGTTGGAGGTTATCTATATCTGGATAATATTTCCAATATTTATAGTCAGTGGTATATATGCAGCATTGATGATGAATAGATGGAGAAATAAGAAGGTAAAATTGTTTATTTGCGTGACCATCATAAGTTTATTGATACATTCATTTACATATGCTGCAAGAGCTTTAATAGTTAGGTATATGTTTTATTTTGTTGTTTCTTTTTTTGTCTTTAATAATGAAACAAAAAAAGAATCAAAAACGTATGGGAATGGTCATAAAAAGATTGCATTAATAGTATTGATAATTTTCTTTTGCTTAGCTTTATATATAACAAAAGAAAGATCAATGAGCTTAAACACTTTTGAAAATGTGATAGTATATTACATAGGTCCTTTTCATCTATTAAATTTTTATGTAGAAAATCCAGGGTTTTCCAAATTGAATGAACATCTTTATGGTAAGGCTACATTCGGTTTTGTCTATAATGTAATTGAAGCGGCAAAATATTTTATATTTAAATCACCATATAAAGGATCAGATGCAGAAATAACAAGTGTAACAGCTATATCTGTTCCTATAGGATTAGGGATAAGAATGAATGCCGGATCTACAGCAATTTATCCTTTTTTAAGAGATTTTGGATTGCTCGGCATATTTTTTGGATTTTCTTTATTGGCTATTGTATCGAATATTATAAAATATAAGTATCAGATTTCAAAGACTTTAAGGAAAAAGGCAGTTTACTTAATGTTTATGTACATTGTGTTTAGGTTATCAAGTTCATATTTAGAATTATTCAGTCCAGAATTTTTATTTTGCCTTTTTTATATAATATTATTTTCTACAAATTTAAAAAAAGAAAACTACGGCATGAAATGCTCCCCAAAAACTGGACATGGTGAAAAGGGGGCAAAAAGGGCTGCCATATCTTATGGAGAGGTATGGTAAAATGGCCAGTATGAAAAGAGAACAGTATGAAACGTGCTTTAATGCCGGGATGGCATCGGAAGCCGTCAGAGGGCAGGAGACCGTTGCCCAGGTAGCCATCCATTGAGTATGGTATACATCCCAATCTGGTTCGCCAGCACGGTGATGGTCACAGTCGGGTTTATAACAACATCTTGGTTAAGTGGCTGTATAGAACAGTGAAGTATGAGGAAGCCTATCTTGATGAGTACCAGATAGTCGCCGAAGCTAGGCGAAGTTTGAGCGTTTGATTTTATAGCGCCAAGCGGCCACATCAGAATCTAGGTGTCGGGCACCGTCTTAGGTCTATTTTAGACCTTCAACGCAAGTTCAGGTGAGTGTATGAAATGATTAATATAAAACAAGAAAAGGCAGGTCAGAACGCAGCTTGTTCAACTCCTTTTTCTATCAGAACTATGAAAAGCACCTCAGTAATTTAATCCTAATTGATAAAAAGCTTTATATTGGCACCTATAAAAAATGGATAAGAAGATTGTATCCGTCTTAAAAAAATTATTTCCTGTATTTGATATAGTTCTAAATATTTTATTGAAGCCTGAAAGAAATCAGGTATTTTTTATCAGTTTTAATGGAAAATATTCTGATAGCCCTAAATATATTTCAGAGATGCTCTACCGGCTTAATCAAAGAGTAAAACAGGTTTGGGTTATTGATAGACCAGAAGATAAACAATGGCTGCCCTCCTATATCAAAAAGGTTAAACCCTTTACATTAAAATATTTATTGGAGAAGCATAAATCTAAAGTCATAGTTGAAAACGGAGCTGGAGATTATTTAATCATAAAAGAAAAACCAATATTAATAAGAAGGCTTTTAAAAAATAAAAGACAATTAGATATTTCAACTTGGCATGGAACTCCCTTTAAAAAAATCGGTATTGATATAGAAAACATTAAAGAACCGAACGTATTTACAACATCAGATTTGATGATTGCGGGAAATATTTTTGAGGCTAAAATATTTAAAAAGTGTTTTGGCTCAAAAATAAGGATTTGGATAATAGGCAAGCCGAGAAATGATATATTCTTTTCTTTAAATGATGGGAAAAAAGATTTTCTCAAGGCGAAATTAGGTATCCCTAAAAATAAAAAGGTATTGCTATACGCCCCAACTTATAGAGATTGTTTTAGTAATAAATTCATCTTAGGTGATATTATCAGTCAGTTTAATAAGATAATTCAAAGCGTTAAGAATAAGTTTGGAGGAGAATGGATATTTATTGTTAGATTACATCATTATGAGAATAATTCAAACAAGTTAAATATTTTTGAAAAAGACTATTATAATGGCAATTGCTATGATGATATGAATGAATATTTAGCTGTTACCGATATTTTAATAACTGATTATTCGAGCTCTATGTTTGATTTTATTTTATGCAGGAAGCCTATATTTTTATTAGTTCCTGATTGGGATGATTATAAAAAAACAAGAGGAACGTATTTTGAATTAAGTGATTTGCCATTTCCCTATGCACATTCAATAGTGGAGTTAAGAGAAAAAATCGAGTATTTCTCAAAAGAAGATTACATAATTAGAGTTGAAAGATTTATAAATTCTTTAGGTTTTTATGAGAATGGAACTGCAAGTGAAAGAACTGCGGACTTGATTTTGAAATACTTAGATAATGACTGTTTAAGTGATTCAATCGGTATCATTAAAGATATGGATTTGAGATAAAGTGTATTTACCCCTCAGGACGTGTCGGGACAAGGCTTAAAAAATGGAGTTCAGAGGAGAAGATGGCAATTGTGCGGGATATAATGGTCTTGTAAATTTATATCAAAAGCAGTCGAAAAAGAAGGTGAGTTTGCTTAAAACATAAGGGCGGGGAGCACAAATGCAAAACTTGGGAACTCAGGATGACCCGTTTAAGTTCAGGGTGGCCGTGAAAGCGCTCAGAGGGGAGAAGGCTATTTCTGAAATAGCCACACATTCTGAGGTACGTCTCAACCAGATGATAAAGCGGGAAAAGGAGCTTTTAAAGAAAGCAGGGAGCGTATTTTCGAAGAAGTAGGAGCCAGACATAGAAGAGATGAAGGGGTTGATAGATAAGCTGTACAAAAAGATTGGGGAGCAGGATAAATAAAGGCATGGTGGAGAAGGGGAAGTTGATTATTTGCAGGCAGTGTAAGCTTCTGGCACACGATTATTCTTTTCTTTACTGTGATAAGATGAGTTGGAAACGTTTTCAAAAAGAAACCACATGCTTGCCCAGAAGATAACTTCAGAATATATAGCCCACTAGCTATTATTGACCCTACATTTGGCTAATATGTAGGCTTTATATTTCGATACTATAATATGTTCTATTGTGGGGAATAGCGACACATAAAAAGTTAAAATTAGATTGATTGTGTCGTTTATATTCATATTGTTGTGACCGAAAAAGCGATAAATTTAAACTTATTGGAGTTATTAAATGTCAAAAGGTAATTATATTTTAGGCATAAACGCCTCGCGTGCACGTTCTGGAGGTGCCCGCGCACACCTCAGAGGTATTTTGACTGCAACCGATCCAATATCTTATGGATTCAGGGAAGTTCATGTTTGGAGTTACCCGCAACTCTTACGATCGTTGCCTGACAAGCCTTGGCTGATAAAACACAGTCCCAGGGCACTATCAAAATCAATTTGGTCCCAGCTAATTTGGGAGAGAGTGATTTTGTCTAATGAGCTAAAGCAAAAAGGTTGTTCGATTTTGCTTAATGTCGATGCGGGTTCAATATCAAAGTTTAGGCCTGCTGTAACAATGAGCAGGGATTTGCTTCCCTATGAGCCAGGAGAGAGGGCTCGCTATAAGATTGGCATTTCAAGGATGCGTTTAGAGATATTGCGATATGTGCATACTTTATCTTTGAGAAGAGCAGCCGGCGTAATATTTTTAAGCCGATATGCATCTGAAATAGTGCAAAAATCATCCGGAGGGTTATCGAACTACAGGATAATTAATCATGGCGCGGATCAGGATTTTAAGGAAGTAATATTAGAAATCCCCTGGCCAGCTCATAATGAGCGTCCCATTAACTGTCTCTATGTTTCTCCAATTAGCCCCTACAAACATCAATCAGAAGTTATAGAGGCTATCGCCGAGCTCAGGAAGAAAGGCTTTGATATTAATCTCATTCTAGTGGGAGGGGGAGGGAAGCAAGCCAAACTCTGCCTTATTAATCAGATCCATAAATTCGATCCAAAAGGCGCATATATAAAATGGCTAGGTGATATTGATCACAATAATCTGCCTTCCTTATTTTCAAAGGCCGATCTTTTCATTTTTGCTTCAAGCTGTGAGGCATTCCCCATTACTTTATTAGAAGCGATGTCAGTAGGTTTGCCAATTGCTTGCTCCTCTAAGAGCAGTCTTCCAGAAGTTTTAGGGGATGCAGGTGTCTTCTTTGATCCTGAGGACGTTAATTCTATCAGCTCAGCTGTTGAGACGCTTTTAATCGAGTCCGAACTAAGAATGGACTTAGCGAAGAAGGCAAAAAAACGTGCAGAAGAATTTACATGGCAGAAATGTGCAAAGGAAACATTTAAGTTCTTAAAGGAGACACTAAATGGAAATGCTTACATATAAGCCAATAAAATTTCAAGTTGATTAAATATAAACCGTTTAAGACAAGTTTCGTTAGATGTGCGTCCTAATGTGTATCTTGATGAAGATTGAGAAATGAGATGAAAATGAAAATCTGTTCGGCATTTTATAGTCAGCAAGGATAGCAATAAGTCACATGAAGGGAGACATCGAGTTTTCAAAACATGTTAGTGAAGGGAATTAGGAAATAATATAGCCAGCCATGAAAAAGACAAAGTTTTATGGAGAGAAAAAATGGATAAAATATGTTCGAACTGCGTAATGGATACATCAGATCCAAAAATTAAATTTGATAAAAATGGCGTGTGCGACAGGTGTAATACATACTACAGGCGTATATTGCCTGGATGGAATCATGGGATTGAAAAAGAACGGCAACTAAGCCAAATAATAGAGGCGATTAAAAAACATGGTAAAGGTAAACCATACGACTGTATTTTGGGATTAAGCGGTGGAATCGATAGCTCGTATCTTCTCCATCTCGCAGTTAAAGAATTTGGACTGAGGCCTTTAGTCTTCCATGTAGATTCAGGATGGGACGCAGATTTCACGAAGCGCAATATAAAGAATTTAACGGATAAGCTTGGTATCGAGCTCAAAATCGAGTTATTAAACTGGCAAGAGATGCGGGACTTCCAATTAGCTATGTTTAAATCTGGAGTACCACACCTTGACATACCTCAGGACATGGCATTTGTTTCTGTCTTAGATAACTATGCTTTAAATAGTCATATTAAATTCATACTTAACGGCGGCAATATCTCAACCGAGGTGGTTGTTAACCCGAGTTCTTGGGGATATTGGGGAACAGATATGATTCACGTTAGAGACATAATAAGAAAATTTGGAACAGTTCCTATGGAAACATACCCATTCACTAACATTTTTATACGAAAATTAGTGCTGCCCTATATAAAAGGCGTAAAGGTAGTTAAGTTACTTAACTATGTCCCATACATTAAAAAAGAAGCAGAAGAAGTGCTCAAAAGGGAATATGGTTTTGAGCCATACCCGCAAAAACATTTTGAGTCGATATTGACAAAATTCATAGAAGGATATTGGCTCCCTAAAAGATTTGGCTTTGACATACGACGCGCCCAGTTTTCAAGCCTGATATTAACCGGACAGATGACGAGGGCAGAAGCCTTAGAGAGGTTGAAAAAGGATCCAATCTCAGAAGAAGAAGCACGAGACTTAATAGAATTAGTGGCGGGAAAGTTGGAAATTTCTGAAGATGAGCTGATGAGTTATATGACGATGCCTTTAAAAACCTATAGGGACTATAAGAATATAAAGATGATTTTCGATATAGGCTCCAGAATTTTATTTTATCTTGGCATAGACAACCTGGTGCGAAAATAGCTGTAAGGGGAAAATAAATATGGAGAATGGCATATTTGATAATAGGGCACTGTTGATTACAGGCGGGACGGGAACATTTGGGAATGCCGCGCTAAAAAGGTTCCTCAGGACTGATGTGTCCGAAATTAGGATATTCAGCAGAGACGAGAAGAAGCAAGAGGATATGCGGCTTCTCTATAAAGATCCCCGCATTAAGTTTTATATAGGTGATGTTCGTTCTATTGAATCCGTCCGATCTGCCATGGAAGGAGTAGATTATGTCTTTCATGCTGCAGCTCTGAAGCAGGTACCTTCGTGTGAATTCTATCCCATGGAAGCTATTAAGACTAATGCCATTGGAGCGGATAATGTGCTGACCGCTGCCGCTTCGGCTGGTGTCAAAAAAGTTGTTATACTAAGTACTGACAAGGCAGTTTATCCAATTAATGCTATGGGAATGTCAAAAGCCTTAATGGAAAAAGTTATGGTGGCCAAAGCCAGGCTAACAGATCCATCTAAGACCGTTTTCTGTGGGACAAGATATGGTAATGTAATGGCCTCAAGGGGTTCGGTAATACCTCTTTTTATATCGCAGATAAAGGAGGGGAAGCCGCTAACCATAACAGACCCTAATATGACCAGGTTTATGATGACCATTGATGATGCTATAGATCTGGTACTTTATGCTTTTGAAAACGGGCGGCCTGGGGATATATTTGTGCAAAAAGCTCCGGCTGCTACAATAGCGACTCTAGCCTCGGCACTGAAGAAGCTTTTCAAAGCAGACAATGAGGTGAAAATTATAGGGACGAGGCATGGTGAAAAATTATATGAAACATTGTTGACAAGGGAAGAAATGGCCAAAGCGGAAGATCTGGGTAAATATTATCGCATCCCGATGGATGATAGAGATTTAAACTATGGCGTTTATTTTACAGAAGGTAAAACTGAAGTTTCACTTAGGGATGATTATAATTCACATAATACCTATCGTTTGAATGAAGAAGAACTCATAGAGCTTTTATTAAAGGTAGAGTATGTGCAGGAAGAACTAAAAGACTGGCAAGATAAATAAGGAATGAAAAATATTCTGGTCACTGGTAGCGCTGGATTTATTGGGAAAAATCTAATCCAGGCTTTAAATCGTTTAGAAGGGGTCAAGATTTACCCTTATGATATAGGAGATGATAGTAATTTTTTAAAAGAGGCTTTAAATAAGGCAGACATTATATTTCACCTGGCGGGTATAAACCGTCCAGAAAAAGAAGAAGAATATGAAAAAGGCAATGTCGGATTCACGAGAGATCTGGTATCAATTATCGAAGCTAATAAACTTAACCCACTAATCATCTTTTCATCGTCTATTCAGGCCGCACTTGATAATCCCTATGGTAGAAGCAAACTGAAAGCAGAAAAGGAGCTCGATAACTGGGCAAAAAGGTCAGGCGAATCTGTCGTTATCTTCAGGTTGCCAAACGTCTTTGGAAAATGGTGCCGGCCTAATTATAATTCTGCTGTCGCTACCTTTTGTTATAACATTGCTCGTAATCTAGACATCAGAATGACAGATCCAGAGCGAATTATGGAGTTGGTTTATATCGACGACGTGGTCAGGGCTTTTATTGGCCTGCTCGATGTTAAAGTAGAAGCTGGCTCGCATTATTATAAGGTTGAGCCGGTTTTTAAAATCGAGCTGAAAAAGATAGCTGAAATATTAAAAGAGTTTAGGAACAGCAGATTAAACCTCATGATTCCGGATTTCAGCGATCCATTCATAAAGAGACTATATCCAACCTACCTTAGCTATTTGCCAGAAAACGAATTTGCTTATAACCCAGAAATAAAGGCAGATAACCGTGGCGCACTGACGGAGCTTTTCAAGTCTGCAGCTTTTGGCCAGATTTTCGTTTCTAGCACGAAGCCCGGTATCACAAGAGGTAATCATTATCACGATACGAAAGTTGAAAAGTTCTGCGTTCTGAAAGGACAAGCAATCATACGATTTCGGAATGTCCTTTCCGAAGATATTATTGAGTATAAAGTTTCAGGAGATAACATTACTATTGTAGATATCCCTCCGGGCTATACCCATTCGATTGAGAACATCGGCAACGATGAGTTAATCACTTTGTTCTGGTCTGACGAAATCTTTAATAAGAAAAATCCAGATACCTATCGGCTTGAGGTAAAGCATGGACAAAATTAAGGTGATGACTGTAGTTGGCACCCGGCCGGAGATAATCAGGCTCTCCAGAGTAATCGCTGCGCTTGATAGGTATATGGATCACGTCCTTGTTCATACCGGTCAGAATTATGACTACGAATTGAACGACATATTTTTTGACGACCTGGATATGCGAAAGCCAGATCATTATCTTGCGGCAGCTGGCAAAACTCCAGCTGAAACAGTTGGGATGGTCATATCAAAGTCATATGACGTTATGAAACAAGAAGATCCCGACGCAGTTTTGATTTTGGGCGACACGAATAGCTGTCTCGCTGCCTATTCGGCGAAACGACTTAAGATACCCGTCTTTCACATGGAAGCGGGCAATAGGTGCTTTGATGAGAGAGTTCCTGAAGAAATAAACAGAAGGCTGGTTGATCACATAGCAGACATTAATCTGCCATATAGTCAGATATCTAGAGAATATCTACTCATAGAAGGCATCCCTGCTGATAGGATTATCAGAACAGGAAGCCCTATGTATGAAGTAATCCATTATTATCTGTCAAAAATTGAGGCCTCAAAGATTCTGAATGAGCTGAAGCTAAAAGAGCGAGATTACTTTTTGGTGAGTTGCCATAGAGAGGAAAATATCGATGACCCCGCTCATTTCAAGAATCTGGTTGATGTTTTAAACAGTTTGGCAAAGGATCATGGCAAAAGAATAATTGTGTCGACCCACCCCAGAACCAGAAAAAAGATTGAATCTGGGAACGTTGCTCTAAATAGCCAGGTTGAAATAATGAAGCCATTCTCTTTTACTGACTATGTACGACTAGAACTTGGCGCGATTGCAGTCTTGTCTGATAGTGGGACGATAACCGAAGAGGCATCAATCTTGAATTTCCCTGCTTTGAATATAAGGGAGGCTCATGAGAGACCGGAAGGAATGGAAGAAGGGAGCGTGATGCTGGTTGGACTGGATAAGGACCTCATAAGAAATGCATTGAGAGTTCTATCCGAACAGAAAAGGGGAGTTGAAAGAATGCTTGATATAGTGAGCGACTATGAAGCCCCTAACGTTTCTGAGAAAGTTGCAAGAATTATATTTAGTTATACGCACTATATTAATAGATTCGTCTGGAAAAAATAAGCCTATATCTTTTAGCGATGAAAATTGGCTATCTAACGCAATGGTTCCAGCCCGAACCCAATCCAAGAGGATTGTCCCTGGCTAAAGAACTTCAGAACAGAGGACACATCGTTAAGGTATTAACAGGATTCCCGAATTATCCATATGGGAAGCTTTATCCAGGCTATAAACTGGCATTAAAAAAAAGGGAGAATCTAGAGGGAGTAAGTGTATTAAGAGTTTTTTTATATCCCAGTCACGATAAATCAAAGATAAAAAGAGCCATCAATTATATAACCTTTTCCATATCAGCTGCCATTTTTGGAATTAAGGAGTTTAGAGATTGTGATGTCATAATAGCCTATCAGGATCCATTGAGTTATATTCTGCCCGTCTTTGTCTTTAAGTATATTCTTAGAAAGCGAGTTGTGATAGATGTACAGGATATATGGCCCGAGGCACTATATGCAACTGGCATGTTAAAAAATAACCTATTATACAAGGCATTGGAATGGATTTGCACCTTTAATTACAACTTAGCTGATGCCATCGCTGTTATATCAAACGGATTTAAGGAAAGGTTGGTCCGAAGAGGGATAAAACCTGAAAAGATTTCTGTAATTTATAGTTGGTGTCCGGACGAAGAAGTATTTTTAAATGCAAAGGGAACAGCCGATCTTCCTGGTGAAGATAAAGCTATTTTTGAGAAAAAGTGTGACAAAGATTTAGTCTTCGTTTTTGCTGGTAATATTGGGAAGGCACAAGGGCTTTCATCATTAATAGAAGCTTTCGCCCGTCTTAAGTCATATCCGATAAAATTGGTAATAATCGGAAACGGTGTGGAAAGGCAGTCACTAATCGAATATGCTCAAAAGATAAATGCAAACAACGTTTATTTTATTGATAGAAAGCCGGTTGGTGAGATTTGGAAATATCTTATTAAAGCAGATGCCCTAGTTGTTCATCTTAAGAAACATTCAGGGCTAAGCAATACGATTCCTTCTAAGACCCAAACTTACATGGCGATTGGCAAGCCAATATTAATGATGCAAAACGGTGATGCAGCCCGCCTAATAAATGATGCCCGATGTGGCATAATAGGTGAACCAGAAAACATTGAAGATATAAAAAAAACGATAAAAATATTTATGGGCCTAGATGAAACGGCAAGAAAAACCATGGCGACAAACGCTAGGTCATATTACACTGCTCACTTATCAAGATCTATTGGGACAAGAAAGTTTGAAACATTATTTAGATTAATAGATTGATAACACACTATAATTAATTCTTAAATGACACAGTTATAGGTAACATCGAGAATGAGTTCTTTTTATTATTTTAATTTACCGAAACAAGATTGGTAATCTGCTGAAGAGAATCAGGAAATGAGAGGTAGGATATACAATCCTGTTATTATGTAAACCTTGTATGAATGGTATTTCGGTGGGATAAATCCGGGATAAATGTTGACTAAGCTTGCAATAATTGTTTTTTTCATTTCGGGGACATTGTGCTTTTGCCTTATTATTCTATCAAAAAGAAGTCGGACACTTTTGGATCAAATAATAGGAATTCAAAAGATCCACCATAAATCTGTGGCCAGGGTGGGAGGGGTAGGGATTTTTATTGCATTTGTCTTAGGCATAGGTGTTTTGAGTATTAGGTATAACAACCGTGGATATGTATATTTTTTGATTTCGGCATTACCGGTTGTCCTAATAGGGTTCTATGAAGATATAAGAAAGAAGGTGGGACCAATATGCAGGTTAAATATATCGTTTTTGTCCGCCTTGGTCGCCGTCATTCTTCTTGGGGCGTCAATAGAGAGGACTGGAATTACCGTCCTGGATTTTCTCATCCAGTCTAAA
>Ga0208826_1002039_pt1 | contig 15583 bp, 12 predicted proteins | sample AD_UKC115_MetaG_FD_184451 | JGI IMG/M metagenome (GOLD analysis project Ga0208826, IMG submission 184451) | Active sludge microbial communities of municipal wastewater-treating anaerobic digesters from Hong Kong - AD_UKC115_MetaG (SPAdes)... | ecosystem: Engineered > Bioreactor > Anaerobic >...
TTGGGGTCAAAATAATCTGGTGGGAACCAATCCTTTGTTTTCTGGAACTGACCCAACTCTACCCTCATATTATTATCTGTTTGCAGATGATGAACATGGATATTCCCCTGCAATTGATGCAGGAACAACTGATCCATTCATATTACCTGATGGTTATCAAATACCTGGCTATGATGCATTTGGATTTAACAGAATATATGGGAACAACATAGATATTGGTTGTTTTGAATCACCGGGGTATACATATAATTGCGATCCCGTAGTTGTTCCATCTGACAAATTAGAACTAAATAATTACCCAAATCCCTTTAATGAATCGACCAAAATTAAATACACTTTACCAATGGATGGAGAAGTTAAGCTATATATATATAATGTTAGGGGTCAGTTTATCAAAAAGCTGGTTTCTAACTCTCAATCAAAAGGAGAATACCAAGTCAATTGGAATGGTGATGACCAAAACGGTAAAAAGGTATCTGCCGGAATATATTTTTGTCGATTAGAAATACTTGGTAAGGCGATAACCGGCAAAATGTTGTTATTGAAATAGTTGCATTTCACATTCATATTGAAGGAAATGCAACTTAGGTTCGGAGATTTATTTTCAGCATGATTGAATTTTGCTACCTTCTACCATGCAGCCTGCAAATTTAAACCGTAGGTTTGTTTGCTGATATTTTTTAAGGGACGGTAGGCGGAAAAAGCAAAACTAATAACCTTATTGAGGCGTTGACGAAATTGGAAACGAAAGGCGGAATCCGTATCCGATTGCAGCAGCAATTCATCATCGGAAGGATAATCCATTGGTTGATAGTTGCTTTTCTGATTGGTCCATGTGAGGAAAGACAGCTTCCAATCTGTTGTTTTTTGATGATAAGCCAATCCGTATAGAAGACTGATCCCGTTTTTGGTGAAATTTTGCGTTAAATAATGCTGATATTGGCAAGTGATATTGTAATCGAGATTTGGACTTATCCGCTGCCGCCAATTCAATTGCAGACGATTCTGTTGCGGGAGCAAATCACGATAAACGGAATCTTGGATGGCAAGCGCATCCTTTTGAAAACGATACCAAGTCATACTATATCGCCAATTTTGTTCGTGCCATTCAGACGACAAAACCGTGCGTTCTTTCCATTTGGTATCCGATGTTTCGGTTAAGTCATTGACTGCGGCAAAGCGACCTTTTAGCGTTAAAGTCTTTACAGGTCTGTAAGTTATATCCCAACTCAATTCCCGCTTGCCGGGTTGGGAACCGAAAACTTGAGAAGTGTAATCGTAAGGTAAGGGAAAAGAATTCGGGCGTTGAATAAATTGCAAAGATTGATGTAAATTAGTTTGCAGGAATGTCAGTTGCACTGCTTGTGCCGTTTGCCGTTCATTCCAATCCGCTTCCCAATTAAAGATCAAAGGTGAATGCTCCGCTTTCAGGAAAATTCCGCTCAGCCGGTTGGGCACAAAATCCGTGTCAGGAACGAAAGGATGGTCATAATTTTGACTGTAGAAAAGACCTCCGAATTGCAAATGCCTGAAATTATAAGCGGCAAGAGCACCTCCGCTGCGTTCGGAAACCGTTTCTTTATTGCTGTAATCAGTCAGGCTTGATTCGTAAAGACGGCTGATTTTCCCTTCGTTTAACCGCGCAAGTCTTGAGGTTGACGAGAACCAGATAACTGTTTGCAGTGCTTGAAATTGCGTTTGGATTGCCGCACCGTTCATTGATGGATGCGATAAACCCGGTGCAGGATGTAAAGAAATTACCGGTGCGGTAATGGAATTTCCGCAGTTGCCTAAACATAATCCTTCGCCGGCATGCAGACGGAAATTACCGAAAGTAATTTCCCTAAGCCAATTTTGCCCATGAAGTTGCACACATGCTTGCCCCAAATTCAGAGGCTTTTCCGCGTCAGATAAGTTTTGCGCAAAAAGCAAATATAAATCGGGTGCAGATATATTTTGCGGAATATTGCTTTGCAGGAAGTAACGGGATGTCAAATTTCGCTTAGACGGTTGCCAATTTTGGCGGGCTTGAAATCTTCCCGCAGGCTCGTTGTAAAAGAAGAAAAGGCTCTCCGAATTGATTTGCCAGCTTAGCGCTTCCTTCTTTTCATACTGAAGTTCAGTCAGTTCGGGATATACATCATCAATTAATTCTGCAGATAAATATGAGCAAAAACCACTTACGCACAAACATACAACAAGTGGAATTGTCTTCAGCATTGTGCAAATAAACTACAACCAAAATTAAGGAAAGAGAGCGGAAATTCCTATTGAGTGCGTCCAATCCAAATCCGGATGAGTCTGCACAGCGTATGCCAAATTGAACCACTTGAGTTTAAATATTGCACCCAAACCGAAGCGTCCGGGACGACTTTCCCAAGAAGCAACAGCTTTCAAATTCGGATGCAAACCGAAAATAGTGCCGACTTTATAATTGAAGCGCTGTTCGGAATCCGTATTGAAACCCGCAGCCACAGCAAGATTAGGGTCAAGATCCTGACGCAAACTGAGGTTAAACTCTCCATCTTCAAAGGAATTATCTCTGCCGAAAGGCATAGCATGTTCGGAGCCTATATCCAGAGTCGTTTTTTTATGCTTAAATCTTATGCCGGCAGTCAATCTGTCATCGTTTTCCGTTCCGTAACCTTCCATTTCATCAATCATAACTTTGTAGCCGAGGCCAAATCTGAAATATAGATACGACAACCGAAATCCCAAACGGATGTCCTGTCTGTTATAGTCATTATTACTGAGAGTTTGCCACGACGCATACATGCTGTTCAGTTGATAATTCACGACGGAAGCGATTTCCACCTGACTGAGCTGCTGCATGGAATACGGATATGAAACCGAGGTTGTGATACCGCCTTCACCTGAAACAGGATTAAGTTGAGCGGACGAAGGGTCGTCCGTTAAGTTAGAAAGTGCACCGGAGGCAATAACAAAAGGATTGCACGGTGGTAACGGTTCAAAAGCAAAAAGGGATAAACTGCACAGATAAAGCAAAAAACAGGCAAAAAGTCTTATACTGCAATATTTATTCATACTCCATCATAATCAGAGCAGGCAAACTTCAGTTTCCGGATCAAAAAAGTGAGCTTTGGCAATATCCAAAGTGACTGTGAATAATTGTCCTTTCGGAGGCATGTCTTTCGGGTCAAAACGTGCGGTAAAATTAAAGGATTTGGATTTCAAATAAACGATATATTCATTTCCGAGAGGTTCAATGATATCGCAGATAACATCAATTTTACGGGGTGTGACAGCCATGGAATCAAAGCGGGCATCATAAATATCTTCAGGACGAATGCCCATAATAATCGGTTTATCCTGATAGGAAGCCAACTGATTTGCCTGTTTGGGAGTTAAAGCCAATTGGAAATCCGGACAGACAAAATTGAGAGAACCTTCTCCCTGTCTTAATTCACCGGAAACAATATTGATTGCCGGACTGCCGATAAAACCTGCTACAAACAGATTTGCCGGATGATTATAAACCTGAAGAGGCAGGTCAATCTGCTGGATTACACCTTCTTTCATAACGACAATTCTATCCGCCATAGTCATAGCTTCCGTTTGATCGTGCGTGACATAAATCATTGTATCGCCCAATGTTTCGTGAAGCTTGACGATTTCGGAACGCATCTGCACCCGCAGTTTGGCATCCAAATTGGAGAGAGGTTCGTCAAAAAGAAAGACTTTGGGATTACGAACAATTGCTCTTCCAAGCGCTACTCTTTGGCGTTGTCCCCCGGAAAGTTGTCCGGGAAGGTTTTTTAACAAAGATTGAATCCCCAAAAGTTCGGCAGCGTGTTGGACTTTGGTTGCGATTTCAGCTTTGGGAGTTTTCCTCAGTTTAAGGGCAAAAGCCATGTTTTCAAAGACTGTCATGTGCGGATAAAGAGCATAATTTTGGAAGACCATGGCAATGTCGCGATCTTTGGGAAGGACATCATTGACGACTTTATCGCCGATTTCGATTTTGCCGCTGCTGATTGTTTCCAGACCGGCAATCATTCTCAGAATTGTAGTTTTTCCGCATCCGGAAGGTCCGACCAAGACTACAAATTCTTTATCTTCAGCGATAAAAGATGCGTCTTTGACAGCGTGAAAGCCGTTGTCATAGTATTTATTGACTTTTGTAACCGTCACTTTTGCCATCAGAAACTCCTTTTCATTCAATAAAACTGCAAATTACATCTTTGTCAAGCCTGAAAACTTTTTGAATTCCAATCGGTCTATAAATGTCAATAATAGTAAACGCGGGAAGTTATCTGATTTTTGCCTCGCGCTTTGGATTCATACATAGCAGCGTCGGCTTCTGAAATAAGCTTTTCCAAATCAATCGTGACACAGGGATTTTTGAAAATTACGGAAGCGATGCCGATACTGACAGTAATGTGTAAATTTAATTCCCGATATATAAAATCCCTGCTTAAAATCTGCTTTCTAAGGCTTTCCAAAGTAAGTTCGGTTTCCTGATGATCGGAATCAAACATGACAATCAGAAATTCTTCTCCGCCGTACCGAACCAAAAAATCGCTTTTGCGAAAATAATCTTTTAAAAAATTCGATAAAGAAGAAAGAATAAAGTCGCCCGCCAAGTGACCGTATGTATCATTTATTTGTTTGAAGTTGTCAATGTCTATAATTACAAAACTGAGCGGTAACTGCTTCCGAACCGAAAGCATAAGAGCTTCATTGATATGATTATATAAATAGCGACGGTTGTAAAGTCCGGTAAGAGTATCTTTGAGTGAAAGTTCCTCCACCTTATGATACAATTCGTCAATTTTGGAATAATTGGCTTGCAGAGCTTCAACAAATGCGTTGCTTTGTGAGTTCATCAGGCTGATCAATTCCTGAGTTTTGGCATTCAGGTTTGGTAAAACTTCCAAAAATTCCGGAGGAGAAAGAGTTTTCTGCAAGAAATGACTAATGTAGCCGATGCGATTCCAATATTTATAGATGTAATAATTGGAGTGCTTAAAATCGGAAACGGAGGCGGGAAAAGAAGAGTGAATAATTGATTTGAGATTTCCGGAATAATAATACATGTCCTGCAATTGCTTGACGCTGAAAAGGAAAGCGGGAAGTTTAAACAGGAGATCAAGATATTTTTGCCTTTCGCTGGTGATATCTGTTTTGTCGGGCAAATTGAAAAGTTCATACAAAATCAAGGCTGTGCTGTGGTCGGCTTCCTGTTTGTTAATTTCATAAAGGGCAAGTAAAAGCTCTTTTCTGAGCGTTTGAGGCCTGAGCCAATTCAGGGAAATCAGCCACTGCGTTAAAATATAAATCAGCAACTTCTCGTTTCTCAATTGCCAAGCTTCTGCTAACGCTTCCAACCAAGTCAAAGCTTCCTGTAAAAGCTGTCCGGACTGCGCTCTGAATTGCGCAAAAAGAAGATGCACAAAAACTGTAGACACTGAGGGCTCTTTTTCGGGAGGAATAACATATTCAAGTTCTATCAAATATGAAGCTGCTAAAGGCGAACGCAATTCTATCAGTAAAGATACAAGCTGCAACAAAAATAAATAGCGTTCAGGCGCAAGAGGTGCTGTATCTTCATATTGAGTTTCCGCTAATAGAGAATGGTAAAAATCTGAGTTATCCGGACAGGGTAAATTGGCAAGAAAAGTGATGAGAGCAGGTTCTTCACTGACGGAAGAAGGAGCATTATCTTTCAGACAGTTGATAAATTCTTGCAGAAAAAAGGCAGACCAATATCCCAAAGCTTGCTTATTCTGTTCGTGTGCCGCGTAAAAATCTCGGGCAAGCTGCTTCAGTTTCTGCTTGGCTGCAGTTAGTTCCTCCTGATTGGAAGCGGAAAAGAAACGCTCCAGCACAAGACAAATTTCCCGCTTTTCGTTTGGACTTAAAGAGTGATGATTACTTGCCTTCGGCATCAGACTGTTTTGATTTTTGAGTTTGATTTCCGCCGTTATCGGGCAAAAAACGAAAAACCTTTTCGTCACTCTTTTGATATCCGAATTGTTCTCTGGCTATTTTTTCTATGACTGCGGGGTCTGTTTTCAAGTCTTGATTCTCTTTTCGCAAACTGTCATTTTCCGCTTTCAATCGTTCCACTTTTGATTGCAATTTAGCAACTTCCAACTTTTTCTGCGCCATCTTAAGAAAACTGTTTCTGCCGAAAAATAAAGTCAGCGCCAAAAGAACGATAACAATGAGCCAGTAAAACACGCGAATAGGTTTTTTCTTTTCCAAAGGAGCGGTTTTGACTTTCATAATTCAATCCTTGCTTCGCCAATTCATAATCACTGTTTTGGGCTCAGCTAAAAGCTCCGGCGTAACCTCCAAAATGTTTGTATCGTAACGCACAATGTTAGTGGCGCGTTTAAGAAATTTATCCAAACTGCCCAGCTTGAAATTTACAACCTCGGTTCCGTAATGCATGGGAAAAAGTAAACGCGGCTGCAAAGTATCTATCACGCTCCAAACTTCTTCCAAAGGAAGAGTAAAAATTTCGCCTGCTGGAATGAACAACAAATCAGGCTTCATGATTTTAGCCGTTACTTCAGAAGAAGGTATGTGACCCAAATCTCCGCAATGGACTACGGTCAGGTTATCCATCTCCACTTTGGAAATGAGATTGCTTCCTCTTTGGGAGCCTCTGCTTTCGTCATGAAAAACGGAAATTAATTCCACTTTCATTCCCGCTCCCGAATACAAACCTGCTTTCCTTAATATTTGCGGATGCCCGCCAATCAAACTCGGATTATTATGGTCGTGATGTTCGTGACTGATAATGACATAATCTGCCGACAATCCTTTCGGCATGGGATAGCCGATATTGTCAAAAGGGTCAAAAACGACTGAGCAGCTATCGGTGAATACTTTCCAAAATGAATGACCGAAATATTGAACTTTCATCTCCTCCTCCTTTAAGTTACAGTATTAGTTTAGCTAACAAAGATTTGTGCAACTCTATCGCCCGATAGGGACAAACTTCTTGACAACAAAGACAACGAATGCACTTATCCGGTTTCACATACGGAATTCCGTCTTTGCCGACAAAAATTGTATGAACTGGACAACTTTTTACGCACATTAAGCATGTTTGACACCTGTGCGTTATAAAAGGATGAAATTCCACCAATCGATCTGCCACATAACGCAACTGATTTGGAACATAACTATTTAATTTTGAACGCAGACCGGCAGTCCTGTGGTCTACATCCTCTAGCTTAAAACCTTGAAAACTAAGCGGATACCGTATCCGCGAAGGAAGAATCCCTTCCGCCTGCAAACACTCACCGATATAATTAATCTGATTTAAGCGGAAACCCATAAATTTTGCTGCTAAAAAATCTAATGAAGGTGCCGAAACCGACCCGAAAAGCAATCCGAATTTACGAACCCTGCCTGCGGAAGGTCCTGCTCCATCCATTCCTATAATTCCGTCCATAAGATGATACACAATCCTGTGCCTGACAAGTTTGTATAACTCTGCCAACATGTGTCCGAAATCTTCGGGATTGATAAAACGCTTGTGATATTCAGTCTTTAGCATTCCGGGAACTAAACCGAACAGATTTTTGACCGCTCCCGTAAAAGCCATTTGACCGTGCGTTTTATATTTACTGACACTAATGACTGCATCAGCCTCCCAAATTACTTTGGAAACCGCCAAATGTATCCCGTTCACATCAAATTCCTGCACTCCGAAAGAGGAAAAATTCACTAATTGAATTGGATATTTATCCGCTAAAGATTGCATTCCCGTCGCTTGCCAAACTTCTTTAACATTACCTGCTCCACCCGGACTGTCACCTAACCATACATTTTTGCCTTCCTCCAAAAGAAGTTGGATAAGTGCTTCCATTACGACTGGATGGGTCGTGACAGCCTGTTCGGGAGAAAATTTGCCCAAAAGATTGGGCTTCAGAAGAATTGTTTTAGCTTTTTTGAGCCTTAGAGATGAACAATCCGCCAAAAAATCCCTTATGCCTTCTTTGACGAGAGGCAAATCATAAGCATCAATTTTTCGGATAGAAACCCAAGGCTCCATCAGTCTATGAAGAGGAACTTCTTCCCTTTTATCGCTTCGGCATTAAATGCCAAAGCCATCGCTATTTGAGTGGTCGGCACATTATTCAATACATCGCGCGCCGCACTCAAAGTCAATCTTCCACCCTTGAAATAATATGTGTAGCCAAAAGTTAAATATAATTGATCAGTATTGTCAATTGTTCCACCGAGATTTAGTGCATTCCACCACATTGTGTCATTGGAGGTCGCATTCGGTTTTTGCGGCAGAAGATAATCTCCTTCAAAAACGCCCGGCATGCTCATCAACCCCAACCGGAAAGTATTATTTCGGAGGCGTTTTTCCATCCCCAGTTTGAGTGTCAGGCGATCGTCAAATTTGCTATCCATTTCGCTGAATTGTTCCCAATCCGCATCCAAACTGATTTTATTATTGTAAAAATCGGCAGCTAGACCTCCGCTGATTTTCATGGGAAATTTTGTGTCGTATTCCAAATAGCGAATATCCATCTTTTTCTCTGCAGGAGCAAGAAAAGTTAACCCAACGCGATAGTTCTTGTATGTGTAAAGCAAACCGGGCTGCCATCTGACTACATAATAAGTTTTATCAACCCGGTCAAAAGTGTAGAAAACAATGATGTCATTGAACTGATGCAATTGCTGCTGCACATTCAGACCGTATTTAAAGTTGCCTGTTTTACCGGACAAAGTAGCTGTAAACTGATGCAGATAATAAGTCGGATTCCGAGAAACAAAACCCATCCCTTGTCCGTAATAAATGTCATAAGCGTCATAGACTACCGATTTGGGAATATTGTAGCTGATTGCGCCTAACCAGTTTTTGTAGATTTTGGTGCTGACCCCAAAAATGCCGAAAGGAATTGGTGCAGTATAACTTTGGTCACTATCTTCATTAATTTCATTAATCGGTGGTTTGGCTACAACTTGCAAATAAAAAGCGGTTTTATCACCGGTCAAAGTAGCGGGATTATTTACCGCATTTTCTAATCCTCCCGGCATGGCAATTGTCGTAAAACCGCGTCCCAATGCTTCAGCATTTAAATAATTACAAGTAAAATGGTCATACATGGGAAGCATATATTGCGGAGCGGGAAATTGCAAAGCCTCGTCTTCCGCAAAAACTGCAGTTGTAATGCAGCCGAGTAACAGAATTAATGAAAATAACCGAAGTTTAGTTTTCAAAAGCTCCTCCTTCCGCTCAGGAATTAAGAAAAATGGTCTGTCCGCGTTCATGACCCACGGATATTATTTCCACAGGCACTTTCAACAAATCCCTTATTGCTATAATATAATCTTGTGCGGACTTTGGCAAAGCGCCGACTTTTGTGCAAGCGGAAATATCATCTTCCCAACCATTAAGTGAAATGAATTCGGGAACTGCTTTTGCCAGCAGAAAAGGATCTGAAGGATAATCTGTTATGCGTTTCCCGTCTATCTGATATGCGGTGCAAATTTTTACTTCCGGCAATCCTGATAGAACATCCAACAAAGTAACAGCCAAACTGTCCAATCCGTTAAGGTCGGATGTATATTTTGCGGCAACTGCATCAAACCAACCTACCCGACGCGGACGACCTGTAGTTGAACCGTATTCGTTTCCCTGCTGCCTTATTTGCTCTGCAGGTGCAGTTTTTAACTCTGTAGGAAATGGTCCTTCACCCACACGGGTAGCATAAGCTTTGTAGACACCGATAATTTTATCCACCATTTTAAAAGGAATTCCCGCGCCAACCGAAATTCCTCCAACCATCGTATGGGAAGAAGTCACAAAAGGATAGGTTCCGTAAGTGAGGTCCAAAAGCGTTCCTTGAGCACCCTCAAACAAAATGCGTGCACCTGCCGCATATTTTTTCCGTAGATAAGTATCGGTTTGTGCTACATACGGTTGCAACTTTTCCCCCGCTTCCTTAAGTTCATTTATTAGCGTTTCCATTTCTTGGACTGTCGACTTCTGATGATGATAGCGATACAGATTGTCCAATCTGCCGGCAAGATATTCCCCATGATAAAGATCGTTCAAACGCAATCCTACCCGCGCTGTATCATCAGCATAGGCAGGACCGATACCTCGGCGTGTGGTACCGATTTTATATTGTTGAGCCTCATCTTCACTTGCCGCATCCAAATCTTTGTGCAAAGGCAATACCAACGCAGCGCGCATGTCAATCAATAATCTGTCTTGCAAATGGATCCCTCGTTGCTCCAATGCTTGCATTTCTTCCAACAGAGAAAATACATCCAAAACGACGCCGCTGCCGATAACGCAAACAGTATGCGGATACAGAATTCCGGAAGGAAGCGTGTGCAAGATATATTTCTGCCCGTCCGAATAAATCGTATGACCGGCATTGCTTCCGCCTTGAAAACGCACAACAATATCAGCGTTTGCACCCAATACATCCACAATTTTGGCTTTGGCTTCATCTCCCCAAAGACAACCAAGCACGGCAGTTGAACTCATATCTTTCTCCTTGACACAGATAAAATTTCATACAAATAAGGTTTAAGTGTTTGTCAATATAAAAAGGAGATTAGCTTTATGCCTTCCATCAGTTTCGGCAGCGATAATCATTCAGGAGCGCATCCTCTTATTCTTCAAGCAATTGAAAAAGCCAACATCGGTTATTGGCACGGTTATGGCGAAGAGGATTACACGGAAAAAGTGCAGAAAAAGGTAGCTTCTCTTTTCGGTAAAAATGCTTCGGCTTTGTTTGTAATTACAGGAACGGGGGCAAATGTTCTGGCTCTGCAAAGTTTGGTCAAATCGTATGAAGCGATTTTGTGTGCGGAAACTGCTCACATCAATATGCACGAAGCGGGAGCAGTTCAAAAAATCACCCAAGCGCGTCTGCTTGTTTTTCCTACTCCGGACGGAAAACTCACTCCCAAAATGCTCAAACCTCATCTGGACTTGATGACTGATCAGCACATGTCTCAACCGCGTGTAATTTCCATTTCCCAACCGACGGAATACGGCACAGTCTACACTCTCAAAGAATTGAAAGAATTAGCGGATTTTGCGCATTCCCACAATCTTTTTTTGCAAGTGGACGGAGCACGCTTGGCAAATGCGGCAGTCAGTTTAAATTGTTCATTGGAAGAAATGACTTCAGGTTGCTCAGTGGATGTTGTCAGTTTGGGAGGAACAAAAAACGGCTGCTTATTCGGCGAAGCGGTAATTTTTATCAATCAGCCGGAAGCTGCTAAAACTGCTGTCTATTATCGCAAACAAATGACCCAGCTTCTTTCCAAAATGCGCTACCTGACTTTGCAGATGGAAGCTTACATTACCGATGAACTTTGGCGCAAGAATGCGGCTCATTCCAATCTGATGGCTCAATTATTGAGAGATAAATTAGCTGCAATTCCGCAAATTAAAATCACTCAACCTGTCCAATCCAACTTTGTTTTTGTGATTTTGCCTCCGGAAATAATTCCCGTTCTGCAGGAAAGATATTATTTCTATCTCTGGAACGAACCTCTCAATGAAGTCCGCCTTCTCTGTTCATGGGATACCACTGAAGAAATGTTGGATGAATTTGTCCGCGACTTAAAAAGCTTGATCTGATAAATAAAATTATTAATTTTATCCCCGTTTAGTATTCCGCTAAGGTAAAAAATGCGAATATCCTAACAGCTTTAACTTTTTCTAACTTTTTGTGTCAAAAATGTTATATTTTTCCTCAAAAGAAAACCGCTTTAAGTTGAGTCCCCAATGTTGGCGTAAATTCCAACTTATTGTTTCTCAGGTTGGTTGAGGGCATCTGATATCCATCGTTACTCACAATCTATGTAAGAACATGCGACAAATTGCATTTTTTACATATTATAAATCTAAGTCAAGTTTTTTTAAAATAAGCTATCTTGCTGCATATGGTATAGTCCTTTTCAGGTTTTCTCTGATTTTCTCCATAGGTTCTGAGAGATACAGTTTTGCACGTATCCGGTCTTCTGAATAGTCTTGCAGGGGGCGCACCGGATCTTTTATCAACGGCAGCAACCACAGCAAATCAGTTTTGGACACTTTGCTCCGGGCATTGAATATCAGGTGGACTATACAGTGTTGCCTTAGCTGACCGGGGAAACATTGTCCAAAATAACTTGACCAATTCTGTTCATTCATCTTTCTTTCTTTTTGGTGGAGTGATGATCTTCATCTTATCTTGTAAATTTTTTATCAAAACCATCAAAACAAAGTGCGGGATCCGCCTCAACCTTTTTCTTCATCTCGCTTAGCCTATTTTACACCAACCTTTGAGACACTACCCTGTGTTCTCGGTATTCTTATTGTTGTCGTGGTAAAATACTATCCGTTCAAGTAATGTTATTATGGTAGGTGTTGCTTAGCCAATTTCTTATTGGCAATGAGCTTATATATTTCAAACCAGGCAACACTTAAGTTTCCTAAAATAAGGCAAGTTAGTAATTCCATAACACTCATTGACTCAAAATGGAAAATATTGGTAACAGAAGGTACTTGAGTCATCAAAAGTACTATAGCAAAAACACCTAAAAATAAATATGTCATACCTTTATTGGGAGTGCGGATAATCTGAAATAAATTCTTTTGCCAGCTACGATTGGTGGTTATTAGCATTAGATTGGAAAAGACCAAAGTCGTAAAAATATGGGCTCTTAAATGATTTTCTCCCATCCCGATATTAATTCCCCCAAAATACATCAATATTAATAAAATTAACACACTAATACCTTGTAATGCACCAATGATTAATCTTTTAATGCCAAACAAACTTTCGTTCACTGAACGGGGTGGTCTTTCCATAATATTATCTTCTTCTTTCTCCATTTCAAAGACAATGGAACAGGCAGGGTCTATAATCAATTCCAGAAAAGCAATGTGTACAGGAAAATATATTATTGGATAATCTGCAATAGCTGCTGGAATCATTGCCATCCCGGCAATGGGAATATGCAGAGAAAAAACATAAGTGAAGGACTTGCGGAGGTTATCATATATCCTCCTGCCCATTCGGATAGCACTTACAATGGAAGAAAAATCATCATCTGTTAAGACCATTGCTGATGCTTCTCGTGCTACATCTGTACCCCTTAAACCCATAGAGATACCTATATTGGCAGCTTTTAGAGCTGGTGCATCATTAACGCCATCTCCTGTCATAGCAACAATTTCTCCGGTTGCTTTCAATGCCTGAACTATTCTCAATTTTTGGTGTGGAACTACTCTCGCAAAGATAGACACATCCTTACACTTTTCAGCCAGTTCGTTATCCATCATTTGGTCTAAGTCACTTCCCGATATAACATTATTAATATTTTTTAACCCTATCTGCTTGCCAATTGCTTTGGCTGTTCCGATATAATCACCGGTAATCATTATTATCCTGATTCCGGCTTGATAACATACCTTAACCGCTTCTGGAACCGCTTCCCTGATAGGGTCTGCTAGTCCAATTAAACCCAAATATTGTAAAGATAAATCCTGCAGTTTCTCTGGTAAAGCGTTGGGAGCGACTTCACAAAAAGCAATACCCAAAACTCTAAGTCCTTCTTCCGCCATAGCTGAGACCTGATTCATAATAGTGTTTGTTTCCTCTTGAGATATATGGCAGAGGGTTATAACTGCTTCTGGTGAACCTTTCAATGAAACCAAATAATGTGTTTTATCGGGTATACTCCAGACTTTAGCCATAGCTCTCAACTCATCGGTTAATGGGTATTCTTTAATTTCCTGGAATTTTTGTATATCAGCATAAGCATAGGGATCAATATCATTTAATGCAGTATGAATAGCTTTCTCCATAGGATCAAAGGGTTCTCTCATACAACCTAATACGCTGTGTATAAGTGTATTACGGATTGATGCAGAAAGTTTTTTGGCGGTTTTTATATCTATATTTTCGCAGTTACTAACGATTTTTTGTAAGGTCATTTTGTTATAAGTGATAGTGCCTGTCTTATCAGTGCATAAAACAGTAGCTGACCCTAAACTTTCAATTGCCTGTAATCTTCTTACCAACACATTTTTTTGGGACATTCTCCAAGCACCTAAAGCCATAAAAACAGTTAAAACTACCGGAAATTCTTCGGGTAAAACAGACATAGCTAAAGTGATACCCGTCAGCAATGCATTAATCAAATGCTTTCTGGTGAGATAAAAAACGATAACTACAATAGTACAGATAAGCAATGCAACAATAGCAAAATACTTAACTAATCTGCCGGTTTCTTTACTTAATTTTGTTTCCTCTTCGGTTATTGTTTCTAAGGATTTACCGATTTTTCCAAGTTCAGTCCTTTCTCCTGTAGCAAAAACTTGAGCTATACCTCTTCCACTTACAACTAAAGTACCGGAATAAACAAAGGGTAAATCATCTCCTCCAGGTGTAGCTGTTTTTTCTTTTTTATCCCAAACCCGTTTTCTAACCGGAACCGATTCTCCTGTTAAAAGTGATTCATCAACTGTAAGAAAATCATTTTCCAACAAGTAAGCATCTGCAGGAATGCGATCCCCTTCCGCTAGAATGATTAAATCGTCAGTTACTACTTCTCTTCCTGGAATCCTTATTTGTTCACCATTCCGAATTACTAAAGCACGAGGACTGGAAAGATTTTTCAATGCCTCCAACGCTTTTTCGGTTTTGCGTTCTTGAAATAGTTCAATAGAAATTACTATAAAAACGGATGCTGTTAAGACAACTGCTTCTTGCAGATCTCCTAAAAAGAAATATATAACTGCACAGGCAACCAATAGAATAAACATTGGCTCACTTAGTACATCCAAAATCAACTTGCAGATATTACGGGTTTTGGAGCCGGGCAACTCATTATATCCTTCCCTTTTCAGTTTTTCTTCTACTTCCTTTGTGGTTAAACCCTGCTTCAGGTTACTATAATCCTTCATCTTATCCCCGCTGTCTAATTACAATCTTTTTCATTTCTAATTAATGATTTTGTCAAGAGAAAATGCTTTTGTTGGCATTCCCATATTTTTGGTTAGTAAAGGGTATAAATACCCCCCCTACCAGAGATTATAAATGGCACTAAGCAAAAACTGGTAAAAGAAAAGATAAAAAAATATATAAATGGTTGTTATTGAGACAGGTAGAGGGAATGCAACCATTATGAATACCTATATGGAAAATAAAAGAATTATTTGTCGTCAGGATGTCAAGACTTATCGTCTGCAGATGGTTCAAGATGCGCTAAAATATGGAATTAAACCCTGCGCTCGCCAGTATCAGACAACGGTTAAAACAGTGAGTAAATGGGTAAAGAGATACCAACAATATAAGGAGGATGGTTTGAATGATCTTTCCCGTAAGAAAAAACACTGTCTAATCAAGATTGATAAAGAAACAGAACTGCAGATTATTAAATGTCGCAAAGCTCACCCGAGTTGGGGTGCGAGAAGAATCAAAGAAGTCCTGGAACTCAACTTCTCGTATGTCTCTATCCATAGAGTAATCAAAGATGCTGGTCTGATTTTGCCGAAAAGAAAAAAATATAAGAAACGCAAAGATATGCAGGAAGTCCGAAAACAAAAGAAAGTATTTAGCCGGTTTCAAATAGA
>Ga0208826_1002040_pt1 | contig 15583 bp, 14 predicted proteins | sample AD_UKC115_MetaG_FD_184451 | JGI IMG/M metagenome (GOLD analysis project Ga0208826, IMG submission 184451) | Active sludge microbial communities of municipal wastewater-treating anaerobic digesters from Hong Kong - AD_UKC115_MetaG (SPAdes)... | ecosystem: Engineered > Bioreactor > Anaerobic >...
GGCGGCACGGTGTCTTTCTTCGTTGGTGACCAGAAAAGAACCGTGCGCCTGGTGCGCGCCCACCTGGAGGAAGACGCCGGCAAGTCGCTGCACGAGGACTATCAGGGCATGAGCGGCATCGACCTGAACCGCGCCGGCACGCCCCTGCTGGAGATCGTGACCGAGCCCGACATGGGCTCCGGTGAAGAGGCCGTGGCCTACGCGCGTGAGCTGCACAAGATCGTCACCTGGATCGGCATTTGCGACGGCAACATGCAGGAGGGCAGCTTTCGCTGCGACGCCAACGTCAGCGTGCGCAAGCCCGGCCAGCCGCTGGGCACGCGCCGCGAGATCAAGAACCTCAACAGCTTCAAGTTCATGCAGCAGGCGATCGACTACGAGATCCGCTGGCAGATCGAAGAGATTGAGGAGGGCCGCGCGATCCAGCAGGCCACCGTGCTGTTCAACCCCGACACCGGCGAGACGCGCGCCATGCGCAGCAAGGAAGACTCGGCCGACTACCGCTATTTTCCCGACCCCGACTTGCCGCCGCTCTGCATTTCAGAGCAATGGATCGAGCAGACACGGGCGCAAATGCCCGAATTGCCGCGCGCCATGGCCGAGCGCTTCGTGCAGCAGTACGGCCTGCCCGAATACGACGCCACCACGCTGACGCAGTCGCCCGCCATGGCCGCGTACTTCGAGGCGGTGGCCACGGCCAGCGGCCAGGCCAAGCTGGCCAGCAACTGGATCATGGGCGAGCTGTCCAGGCGCCTGAACGCCGACGAGATCGGCATCGAAGCGGCCAAGGTCTCGTCCGCGCAACTGGCGGCATTGATCGGCCGCATCCAGGACGGCACCATCAGCAACGCCGCCGCGCGCCAGGTGTTCGATGCGCTGTGGGCGGGCGAGGGCCAGGCGGTGGATGCCGTGATCGAGGCCAAGGGTCTCAAGCAGATGAATGACATCGGCGCGTTGGAGAAAATCGTCGACGAAGTCATCGCCGCCAACCCGGACAACGTGGCCCAGTTCAAGGCCGGCAAGGACAAGGCCTTCAACGCCCTGGTCGGCCAGGTGATGAAGGCCAGCAAGGGCAAGGCCAATCCGCAGCAGGTGAACGATCTGCTCAAGGCCCGGCTGGCCTGACGCGCAAGCTTTGCCCGGTCATCGACCGCCGGACGCCGAATGACGGTGCCGTCCCTCAGGGGCGGCTGGCGCAGCGGGTGGGGGCGGCGGGGCCACGCCGGCCCACAGGCTTTTCAGGTGCGCCGCCTCGGCGTCGAAGCGCGCGTTGATGCGCGCCTGCTCTTCCTGCTGGATGGCAATGGCGCGGCGCTGCTCCTGCAGGCTCTGTTCGTTGTCCTCGATGGCGCGGCGCACGTGGGCCGGGGCCCTGGACGGGTTCTTGCGGTAGAACTCCATCTCTTCGTCCAGGCCCTTGCGGTCGGCCAAGAGTTCGTCGATGCGTTTTTGCGCCGTGTCGATGACGCCTTGCGTTTGCTCCAGCGCCTTCTTGCGGTCGGCTTCGTGGGCGGCCGTGTTGGGGTAGCGGTTGACCAGGCCCTGGTCGCGCCGCAGGGCGTCGCGCGCGCGCTGGCGCTCCAGCACGGCCTCGCGCTCGCGCGCCTGCTGCGCCTCGCGCTCGGTGGCGGTGGGGCTGGGCGGGATGACCCGCACCGTGGTGCCGCTGCGGTTGAGTTCGCTCTGCGGCCGGTCGATGCAGGCGGCGATGGGGCGGTCGGCCGTGATGCGCCGACCCTGCGCATCCACGCAGCTGTAGATGGCCCCGCTCGTCGTCGGCGTCTGGGCGTGCAAGGCGGCTCGCGCCAGCAGGAGAGAGGCAGCCGCGAGGGTGAGGCAGATCGTCCGGCGTGCGGTCATGGTGTGGGTCATTCGACCCCGTAGCGCGCCCGGTAGGCGGCCACGGCATCGTAGTGTTGCAAGAAGTGCTCCGATGTCTTCAATAGTTGCAACAAATGTGCCAGTTTGGCAATGGCACAAACCTGCAAACCCAGCTGATCGCGGACGTAATTCACGGCGCTCCAGGCCACGTCCTGGCCGCCCTCGGTGGCTTTTTCCTGGCGGTCCAGCGCAATGGCGACGGCGTGCGGCACGGCGCCAGCGGCGCGGATCAGGGCGATCGACTCGCGCACGGCGGTGCCCGCCGAAATCACGTCATCGACGATCAGCACCCGGCCCTGGAGCGGCGCACCCACCAGGGTGCCGCCCTCGCCGTGGTCCTTGGCCTCCTTGCGGTTGTAGGCAAAGGGCTTGTTCACGCCCAGGCGCGCCAGCTCCACCGCCACCACCGCGCCCAGCGGAATGCCCTTGTAGGCCGGACCGAAGATCACGTCGAACTCGATGCCCGAGGCCAGCAGGGTGCGTGCATAGAATTGCGCCAGGCGGCCCAGCTTGGCGCCGTCGTCAAACAGGCCGGCGTTGAAGAAATATGGCGACATGCGCCCTGCCTTGGTCTTGAACTGGCCAAAGCGCAGCACGCCGCTGTCGATGGCGAATTGCACGAATTCACGCGCCAGCTCGTCTTGCGGGTCCACCGTCCCTGTCGCGCTCATTGGAGATGTTTCCTTGTTCAAGCTCACCAGTCTCAACCTCAACGGCATCCGCTCGGCCGCGACCAAGGGGGTCGAAACCTGGCTGGAGGCGCACGCGCCGGATTGTATTTGCGTGCAGGAGATCAAGGCCCAGCAGAGCGACCTGGCCGGGCGCTTCGAGCAGCTGGCCGGCATGCGGGGCCACTTTCACCTGGCCGAGAAGAAGGGCTACGCCGGTGTCGGCATATACACGCGACACACCCCCAGCGATGTCATCACGGGCTTTGGCATGGCCGAATTCGACGCAGAGGGCCGCTACGTCGAAGCCCGCTTCGACACCCCCCGGCGCAAGTTCTCCGTCATCAGCTGCTACTTTCCCAGCGGCTCCTCGGGCCCCGAGCGGCAACAGGCCAAGTTCCGCTTTCTGGACGGCTTCTACCCCGTGCTGCAACGCCTGAAGGCCGAGCGCGAGTTCATCCTGTGCGGCGACGTCAACATCGCGCACCAGCAGATCGACCTGAAGAACTGGAAGAGCAACCAGAAAAACAGCGGCTTTCTGCCCGAAGAGCGCGCCTGGATGACCCGCGTGCTGACCGATGGTGGTCTGGTGGACGTGTACCGCCGCCTGCAGCCCGACGCCACCGACGCCGCCTACACCTGGTGGAGCAACCGTGGCCAGGCCTATGCCAAGAACGTGGGCTGGCGTCTGGACTACCACCTGGCCACGCCAGCCGTGGCCGACAAGGCCCGTCGCGAGGCGATCTACAAGGACCAGAAGTTCAGCGACCATGCGCCGATCACGGTGGAGTACGAGATGAGCCTGTGATCCGTTGGCGCGTTTTACTACTGAATTGATAGCTTCTTGCGCTTGATGGACAAGCGATCGGGTTTGTTTTTGTGCCAGGTCAGAACGCCCGCGTCCACCACGGCCCGTCGAGTTGCTGCTGCAGCCAGGCGATGAAGCCCGTCACCTTGGCCGGCACCAGCTTGGGTGACGGGAACACGGCGTGCATCTCTTGCGCGGGCAGGGTGTGGTCTTGCAGCACCGGCACGATGTGGCCCTCGATCATCGATTCGCGCGCCACGTACCAGGGCAGCATGGCCAGGCCCATGCCGGCGCGGCAGGCGGCCAGGATCGTGGACAGGTTGTTGGTGCGCAGCGGGCCGTGGATCGGCACGGACTCGTCCGCGCCGCCCGGCACGTGCAGCAGCCAGCGGGCGTCGCCCTGCACGCTGCTGTAGATCAGGCACGCATGGCGCGACAGTTCGGCCGGAGCCGTGGGCTGGCCGTGCGCGGCCAGGTAGGCGGGGGCGGCGGTCAGCACCCAGGGGTTCACGCCCAGATGGCGCGCGCCCAGGCCCGAGTCGGCCAGGCGGCCGATGCGGATTGCGACGTCGACGCCGTGCTCCACCAGATCGACGTAGCGGTCGTCAAAGCCCAGGTCGATCTGCAGGCGCGGGTGCTCGGCCATGTAGCGCAGCACCAGCGGTGTCAGCACGCGGCGCCCGAAGGCCACGGACGAGTTGATGCGCAGCGTGCCGGTGGCGCCCTCCTGCACCAGGCCGGTCAGGTTCTCGGCGTCTTCCACCTCGTGCAGGATGGCCTTGCAGCGCTCGTAGTACAGCGCGCCGGCCTCGGTGGGTGTCACGCCGCGGGTGGAGCGGTGCAGCAGCCGCGCGCCCAGGTGGCGCTCGGCCTCGGCCACGGCCTTGGTGGCGGTGGGCTGGGTGGTGCCCAGCGCGAGCGCGGCCTTGCTGAAGCTGCCCGTCTCCACCACCCGCACGAACACCTGCATGACTTGAAAGCGATCCATGGCGCCTCTTCATTGTCGGGCTATTCCGACTGGGAATAAATCATATGCCCGTGCTGACCTTCCCTTGCCCGCACGCCGACGGCACCATCGCGCCATAGCGACAGACTTCAAGGAGACTCGATCATGGCGAAGATGAAAGCGGCAATGGCCGCCGTGCTGGTGATGGAAAAGGAAGGCGTGACCCAGGCCTTCGGCGTGCCCGGCGCCGCCATCAATCCCCTGTATGCGCAACTGAAGGAGCGCGGCACCATCGGCCACGTGCTGGCGCGCCACGTCGAGGGCGCCTCGCACATGGCCGAGGGCTACACCCGCGCCTGCGCCGGCAACATCGGCGTGTGCATCGGCACCTCGGGCCCAGCCGGCACCGACATGATCACCGGCCTGTACTCGGCCAGCGCCGACTCCATTCCCATCCTGTGCATCACCGGCCAGGCGCCGCGCGCGCGCCTGCACAAGGAGGACTTCCAGGCCGTGGACATCGCCAGCATCGCCAAGCCCGTCACCAAGATGGCGACGACGGTGCTGGAGCCGGCGCAGGTGCCGCGCGTGTTCCAGCAGGCCTTTCACCTGATGCGCTCGGGCCGCCCGGGCCCGGTGCTGATCGATCTGCCCTTTGACGTGCAGATGGCCGAGATCGAGTTCGACATCGACACCTACGAGCCCATGGCCGCCTACAAGCCCGCCGCCACGCGCAAGCAGGTCGAAAAGGCCCTGGCCATGCTCAACCAATCGGCCAAGCCCCTGATCGTGGCCGGCGGCGGCATCATCAATGCCGACGCGTCCGAGTTGCTGGTCGAGCTGGCCGAGGTGCTGGGCGTGCCCGTCATCCCCACGCTGATGGGCTGGGGCACCCTGCCCGACGACCACCCCCTGATGGCCGGCATGTGCGGGCTGCAAACCAGCCACCGCTACGGCAACGCCAACATGCTGGCCAGCGACTTCGTGCTGGGCATCGGCAACCGCTGGGCCAACCGCCACACCGGCAGCCCCGAGGTGTATTGCAAGGGCCGCACCTTCGTGCACGTGGACATCGAGCCCACGCAGATCGGCCGCGTCTTCACGCCCGACCTGGGCATCGTCTCCGACGCCAAGATCGCGCTCGAGCTCTTCGTGCAGGTCGCCAAGGAATGGAAGAAAGCCGGCAAGCTGCGCGACTTCTCCGCCTGGGTCAAGGAATGCCAGGCGCGCAAGGCCGACGTGCAATACCTGCGCAAGACCAACTTCGACAACGTGCCCATGAAGCCGCAGCGCGTGTACCAGTGCATGAACAACGCGTTCAGCAAGGACACCTGCTACGTCTCCACCATCGGTCTGTCGCAGATCGCCGGCGCGCAGTTTCTGCATGTCTACAAGCCGCGCCACTGGATCAACGCCGGCCAGGCCGGCCCCCTGGGCTGGACGGTGCCCGCCGCGCTGGGCGTGTGCGTGGCCGACCCCAGCCGCAAGGTGGTGGCGCTGTCGGGCGACTACGACTTCCAGTTCATGCTGGAAGAATTGGCCGTGGGTGCGCAGTTCAAGCTGCCCTACATCCACATCGTGGTCAACAACAGCTATCTGGGGCTGATTCGCCAGAGCCAGCGCGGCTTCACCATGGACTACTGCGTGCAACTGGCGTTCGACAACGTCAACTCACCCGAGGTCAACGGCTACGGCATCGACCATGTCAAGGTGGTCGAGGGCCTGGGCTGCAAGGCGATCCGGGTGCATTCGCCCGACGAAGTGGCCCCCGCCATCCAGCGTGCCGAGGCGCTGATGGCCGAGTTCAAGGTGCCGGTGGTGATCGAGATGATCCTCGAGCGCGTCACCAACATCTCCATGGGCACCGAGATCGACAATGTGACCGAGTTCGAGGAGCTGGCCGGCGGCAAGCAAGATGCGCCCACCGCCATCGCCGTCTCCATGCTCGACTGATGAATTGACGACAAGGAAATCCGAGCGATGACAAAACTGGCTGCCAACCTGACGATGCTCTACAACGAAGTGCCGTTTCTCGAGCGCTTCGAGCGGGCCGCGCGCGATGGCTTCACGGCGGTGGAGTTTCTGTTCCCCTACGCCTGGCCGGCCGAAGAGCTGCGCCGGCGCCTGGACGGCAACGGCCTGCAACTGGTGCTGCACAACCTGCCGGCCGGCAACTGGGACGGCGGCGAGCGCGGCATCGCCTGCCACCCCGACCGCACGGCCGAGTTCCGCGAGGGCGTGGCCACCGCCATCGGCTACGCCCGCACCCTGGGCGTGAGCCAGCTCAACTGCCTGGCCGGCAAGGCGCCTGCCGGCGTGCCCGACGCCGTGCTGCGCCAGACCCTGGTGGACAACCTGCGCTACGCCGCCGCCGAGCTGAAGAAGGCGGGCCTGAAGCTGCTGGTCGAGCCCATCAACACCTTCGACATTCCGGGCTTCTACCTGCATGGCAGCGCGCAGACCCTGTCCGTGCTTGACCAGGTCGGCTTTGATAACGCCTATCTCCAATACGACATCTACCACATGCAGCGCATGGAGGGCGAGCTGGCCGCGACCATGCAGGCGCACCTGCCGCGCATTGCCCACATCCAGCTGGCCGACAACCCCGGCCGCAACGAGCCGGGCACGGGCGAGATCAACTACGCCTTTCTGTTTGCATTCCTCGACCGCATCGGCTACACCGGCTGGATCGGCTGCGAATACAAGCCGGCCGCCAGCACCGAGGCCGGCCTGGGCTGGCGCCAGCAGCTGATCAGGTAAAACCCCGGCATCTCCATTCGACACAAGGAAGACAAGCAATGAGCAGCGCATCCCTGAACATCGGTTTCATCGGCCTGGGCATCATGGGCACGCCCATGGCGGGCCACCTCATGAAGGGCGGGCACAAGCTGGCCGCCCACACGCACGGCAAGGTGCCCGACGAGGTCGCCCAGGCCGGCGCCAAGGTCTGCGCCAGCGGGCGCGAGGTGGCGCAGGCGAGCGACATCATCATCATCATGGTCCCCGACACGCCCGACGTGGGCAAGGTGCTGTTTGCCGAAGACGGCGTGGCCGCCGGCCTCACCAAGGGCAAGCTGGTGATCGACATGTCCTCCATCTCGCCGGTGGAGACCAAGGAATACGCCAGCAAGATCGAAGCGCTGGGCTGCGACTACCTGGACGCGCCCGTCTCCGGCGGCGACGTGGGCGCGCGCAACGCCACGCTGTCCATCATGTGCGGCGGCAAGCCCGCCGTGTTCGAGCGCGCCAGGCCCGTGCTGGAGCTGATGGGCAAGAACATCACGCTGGTGGGCGGCACGGGCGACGGCCAGACCTGCAAGGTTGCCAACCAGATCGTGGTGGCCCTCACCATCAATGCCGTGGCCGAGGGCCTGCTGTTTGCCGCCCGCGCCGGCGCCGATCCGGCCAAGGTGCGCCAGGCGCTGCTGGGCGGCCTGGCCACCTCGCGCATTCTGGAGGTGCTGGGCGAGCGCATGATCAAGCGCACGGTCGAGCCGGGCTTTCGCATCGCGCTGCACCAGAAGGACCTGAACCTGGCGCTCACCGCCGCGCGTCAGCTCGGCTTGGCGCTGCCCGCCACGTCCAACGCGCAGCAGCTGTTCAGCGCCTGCGTGTCGCACGGCGGCGCGGCCTGGGACCACTCGGGCATGGTGCGCGCGCTGGAGAAGCTGTCCAACTTCGAAATCGGCCAGAAGCCGACTTGAGGGCTGAAAGCAGCCGGACAGCCGGACAGCCGGACAGCCGGACAGCCGGACAGCCGGACAGCCGAACAGCCGAACAGCCGAACAGCCGAACAGCCGAACAGCCGAACAGCCGAACAGCCGGACGCAGAGGACGCAAAGGAATCGCAGAGGACGCAAAAGAACAGCCGAAAATCACTATTAAATAAGTAGCTGATTGCGCTTGTCACGTGAGGGCTTGAGTGGTTTTCTTTATTCTTTGTTTTTTCTGCGTCCTTTGCGATTCCTTTGCGTCCTCTGCGTCCGGTTTTAAAAGTATGAGCAACCCGTGGAGCCCTGCATGACGGCCAGCCCGAATTCGCGTGACCTGCTGCGGCGCATGTTTGATGCCGCCGTGGCCAGCGCCCAGCCGGCGCTGTGCATTCCGCCGCACCTGCCGACGCCCGGGCAACTGGGCGGCGGGCGGCTCATCGTCATTGGCGCCGGCAAGGCCTCGGCTGCGATGGCGCAGGCGGTGGAGGAGAACTGGTCAGGCCCCGTGTCGGGCCTGGTCGTCACCCGCTATGGTTATGGCGCGCCGTGCAAGCGCATCGAGATTGTGGAGGCCGCCCACCCCGTGCCCGACGCCGCCGGCCTGGCCGCTGCCCAGCGCCTGCTGGAAGTCGTCAAAGGCCTCACGCCGCAAGACCTGGTGCTGTGCCTGATCTCCGGCGGCGGCTCGGCGCTGGCGCCGCTGCCCGGGCCGGGCCTGACTTTGGAACACAAGCAGGACGTGAACCGCGCCCTGCTCAAATCCGGCGCCACCATCAGCGAGATGAACTGCGTGCGCCGGCATCTGTCGGGCATCAAGGGCGGGCGGCTGGCGGCGGCCTGCCACCCGGCGCGCGTGCTCACGCTGCTGATCTCCGACGTACCGGGCGACAACCCGATCGACATCGCCTCGGGCCCCACCGTGGCCGACCCCACCACCTGCGCCGACGCGCTGGCCGTCATCAAACGCTACGGCATCGAGCTGCCCGCGCCGGTGCGTGCCCTGCTCGAGAGCGGGCGCGGCGAATCCATCAAGCCCGGCGACCCGCGCCTGGCCGGCCACGAAGTGCGCATCGTCGCCGCGCCGCAAATGGCGCTGGAGGCCGCCGCCCAAGTCGCGCGCCAGGCCGGCGTCACGCCCTTCATCCTGGGCGATTCGCTGGAGGGCGAGGCGCGCGACGTCGGCAAGGTGCTGGCCGGCATGGCCCTGCAGGTGGCGCGCCACGGCCAGCCCGCGCCCGCGCCCTGCGTGCTGCTGTCGGGCGGTGAGACCACCGTCACCGTGCGCGGCAAGGGCCGCGGCGGGCGCAACGTCGAATGCCTGCTGTCGGCCGCCATCACCCTGGACGGCCAGGCGCGCGTGTACGGCATCGGCTGCGACACCGACGGCGTGGACGGTGCCGAGGACATTGCCGGCGCGCTGATCGACCCCAGCACCCTGGCGCGCGCCTGGGCCAAGGGCTTGCCCCCCAAGAACGCGCTGGACAACAACGACGGCCACGGCTTTTTCCAGGCGCTGGGCGACTCGGTCATCACCGGGCCCACGCGCACCAACGTCAACGACTTTCGCGCGCTGCTGATCGAAGCGGCGGCACCCACAACCTGAGCCAAACCGCACCATGCGCCGCACCCGCAACGCCAAGATCGTCGCCACCCTGGGCCCCGCCAGCAGCGAGCCCGCCGTCATCGAGCAGCTGTTTCTGGCCGGCGTCGATGTGTTTCGCCTCAACTTCAGCCACGGCGTGGCCGACGACCACCGCGCCCGCGTGGCGGCGCTGCGGGCCGTCGAGCAAAAGCATGGCCGCCCGATCGCCATCCTGGCCGACCTGCAAGGCCCCAAGCTGCGCGTGGGCACGTTTGACGGTGGCCCCGTCATGCTGGCCGAGGGCCAGGCCTTTCGCCTGCAACTGGACGCCATTGCCGGCACGGCGCAGGCCGTCCAGCTGCCGCACCCCGAAATTTTTGCCGCCCTGGTGCCCGGCGCCGAGCTGCTGCTGGACGACGGCAAGCTGCGCCTGAAGGTCGAGCGCTGCGACGCCAAGAGCGCCGACACCACCGTGCTGGTGGGCGGCAAGCTGTCCGACCGCAAGGGCGTCAACGTGCCCGGCGTGGTGCTGCCCATTTCCGCGCTGACCGACAAGGACCGGCGCGACCTGGCCGTGGCGCTGGAGCTGGGCGTGGACTGGGTGGCCCTCAGCTTCGTGCAGCGGCCCGAGGACATCCACGAGGCGCGTGCGCTGGTGGGTCAGCGCGCCGGCCTGGTGGCCAAGCTCGAAAAGCCCGCCGCCATCGAGCGCCTGGAGGAGGTGATCGCCGCCACCGACGCCGTGATGGTGGCGCGCGGCGACCTGGGCGTGGAGATGCCCGCCGAGAGCGTGCCGCCGCTGCAAAAGCGCATCGTGCGCGCCTGCCGCAAGCAGGGCCGCCCCGTCATCGTCGCCACGCAGATGCTCGAATCCATGATCGAAAGCCCGGTGCCCACGCGCGCCGAAGCCTCCGACGTGGCCACCGCCATCTACGACGGCGCCGACGCGGTGATGCTCTCGGCCGAATCCGCCGCCGGCAAGCACCCCATCGAGGCGGTGCGCATCATGAACCGCATCATCGAGCGCGTGGAGGCCGACCCGCTGTACCGCCAGTTTCTCGAAGCCTCGCAAAGCGCCAATGTCCCCGGCCAGACCGGCGTGCCCGACGCGGTGTGCTGCGCCATGCGCCGCGCCGTGGCTCTGCTGCACCCGGCCGCCATCGTCTGCGCCACGCATTCGGGCGCCACCAGCCTGCGCGTCGCGCGCGAGCGCGCCGAGGCGCCCATCCTCAGCCTGACGCCCCAGCTGTCGGCCGCGCGCCGCCTGGTGCTGGCCTGGGGCGTGCATTCGCTGCACGTGAGCGAGGTCACCGAGTTCAACGAGGTGCGCATGCTGGCCGGTGACCTGGTGCGCCGAGAAGGCTTCGGCCAGGCGGGCGACCCCTACGTCGCCATTGCCGGCGTGCCCTTTGGCCAGAGTGGCACCACCAACCTGATGCACATCGGCATTGTTTGACGATTTCTGGCTCCAGCGCTTATCGGTACTCCGCGGGCAGCTCCGTTAAACGTAGCAAATCGGCTCTCGCGCGTCGACTCAGGAGCTGCTGCTTGCCGGCGGCGGCGCACCCTTGTCGCTCCACAGCACGCCGCCCGTGGCCCAGTCCTGGCGGGCGATGTCGAAGAACAGCACGTCCACGCCGTCGGCCGAGCCGCCCAAGGTACGCACGGTGGCTTCGGTCAGGGCGGCGGCCAGGGCGCGCTTTTGCTCGGGGGTGCGGCCTTCGAACAGTTCGACGCGGATGGTGGGCATGGCGGGGGTGCTCCAAAAAATCAGGTGTTGAAACCGGGTGACAGGCGCTCGATGCGGCGCAGCAGGGCGGGCCACTCCAGATCCCCGTCCCACTCGCTGCCGTCGCCCACCCATTGTTGGTAGGTCAGGGCGGCCAGTGCGGGCGTGGCCTGCATCACGCGCCCGCCGGTGGCGGCCATGGCGCGCAGTTGCGCCTGCGCGGCGCGCTCCAGGATGTGCATCAACATCCAGGCTTCGGCCACGCTGCGGCCGACGACCAGCGGGCCGTGGTTTTCCAGCAGCAGGCCATCCAGGTCACCCAGCGCGGTCACCAGGCGGGCTTGTTCATCGGCGCCCAGCGCCAAGCCTTCATACGGGTGGCGGCCCAGGCGTTGGTACAGGCGCATGGCCCATTGCGATGTGGGCTGCAAGCCGCCGGGCAGCATGGACAGGGCCACGCCCCAGGGCGTGTGCAGGTGAATCACGCATTCCACGTCGGGGCGCGCCGCATGCACCGCGCCGTGAATGGCAAAGCCGCTGGGGTTGACGCGGGCGCCCGAGCCATCGACCACCTGCCCGGCGGTGTTGACCTTGACCAGGCGGCTGGCGGTGATCTCGTCGAACGCCGCCCCAAACGGGTTGATCAGGTAATGCCCCGGCTCGCCCGGCACGCTGGCCGACAGGTGGGTGTAGATGGTGTCGTCCCAGCCATTGACGGCCGCCATGCGGTAGGCGGCGGCCAGGTCGATGCGCACCTGGCTTTCGGTGCGGGGCGGGCGGGCGGTGGGCATGGCAGGTTTATCTGGGGCGACGAAGGTAGAAGCGCGTCTTGTCGGCTTTGTTGCTCGCACCGGTTGAGCCGCGCTCTGATTCAACGGTTGGTGGCGGACCACAATCGCCGTTGTGGCAACTTCTTCTGAACGAAATCGTTGAAAGACTCGGCCAGGAGTTCGCGGCGTGCGCGCCAGAAGTCGACTGCGCGATCGATTCTCCACAAGTCTCGATCCAACGGGACGCACTGTGACTTGAGGGTCTTCAGTTCAATTTTCCCGAGGTAGACCTCCGGGCCCGATTGACCGATCGACTTGTTGACTTCGGAGGTTATGAACGCAATGTTGGCGATGTTGTCTGCACTGGTGCGCTCGACTTCCGAAAATTGCGCCCGCGGCAGGATGTGATGCCGATCGATGTTTCCCTGCAGCAATACCTTCGATCGCGTAAAGAAATCAAGCCCTCCGCGATTCGTACTGGCGATGTACAGGGTCAGCAGGCCACTGCGGTCGTTGAGCGAACCGGAAAAATCCTTGGGTTCGGCCAGCAGGGTGCTTCGGTGAGTGCGGAGGTTGGCCAGAAGTGCGCGAACGGGGTCGCTTTGCTTGCATGCCCGCAAGTCTTGTTCCAGGGCCGTTTCACTGGCTCCGCTGTAGCGACGGCACAGTGCCGCCAAGGCAAGCCACCCCACCAGTTCATCGGCCTTGCGATCGCGCGCCTTGACGGTGGCGCAGATGGCGATCAGGGGCACCATCAACGCGCCTGACCACAGAATGTCCATGTTGATCAAACCCAGTTCGCTTCGGATCAAGGCAATGGCCTGCCCGGTGGCTTGCTTGGTTTGCTTCCAGGCACCGACGACTTCCTTGCGGTCCAATTCGTGCAAAGGTGTTCGATTTCGTCCATCTGGTCGCGCGATGAAGGCGCACGCACGAAACAGGTGCATGACGTTCAAGCGCTGGAATCCTTGTTGGCGAATCTGGTGGAGGTAGGGAACAATCTCGTCGGCAATCAACCGCTGATGCCGTGCAGCGACCCGCGCGCTCTCGATGTCTTCCTTCTTGAGGCGTACCCCCAAGGTGTTGATGCGCTCGAACGCCTTGACGGCATCGTCGAAATCGTGATCGACCATTTCAACGATCGGAACCTCATAGTCCCGGATGCGGCGCACGCGTTCCAGCCTGGCTTCGAAGCGCTCAGCCTGTCGTGAACCATCGAATTGGCGGCGCAGTCGTCGAAAGGCTTCGTCGCTCCAAATGTCGGCGACACGAATCCAATCTGGATTTTTTCTCGTGGCGGCGTTCGAGAGCTTGAATTCCTCTGTGTCCGGATTGAAACCGCCGTCGATCCCATCCTCTCCATCAATGGTCTTGGAAAGCGTGATGACCCGTTGCTGACCGTCGATCAGCCAACTCGTTGAACCTGATCGGTTGGCACGTGGAGTGGCTCGACGAGCATGAACCTCGGCGTCGCTGCGCCAGAGCAGAAGCGACGATATTGGAAAGTTTTGATAGATGGAATCGATCAGCAGCGGCGCCTTGCTCTTGCGCCAGACGTACTCGCGCTGAAATTCGGGAATGACGATGCGACCAGCGCGATAGTCCTCCACCAGATTCTTGATTGTTCGGCTTTCATGTTTGAGGCGAGACTCTTGCACGTTTCAGGTTCCCTTCCAGTCGTCCGTGCGTGATGGTATCGGCTCGCGACGATCGTCCGCACAAGGCCCTTGACGGCGCGGACGAACCGAACGTGTCGCTGACTTTCTGTTGTGCAGTAGACATTGGTCGAGGTGCGCGGTTGCGCGCCCTGATTTCGCCAGCGGCATTTCCGATGGGGAACCATGGACAATGGGGTGACTCGATTCATCGCTCGCCATGACGTCCGCCCCACGCCTGCATTACCAGACCATTCCCGTCACCCCCTTCCAGCAAAACTGCTCCATCGTGTGGTGCGAGCAGACCCTGGAAGCCGCCGTCATCGACCCCGGCGGCGACCTGCCGCGCATCGAGGCAGCCGCGCAGGCGCTGGGGGTGGACTTGCGCCAGATCTGGCTCACGCACGCGCACATCGACCACGCCGGCGGCACGGCCGAGCTGGCGCGCCGCCATGGCCTGCCCATCGTCGGCCCGCACCCGGGCGACCAGTTCTGGATCGACGGCCTGGCCGAGCAGGGCCGCATGTTCGGCTTTCCTGCCGCCGAACCCTTCACGCCCACGCGCTGGCTGCACGATGGCGACACGGTGCAGGTGGGCCACTGCGTGCTGAACGTGCGCCACTGCCCGGGCCACACCCCCGGGCACGTGGTGTTTCATTCGCCGCAGGCCGAGCGTGCCTTCGTGGGCGACGTGCTGTTTGCCGGCAGCATCGGTCGCACGGATTTTCCGGGGGGCAACCACGAGCAGTTGCTGGCCAGCATCCGCCAGCGTCTGTGGCCCATGGGCGACGAGACGGTATTCATCCCTGGCCACGGGCCTGAGAGCACGTTTGGCGAGGAGCGCCGGCACAACCCCTTCGTGCGCGATCGTTGACCGGCGCGTGAAACATGGCACGACCGCGTGGCGCCAAAGCAGCAATGCAAGGTCACATCGCACACTGCAAGCGGGCGCGCACCGAAAGGTGAATGGATCACAAAACGCGCGTGACCCAGTCACTGCAATTCATGGCGCGACTTCCTAGACTGCCCCCATGCGCCAAGAGCCGCGCGCCAAGCGCCGATGGAGAACACCATGGAAGTCGTCGCAGCAGTCAGGGAGGAGACCCGCCAGCCCGTCAAGACCGAAAAGGCCGACGACCTGCAAGCCAGCTTCGTGCTGCGTTTGCTGGACGAGATCGACTACGGGCTGGTGCTGGTCACTGCACAGGGCACGGTGCTGCACGCCAACCACCTTGCCCGCCACGAACTGGCCATCGGCCGCCTGCTGTTCGCCAGCCCGGGCGGCGTCGTCACCGGCCGCAACTCGGCGCTGACCGAGCAGTTGATGGCGGCCATCCGGGGTGCCGTGCAGGGCCACCGTCGCCTGCTGTACCTGACGCATGGCGAGCAGTGCCTGCCGCTGTCCGTCATCCCGGTGGCCCCCGCGCCGGGCGCCGCCGCCGGCAGCGTGCTGCTGGTGATGGCGCGCCAGCGCATCGGCGACAACCTGGCGCTGCAGCTGTTTGCGCGCGAGCACTGCCTGACACCGACCGAGGAATCCGTGCTGCGCGCCCTGTGCGATGGCCGCGAGGTGGACGAGATCGCCGTGCAGCACGGCGTGGCCGAATCCACCGTGCGCACCCAGGTGCGCGCTGCGCGACAAGACTGTGGCGCCAGCGGCATCCGCCAGCTGGTGCAGTGCGTGCTCAGCCTGCCGCCGGTGGTCGGCGCTTCGTGCGGCGAGGGCGCCGCCGTGCGGCGATCGGCATCCGCGGGATTTCAATTTGTATGATGGGGCATGCCGCCCCCCGCGCCTGAAGGCCCGAACCCCGCGCCTGCCACCGGTTTGCCC
>Ga0208826_1002042_pt1 | contig 15574 bp, 10 predicted proteins | sample AD_UKC115_MetaG_FD_184451 | JGI IMG/M metagenome (GOLD analysis project Ga0208826, IMG submission 184451) | Active sludge microbial communities of municipal wastewater-treating anaerobic digesters from Hong Kong - AD_UKC115_MetaG (SPAdes)... | ecosystem: Engineered > Bioreactor > Anaerobic >...
AGGTGCAGATGCTCACCGGGGCGCTGATGTCCACGCCGGGCTTCGAGCGGCCGATCAGCTCCTACCAGAGCAACGTGCCGCAGCTCAGCGCCGAGGTGGACCGCACCAAGGCCAAGGAGCAGGGCATCGCCCTCACCGACCTGTTCCAGACCCTGCAGGTGTACCTGGGCTCGCAGTACGTCAACGACTTCAACCGCTTCGGCCGCACCTACCAGGTGATCGCCCAGGCGGACGCCGACTACCGCGACCAGGCCAGTGACATCGCCAACCTCAAGACGCGCAACGCCGCCGGGCAGATGGTGCCGATCGGCAGCGTGGTGAGCGTGCAGCAGACCTACGGCCCCGACCCGGTGGTGCGCTACAACGGCTATCCCGCCGCCGACCTGCAGGGCGGCGCCGATCCGCGCCGGCTGTCCTCCAACCAGGCGGTGGAACTGGCCGGCATCATCGCCAGCCAGGCCCTGCCCAAGGGCATGAGCTTCGAGTGGACCGGCCTCACCTACCAGCAGGTGACGCAGGGCAGGGCCGCGTTGCTGGTGTTCCCGCTGTGCGTGCTGCTGGTGTACCTCGTGCTGGCGGCGCTGTACGAGAGCTGGAGCCTGCCGCTCAGCGTGATCCTGATCGTGCCGATGTGCCTGCTGTCGGCCATCGCCGGCGTGTGGCTCAGCGGCGGCGACAACAACATCTTCGTGCAGATCGGCCTGGTGGTGCTGATGGGGCTGGCGTGCAAGAACGCCATCCTCATCGTGGAGTTCGCGCGTGAGCTGGAACTGAAGGAGGGCCTGCCGGTGGTCGAGGCCGCCCTCAAGGCCTGCCGCCAGCGTCTGCGTCCGATCCTCATGACCAGCTTCGCCTTCATCATGGGGGTGCTGCCGCTGGTGTTCGCCCACGGCGCCGGCGCGGAGATCCGCCACGCCATGGGCGTGACAGTGTTCGCCGGCATGCTCGGCGTGACCGTGTTCGGCCTGTTCCTCACGCCGGTGTTCTACGTGGTGATTCGCCAGCTCGCCCAGCGCAGCGGCCACGGTGCGCTGCGGCGCCACGATGCAGTCGAGGGGGCACAGCACGCATAGGCGCCGCCCGAAGGTGCCGCGCCGGCCGCAGCGGCCAGCGCGGCACCGCGCCGCGCCGGCGCACGGCTGGACAGCCCCGCCGCGCGCCGCGAGACTGCGGCCATGCTCCTGCACCTGCACGCAGAACGGGTGATCGCCGCGGCCCCCGCGGCCGTGTTCGCCCTCGCCCTTGATCCCCGGCGCTTCGCCCCGCTGTTCCGCGGCTGCGGGCCGGTGCCGGCGATCCGCCGCATCGAGGCGCTGGATGCGCCGGCGGTGGGCGCGCGCCGCGCGCTGGAGAACAGCGACGGCTCGCGCCTGCAGGAGCGCATCACCGCCTACGATCCGCCGCGGCGCCACGCCTACACGCTGAGCGGCCTGCGCCCGCCGCTGGCCTGGCTGGTGCGCACCGGCGAGGCCGACTGGCACTTCAGCGCTGTGCCCGAGGGCACGCGCGTGCAGTGGCAGTACACGTTCCAGGTGGCCCACGCCGCCGTGCGTCCGCTCGCCTGGCTGCTGCTGCGCGGCTTCATGCGCCCGGCCATGCAGCGCTACCTCGCGGCGATGGCGCGCGCGCTCACCGACCCCGCCGGAGCCACCTGATGGAGAAGTGGATCCTGCTCGGCATGGCGCCGGTCTTCCTCGGCCTCATCGCGCTGGAAGCCTGGTACTGGCACCGCCGCCGGCCCGGTCTCTACACCTGGGCCGACACGCTGAGCAACGCCGCGCTGGCGCTCATGCACCAGGCCGCCGACGCCGTGGCCTGGAGCCTGGTGATCGGCCTCTACTACCTCGTTTACCGCCACCGCCTGTTCCATTTCGAGGCCTCGGTCGCGAGCGTGGCCGCGCTGGTGGTGGCGCAGGATTTCTTCTACTACTGGTTCCACCGCGCCAGCCACCGCATCCGCTGGCTGTGGGCCTCGCACGTCACGCACCACTCCTCCGAGCGCCTGAACCTCTCCACCGCGTTCCGCCAGAGCCTCACCTACCCGATCTCCGGCATGTGGCTGTTCTGGCTGCCCCTGGCGTGGCTCGGCTTCGAGCCGACGCACATCGTCGCCGTGGTGGCGATCAATCTCGGCTTCCAGTTCTTCGTGCACACCCAGGCCATCGGCCGCCTCGGCTGGCTGGAGGCGGTGATCAACACGCCCTCCACCCACCGCGTGCACCACGCGCGCAATCCGCAGTACATCGACCGCAACTACGCCGGCGTGCTGGTGCTCTGGGATCGCCTGTTCGGCACCTACGTGGCGGAAGACCCGGCCGAGCCCTGCGCCTACGGCATCGTCGACCCCATCCGCAGCCACAATCCGCTGGTGCTCACCTTCCACGAGTGGGCCGCGCTGGCGCGCGACGCGCTGCGCGCCCGCGGCCTGCGCGGCGTACTGGGGCAAGTGTTCGGCCCGCCGGAGCGGGCGCTGTCGCACCGCGAGGCGATCGAGCGTGCACGCGTAGCGTGACCGTACTGCATCGCCTACGGTGCACGGCAGAACGAACTTCTCGGCTCATCGACATGGCCACCACCACCCGACATCGCGGACGCTGACTGCGCGATTCGGCGTCATCGCGAGGCGGTTTGGAATCCCCGTCCTGGGATCAGCCACTGTCGGCTTCGGCTGATCCGTACCATCAGCCGCCGGGCAGCTCCGGCAGGCCCAGCTCGCGCAGGAACGCATTGTGATTGCGCGTCGCCGTGCGGATGCGTTCTTCAATCGTCACCAAATCCCTATGCGTGGCCTCCAGGTCGATCGCCTCTTCGGCCTGTGCGTTGCTGACGTAGCGGGAGATATTGAGGTTGAAGCCCTCCGCCTCGATGCGCTCCATCGAAACGCGCTTCGCGTAGCGATCTTCTTCCTTGCGGTGCCGGTAGGTATCGACGATCTTGGCGATGTGGTCGTCGAGCAGCATGTTCTGCCGCTTGCCCTTCGCGAAGTGCTCGGCCGCGTTGATGAACAGCACGTCGTCGAACTTCTTGCATTTCTTCAGCACCAGGATGCAAACCGGGATGCCGGTCGAATAGAACAGGTTCGCGGGCAGGCCGATCACGGTGTCGATGTTGCCGTCCTGCAGCAGCTTGGTGCGGATACGTTCCTCTGCGCCGCCGCGGAACAGCACGCCGTGCGGCAGGATGATGGCCATCACGCCCTGATCCTTCAGGTAGTGGAAGCCGTGCAGCAGAAAGGCGAAGTCGGCGGCGGATTTGGGTGCCAGGCCGTGGTTCTTGAAGCGCACATCCTCGCCCAGTTCAGACTTCGGCTCCCAACGGTAGCTGAAGGGCGGGTTGGCAACCACCGCATCGAACTTTGGCATCTTCGCTGGGTTGGTCTCGCGCAGATGGTCCCAGTCGTTGAGCAGGGTGTCGCCGTGGTAGATCTCGAACTCGCTGTCCTTCACCCCGTGCAGCAGCATATTCATGCGCGCGAGGTTGTAGGTGGTGATGTTCTTTTCCTGGCCGACGATCCGGCCGATGGTGCCGCCGCTGGTCTTGAGCTTCTTGCGTACGTTGAGCAGCAGTGATCCCGAGCCGCAGGCAAAGTCGAACACGCTGCCCAGGTGCTTTACCGGGCCGGTCGACGGGTCTTGGCTGTCCAGGGTGACGATGGCCGAGAGGATGTCCGAGACGCGCTGCGGCGTGTAGAACTCGCCCGCCTTCTTGCCGGACCCGGCCGCGAACTGGCCGATCAGGTACTCGTACGCATCGCCGAGCACGTCGACGTCGGTCGAGAACTCGGCCAGGCCCTTGGCGATTTCCTTGATGATGTCGCAGAGCTTGCGGTTCTTGTCGGCATGCGTCTTGCCGAGTTTTTCCGAGCCGAGGTTGATCTCCGAGAACAGCCCGCCGAAGGTGCTCTGGAAGGATTCGTTCTCGATGTACTTGAAGCCGTCGCGCAGGGTGTCGAGCAGATCGGGGTGCTGGTTCTTCGCGCGATGGGCGATGCTCGCCCACAGGTGCTCCGGCTTGATCACGTAATGGACCTTGCGGCGCATCTGCGCCTCGAAGTCGACGATGTCGTCCGGGTTGTTGGCGTACCACAATGCCAGCGGCACGCGGCCGTCGCCCTCAGTCACGGTCGGGTAGTCCGGGCCCAGCTCCTTCTTCGCCGCCACCTCGTAGTTGTCGGAGAGGTAGCGCAGGAACAGGAAGGCCAGCATGTAGTCGCGAAAGTCGTCCGCGTTCATGGCGCCGCGCAACTGGTCGGCGATGTTCCAGAGGGTGCGGCCGAGTTGTTTCTGATCTTTGTCGTTCATGAAAAGTTGTTCGCCTATTTCCTGCGGCGGCGGGAGAGCTTGGATTCGATGGATTTCAGTTCCGTCTCATCAGCCTGGTCGGCCTCCAGCGCTTCCTGCTGCTTGCGCCGCTCGTCGAAGTCTAGATAGCGCGCCTCGGTGGCCGCTTCCATCTGCTCATGGCTGATACCGCCCTTGCCTTCGAGCAGCGGGAAACCATTGGACGTGATGATCTGCTCGACGTTCTCCCGCCAGAACGCCATGCGGGTTTCCTTGCGGTTCTTGGCACGGAGTTCGGCGGTTTCGAGGAAGATCACGACCAGTCGGTTCAGCGTATCGATCTCGTCCTCGGTCAGATAGTTCTTGGCGACGAGGATGTCGGTCTTGCGCACCCGCTCGCCCTTCCATGCGAGCAGGCCGAAGTTCCGGTCATCGGGATTGGCGCGCGCGGTGATCAGCTCGGCCGCGGTCTGGCGGGTGACCGCGAACAGCAGCAGGTTCTGCACGGCGGCGAAGAACTGCTGGGTGGCGCGGTCGGTCTTGTCGTAGTCGGTGCTGAGGGCGAACAGGTCGCGCACCTTCTGGTAGAACCGCTTCTCCGAGGCGCGGATGTCGCGGATGCGCACCAGCATCTCGTCGAAGTGGTCCGGGCGCCCGTCCGGGTTCTTGAGCCGCTCGTCGTCCATGACGAAGCCCTTGATCAGGTACTCCTTGAGCACGGTCGAGGCCCAGCGGCGGAACTGCACGCCGCGCGGCGAACGCACGCGGTAGCCGACGGCGAGGATGGCGTCGAGGTTGTACAGGGTGACCGGGCGCCGCACCTCGCGCTCGCCCTCGATTTGAACTACCGAGGATTCCTCGGTAGTTGCGTCGCGGGCCAGCTCGCCGTCCTCGTAGATGTTCTTCAGGTGCAGGCCGACGTTGTCGGTGCTGACGTCGAAGAGCTGCGCCATCTCGCGTTGCGTCAGCCAGACCGTTTGCCGATCCGCACGCAACTGGATCCGGCTCTTGCCATCTTCGGTGGTGTAGAGGATCAGCCCGCTCATGCCTGGGCTTCCGCCGGGGACGGAAACAGCTGCTGCATCAGCCCTCGCTTGTGAACCTTGAGGGTTTCGATACGCCCGTCTTGCGCGGCAATCAGTTCATCCAGCGACGAGAGACAGGATGCGATTCGCTGTTGCTCTGCTGCGTCGCTCGGAAATCGAATCATCAAGCCCTTCAGGTCTGGCCCGTAGATTCGCGTGATCGTCGTTGAATTGAGCGAATCCCAGCTGACATTGGAAAGAATGCGAAGCAAGAGCTCGTTACTGACTTCCTGCCACGGATTGTCAATCCAAACGATGTTCGAATCTTGGTAATACGCATCGCGGCCATCGTAGGGCAGGCACTTGCCAACTGTTCCGCTGCAAGTGATGAGCACTTCGCCGATTCTCGGGAAGTTGTAGCGCGCTTTGTAGTCCTCGAACTGCGCTTTGCTTATATAGGCGTCCGCAACGTCGCCGAGTGTTCCGATCTTGTAGAACGGGACACCGCCCGTGTCGTTGGTCTCGTTGGCGAAGATCCTCTTGCACATGAGGACATCTCCGACACTGCCAAGCTTCTTTTCACTCCACTCCGGCGCGTCTTGAAACTCGGGAAAGCGGAGCCTTGGAATGGTTTCGCCTTCGCGGGGGAAGAGCTGCTGCATGAGCCCTTGCTTGTGGGCCTTGAGCGCGTCGAGTTTTTGGCTTTCGGCGCCGATCAGCTCGTCCAGCGTGCTCAGGCAGTCCGCGATCTTGCTTTGCTCAGCTGAGTTCGAGTGAGGAGCAAAGGCGACGGTGGAGAGAAAACGGTCGATGGAAACATTGAATCGGCCTGCGCGGGCACCTTCATTGGCAAGGCCGCGCAGCTGTGGCTCGTGGGCACCCGATTCGAAATACCACTCCCAGAAGCTCGGAAGCTGACCATCCTTGAAGCGGAAGCACTTGTAGATCGGCGAAACGATGCCGTGCGGGTGACGCTTGAGGCGCTTGATCGTGCCGTACTCTGACACCTTGGTTGTCCGGTCGTTGTAGACAAAGTCATCGCGGCGAATTCGCAGATATCGTTCAGCGTTGTTCCCGGCTATCTGCTTCCCGAAGTACTCGCTCTGGAGCACCAGTCCATCTTCCCCAGAGAGCGTCAGGATGTTTTGATGTTGCCCACTGTCTGCACGTTCAGAAACCGGGTCCGCAATTGAGGACAGTTCTTTGCCTTCCCAGTCAGGGGAGTCCCGAAACTCCGGAAACCTTAGCGGCGGCGCGGCGGATGCGGTTGGGTTTGTGGGCGCACTCTTTGTCCGGTTCATGACTCGTAAGCACTCAGTCCAGAGATTTCCCGACCCGCCGCGCGCTTCTTAAGAACCGGCACCAGCGCATCCATCAGCGCGAGTTCCTTGACGCGCCGTTCGCGCCAGCCGAGGCCCAGCGGGGCCATCAGTTCGGTGAGTTGTTCGCCGTCGAATACGAGGCGCTGCAGGATGGAGTCGGTGAAGGCCGCGAGGCGATCGCGGGCGAGGCCGTGGGTGTCGGCGATGGCGTCGAGTTCGGCCGACTGGCGCTCGCGCTTGAAGCGCTGGTAGCCCTCGCGGATCGCCTTCTCGTCCAGGCCCTGGCCGGCTTGCAGCGTGCGCACGTAGGCGGTGATCAGTTCGCGCTCGTCGATGAACTTGGCGTCAGCTTCGATCAGGCCGATCAGCTGCTCGCGGCTCATGCTCTGCTTGCCCGGCGCCTTGGCCGAGAAGTTGGCCAACAGGTGCATGATGTAGTCGTAGTCGATCACCGCCGAGGCGAACAGCACGAACTCGAAGTCGAGCTGCTCGATCTCCGGGCTTGGCGCCTTGTCGCCGTGTTTGCCCTGCTGCTCCTTGAGACGCTGGGCGGTGGCGAGGTAGACGCCGCGGTAGGCGTTGAGTTCGTCGCGCGGCAGCAGCTGCTCCACCGCGGCCTTGGTTTCGGGCGTGAGGTCGGTGTACTGGTCGAGCTGGGTCTTCAGCCGCTGCACCTCGCGGAAGCGCTCGATGAACGCGGCGCGCGCCTCGTCGCCCTTCAGCTGCGGCACGCTGTCGGGGGCGGCCGGCAGATCCTGCGAGTGCAAGAAGTCGCCGAGCTTGCCGAGCGCGGCCTTCAGCTTCTCGACCACCGTGGGCGCCGGGTCGACCAGCCAGATCTCGCGGGCCTTGGCGTCGTTCTTGCCGCCGGAAAACAGGGTGATGGCGGCATCGACGGCGTCCTTCTGGGCGCGGAAGTCGAGAATCTGGCCATGCGGCTTGGTCGCGTTGAGCACGCGGTTGGTGCGCGAGAAGGCCTGAATCAGACCATGGTGCTTGAGATTCTTGTCGACGTAGAGCGTGTTCAGGTACTTCGAGTCGAAACCGGTCAGCAGCATGTCGACCACGATCACGATATCGACCTTCTCACCGCCCTTGTGCGGCAGATCGGCATTGGGGAACTGGTGGTCCTTGATGCGCTTTTGCACGTCCTGGTAATACAGGTCGAACTCGGCCACCTTGTGGTTGGTCCCGTAGCGGGCGTTGTAGTCGGCGATGATGGCCTTGAGCGCTTCCTTCTTCTGCTCCGGCTCGTTCTCGTTGTCGGCGCGCTCCTGCTCGAGGTCTTCGGCGAGCTGGGCGATGTCCTTGCGCTCCTCGGGCGTCTGCGCCAGCTGAGCCGGCGGCGAGAACACGCAGGCGATCTTCAGCGGGCTGAAGTCAGGGTCGGCGGCCTGATGCTCGGCCTGGATGGCCTTGAACAGTTCGTAGTACTCGATGGCGTCGTTGATCGAGGCCGTGGCGAACAGCGCGTTGAAGCGGCGTGCATGGGTGGCGATGTCGTGCTTGGCCAGGATGGCCTCAACGATGGCGCGCTTGGTCAAGGTTTCGCCGGCCTTGGGTGCGGTGTCGCCCTCGGGCTTGAAGTAGTCGACGTGGAACTTGAGGACGTTGCGGTCCTCGATGGCGTGGGTGATGGTGTAGGCGTGCAGCTCGCGCTCGAACAGGTCGACCGTGGTACGCAGCGAAGCCTGATCGCCGGCGATCTGGGTCTTCGAGGCGTTGTCCTCGAAGATCGGCGTGCCGGTGAAGCCGAACAGCTGCGAACGCGGGAAGAACGCCTTGATGGCCTGGTGGTTCTCGCCGAACTGCGAGCGGTGGCATTCGTCGAAGATGAAGACCAGCCGCTTCGACGCCAGCGGCGCCAGCAGTTCCGCATAGGTCTCGCGGTTCTGCTTCGCCCGCTGCCGGTTGCGCTTGCTGTTCTCGTCCAGTGCCAGGCCGAGCTTCTGGATGGTGGTGACGATGACTTTGTCAGCTTTGTCATCGGAGAGCAGGCGTCGCACCAGGGCCGCCGTGTTGGTGTTCTCTTCCACGCAGCCGGGCTGGAAGCGGTTGAACTCGTCGCGGGTCTGCCGATCGAGGTCCTTGCGGTCCACCACGAACAGGCACTTGTCGATCTGCGGGTTCTCCTTCAGCAGGGTGGCCGCCTTGAACGAGGTCAGGGTCTTGCCGCTGCCGGTGGTGTGCCAGATGTAGCCATTGCCGCAGTCCTGCTCGATGCAGTCGACAATCGCCTGCACGGCATAGATCTGGTACGGCCGCATCATCAGCAGCTTCTGTTCGCTCTGGATCAGCACCGTGTATCGGCTGATCATCCGGCCCAGTTCGCACTTCTGCAGGAAGCGCTCGGCGAACGCGTCGAGGTGGTTGACCGGCTTGTTGTCGCGGTCGGCGAAGCGGTAGACCGGCAGGAAGCGCTCGTCGGCATTGAAGGCGAAGTGACGGGCGTTGTTGTTGGCGAAATAGACGGTTTCGGTGCGGTTGCTGACGATGAACAGCTGCACGAAGCAGAGCAGGGTGCGGGTGTAGCCGTTGCCGGGGTCGTTCTTGTAGTCGACGATCTGCTCCATCGCCCGGCGCGGATTCACGCCGAGGGTCTTCAGCTCAATCTGCACCACCGGCACGCCGTTGATCAGCAGCAACACGTCGTAACGATGGTGGCTGTAGTCGGTGTTGATGCGCAGCTGGTGCACGACCTCGAAGTCGTTCTTGCACCAGTCCTTGAGGTTGACGAGGGTGTAGCTCAGCGGGGTGCCGTCATCGCGAGTGAAATCATTCTTCTCGCGCAACACTCGGGCGGCGGTGAATACGTCGGGCGTGACGAGCTCATCGAGCAGGCGCGAGAACTCGCCATCGGTCAGGGTCACCCGGTTCAGCGCCTCGAACTTCCGGCGGAAGTTGGCTTCGAGGCTGGCGCGGTCGCGAATGTCGGGGCGGTCGGAGTACTTGAGGTCGCGGAGCTTCTCGACCAAGGCGGTTTCGATGTCCTGCTCCCTAACCCCAGGAGTCTGGCGTACAGGGGCCGGCGGGTAGGCGAACTCGGACGTCATCGGTGTCGGGGACCTGCGGGTTGCCGTCGGGGGCGTCGAAGTGTAGACGCCGCCAGGGGGTCTTGATCCAGCGCCGGGCGAGCTCCTTTGGCCGAAGACGCCACCTCATGCTCGGCATCGCTTCTTCTGGACTTCAGCCATGCCCGCACGGTACGCGCGATACCCGACGTAGGCCCTTCGGATCGGCCCGGCCGCAGTGAAGGACGCCCACCGAGTGCCTCGCCGCGAGCTTCGCGCGGTAGCGACGAGCCTCAGGCTCGACCAGTGGCGTCGATCGGCCAAGGTTTGCGCGCGTAAGGAAGCACACCTGCCGTTAACCGAGATCCTCGTACTCCGCCGCGCTGTCGTCGATGCCGAGCTCAGCCAGCTGCGCGCGCAGGTCATCGACGTTGCCGATGCCGTCGCCGACGCGCAGGGCGGGGAGCTCGGCCTGCAGCGCGGGGTCGAGCTGGGCCAGGAGTGCCTGCATGTGCGCGGCGGCGAGGTCGAGGCGCCAGTGCGAGCGCACGTAGCGCGTCCAGCCGCGCAGCAGTTTGAGCGTGCGCAGGTGGTCGCGGCCGAGCAGCAGCTTTTCGGCCGTTTTCCGCAGTGCATCGCGGTTGTGCGGGATGCCGCGGCGCCAGTCGCCGAAGCGGTCGTTGGCGGTGAGGTCCGCCGGCAGGCGCGCGATCGCCTCGCGGATGCGCGCCACCGCCGCGCGCCACCGCGCTCCGTTCGCCGCGGCGCCCTCGGCATCGCCGCCGAAGTGGTCCGCCATCTCGCCGCTGAGGGCGGCGTCGTCGAGCAGGCGGAAGCCGAGGATGAGGTCCTTCAGCGCCGCGCGCTGGTCGGGATCGGTCAGCATGGTGCCTCGCATGACGGCGCCGCGCCGTCGTGGGGGTGGTCGGGTGCGTCCGGCCCGCGGCGGCGGTGCGCCCGCGCGGCCGCCGCGGACGATGCCACGGCCGGCGGTGGTCCGCATCGTGCGCCGTCGCGCGGGCGCGGCCCCGCGGGCGCGGCCTCTTGTCAGGGTGGCCGTCCCGGCGTCGGTTTCTCCAACTTAGCGTGGTCTAACTCCGGGGAGGGGCTCAAACAGCATTGGCTACTTCAGCACTGCGCGATAGCACATCGGGTCTAGTGAGAACGCGGCAAAAAACTCCTTGCTGGTGTATCGATGCAACTTGGGTTTGCCAAGCGCGTCCGTGACGATGCACATGAGCCATGTAGCATCCTGATCCTCTAGGGCTGCGCCGCGCTCGTTCGAGGTGATGTACGCGTAGGGGACCGCGCCGGCCGTCCCTTTTACCTCAAGCCTCAGCACGCTCTTTCCACGCCGAGCTTCAAGATCAAAACCCACACGCTCGGTCTCTCGGCTTGTGACCTTGTAGCCGTCCTTCTCGTAAAGCCGGGTGATGAAACCGACTGCAGCTTGCTCCACCTCTCGGCGCTTTGCGCTGTCCGGAAAAAATTGCGGGGCTATGTGTTCCAGATCTTCGATCCTGACGTTGCGTTGTGCGGCCTCTATGAATCGGAGCAACTTAGACAGGAGGGCCGGATACCTGGTGGGCGTGCCTGGAATCTGCAGGTAGCAACAAGACCCCGAGCGGACCGGCGACGGGAACGCTTCGGAGCGAAGTTCAGGCGGTATGAACAACGCGGATTTTGCGGTCACGCGGTAGTAGATTTGCTCACCGGCAGCAATGTAGTCGACATACTCACTGGTGATGCTGGCGTCGTAGTAGACGCCCACTACGCGAATGCCGCTTGTTCCCGGTTTCTTGGCTACCCATATCACCGTCCAGCCGGTTCGATCCGCGGGTTTCGGGCCGGGCGGCGGACAGTAGCCGCGGTACATTCCGTCACGCGGGGAAAAGTTGTATTTCTCATGACCGCTTTTCGGACCGTGTTCTTTGATGTAATCGAAGTTTCCCGTGATGGGGTCGCCGTCGTAGAATTCACTCCACGCGGTTTTGAGCAACATCACTTTTCCCGATTGTGTTGCAACGGCCATGCTTGATTTCCCTAAATAAAGCCTACGGAAAGTGGAGCGAAAAACGTGTGATTTGAGTATCCGCTCACCTCGCCGTCTCTGCACCTTCAGAAAATGCTGTGCTCAACGCTTGAACCGGTTCGAGGGGTAGCGCTTCGTAGAAGCATTGATGCAAAGTGACCAGAGGTTAATCGGCATTGGTCGGATGGATGCTGGTCCCTCAATACTTTCGATTGCGTCGTAGGTTCCTGCTCGACAACCGTTCTGTCGTCTCCAATGTAGATTCTTCCCAGTCCGAGCAACCACGCGAACCGACACTGCCCGTGTTCCTCCGACCTGATCCAAGCTGCGCTCCAGTCCGCCCACTGGCCGTGCGGTCGAAGCACACTTCATTATCGCTGGAAGCTGAAAATATTTCCGCGAACTGCTCGCGCTAGCGCCGCGGCGCTCGATCCGGGCGATGACTCGGCAAGGTCCGGCGAGGAGGGGCCACCTGGACTGCTGCACCGCGCGGAGCGGTTCTCGGGCGCTTGGCGTGGTGGCGTGGGGTCGTGGAGACCGTCTACACGCCGCCGGACGACCGGCACCTGGCTCGGAACTTGAAGTGGATCTGGGCGTGCTTCGGTCCCTCCCCCTTCGGTCCCTCCCCATGACGCGGGCAGCGGACGGGCAAGATCGCCTCGACCGATGGAATTCGCCTATCGCGGACGCGAAGTCGCCGCGTCGGCTTTCCCTGGAGAAAGGTACGGCTTCCCGATGTCCTGGCTAGCCCTCCTGCGAACTGGCGGCCAGGGCACATAAGAACAGGGTGGTAAGTGGGTCGAGAGGCTCTAGGTACGTGCTAATGCTGGTGTGCGTCTCCAGAGCGAGCTTGCTCACGGTGGCGCGCAACTTGGGTCATGCGGGTCGGGCCAGTTAGTGACTGGACCGCTTCGCTAATAGCTTTTGGTCTGCCCACGCGTCGCTAAGAAATCTCTGGCAAGTCGTTGAATGTATTTGCAGGTCCTTGCTTGATCAATAGCGAAGTTCGCTCACGGGTTGCACGGGCGACCGCTGAACCAGCCGACTCAGCTCACCCGCACGGCAACACCGAAGTTTTTTTTTCCGCACAAACTTCGGTGTTATGCCCACCCCGCGCGCAGCGCATTCCGCCGCTGCAGCGCGCCCGCTTTAGCTCTAGACTGGTGCAATGACCGACCCTCGCACCAGTCTGGAGCCAGCTGCGGCCCAGGCCCTCGCCCTGCAGGGCGCCACGGGCCTGGCCCTGCTCGATGCGGAGGGGCTGTTCCGCTGGGCCAATCCGGCCTGGGCCGAGGCCCTGGGCGTGTCGCCGCGGCGCTGGCTGGGCGAGCCGCTGCAGGCGCTGGATCCGGCCGTCCCCACCCTGGCCGAGGCCCTGGCGCGGGTGCGGCGCGAAGCCGGCACGGTGCAGCTGCGCCGCGTGCACCTGGCGCCGCCGGGTGCACGCGCGCTCGACGCGGACCTCGCCTTCACCGCCCTGGCCGACGGCGGCGTGCTGCTGGAGCTGCACGCGCTTTCTCCCGAAGTGGAAAGAACCGCGCCGCGTCTGTCCGAGTCGCTGCGCGGCTTCGCCCACGAGGTGAAGAATCCGCTGGCCGGTCTGCGCGGCGCGGCGCAGCTGCTGCGCCGCCGCCTGCCGGCCGGTGACCTGGCGGACCTGGCCGAGTTGATCCTGGCCGAGGCCGATCGCCTCGGCGCTCTCGCCGACCGCCTGCTGCACGCTTCGGCCAGGCCGCACCTCACGCGCTTCTCCATCCACGAGCCGATCGAGCGCGTGGTGGCCCTGCTCGCTGCGGCCGACGACGCGCCGCGCATCGTGCGCGACTTCGACCCCAGCCTGCCGCCCCTGCGCGGCGACCTGGACCGCCTCACCCAGCTCCTGCTCAACCTCGGCCGCAACGCCATCCAGGCCGGTGCGCACACGCTCACCCTGCGCACGCGCGTGGAGCGCGGCGTGCACCTGGGCGAACGCATCCTGCGCACGGCCCTGCGCGTGGACGTGATCGACGACGGCCGCGGCGTGCCCGCGGAACTGCAGGATTCGCTGTTCCTGCCGCTGGTGTCGGGCCGCGCCGAGGGCAGTGGCCTCGGCCTCGCCCTGTGCCAGGAGATCGCGCGCGAACACGGCGGCAGCCTAGGCTTCCGCTCGCGTCCGGGCGACACCGTGTTCACCCTGCTCTTGCCGCTGGAGCTGCCGCATGCCTGACGCCGTCTGGGTGGTAGACGACGACCGCGCCATCCGCTTCGTGCTGACCGAGGCATTGCGCGACGCCGGCTACGCCGTGCGCGCCTTCGAGGACGCCGACACCCTGCTCGCCGCGCTGGCCCGCGACCAACCCAAGGCCGTGTTCACCGACGTGCGCATGCCGGGCCTGCCGGGCCTGCAACTGCTCGAGCGCCTGCACGCGCAGCAGCCCGAGCTGCCGGTGATCGTCATGAGCGCCTTCACCGACGTGGCCGCCACGGCCGCGGCCTACCGCCTCGGTGCCTTCGACTACCTGCCCAAGCCCTTCGACCTCGATCAGGCGGTGGCGGCGGCGCGGCGCGCCATCGCCGGACGCGCGGCGCCGGCCGTCGCGGCCCCGCGCGCCGCGGCGAGCGAGCTCGACCTGATTGGCCGCAGCGCCGCCATGCGCGAGGTGTTTCGCGCCATCGGCCGCGTCGCCGCCACCGACCTCAACGTGCTCATCACCGGCGAGACCGGCACCGGCAAGGAGCTGGTGGCGCGCGCCCTGCACACGCATAGCGCGCGCGCCGGCGGGCCCTTCGTCGCACTCAATACCGCGGCGATTCCGTCCGAGCTGCTGGAGTCGGAGCTGTTCGGCCACGAGGCCGGCGCCTTCACCGGCGCCACGCGGCGCCATCCCGGGCGCTTCGAGCAGGCCGACGGCGGCACGCTGTTCCTGGACGAGATCGGCGACATGCCGCTGCTGCTGCAGACGCGCCTGCTGCGCGTGCTGGCCGAGGGCGAGTTCTACCGCGTCGGCGGGCGCGAGCTGATCCGCGCCGACGTGCGCATCATCGCCGCCACGCACCAGGATCTGGAGGCCAAGGTGCAGCGCGGCGAGTTCCGCGCCGACCTGCTGCACCGCCTGGACGTGGTGCGCATTCCGCTGCCGGCGCTGCGCGAGCGGCGCGAGGACGTGCCGCTGCTGGCGGAACACTTCCTCGCCCGCGCCGCGCAGGGCATGCGCCTGGAGGCCAAGCGCTTCGCGCCCGCCGCGCTGGCGGCGCTGCGCGCGGCCGACTGGCCCGGCAACGTGCGCCAGCTGGAGAACCTGTGCCGGCGCCTGGCCGTGATGGCGCCGGGGCGCGAGATCGGCCTGGCGGATCTGCCCGGTGCGTCGGCGACGGTGGGCGCTGAGGCGGAGTGGGCCGGTGCGCTGCGCGCCTGGGCCGAGCGCGAACTGGCCGAGGGTCGCACCGATCTGCATGCCCGCGCCGCGCGCGAGCTGGAGCGGGTGCTGTTTGCTGCCGCCCTGGCCCACCACGGCGGCCACCGCCAGCAGGCGGCGGCTGCGCTGGGCCTGGGCCGCAACACGCTCACGCGCAAACTCGGCAGCTCGCGCCGACGGCGCTCCAAGGGCGCGACTTGAACGCCGCGGTCGCCTGCGCCGCGGTACGGTCCACCACGCCCACGGTGCGTGCCGCCGCCCGGACCCATTTCCCTTCGGCCCCACCCGCTGCGCGACACCGCCCCATGACCGACATCCGCATCCGCCCCGCCCGCCGCGATGACCTCGATTTCCTCGTCGATGCCAATGCCGCCATGGCGCAGGAAACCGAGGACAAACCGCTCGATCGCGACCTGCTCACGCGCGGCGTCGCCGCGGTCTTCGACGACCCGGCGCGCGGCTTCTACCTCGTGGCCGAGCGCGCCGGCGAGCGTGCCGGCTGCCTGCTC
>Ga0208826_1002048_pt1 | contig 15562 bp, 9 predicted proteins | sample AD_UKC115_MetaG_FD_184451 | JGI IMG/M metagenome (GOLD analysis project Ga0208826, IMG submission 184451) | Active sludge microbial communities of municipal wastewater-treating anaerobic digesters from Hong Kong - AD_UKC115_MetaG (SPAdes)... | ecosystem: Engineered > Bioreactor > Anaerobic >...
GTCCGCCACAAATTGCCGCCCACGCTTTCGCCCCATTCCCACGGATTTTGCTGACCCCAGTTGCAGATGCTGAAAACGATATCCCGCGGGGCTTTTTTAATCGCCTCGCCAAATTTTTTATAAGCAACTCTCGGATCTTTGCCTTCGCAATAACACCAATCAATCTTTACATAGTCGTAGCCCCCTTTAGCATAGGTCAGAATGTCCTGTTCCTCGTGACCCTCGCTGCCCTCGTAGCCGGCGCAGGTTTTTGGCCCGCAGTCGGTATAGAGGCCGATTTTGAGACCAAGACTATGAACATAATCAGCCAGGGCTTTCATGTCAGGGAATTTTTCATTGGAGCGAATTTCACCGGTTTTCGGGTCGCGCTCGCCGTGCCAGCAGTCGTCAATATTTATATAAGTCCAGCCGTAGTTGATGAGGCCTTTTTCCACCATGGCCCGGGCGCTCTGGCGTACATTCTCGTCAGTGACGGCACAGCCCCAGCAGTTCCAGCTGTTCCAGCCCATAGGAGGGGTGAGGCAGATTTTATCGCCGACCTCAAGACGGAGCATTCGCTCGGCCGTGCCCTGATTATTTCTGGCGATGAGCTTGATATTATAGGTGCCGGCTCTGTCAATAACGCCGGTAATGTGGCCGGTGGAGCTATTGAGTTTGAGCCCGGCCGGAAGGCCCTCGGCGGCAAAAGTCATAGGGCGAGAGCCGGTGGCTGGAATGGTAAACATGAATGGTGACGCGGGGCGAACACCGAAAACCTTTGCTCCATTGATTCTTGGTTCGGGGCCGGGGAGAGGCGTCAGAACGTAGGGCTGGCTGGCGTAGGGCTTAACGGGCTCAGGCTTGTTGCCCCGATATTCGATCTTAGCATCGCACCAGTCGGCATGATCATAAGCATTCCCATCGCCAGCATCGGAAACTATAAGATCAAGGCTAAGAAAGCCATCAAGCTTAATATCAACTGCCTTGGCCGGCTGGCCGGCTTTCATGACGCCGCTTTTCCAGAGGGTTTGGAGGATGTTATTTTTATCGCGAGCCGAAACAATAAATTCGACCGAGGCCTGCTCGTTGCCTTTTATCTCGTCATCAATGCCAACAAAGGCGCTAAAGCGGGTGCCTTTGCCATCCAGCTTTATACGGTACATGCCTTCAGCATGGGTGCCTAATCCGCGCTCATAGACCTTGCCGGCGATGGTCAGGGGATTGCCATCTATGGATTTATTAGCCTGAGTTTCACCCCAGCCAGAGATAGCATACTCGGGGCCAAGCTCATCGAGCCAGACGATACTGGTTGGTTGCTTGGTGCAGCTAAAATTAAAAGCCAGCACCAGCAAAATGAACAGAGCATAAGATAGCGCTGAAAATACCTTAAAATTATTGCTCGTGGCTCGATGCCGATTATTCATAACCTTCCTCCTTAAAAGTGCTTATTTTTTTAGCTTCAATAAGCATAAAGAATCAAATAAATATATAGGGCAAAAAGACTCCATCTCAAGAAACCATTTACCTTACGCAACAGTCGCTATAACCATCACTTGAACGATGCAATCCGTTAGCAAATTACCTCATGAAGTGTGCTAAACATTCTGGCTGGAGCATTTTGAATAAGCTTTTCTTTCTGCCCTAATGATAACAAATGTCAAAGGGTAAAATAAAGAAAAAGGAAATTTGTCTATTCAAGAAACGCGAATGTTAAGATGATCCCTGGATAGATTCTGACGGCTATTCACATTCACGCTAGCTCTTACAGCCTCGACCTACCGCCCGAATTAAAAATAATCCGCCTCACTCAGGCTGCAGCCCAGTTTTCGGACAGCAGCTCAGCCTGGCTCAGCACGGTCTGGGTGGCCTTTTCTTGTTTATCTGGCGGGTAATTATATTTTCGCAGCGTCCTTTTGACCAGCGTCCTCAGGTAGGCCCTTCTATCTTCCCTGACTGTCCAATCAACTGTCACATTGGCCCGAACTGTCTTGACCAGAGATTGAGCTATTTTCCTCAGCGTTTCATCGCCAAGGACTTTGACCGCGCTGTCGTTTGTCTCCAGAGCGTCATAAAAGGCCAGCTCCTCCTCGCTCAATCCAAGTTCTTCGCCTCTTTTATCTGCTTCTCTCATTCGCCTGGCAATCTCGATTAATTCTTCTATCACCTGGGTGGCCTCGATGGCTCGGTTCTGGTAGCGGTTTATAGCTTCTTGCAGCATCTCGGCAAATGACCTTGATTGAACCAGATTTTTTTGCTTTCTAACCTGGATTTCTCCCTCGAGTAGCTTATGGAGAACCTCAACAGCCAGATTTCGGTAGGGCATATTCCGCACTTCAGCCAGGAATTCTTCAGAAAGAATAGAAATGTCAGGCTTTTTTAGGCCCGCCGCCGCGAATAAATCAATGACACCCTCTGGAGCGATGGCCTTTGACACAATCTGCTTGACAGCATGGTCAAGATCGTCTTCAGGTCTCGGCAATAAGGGAGATTTCTTAGCCACACTATTTTTGACGGCCTGAAAGAAAGCTACATCATCTCTAATCTTCAGAGCCTCTTCGTGAGGAACAGCCAGAGCAAAGGCTCTGGATAGATCGTTGACAGCGTTTATCAAACGCTCTTTGCCATTTTCCTGAGCATAAATATGGTTTTGCGCGGCCGGCAGCAAATTAACCCTCTGCTCAGGTGTCCCGCTTCGCCACGAAGACCAGTCAAACCCATGGAAAAGCCCGAGGCAGATCTCATATTTCTCGAGCATTAGTGCCACCACCACATCCTGGTCGATGATGGTGTCGCCCTTACCGCCGTTTTCTGTATAAGCAGCCATAGCCTTTTTGAGCTCATAAGCGAGGCCCAGATAATCTACAACCAGGCCGCCCGGCTTATCTTTAAAGACACGATTCACCCTGGCAATAGCCTGCATCAACCCATGGGCGCGCATAGGTTTGTCTAAATACATCGTATGTAAGCTCGGGCAATCAAAACCAGTGAGCCACATATCTCGCACAATAACTATTTTAAATGGGTCATTGGCTTCTCTAAATCTAATAGCCAGCTTTTCACGCCGGCGCTTATCCCTTATATGCTGCTGCCAATCAAGCGGGTCAGAAGCCGAGCCGGTCATGACCACTTTGATTATTCCTTTATCGTCGTCTTCATGGTGCCATTCTGGACGAAGTTTTGTTATTTCCTTATAGAGCTCAACGCAGATTCTACGGCTCATGCCAACTATCATGGCCTTGCCTTCGAGAACTTCCAACCGTTTCTCAAAATGCTCAACTATATCTTCGGCGATGAGCCTTATCCTTTTCTCTGTGCCAACAATTGCCTCGAGTTGAGCCCACTTAGTTTTAAGCTTTTCCTTCCGTTCGACCTCTTCACCCTCTGTTACTTCTTCAAATTCCGGGTCAATTTTCGGCTTTTCGCTTTCATCCAGGTCAAGCTTGGCCAGGCGGCTTTCGTAGTAAATAGGAACCGTCGCTTTGTCTTCAACCGCCCGCTGGATGTCATAGATGCTGATATAATCTCCGAAAACTGTTCTGGTGTTTCTATCAGCTCTTTCCAGGGGAGTGCCGGTAAAAGCAATAAACGAAGCACCGGGCAGGGTATCTCGCATGTGCCGGGCATAACCATCAATAAAATCATATTGACTGCGGTGGGCTTCATCGGCAATGACCACAATATTATTTCGAGTGGAAAGAACCGGATTCGGCTCGCCTTTTTCTTCGGGCAAAAACTTCTGAATGGTGGTAAAAATCACACCGCCGCCTCGAACCGAAAGTTTTTCCCTTAAATCCGCCCGGCTTTCAGCCTGGACCGGTGGCTGACGCAAAAGCTCATGGCAGCGGCAGAAAGTCCCGTAAAGTTGATCGTCGAGATCGTTTCTATCGGTGATGACGACGATCGTCGGATTCTGCATGGAAGGCTCTCTAATAATGCGGCCCGCATAGAAAGCCATGGTCAGACTTTTGCCTGAGCCCTGAGTATGCCAGACGACACCAATTCGCCGGTCGCCTGGTTTGCCACCGGGTTGGCGGCCTGCCCAGAATTCCCCGTATTCGGTAGAAAGTTGCTTCCATTTCTCAGGCATAGCGGCGCGCAGTGTTTCTGTTACAGCCACTCTCACGGCGTGAAATTGATGATAACCGGCCATCTTTTTGGAGAGGGCTCCGCCTCCGTTATCCTCAAAGACAATAAAATCGTGGATTAATTCCAGAAAATTATTTTTATTGAATATTCCCTTGAGTAAAACCTCAAGCTCGGCTCTACCTATATCTTCCACTTCTTGACCGCCGATTGTTCGCCAGGGCTTGAACCATTCCCGGCCGGCGGTTAGCGTCCCAACCCGAGCCTCGACGCCATCCGATATAACCAGAAGTTCGTTGGAAGCAAAAAGACCGGGGATTTCGGCCTTATAGGTTTGAAGCTGATTAAAGGCATTGAGAATGGTGGCCTTTTGATCAGCCGGATTTTTTAATTCGATAATCGCCAGAGGAATTCCGTTGACAAAAGCGACTATGTCTGGCCTTCTGGCATGTTTGTTTTCTACCACGCTGAATTGATTTACAACCAGCCAGTCGTTGTTATCAGGATTGGAAAAATCAACAACCTTAGCCTGTGCTCCGGCAATTGATTCGTCCGGGCGGCGGTATTCGATATTGACTCCGTCGATGAGCATTCTATGGAAGGTCCTGTTTCTCGCTTCGAGTGTGGCCCCTTCAGGGTGGGTGAGGCGACGGTAGGCATCCTTTATTGCTTCCTCAGGAAGTTCGGGATTTAGCAGCCTGAGGGCATCAATAAGACGATTTTCAAGGAATACCTGACTGTAATCCTTTCTCCCCGAGAAAAGGCTACCCGGAATCATATCAGGATCTGAACCGGAGATAACCGTCCAGCCCAATGATTCCAGCCAGTTCAGTGCCGCTGCTTCTACTTCCGACTCAACAAATTTAGTCATCTTGCGTCCCTAGACTAAAATCTATTTTATATTTTCTATGCAATTCTAAATAACCTATGCATTTATAAGCTCGCTGATAAAAATATAAGCAAAAGCCCTCCAAGCGTTTTTAAAGGTTCTTCTTCATTATGATTTTTACATTGCACTTCTAGCTTCTATCTTTCTCTTCCCATTTATAACAAATGTCCTCGACATTTATTTTTGGGGGGTCCTCTTGAGTCCAATATTTATAAAACTTAGGATTATGGCTTTTCGGTGCTGGGTTTGCCTCTCGAATTTTTACGAGAGTAGGCGCTGGTACGCACTCGCCAAGGATAAGTGCGACTTGTGGAGCTAATGAAGAGAGTTGTCCCAATAGCGGTCCATAAATTCCCGGGACTATTTCCTTAAAATAACGGAGGTCTTCGGGATTTTGAAGGCGATGCACAATGAAACTGCTACATTGTGCAAGAACCGTCTTTGAAAGTTCACTAGGCCTCTGTGAACAAACAATTAAGCTTAAGCCGTATTTGCGTCCTTCTCTTGCGATCCGCTCAAATATTGCTCTTGATATAGATTCTTCTTCTAATGATTTGGGTTGTTGAATATAGTTCTGGGCTTCTTCTAAGACCAGGACTACAGGAAGAGAACCGCGTGAATATTTGCCATTTTGTTCGCCAAGGCGTTGGAGGAATTCGAGTATCAATCTTCCTAAAAGGGCAGTGACGTTTTCGAGAACTTCAGCGGCAAGTAGGCTGAGATCAAGTATTACGAGATCAGCTGGATTTTCTTTGTCCCGTTGCCTATCATAAAAAGGTAGCTTTGTCTTTGGTGCTAGTGTTTCATCTGTTAAGCTAACACTATCACAAGAACCTATACCTAGGATGTCTCTAATAAATGCAGCTAAGACATGCTCAGGATTAGGCAACATTTCATTATTTGATCCAAATAAAAAATCGAATCTCTTATCAGATAGTAACCGGTCTATACGTAGAAGCATGGTACCAGTATAATCTCTGGCACGAGGGCCGCCAGATTCTTCACGACGCAGCACCTGTTCAAGGTGACGATTTCTAAATTTGACTTTATCAAAATATGATGGTGCATCCGGAGATCGCCCTGAATTATTATTCTTTTGCCCGATTGCTAAGCCAGTCAGCTTCATAAATAATGGATCTATCGCTTCGCGGATATCAGCTCTCGCATCGGATGGAACGTAGTTTGGATATGTATCTTTGTCGACTAGCTTGCTTGCTATTGACATTATATTTTTTATTGCTGATTCTAATTCACTCTTAGTAATGTTATATTCTCTTTGTAGTTCCTCCCATAATTCGCTTAAATCTTGTTTTTCAAGTCTTCTTTTTAACCCTTCAGCTAGAATTTTAATGTCTTTGGACGTTTTTTCGTCTTTACCAGAAAGAGACCAAATTCTATTGAATTCACAGATTAATTCTTCCCGAAAATTAGTTAAGGAAGAGGTATTTTGTGCTTCATTTCGTGCCATACGTAGAGCTTCTAATAGGACTGGCCTCTGTACTCCCTTTGAAGCTTGAAATAGTCTGATAAAATCGTCGGCATTCATGAACCAATAAGGAATTACTAATCGATCATTTTTTTTTAATGGATCTGATGGAATATATAAACATTTAATATGTGGGATGTTTTCCCAAGATTGTGAATTCTGGTTGTACCTTTGAAATGCCTCTCTATATTCGCCATTTGTGTCTAAAATAATAAAAGTCGTTCTTTTTATTCTTTGATCTTCGTGAATTGCTTGGATTAGACTTGCAATCGTGCATGATTTGCCTGATCCTGTGCTGCCAATGACAGCAGCATGCTTACCGAAAAAAGCATCCGGATCTATCCTAATGGGGCGTCCCTCCATAACGGGAGAATCTCCTATGCGAATACAAAACCCTGGTTTTTCTGGAATTATGTCGGTGTCACTGGATAATACAATGGGCCCGAATACTGCGTCTAAATCTTGTTGAGAGGCTAAAACTACCGGCGTGTCAAGTACTGGAAATACTGATATTCCCTGGCTAAACATATTCTTATATATGGTGCCTATGATAGTTGCCTTCATAAGTCGTCTTGATGTGGGCAATGTTACCATTGTTCGGTCGGCCCTAACTTCTGCTTCTTCTACGAGAACCACTCTAGTTACCATGCCTACAAGTCTCCGAGCGCCTACCGGGATAATTATATATGAATTTATCCGCCCAACTTCCTGTGGTCCCTCATATGTGCTCCTGCTCATTCCTTTTATATCACTGTTCAGTTCAATACTGACTTCAGCCGTATCAATAGCGATGATACGTCCAATTTCAAAATCTTTTGATATCATCTTATTCCTCTGATTGGGATATATTAGGATTAAGAGCTCGATATGTCGATAATACTTTCACTCTTATATCTTCGTCTCGTAAGTCTGGAAGAACTTGATTAACAAAACCTGAAAATGTTCCTATCGTTTTACCTTCGGCAATCCATACTCTTTTGTCTTTCTGGCTCTTTAGAATCGTCACGAACTCACTTAACGGGGAGGGGTCGACAATTACCATAGTGAAACTAGGGATTGCAAGAGCTTGTCGAATAATAGCGTTAACATGCTCGTCACCAAAGCCGTAGCCAATCACAAACAGTGCCGATTGGGGCCTGACAACGACATTTGCAAAGCGGCGGAAAAGTTCTGCATAAGGCAGCCCAAGTGTCTCCCCATATTTTGAGGGGGTTGGATAAATAAGGACAGGCGTATGGTTTTCGTTCAGGATATTATTAGCTTGAATTCCATAAGGGTTCTCTATTGTAGGTTGACACATAGACCAACTTATTGACCCATGAAGTTTATACAGGTGCATGACTCGATCTAAACGATGGACATGTCCCTCTGTTGTCTCGGCTGGGAAATATAGATCTTGTTCATAACTTTCCGGACGGAAAATACGAGTCTGGGTTCCGACAAAGCCATCTAATAGTACGATTCCTTCTGCGTCAGCTGCTTGCTCCACCAGGGTATCATAATTTAATGTGAATAAGTTTACTCTCTTTAAATTTAACGGACGAGTTAATAGCTTACGAACCATGATTGTGAAAGTTAGCAAACCAGGCTCTTTCCCATTTTTTGGCAGTTGGCATGCTTTAATAAGGGCCCTCTTTGCATACTCTATACATTTATCAAGTAAATGATTATCTAAATCTCTCAGGGGTAGTTCATACAATTTCATACGCCCACTGTTCTTAGGTAAAGCCATTCTCCATCTATAGAGCACGGAAAGTAACTTTTCAAAATTTACATGAATGGGGTTTTGCTGGGCATCTTTGAAATCTTGTTTGCGCTGAAGAATCCGTCCCGGTGCTATTTTAATGTCTGCCTTATTTGCAACCTCTTTTGCAGCTATATAAAAAATCTTGAGCCAGTTGCTTACACGGTTGCCCTTCGTGCCACTTTCGATCAATTCTTTTTCGATTTCAAACGGGATTGAACCCAAAAGCGGTCCACCACATTCGACCGAAGCCCCTGCCCCTAGTAAAAATGAAACGTTATCGGTCTTAAGAAGAGTTCCAATGCGAATTTGGATATCAGCCAGTCTTTTGGCATCTATCATTTGATGTTCGTTGACGGTACCGTCACCTGTCTTTAATAAATCTTCATCACCAACGTAAAACTTATTGTCATCTGCCCTCACACTGTCGGTGTCATTAGAGTTAGTGGCCATATGTTTTTCTCCTTCAAAATATGCCGGAATTTATACATATTTCTCCAGCTATTAGTTTTGGCAACAGTGAAGCTCGTAATGAGGCTATAACTCGAGATTCGTCGCTACATGCTTTTGCTCTGTCAAGCAGCCGAGAGGTTAAATTTCCAAATTCTAACGCAATTAAAGCTGATGGTCTTACCAGCTTAAATCCTGATAGTGCTTCAGGTGAGACACGTTGGCGACCACTTGTTCCTGACATGCTTTGAATTGCAAAATCACGAAAAGTGCTGCTCCGAGCTAGGAAATAAGTAAATTGCTCAGGAAATGGAGCCTTCGGACGGAGAACTATATATTCTGTCGAACCCCACCCAATTTCACCGCTTCTAAGGAAATTTACGAAAGCAGTCTTTCCATTTTCCAGGCATGGAGTTATCCGGGCCAAAAGGGTGTCTCCATTTATAAACCGCATCCCTGAAGAATATGGCCTCAGAATGATATTATTAGGCATATGACCAGTTGTTGGCATGTTTGCCATGTCCAAATAGGGTGCTATCTGTCCCGATTTTAAATAGCGTGGAGGATTTATCTCGACTATCTCTGATAAAGATTCCACCGGCCACCCTTCGGGAATGTCGCCCAGTTCGGAAGGAACAAGGCGGTCGGGGAAGAGGTCCCAGAGATGGGCAGGAAGACCAGGCAGGGAATCGCCCTTTTTCCAGCGGCCGGACATCTTGGCGCGAACAGGGTCGAAATCAACAAACCAGGACTTAAAAATGGCCCTGGCCATTTGCTCGAGAGTTTCGTTCATCCGGCGATTCAGCTCAATCTTGTCATCGAGCGTGCAGAGTATATGTGCGATTGCTCTCTGTTCCTCTAACGGAGGCAAAGGAATCTCCAAGTTGCGTAAATAACTTACGGGTTGGCTTATTGATGGGACTCCGACTGAAGATGTGTTCGCCAGAAGTTTCTGTTGTCCTTCTGGTGATTTAAAATAGGCGACTAGATACTCAGGCAGTACTTTATCTTGCTTTGGCCTGAGGAAGAATTGCCGTTGAGAAATAACATATCGTTGATACAGAGAATTATTTGGTATAAATGAGACCTGCCCAATATTCCCAGCATGTGTGAATATTACATCTCCCCGATAAACATTGGCATGCTTCAGCTTATCAGCATGCTCGATGGTTATAAAATTATATCCTGCTTTATCGTCAATTTTAAAACCGTTAAGATGCTGACCGCTGATAATGGGAATGCCGTTTGAAACGAACGTTTCAACCTTAATCGATGATCCAAAAGGACCCATTGCAACACGTTCGGAAATATCATTGATTTTGGCTAGTGGCCATTTACCAATCATATCAAACTACCTTTCCAGGTATTTCCCAAATGGCGGTATTTTTGTATTCTTATCGAGGCAAATTGACAACAGCTAGTTAAGCTAGACCTATCCATGATAATGCTTTTCCCTTAAATAGAATTTAAAAAATTTTACTGGCATTTCAATGTTTAAAAAATTGCAGGCGCCATCTTGCTTTGGGGGATAATTTTGCTTAAATGTCAAAAAATTGGCTACAAGCATGTTGAAAAATAATTCTAAGTCCATTCCTTCTGCAGGTACCCGGGAATATTTTTGAAATTCCTCTTTAGAGTTCCATAATTCTTTCTCGATGACGCCCATTTTCTTATTCCATGTTTCAATCATTTGTTCCGTTGGTTTTATGCGGTATTTGGGCAGGTTGTTCTCTATAAACTCGCGGATCTTGTTTTCTTTATTGTTCAAGAGAGCCAAATTAAGATCCCTTTCAAGATTTTGGTCTATTTCATCAAACCAATCTATTAGCATTTCTTCAAACTGATTCAACTTGAATCCCAAAGTTTTTGTCTTTAGATATGAATATACTTTCCAAAGACCACCTAAGATTGTGATTATAGCTGCTATTACTCCTATTTTTCCCCACATTAAATATCACCGTTTCAAATTTTAAAATAGTTAAAATATCACAAATTCATTCCCTTGCTTATCTTTAAATAAAACTATTCGCTATTAAAGGATAAGGGCCTATCCTTTAATAAGAAAATATGGTCTATAAATGGTTTGTCCCAATACATTCCATTACACTCCTATTGTTTCTCCTCATCATCGAGAGCAAAGCCAAGGTTCTTAAGATTGGTGGTAATAGCTTCGTCAAGCTTGCGCCCCTCAGCACGCTGTTCTTTGAGCTGGGCGACTAGGCGCCGCATTTTATCTTCAAATGGCTCATCATCATCTTCCTTAATCTCGGCTCCGACATAGCGGCCCGGAGTGAGCACATGGCCTTGCTGGCGGACCTCTTCTATGGTCGCGCTTTTGCAAAAGCCTGGGACATCCTGATAATTGCCGGCCTCTGCTTCGCCACGCCAGGCATGATAGGTGCGGGCGATTTTCTGGATATCTTCAGCGGTAAGTTCACGATGAACGCGGTCTACCATGGTGCCCATTTTGCGGGCATCAATGAACAGGATATGCTCTCGGCGGTCCCGCAGAGATTTTGTTTGCCCGGCAGGCGGGCGGCCGCTCTTGTCCCGGGCCAGAAACCAGAGGCAGGCCGGAATCTGAGTTGAATAAAAAAGCTGGCCGGGAAGAGCAATCATGCAATCTACCAGGTCATCTTCAATAATGGCCTTTCTTATTTCACCTTCGCCTGATTGGTTCGAGGACATGGAGCCGTTAGCCAGGACAAACCCGGCCAGACCAGTCGGTGCGAGGTGATAAATAATGTGCTGCACCCAGGCATAGTTGGCGTTGCGGACGGGAGGCACACCATACTTCCAGCGCTTATCCTGACGTAGCCGCTCGCCGCCCCATTCTTTCATGTTAAATGGGGGATTGGCGAGGATAAAATCTGCCTTAAGATCCGGAAAGCGGTCGTTATGGAAGGTATCTCCCTGTTCGATCTTGCCTTCGATGCCACGAATGGCGAGGTTCATTTTAGCCAGACGCCAGGTGGTGTAGTTTAACTCCTGGCCATAGATGCTGATCTGATAGCGGGCCGGTGGTCGGTCGGAAAGGTTATTTCCATTGCTGGTGGCATGGGCATCGATAAATTCGACTGATTGAACAAACATCCCCGAGGAACCGCAGCATGGGTCATAGACACGGCCTTTGAAAGGTTCAATCATCTCCACCAGCAGACGGACAACACAGCGCGGAGTATAGAATTCACCGCCTTTTTTACCCTCAGCACTGGCAAAGCGGCCAAGGAAATATTCATAAACACGGCCCAGGACGTCCTTTGAGCGGGCGTCTTTATCGCCGACCCTTATATTGTTGACGAGGTCTATGAGCTGGCCGAGACGCTGTTTATCGAGTGAAGGACGAGCATAGTCTTTGGTAAGAACACCTCGCAAGGTAGGGTTCTCCTTTTCAATTTGCTCCATGGCTTCATCAAGAATTTGCCCGATTTCGGGACGGCGGGCATTCTCCTGGATACGCTGCCAGCGAGCCTGCTTTGGGACCCAGAAGACATTGACCGATCGGTATTCATCGGGGTCTTCAGGGTCAGCACCTTCGGCCACCTGTTCCTGGAGCTGGTTGAAGCGTTCCTCAAAGGCATCTGAGATATATTTGAGGAAGATCAGGCCAAGGACGACATGCTTGTATTCGGCGGCATCCATCGAGCCACGAAGGGCATCGGCCATCCGCCATAGCTCGGCTTCATAACCGACGGTGGCTCCGTTGGAAGCGGGGGACGCAGAAGTTTTGGAAGAATTAGCTTTTCGTGGTGGCATATTTACCTCTGATATGACAAAAATTGGGAAATAAGCGGGCTGAATGAGCCAGGTTTTGAATGGCGGGCGACTGGGAACTCTTGAGATGGCAACTTAGATGATATTTCAAAAAGGGCAGCCTGCCGGCTATTTTGCGGTTATTTCGAGAGACAGTAAGCAAAGGATGGCAAGAAGAAAGGTAAAATATCAGTCTTTCGATTAATCGGTGTTTCCCCCGAGCCTTCAATTTGCTTCTTTTCTTTCCGTTTATTGTATCCAGGAAATATTCTAAATTTTGGTGGCATCCCTGTCAACAGAATTTGTTGCCTTGGCTATGGTTATTAGTTTATTATAACTCAAAGATTCAGTATTCGCTTAAAAGGGGAACATGTATCAGAATTAGTCAAACCTAAAATATCCCTCCTTGAAAGATATCTTTATTATATTGTCTAAATACAGAATTTGGCGAGTCGCATCCTGAATAAAGCTCAAGAACTGGAACCGCGATAACATCCTCCCGGGTGGCAACATATAATGAAGTGTTTTTAGTTTTTCTTCGTCGCTATGAAAATAATAACCATTAACCCATAAATTCACAGCATATTCTGGGCTTATTTTTTGGCCATTATAAATAAAATTGATTCCGCAAGATTTTTGAGCATGTTCCCATATTCTTCTTGATATGACCAGATATTGCTTAAATTTATCATTAACGAGGAACTTTTGACAAAGATTATATATCTTATGAATATATATAGGTTCTTTGTCAGAGATAAATTGCCTGAACGTTAATAAGAACGCTCTTAGCTCCGTTTCGTCTGGTTGTCTTGCCACAAAATTTATTCCTTGTATCTTATTCCAGTTAATCGTCACATTTAGATCAAAACCTTTCCTTAGAAGTTTACTATCTCTCAATTCCTCAGCTTTCGCTTGAAATAGGTTGAGTTGTTCGGTTGGAGTCATTTTTTTAAAGTTCATACTATTTAGTTATTTCAATATCTGCGCAAACATTGTGATTATAAATCCACTAAATATTTTATCATACACAGCTTGCTGGTTTTCCAATTCATTATTAATTCCAGAATGTCCAGGCCGCATTTTCACGATTGCTAATATTGTCTAAAGTATGATAAATAAAAATAGTTCTATCTTGAGGACAATTGGTCAGGAGAGAACCATGGCAAATCTTTTCTGGAAAAATCCACATGGTGTTAGGGCCTTGCTGGCTACACCATTTAAGACTGAAGAGGAGTTTGAACGTACTGTCTTTGAGACATCAGAGATTCTTGAAGACATATTTTTGTTAAAGAGACAGGTCCGAGGGGGCAAGAAGTCTGGTATCCCTGATATTGTCGGAATTGATAACGATGGCAATGTTTGCATCATTGAACTGAAAAATTGTCCTGTCAATGAAGGCATTATCCCTCAGGTCCTCCAGTATGCCTTTTGGGCAGAAAGCAACCCAGACTCTATTAAGGCATTGTGGTTAGAATCCACCAATAGGCCAGATGATATAAGCATAAACTGGGATAATCTTGAGGTAAGAATCCTTATTATTGCACCTTCTATTTTACATGCCACTTTAGATCTCGTTAATAAAATAAATTACCCTGTTGATTTAATTGAACTTAAGAGGTGGGTAGAAGCCGAAAATGAGTTTATTCTAGTCAATAAGCTTGAACCTGAATTAGAAAAGCCTGTCTCGATTACTAGGGGAATGCCAGTTTATGATGCAGCGTTTTATAAAGCTATTTATAATCCCGATAGCGTTGATAGTTTTATGAAATATGCCAACGAAATCAATGAATTCGTTAAAAAGAAAGGATGGGACTTGGAATTAAAGTTTAATAAAAGCTATTGTGGTTTTAAAGCCGGTTTTTTTAATGCCTTTGGAATTAAATGGATAGGATAAAAAACAATTGCTTTTTTCTTTAAGGTACCTAAGGAAGAAGCAAAAAAAATAAAGCCAGAAATGACTCGTTATGAAACTCCATGGAAAGAGGCAGTCTACTATATAGAGCCAGGCAAAACAAAAATCTCAGATTTTGAAAAGCTTTTTGAACTTGCTTACAAAAAATTTAGTGGAGATTAAGATATGACTTCAAAATCGGGCATACTGATTATTTTGGATATGACTTTTTCCTGTTTTCAGGCGGGTGGCTCTAATTATTGGAAAAAGTTTGATTGTAGAGAGAGGCAATAATCAGGATAGCGAATTATTCCTCAAGAGTGGTAAATGCAATAAAGTGGGTTTTGGGCTGGCTATGACAAAACAGGATGGAGATAAAGCGCCTATCATGAGCAGGAAATAATATAAAGCAGCCATCATGCAAAAAGATAACATATTAGTATTTCAAAAGACCTAGAGTCTGAATCATGGATAATCATGAAGAATATATAAAAAAAGACAGATAGAAGAAGTTATTAAGAAATTCTTGCAACCAATGAAGGGGATTCCCTTTTCTAATTTGCATAAAGGCACTTACAGGATTTTCGGTTATAGAGTTTGATGGTTCGATCGAGCAAAACAACTTAATGCTAGAAGATCTCTCAAGAGCTGCTCGGATGGCTGGGGATAAAGCCTTTCAAGATGGTATCCTCACTGCCAGGCTAAACGAAGCTGGAAGCCAAATGGAGCCTTTTGTTCTTGAATCTTTAAAAGAGGTTGGATTAAAAGCAGGAAAACCCACTTCCAAAAGTGGGAAAATAAAATCGGCTGGCTACCCGGACATTCAAATAGAAGATAGGTTTGGCGGGATTATTTATTTAGATTGCAAAACCTACAGTACCAAAACAAAAAATCAAAGCTTCAGAACATTCTATTTTTCGCCATCTACAGATCCAAAGATTACCAGAGACGCTTTCCATCTGTTAATGAGCTTTGAACTAAGTGTTTCAGATCGAAAGGGCAAAAGGGCATTTGTTCCAGTTTCCTGGCAGATATATACATTGGAGAGGTTGCTGGTTCAAATAAAGCATGAATTTAATGCCAGCAACAAAGAGCTTTATAGACCAGAAGCGCTTTTAAGGACAGGTACAATATCTTAAATCTTAATGATCAAAATTTTAGGCAAATTAGATTATCTTAGAAGTATAAGATTCATTTCATTTCAAGCTCCCCGTAGATTGCTAACCAAAATAACGTAAAAGTTAGATAACCTGATTATTATATGCAATGGCTGTCAGATGAAATTTA
>Ga0208826_1002063_pt1 | contig 15479 bp, 14 predicted proteins | sample AD_UKC115_MetaG_FD_184451 | JGI IMG/M metagenome (GOLD analysis project Ga0208826, IMG submission 184451) | Active sludge microbial communities of municipal wastewater-treating anaerobic digesters from Hong Kong - AD_UKC115_MetaG (SPAdes)... | ecosystem: Engineered > Bioreactor > Anaerobic >...
ATGCCCTTTTTCTTACTTTTTTGTACTTATTGATCTTTGCTCCATGGTTTATCCTGCAAAATCCTGTCTCTATTTCTTATTTCTACAGTTCATGTCAGAATATTCTTGGACTTTTGAAAGAGGCTCCAGAAATATGAGTATTTCAGGAACTATATTCCCTTGCAAAGGATTGTTTCCTTTCATAGGCCTATGAAAGAACTTTTTACTAATATCATTATTCCAGACTTTATAAATACCTACGAAGATCGGTTCTTTCGAACTATTAGGTATTATTCTGATTCGAATCATAGAGCGTTCTATGAAATACTTATACCTGATATTGCCTTAGATTCGTCAAGTAGCATTCAGCTTGTCACTCATCCTTTTTGGTGGTCTGTAGAGAACCTTGATCCGGAGACATTAGCTTTTCGATTAGAATCCATGCACCGGAGAAAGCTTGAGGAATCCTTGGCAAATAATATAGGACTCTATAGTGGATTCTTTGGACAGGAAAATGGGAGGCTTAGATGAAACTTGGATTCTGTCTCTCTACTGAGGAGATTTCTCAATCTGTGGGTATTGCGTTCACAGGTAAGAGCATTTCTGTGTTCGAGGTTGTCCCCTATACAGAATTGAAGGGGGGGAGTCTTTTTTTTATTGATAAAGCCTCAAGCACAATGTCTTCTGCGCTGAACAGAATTGAAGGTGCTATTCTGATTATAAATAGTCAGTACGCAGAGTACTTTGATGTCGATTTCTTGCAGAAGAATAATGCACTTTGTCTTGATCCTAATCCGAAGTATTGCTTTGCAAAAGTGATGAAGTTCATCGAGAATAAGATGGATAAAGAATACGACCTATATGCATACAAGTTCTCTCAGGGTTCCTATATCGGTGAAGATGCCCACGTAGGAGATGGCACGATCATTGAACCCGGCTGCTTTATAGATCATGGCGTGAATATTGGTAGAGAATGTACTATCCGCGCAGGTGCCATAATACGCAGGAACTCTGATATCGGCGACTATGTGACTGTAAGAGAGAATTCTGTTGTTGGAGGCGCAGGCTTTGGTGTGGTGAAGGACACCGAAGGACACAACTACAAAATCCCTCAACTTGGTGGGGTTAAGGTTGGGGATTTTGTAGAAATCGGTGCATTCAATACGATCGTGTCTGGTACTATAGAGCCGACCACTATTGGCTCTTACACGAAAATGGATGATCATATTCATGTCGCTCACAATTGCAAAATCGGCCAGAATTGCATAATTACAGCTTGCGCTGAGATTAGTGGAAGTGTAACTCTTGGTGATGATGTCTGGGTGGGACCTAATGCTTCCCTAATGAATAAGATTACTGTCGGTGATAGAGCCTTGATTGGTTTGGGCGCCGTCGTTACTAAGAGCGTTGAACCTGATGCAGTAATTGCTGGGAATCCTGCGGATTCGATCGAAAAGCTGAAAGAGGAAAGGAAGCTGTTTAGGCAGATTATGCAAGAAAACGCTACCAGCAAGAAGTGACCGGCGTGACCACCTATTACGACGATAAAAGGGCGCAGAGAGAAATGAGCGAAGGATCGATTTTTATACACGAATCAAGCTATGTTGAAGAGGGTGCAAGAATTGGTTCGGGAACATGCATATGGCATTTTTGTCACATATCGAAAGGAGCAGAGATAGGAAGGCAATGTAGGATAGGGCAGAATGTCTACGTGGGGAGCAAGGCACGAATTGGCGATCGGGTGAAAATCCAGAATAATGTGTCAGTCTATGATGATGTTGTGATTGAAGATGATGTTTTTTGCGGGCCATCGATGGTTTTTACAAATGTTATCAATCCACGCGCCTTTATTGAACGGAAGCAGGAGTATAGAAAGACGATTGTGCGCCGCGGTGCTTCTATAGGAGCTAATGCGACCATCGTCTGTGGGGTTATGTTAGGTGCATATTGCTTTGTTGGGGCTGGCAGTGTGGTGACCAAAGATGTGCCGGACCATGCGCTTGTCTATGGCAGTCCTGCACGTCAGCATGGTTGGGTATGTACCTGTGGTGTAAAACTTAATCAAGCATTGACTTGTCCAGAATGCGGCAAGAAGTATCGACAAACTGAGAAAGGAATCGAGGTAATCAATGAGTAGTGAAAAATTATTAGGTAAAATTGAGAACAACGAAGCGGTTGTCGGGATTGTTGGCCTTGGCTATGTTGGCCTTCCGCTTGCCGTGAGCTTTGCAAAAAACGGAATCAAGGTTCTCGGAATCGAGAAAAGCGAAAAGAAGGTGTCGTCTGTAAATGCGGGGCAGAACTATATCAAGGATGTCGACGATGAAGTCCTAAAGTCGTGCGTACAACAAGGGATGCTATCGGCTACTACTGATTCATCACATATCCATGAATGCGATGCGCTCATTATCTGCGTTCCTACACCGCTCGATCATTTCAAGAAGCCTGATATGAGCTTTATCGAGTCAGCCTGTGTCGATATTGGCCGAAATATGAAAAATGGTGTGTTTATCAGTCTAGAAAGTACCACGTACCCTACCACTACGGAAGATGTCGTGAAGCCGATAGTAGAGCGTGAGTCAGGCCTTAAAGAAGGCGAAGATTTCTGGCTCTGCTTTAGCCCTGAGCGCGTTGATCCGGGCAATAAGAACTACAAAACAGAGAATACACCGAAGGTTGTCGGTGGCCTTGGAGAAGAAGCACAAGAGATAGCGCTTGCGCTGTATAGTAAAGCGATTCGAAAGCTGTATCCTGTGAGTTCTCCGCGCGTTGCCGAGATGGTGAAAATCCTGGAGAACACCTATCGGCTTGTCAATATAAGTCTTATCAACGAGCTTGCACTCTTGGCAGGGAAGATGGGTATCAACATATGGGAAGTCATCGACGCAGCCAAGTCTAAGCCGTACGGCTTCCAGGCTTTCTATCCTGGGCCAGGCATCGGTGGTCACTGTATTCCGCTTGATCCTTTTTATCTCGAATATATTGCAAAAGGGATCAATTTTGACCTTACAATGATCGATGCAGCAGGCCGGATCAATAATTTGCAACCGTATCGCATGATGAACAAGATTGCCTATGCACTCAACCGTCAGGGCAAGCCCATGAATGGTTCTACGATTCTCTTCTTGGGCGTTGCATATAAAGCGGATATCGACGACGCACGTGAAAGCCCGGCTCTCCTTGTCATGGAAGAATGTGCAAAAAAACGTGCCAACGTGCTATACCACGATCCTTATATTCCAGAAGTGGTGGATGAACATGGTACAAAATGGACGGGTGTGGCGCTTACCGATGAACTCTTAGAGAGTTCTGATTGTGTCGTATTTACGACAGCCCATTCATGCTTCGATGTTGAGCACATTGTTGAGAAAGCGAAGCTTGTAGTGGATCTTAAAAATATGGTAAAGAATATTAGTATTGAAGATAGTAAGATATTTAAGCTATAATTTATTTTAATTTAATTGAATGGATATGTTAGGATTTATATTTTGAATATTCTCCATATAGGTCAGTATTATCTAATAAATTATTCCTATCAAGAAAATTATCTTCCGAAAGCAATGCGTCAAGGAGGCAAGAATAAGGTTTTATATATTGCCTCAAAAAAATTTCCAGACTTTTTCAAAGAAAAGATAGTCAAGAGCGCATATTTTGATGATGGCATCTATGTAATTCATGTCAAAATGAACTTTGGTAGATTGGTAACGCTAGTATTCGGCTTATTAAAAATAATAAGAAAATTTAAGCCAGACTTGATATTTTTGCATGGTTATGCATTTATTAAGTGCTTCTATTTATTCCCTTTGGCAAAATTTTATCATATAAGAATATGTATGGATATACATGAAGATTACAATAATTCTGGAATAACAAGAAATGATAAGACCATAAAAGGTAAAATTAGAATATTTCTTTATCAGGAACTCAATCTTTTTTATAGCAAGCTATTTTCAAAATTTATATTTTCTTTTTACTATGTTGCTCCAAGTATTAAGCCATTTTGTCTTTATTATTTAAGATTACCGCCCCAAAAAATAAAGCCCTTGTATCTAGGGTTTGACTATAGCCGAATTAATATAAATGAGAGGGGTAAAATTAGAAAGGAGATCGAAGCGGAATATAATATCCAGAGCAACCGGATCGTAGTTATTACAGCAGGTAAGTTTGATCGGGGGAAAAATTTACCACTTTTATTGGAATGCGCAAAACTTCTAAAGGATGATAATAGATTCATTTTCTTAATAGTCGGGAAAATCGAAGATCATGTTAAAAGAGATGTAGAGAACTTGCTACAACTTCCCAATGTAATCTATTGCGGTTGGAAAAGCAGCGATATATTATTCCGATACTTGTTAGCAGCAGATATTGCAGTATATCCGGGGACACAATCTGTGTTGTGGCAGCAGACAGTATGCTTGGGCACTCCCGCAATTTTTAGATATTGGCCAGGTGTTGAATATTTGGGAAAAGAAAATAATGAGTTTATATATAAATACGATCCAGGCGAAATAAGGGATAAAATAATCAAAACCACGTTTTCTTATGAGCAGTTGAGGTATAAAAGAGAATATGCTTTGAAGTATGGGCAGAATAATTTTGATTATAATAATCAGGCAAAACTAGTTATTTGTGATTTCATTAATAGCAAATGAAAATACGTTATGAAATAGGCCGCGATAAGCTCTTTTCAGTTGGGTTATCGGCGATAATAACTAAAGACCCAATAATATATTTTATAAATAATATTACTAATATTTATTTAGGAAATACAATATTCGATACTGCTATTATTGAAAGCTTGCTATATATTCTGATTATTGGCTGTGTTATTGAACTTCTGATTAGACAAAAAATGAAGGGGTTTATTTTTGTTGGTATATTTATTTCTTGCTTATTGCTATCTTTCTTGATTCATAAGGATACAATCAAATATTTATTTGAATGGGAAAATACAATATTGCCCACAAGGATCGAGTGGCTAATATATGCATTGTTATGTACTGTACTTATATTGAATATAGAAGATCTGTTTATCTTTATAGAGAATCTAGTCATTTTTTCAAAAATATCGCTATTTTGCTCGTTTGCAAATCTAATATTTTATATTAACGGACAAATAGAAGAATTAGGCTATATGGTTTTTTCTTATGACATGCTTATTCCATTATTAACAATATTCTATTATGGAATTAAGAATAATAGATTATCCTATAAATTTATATGCATTCTTGGTATAATGGCTATCTTTATTTTTGGATCAAGAGGTGCATTTTTATCGGCTATTATTGGGATGCTATTGATATATTTTTCTTTTGGCAATAAGAAACGAAAAAGATATATCATAATATTTGCCATTTTGTTTTTTGGCTTATTTATCAAAAACAGTAATATGGAATCAATGAGTTCCTTGATAAAAAATGGTAGGATGCCAAGCCGCACCATTACGATGCTAGCAAATAGTGAAATATTTAATACAACAGGAAGATCTGACATAGCACGAATACTAATCCCGGGAATATCATTGAGCGGACATGGTCTATTCTCTGACAGAAATATCACAAGTCTGAATGGGTTTATGGATAGCACTTATGCTCATAATTTTATTCTTGAAATTCTGATTGAATTTGGAGTAGTAATCGGCTTGCCTATTCTAATTATATTTTATATTACCTCTCTGTGGATAATGTTTTCAGAAGGAAGCCATATTAAGGATCTTGCGGTGATATTTTTCCCGTCAGCCATAATAAAATTATTATTTACGGGCAGCTATTTAAACATCGAACCAGGCTTCTATGTATTTATAGGATTAATGCTGAAGCAAATAAGTCTAGCTAATAAGAAGAGTATTCAAAATAATGAAAGCTCTATGGTTATGTAATGTTCCTATTTCAAAAATTTCATCATATATGTCTTCTGAAGGAAAGCATCCTTTTGGAGGCTGGCTGGAAGGAGCATCCGATGCTTTTTTATCTGATAATAACAATAGTTTGATTATCTTGTTTCCTTGGAGATCAGATGTGCCGATATGTGGCTCTATAGATAATCTTAGGTTTTATAGCTTTAATTATGCAAACAATAGTAAAACAAAAATAGAGAAGCTTACTAACTCTTTTAAAGAGATTATCAGCAAGGAAGAGCCAGATATCATACACATTTGGGGCACAGAATATCCATATTCCTATTATCTAATGCAGTCGGTAAAGAGTTTTGGTCTTGAAAAAAGAGTAGTCATATGGATTCAAGGACTTGTATCAATCTATGCTCTGCATTATGTAGAGGGTTTAAATTGGAAAATTCTTCATCTTAGATCTTTGAGGGATATTATAAAAAATGATAGCCTTATACAACAGCAAAAGAGATTAGCCGAAAGAGGAAGATTTGAAGAAAGATTAATAAGTGATGCCTACTATGTAATCGGAAGAACTGATTGGGATAGGGCATGTTCTTATCAAATAAATAAAAACGTAAAATATTTCAGCTGCAATGAGACATTAAGATCTGATTTCTACAATCAAAGGTGGGATCTAGAAAAAGTCCGTCGGAATACTATCTTTGTAAGCCAAGGGAATGTACCTCATAAAGGCTTACATTATGCTTTAAGAATCGTGTCTATTCTTAAGGTAAAATACGCCAATATAAAATTAATATGCGCAGGCTTTAATAGAAATCAGAACAGCAAGTTTTATTATTCGAGCTATGAGTTATATATTAATTATTTAATAGAAAAGTATGGATTGCAAGATAATATCTATTTTACTGGCTTATTAGACGAACAGGAAATGATAAAGGCATATCTTTCATGCCATGTCTTTCTGTCCTCTTCATCAATCGAAAATAGCTCAAATTCAGTTTGTGAAGCAATGCTTTTAGGTATGCCAGTTGTTGCTTCATATGTCGGTGGTATTCCTTCATTAATAACTAATAATGAAGAAGGGCTATTATATCCCCTTGATGAACCATATATGGCTGCATATCAGATAGACAATATTTTTTCTGATGATACAATTGCAAAGCGGCTTGGTGAAAATGCTAGAAAAAAGGCAGTTATAGCTCATGATAGAAATAGAAATTATATTAATCTTATTGAAATATATAATTCTATTTTAACTGAATAGCTTTTACATTATTTTCTGATTTTAAATTATACTATGAGAGTCTTTCTAATTTGTGGTGCATTTCTTAATAAAAGAAAAATTTTATCTGATAGCATTAAGACCGTTGACAATGCTGCAGATAATTTTAGCATAAGATTAATTAATGGATTTAGTGCTTTATGTAGGAATAATTTTGAGTGTGTAAACGCTTCCTTTATTGGATCATTTCCTAGTTTCTATAAGAATCCCTTTTTTCATGGTATAGGAAGGCATGACAATATCGTAGATATAAATTTTTTGAATATTTTCGCAATAAGAAATATATCCAGATACATAAGAATTAGGAAAGTAATCAAAGATCAAATAAGAGATAGTACAGACAAACAAATTTGCATTATTTCTTATTCATTACACGCTCCCTTTATTTATGCTTTGAAATACGCCAAGAGAATTAATCCAGATATTAGAACATGTGTAATAGTTCCTGATTTGCCTGAAATGATGAACTTGCAAAAGAGGTCTAATCCAATAAAATCTGCTCTAAAATATGCAGACACAAGACTAATTTACAAAAATCTGAAAAAAATTGACTATTATGTTTTGTTGACAAGGCATATGAAAGATTATTTGCATCTAGAAGATGATCGCTGCGATATTATAGAAGGTATTGTTTCAGAGTCTGAGCTTCGTCAGTTTTTAATTATGCGAAAGCCTATTACAGAAAGCAAGGCAATTCTTTATGCCGGAACACTAAATTATATATATGGCGTAATGGATTTAGTAAATGCTTTCATGAAAATTGATAATAGTCAGATTCAATTATGGATATGTGGAAATGGAGAAGCAGCAAGTCAAATAAAGAAAGCAGCGAGGCAAGACAAGAGGATTATTTATTTTGGTAACTTGGATAAGGATAGTTTGAACGAACTGTATGGTAAAGCATTTGCGTTAGTAAATCCCAGGCCGCCATTGGGTGAATATACCTTATATTCATTTCCATCCAAGATCTTGGAATATTTATCTACCGGCGTGCCTACAATTTCATATTTTCTGCCAGGAATGCCCGAAGAATACAAACAATATATTTTTGAAATAGAAACTATTGGACCAGAAGGAATCTATGAGTCGCTAATAGAATTCCTAAACACTAATTATGATAAATTATTGAATATTGCAAAGGAAGCACAAATATTTTTGCTTGAAAACAAAACTGAAAAGAAACAAGGAGAAAGGATACTTAGTTTAATCTGGAGAGAAAATGGCAAATAATAGATTATGTATTTCTGGTGGTACTGGTTCTTTTGGAAATGCCGTGTTGAAGAAGTACTTGGATCGAAATGATTTTCAGGAGATCCGTATTTTCAGCCGCGATGAGAAAAAGCAGGATGATATGCGGCATCTGTATAAGTCGGAGAAGATTAAGTACTACATTGGGGATGTGCGGGATCTGCAGAGTGTCAAAGCGGCGATGCAGGGTGTGGATTATGTGTTTCATGCGGCGGCGCTGAAGCAGGTGCCGTCGTGCGAGTTTTATCCTGTGGAAGCGGTCAAGACGAATGTATTGGGGGCAGATAATGTGCTCACGGCGGCGATTGAGGCAGGGGTAAAGCGTGTAGTGGTGCTCAGCACGGATAAGGCGGTCTATCCCATCAACGCGATGGGTATGTCCAAGGCGCTCATGGAAAAGGTGATGGTCGCTAAGTCGCGTGGCCTCGATGAAAAAATGCAGATTATTTGTGGTACCCGCTATGGGAATGTCATGGCGTCGCGGGGTTCGGTGATTCCGCTTTTTATCGATCAGATAATGAGTGGTGAACCTATCACGGTCACCGATCCTGAGATGACGCGGTTCATGCTGCACCTGGATGAAGCGGTGGAGCTTGTGGAGTATGCGTTTAGCCATGCGCATAACGGTGATATCTTTGTCAAAAAAGCGCCGGCGTGTACCTTAGCCGACCTTGCCCAGGCGCTTAAAGAGTTACTAAATGCCGATAATGAAGTGCGCATAATAGGTACACGGCATGGTGAGAAGGTCTACGAGACACTTGTCAATCGCGAAGAGATGGCGAAGGCGATCGATTGTGGGGACTACTATCGCATTCCTGCGGATACTCGCGATCTCAACTACGACAAATATTTCAGCAATGGTGATGAAAAAGTAAAGGTGGTGACTGAATATACATCGCACAATACGCGCAGGCTTAGTGTGGAAGAGACCAAGGAGCTTCTTTTGACGCTTGAGAGCGTGCATGAAGCGCGCAAGGCGCGAGGTCTAGAATGAATGTCCTGGTGACTGGTGCTGCCGGCTTTGTAGGCCAAAATCTTTGTATTCGCTTATCGCGAGAAAAAGATTGTACTATTTTGCCCTTTGATGTAGCCAACAATCAGTCGGAGCTTTTCCAGCTTTTGCCAAAGGCTGATAGAATCGTGCATCTTGCAGGCATCAATAGACCGTTGGACCCGTCGGAGTTCATGACTGGGAATCTTGGGCTTACCTCGGCTATTGCGGATACACTCGAAAAGATGCAGCGGCCGGTTCCCGTCATATTTTCTTCATCGATTCAAGCTGAGCTCGACAACGACTATGGCAAGAGTAAGCGGGCCGCGGAAGAAAGGCTGAAGCTCTACAGCGAGAGAACGGGCGCTCGGGTGCGCGTCTTTCGCTTTGCGAATATCTTTGGCAAATGGTGTAGGCCAAACTATAATTCAGCCGTAGCGACCTTTTGCTACAACGCTGCCCATGGGCTTCCCCTCACGGTTCGCGATCCAGGAGCACCATTGCGGCTTGTCTATATCGATGATGTGGTCGAAGCGATTGTCCGTGAGCTTACCTCAGAATTTCAGGGCTTTGCCTTTGCAACTGCAGAGCCTGTGTATGAAACAACAGTAGGCAAGGTAGCAAATCTGATTCAGGATATTCACGAAAAGCGCCAAAATGGCTTTATTGGCGACTATTCGGATTCCTTCTACAAAAAGCTTGCCACCACCTATTTGAGCTATGTCGATATTCCGGGCCTTGCTGCGGCTCCGGAACTCAAGAGCGACGAGAGAGGCTGGCTTTTCGAGCTTATCAAGTCGGAGAAGGCCGGGCAAATCTTTATCTCGACCACCAAGCCAGGCAAGGTGCGGGGCAATCATTATCACGATACGAAGGTGGAAAAGTTCTGCCTTGTAAAAGGCAAAGCGCGCATTTCAATGCGCAAGGTAAACAGCACAGAGCAGTATGCCTTCGATGTCGACGATAGTTCGATCCGCATCGTCGATATTCCTCCTGGATATACTCATGCCATCCAAAACACCGGGACCGAGGACTGCATCGTGCTCTTTTGGGCGAATGAGGTCATGGACCCCAAGAGGCCAGATACCTACCGGCTCGAGGTGTAAATGCGCGACAAACTGAAAGTGATGACTATCATCGGCACAAGGCCAGAGATCATTCGGCTCTCCGAGGTGATTCGCGCGTGCGATAAGTATTTCAATCATATCCTTGTCCATACAGGGCAGAATTACGACTATACGCTCAACGAGATTTTCTTTAAGGACCTCGAGCTCAGGGCACCCGACCGCTACCTCAATGTTGTTGGAGACGATCTTGGCGAGACGATGGGGAATATCATTGCTGCATCGTACAAACTGCTGTCAGAAGAAAAGCCCGACGCGCTCCTTGTGTTAGGCGATACGAATTCAGCGTTATGTGCAATTCCCGCAAAGCGCCTTAAGATTCCCATTTTCCATATGGAAGCGGGCAATCGCTGCTTCGACCAAAATGTGCCTGAAGAGATCAATCGCAAGATTGTCGACCATATTGCGGACATCAATCTTCCCTATACTGAGCATTCGCGTCGCTATCTCCTTACGGAAGGTATTCGTAAAGAACACATCTTTGTGACTGGCTCACCGATGACAGAGGTAATTGAGCGCAATAGGGCTAAAATCGAAGCCTCAAAGGCGCTCGAAGAATACGGCGTTGAAAAGAAGAAGTACTTTGTGCTTTCAATGCACCGCGAAGAGAATATCGATATCGAGTATAAGTTTAACGAGCTTATCAGCGCGCTCAATCGCCTTGCAGAAACCTACGGCCTTCCCATCGTGTTTTCCACGCACCCACGCACGTGGAAACGCCTTGAAGCAAACCACGTGTCGCTTAATCCGCTCATCCGCAATGTAAAGCCCCTGGGCTTTACTGATTATTGCCGCCTGCAGTGCGACGCTCTGTGTGTCATCTCAGATTCCGGAACCTTGAGCGAAGAATCTGCAATCTTGAGATTCCCTGCTGTCTTATTGCGCAACTCCACAGAGCGGCCAGAAGTGCTCGATAAGGGGACGATCGTGATTGGGGGTTATACCGCAGAGAGCCTTTTACAGTCGGTTGCCCTCGCAATCAGTTCCTTTGATGGGAAAGATCATAGGCCGAAAGACTACTGCGACACCAACATTTCATCGAAGGTTGTCAAAATAATCCAGAGTTATACGCCTATCATCAATAAAGTGGTATGGGATAAGCGATGAAGATCGCTTTTCTCACCATCGCCTATCGAGTCGATCCAAACGATAGCAATCTTTATACCGACTTGTTTGATGAGATAGCCTCACGCGGCCATGATGTCACAGTTTTTTGTTCAGATGAATCGAGATCGAGCGGTACACCAATCGAAAGTTTTAGAGGGAAGGTAAGAATCGTTCAAATTCCTACAGGAAAAATCACCAAAACAAACAGATTGACAAAGGCAATCAACACAGTATTTCTTGAAACACGGTTTATCAACGCGATAAAAAAGTCTGCGTATCGGGGATTCGATCTTCTCATCTATAGTACACCGCCAATAACGTTTGAAAAAGTGATTCGATTTCTCAAAGAGCGCGATCATTGTGCTACCTATTTGCTTCTTAAGGACATATTCCCCCAGAATGCAGTCGATATCGGACTTATAAAAGAAGGGGGATACATTTACAAAAGATTGAGAAATAAAGAGAAGAGGCTTTATGCAGTATCTGACCGTATCGGCTGCATGTCGCAAGCAAATGTCGAGTACCTTCTTGCTCATAATCCTGAAATTTCTCAAGAAAAGGTCCATGTCAATCCCAACTCCATACGTCCTACACCAGCAGATAGCATACAACCAAACAAAGAACTATTGAAAAAATATGGTATACCGGAATCGAGCCTAAAGCTCATCTATGGTGGGAATCTTGGTAAGCCTCAAGGCATTGATTTTATGCTTGATGTACTCAAGGCACTATCAAGTCAAAAAGATGTGTTTATGCTTATAGTTGGCGATGGCACTGAGTACGATAAAATAGCTCATTTTCTCGAAGTCGAGAAGATTAGCAATGCCAGGCTAGTAAAGAGCTTGCCAAAAGACCAATACCTGGCTTTGCTGAGAACTATGGATGTAGGCCTTATCTTTCTTGATCATAGATTCACTATTCCAAATTTTCCTTCGAGATTGCTCGATTATCTTGATGCTTCATTGCCGGTGATAGCCGCAACCGATCCAGTCACAGATGTTGGTTCCATTGTACTCAATGCAGAAGCTGGACTTTCCTGTAGAAGCAATAATGTACAAGCATTTTTGCAATGCATAAACAAATTACAAAATGATTTTGATTTTAGAAAGAAAGCAGGAGAAGCTTCAAGAAAATTACTAATCGATCAATTCACTGTGATGAAATCTGCCGATATTATAATAAATCGAGAGTGAATGTCTATTCTTGGCAGTGTCAAAGAGCTGAAATATCATTATCCTACTCTATGGGATATTGTCGAAAGTCTGAATGGGAGTATTTTAGGTAAGGCATATTCTATTCGACTCAAAAAGGTTAAGGAATTAGTCTTATCCTATGCAATTGGTCAGAACTTTGCTTTGAAATATGCCAATCTCCATGATAGCAAAGATATAGTGGTTTTCTTAAGGAGCCTTTCAGAGGCAGAAAGAGCTTTTTTTAATCCTTTTCCTTTTACTTTAAGATCAATTAACCATGTGGTTTCTTGTGGCACCTATCAGGTCTATTTGGTACGTAATAATCAAAATAATGAACTAATTGGTCTCTTTTTTCTTAGGTTTTTCTTGAATAGGCAATGTTTTTTAGGTTTTGTGGTCAAGAATGAATACCGTGGTAGGGGGATTGGGGGAAAAATGATCGATGCAATGGTAAGAGGCGTCCAAGGTTCAGGTTTTACGTTGCTATCGACTGTGTGTGCTGAGAATAAAGCCTCGCTTCGTGCGCATTTGGCGTGTGGTCAATTTGAGATTATCGAGACCTTGCCAACAAATGAAATCGTCCTCAAAATGAAAGAGCAGTTATGAATAACAAAATAGATAAAAATGTCTTTAATGATTCAATGGCATTGAATCGGAATTTTATAATGTACTATAAAGGCCGTATCGCGCTCTATGCTTTTCTTGACGCTATGGGTATAGGCAAGGGCGACCAGGTTTTAATGCCCGCCTATACCTGTGTAGTAGTGCCCAATGCGGTGTTGTATAAGGGTGCGCAGCCAGTCTATGTGGATATCGAACTCGATAGTTTTTCTGTAAATCCAAAACTCGTCGAAGCGGCGCTTACTCCTTCCGTAAAGGCCGTGCTATGCCAAAATACGTACGGGCTCTCAGCACATGTGGATGAAATTGTCGCTCTATGCAAAGAGCGGGGTATTTGGTCCATCGAGGATTGTACGCATGGGTTTGGGGGTACCTACAAAGGTAAGCCCAATGGCTCGTACTGTGATGCCGCCTTCTATTCAAGCCAGTGGAACAAGCCTTTCTCCACGGGGATTGGTGGGTACGCCCTTGTGAATAATGCGTCGCTTGCGCCAAAGGTCAAGGCCTTTGCCGATGCGCTGCCGCAGCCTTCATTGAGAACACAAGTCATGCTCTGGGCTCTTCTTAAAGTGCGGTCACTTGTGACGCCATCGACCTACTACACAATGGTCAACGCCTATCGGTGGCTCAGTAAGAAAAACCTCGTAACAGGCTCATCCTCTGGTGAGGAGATTGAAGGCACCACAATGCCAAAGGATTATCTTTTGGGTATGAGCACTGTCCAGAGGAACGCCGCTCAAAAAGCAATAAAAAAGCTGCCGGCGCTCAATGCACTCAGGAAAGCCAATGCTGCAGTCTTTACCCAGTACCTTGCTGAGCATGGCCTTAATCATGTAAAGCCCGAGTATCACAATGATCATCTCTTTTTAAAGTATCCACTCCTCGTCAAAGATAGAAACGCATTCTTTCACTATGCACAGGAAGCGCATATTCCACTAGGAGACTGGTTTGTCTCCCCATTACATCCTGTAACAGGGGACCTTTCAGAATGGGGCTTTGAGCCCGAGCGCTACCCGAATGCAGTGTTTGCCGCCGCAAATGTGGTCAATTTGCCAACCGATACCCATCATCCTGATAAAGTCATTGAGTTTCTTGAGAAACATGCTGATTTGATCTTCGATCAGACTTTGGAAGGTAGGATCTGATTCTTCATGATACAAGGGTAAAAAGAAATCTACATTGACATGGTATGAAAAATGCAGTAATCTTATTTATAGTAAATTTTCGCAAATTTTATGCGAAATTAAAGATTAAATAGGACAAATCTGCCATGCTAATCGAATTTTCGTTTCAAAACTATCTGTCCTTCAAAGAAAAGGCGACGTTAAGTTTTTTAGTTCCAAGCACGAAGGATAAATATCCTGATCGGTATATGCTCGAAGTAGAGAAGGGGAAATATCTGCTTTCTCCTTTTGCTGCGCTCTATGGGCAAAATGCATCGGGTAAATCGAATGTCATTAAGGCGCTGAGCGATTTTGTCAGTCTTATCCTCTATTCTCATAGGCTCGATCTGGATGCACCAATTCCTTCGTATAAACCTTTTAAACTCGATGTAGGCTCGAGGGATGCTCCTGTCATGTTCGAGGCTGAATTTGTCGTCGAAGATGTTCGATATGCATTTCATGTCCGCTTTGATCGCTTGTCGATTCTCGAGGAGGAGCTTTCTTTTTTCCCCAATGGAAGGCGGACTTTGCTTTATTCCAGAGTCAAAGGGAGCTCCATTAAGTTTGGTAATAGCTTTAAAGGTGCGCAACGCAGCATCGAGCAGCATTTAAGAGGTAATGTGCTCTTTTTATCAATCGCAGTGCACCTGAATAATGAGCAGCTAAAGCCTATTTACCGATATTTTCAGACTAAGTATCAATTCCATATCGCCATGGATTCGAGCGAGCATATCGTTTTAAGAACTACACTTGATCTTTTAAAGGCAGAAGGAAAGAGTGCCTACAAGAAACGGCTTCTTGGTTTTCTCAATGCAGCAGATATCAGTGTGAATGACATAGATATCAAAAAGGATGAAACATTTATCAAAGATCTTGTATTCCCTCCCGAGATGCCGCAGCAAGTCAAAGAACGATTCATC
>Ga0208826_1002064_pt1 | contig 15475 bp, 8 predicted proteins | sample AD_UKC115_MetaG_FD_184451 | JGI IMG/M metagenome (GOLD analysis project Ga0208826, IMG submission 184451) | Active sludge microbial communities of municipal wastewater-treating anaerobic digesters from Hong Kong - AD_UKC115_MetaG (SPAdes)... | ecosystem: Engineered > Bioreactor > Anaerobic >...
TGGCGAAATAGATCTGCTGACATACGCCGGATATTCTCCGGAAATTGATAAAAACTTTGATTATTCGCAGAAAATAATGGATTACGGATATGGCGCTTTATTGGTCAAAAAGGACGACAATCGATTTTTCTATAATGATTTTGAAAAATTCGATCAGATGAAGGTAGCAATTCAAAAAGGAAGTATCCGAAATCACCAGCTTGAAGAATTTGCTCGAGAAAACAATTTTTCTCTACAACTAATTGAGTATTCCAGTATTTCAGAAATGCAGGCAGCGATTGAAAATCATCAAGTTGATGCAATTGGGATCTCTAACCAGTTCGTACCTTCAAATTATAAAATTATCACCAGATTTGGATTTGACCCTTATTATGCAATTGTTAAACAAGGAGATACGGAATTATTATCGAAGTTAGATCAGGCGATAACCTCCATTGAGCTGGACGATCCCTTATTTAAGAGCAGGTTGTATGAAAAATATTATGCTTCGAGAAATACTTTTTCAATTGCGCTGACTCGGGAAGAACACGAGTACATTGCATCTCATGGACCATTTATTGTAGCAGCAGCTTCCAAACGGTATCCTTTATCTGCTTATGATCCTGAAACAAATAAATATACTGGTTTTGAAAATGCAATTCTATCCGATCTCGCTGAAAATATCGGAATGGAACTTCAATATATTGAAGTAACCTCTTATGTAGATCGGATTAATAAAGTACAAAGTGGTGAGTCGGATATCATGATCGATATCAGTTATGATTCCGGATTACCTGTCGGTTCCACGATCAAAAAAACTGTTCCCTATCTATCATTGCCTTATTTAAGTATCTCCCGCAAGGATTTTCAAGGGGATAATCCCCGAATTATTATTCATCCCAGTTTGAATTACGCAGTGAAATATGTTCTGAAACTGCCGAGCGACGAAGTGACGATTTGCACTGTCCTGCGTGACTGTATTCGAGCAGTGCGAGATGGGTCTCGAGATATCACCTATGCAAGCTTATATGAAACCGAATTATTGTTGAAAGAACGAGAAAATAAAGATTTGGTTTCAACAATCAGCAGTGGTTTTTCAATTCCAATCAGCTTCGGAATTAACAGTGAAAAGAATCCATTACTGATCAGCATACTGAATAAACAGATCCAAGCGCTTGGATCTGAAAAAATCTCTGACATTATTACTGGTTTGACTGTTGGGCAAAAAGAACCGGTCACTATTCGAAGTATATTTGCAAAATATCCAAATTTATATTTCATTCTTTTTTCTATTGTAATAATAATTGCTGTAGTAATTTTCATTTGGCGCCGCAAATCGGAAATCATGCTCTATAAAATGGCTTATGAAGATGAACTAACACGGCTTAAAAATATCCGTTGGCTTGAAAAAGAAGGACAGGTGATTATTCAGGCTAACCGCTTTCGCAATTATGCAATACTGTCGATGGATGTTGATCGTTTTGATGTGATCAACGATTGTTATGGGCGTTCAATCGGCGATGACATCATTCGACATACAGCTTCTGTTCTGCAAAAAGAATCCGACTACGGTCTTGTTCCAGTGAGGGTTAAGGCGGATCACTTCGTCAGTTTGATCCCATACCTTAGTATGGATTCTCTGAATCGTGATCTGTTGTATCTTCATCATAATTGCAGCGCTTATCGGAAAGGTGATACTTCGATTACGCTTCATATGAATTTTGGCGTTTATTTAATCCCGGATCATGATCAGATGATTACAACTGCGATCAATCGGGCTGAGATTGCAAGAATGGAATCAAAAACATCATCATCGCTCGTCACTTTTTATAACGAGACCATGCAGGAAAAACTGAATTATGAGAAAACACTGGAAGACATTCAAAGCCAGGCTTTGCGAGACCATGAATTTAAAATTTTTTATCAACCAAAATTCAATATGAAATCCGGTTCAATCATCGGCGCAGAAGCGCTTGTGAGATGGGATAGTAAAGAAAAAGGTTTTATGTTTCCCAGTGCCTTTATCCCATTATTTGAGCGAAATGGTTTTATATTACAGTTGGATGATTATGTTTTAGAAGAAACATGCAAGATGATCAGACGCCGCTCTTTAAATGGGCAAAAAATCGTTCCGATTTCAGTCAATCAATCTCGAGCGCATCTTGCAGAAGAGCATTATATTGACCGATTGAAGTTTTTTCTTGAAACTTATCATATACCAAAATATCTGATCGAGTTGGAATTGACAGAGACTGCTTTGGCCGAGACGGATAATGCGCAGGAAATTATGTCGCTGATGCGGGATATTGGATTCCTTATATCGATTGATGATTTTGGCTCCGGATTCTCTTCTCTTACTCTGCTGAATACTGTTCAGTTTGATATTATGAAATTGGACAGAAATTTTCTATCAGAGACATATATTTCCAAGAGAACAAAAGATATCTTAACGCATATCGTTGCAATGGCACATACGCTGAATATTCAGGTAATCTGCGAAGGGATTGAAACCAAAGAACAGTCGGATTTTCTCATGAGTGCCGGTTGTCTGTACGCACAAGGCTTTTATTATTCCAGACCTGTTTCGCAAGCTGATTTCGAAAAGAAACTGGATGCTGCTTCAACCAGTACGAATGAATGGGTTTATGGATATCAACAGGATAATGAGACAAATCTTTCTGCGCAGCAACCGAAAACATCTGCCAGAAAAATGTTCGAATCATTTCTGAACGCAATGTATATTGAGCGAAACTCAGAAAAAGCGCTGTCGTTTTTATCTTCCGATGTGTATATTTATGATCCGACTTCTTCTGAAGGCGTATTAACCAAATCGGAATTTGGAATGCAGATTACGAACCAGCTTGAAAACAATGTCATGCCGTATATTTATGAAATTGAACGATTCAGTGAAAAAACGACACCGGATGGCAGCGAGGATATTTTTGCCGTACTTTCGATTGACCAACTAAATATCACTGCTGATCAGAATAAGACAAAACTTTGCATGTCAGCGTCAATCACCAATCTCAGTGGAAAATCTTACATTGAGACTCTTCATATCTCCTATATCAGCGATCTGAAGAAAGATTTGCTGGTGGAAAATGCTGTTAATGAAAGAACCAGTTTCAATTTATTAAATGAACAGTTTCCGGGTTGTGTGGTCGGATGTTATGTGGGTCCTCAATTTCCGCTTTTCTTCTTTAATCCGCAGTTATTGAGCTTATTCGGATTTACTATGGAAGAATTTCGTGAAGTATCAAAAAATGGACTGATTAACCTCGTGTATGAAGATGACCGGCAGAAACTTTGGCAGACAATCATCAACACACCTGAGCAGCACGAATATGAAATTGATATTCGTCTGATGAAAAAAGACGGAAGTCTGCTCTGGCTTCGCGATCGCGGCAGGCGAATTAAAGCAAAAAATGGGATGGATGCCGTATTAGCTGTTCTGATGGATATTACTGAAAAGAAAAAAGCACAAATGGAACTTGAGCTGGAAAAAACTCGCTATCAGGTACTCGTGGATTGTACCGAAGCGATCGTTTATGAATATGATTACAAGAAAGATTTGATGCTTTTTAATTACAAGATTAATACGCCTCAAGGAAAAACACCGGAATCGATATCCATTCCTGCTTTTTGTCAAAATATTTATCAAAACAATTTTATTGCTGATGAAGATCGTGTTCAGCTTGTTTCATTCTTGCAAAATGGCAGATCCAATAAAGATTTCGAATTTCGGCTGATAAATTCCTTTGAATCCGGTAATGAATATTTATGGCATCGAATTAATGGAACGGTTCTTTTTGATGATGATGGCAATCCGATCCAGAGCATCGGTTTGATTATTAACGTTGATGATGAAAAGAAACAGATTTCCAAATTGACTGATGAAGCTCGCCATGACAGCCTGACAGGCTTATATAAGAAATCAGCTCTTGAATACCTGGTTCAAAAAGAGATTCAAAACACCGAAAAAGGCGTTAGTCATGCATTCATCATTATTGATATGGATGAATTTAAAAAAGTAAATGATGTTTGCGGTCATCCATATGGTGATGTAATCTTACGGGGATTAGGGCAGGTCTTATTAAAAACGTTTCGCAGTGATGATATTGTCGCACGAATTGGCGGAGATGAATTTGTAGTCTTTGTCAAAAATATTAAATCCAAAAATCAATTGCGTCAGAAGATCGTGACTTTCTTTGACCTGATGAAAGGCGATTTTTTTCGAAATTTCATTCAAGAAAATGGACGAAGTCTTTGCCATATTTCCGCAGGCGGGCTGCTCTGCAAAGATTGCCAAATTGTTTTCTCTTGTTGTGTCGGAGTATCGATGTTTGATGAGGATGGAACGAACTTTGATACGTTATATGGTGCAGCGGATATTGCACTTTATGAGGCGAAGAAGCTTGGACATTTCCGTTTTGTTTTCTATTCATCAGAAATGAAAAAGAGTGTCTTTGGAACTCAGTCCGGAATTGAATCCAATTCAAATCATTAAAAGCACTAAATTGCTAAAAAAACGCTGATTCAACGATTTGAAATTTTGAAAGGATGATTCGTTGTTGTGTTGTTTTTGCGCTGCACACAAAGACAACACAACATAACAACCACAAAAATTTTTTTCCCAAATATCGATTTACTGAAAATGGTTTACCCGAGCACGCTCTTAGCGATATCCATGGCTGCTTTTGCATCCTTTGCATAATAATCAGCTCCGATTGAAAGTGCGTAGGATTCTGTCAAAACGGCGCCGCCAACCACAATTTTGCATCGCGTTTCTTTTCGAATTTTTTGGATGGCATCTTCCATGTTTTTTACAGTAGTTGTCATCAGTGCGCTGAGCCCGACGAGCTGGATATTCTCATTCTTAATCGTCTCAAGTATTCTCTCATCAGGTACATCTTTTCCTAAATCGATGATCTCGTAACCGGAGTTTTCCAGGACTACTTTCACAATATTTTTGCCGATATCATGAATATCACCTTTGACTGTTGCCAGAATGATTTTTCCTTTACTGAGCGTATTTTGATCGGTTTTATTTTGAGCGAATATTTTCTTAATTACTTCAAAACTTGCCTGTGCTGCTGTTGCGGACTGAATGAGCTGTGGAAGAAAAATCTCCCCTCTTTCAAATCGGTTTCCAACTTTTTCAAGGGATGGAATCAAAAAGGAGTCAATAATTTGTGACGGAGACATCGAACGCAGCAATTCAGACGTCATTTCTGCAGCCGCCTGTTTTATACCGTTTTCAACCGCTTGCTCCAATGAAAGATTGGATACAGGTGTAATTGATTCTGCTGTTTGAGCAGCATTATGAGCTGCGATGTATTTTTCAGCATGAACATCCATATTGGAAAGCACATTAAAGGCTTCAACAGCGTTGACCATCAGCTCGTTATTGGGATTCATAATCGGTAAATCCAGGCCATTGGTTAATGCCATGGTCAAAAAAGTTGTATTAATAATTTCCCTTTCCGGAAGACCGAAAGAGACATTGGAAACTCCAAGGATGGTTTTAACCCCAAGTCTTTCTTTAACAAGACGTACTGCCTGTAAGGTTTCAAGAGCCTGACTTTGCTGTGCAGAGACTGTCAATGTCAGACAATCAATGATCACGTCCTGTTTTGGAATACCATAGGAGGCGGCTGTTTTGATGATTTTTTCTGCGATTCGGATACGATCTTCTGCAGTTTGTGGAATTCCGTTCTCATCTAATGTCAGACCGATTACGGCAGCTCCATATTTCTTCACCAGGGGGAGTATGGTATGCAGAATTTTATCTTCACCGTTCACTGAATTTACCAGTGGCTTCCCATTATAAATCCGCAAAGCTGCCTCGATCGCTTTCGGATCGGATGAGTCGATTTGCAGCGGTGCATCACAGATACTTTGAATCGCTTCCACTACTTCTGCCATGAAAGTCGGTTCATCGATTCCTGGCATGCCGACATTAACATCCAAAATCTCAGCTCCAGCAGTGGTCTGCTCTATTGCCTGATTTAGAATATACGCAATATCATGATTGGTAATCGCGGCTTTAAATCGCTTCTTGCCTGTCGGATTGATGCGTTCGCCAATCACGCGTACTCGATCAACCACTACCGCTTTAACAGAACTGCAAAGGACTGTCCGCTCCTGATTCAGCGTTTTTCCAAAATGACAGGACTGAATTCTTTCTTTTGTTTTTTGGATAAACTCCGGTGTTGTCCCGCAGCATCCACCGATCAGGTGAATTCCAATAGCGGGAAATCTGCTCATCGATTCAGCAAATTCATCCGGTGAGATATCGTATTTTCCTGTATTTAAGTTGGGCATTCCAGCGTTCGGCTTGACTAAAATTGGCAGATTTGTCCATTCAGTCATTTCTTCAGCAAGCGGGAAAATCTGATCAGGTCCAAGAGAACAGTTGATTCCCAGTGCATCGACCCCTAAAGCTGTTAAAGTAATCGCTGCGCTGGGGATGGAAACTCCTGAAAATGTTCGTCCATTCTCTTCAAAAGACATGGAGGCGAAAATTGGAAGATCCGAATTCTCTTTCGCAGCGAGTATTGCTGCTTTAATTTCTAAAAGATCGGTGAATGTTTCGAAAACGACCAGATCGGCGCCTGCTTCTTTGCCATAAACCACAATTTCTCGAAATATCTCATAGGCTTCTGTGAAAGAAAGATCACCATTTGGTTTCAGCATGGTGCCTATCGGTCCGCAATCAAGAGCAATTCGGACAGAATGGTTTTCATTGTCGGAGGATTCTTTTTCCAGAGCAACTGCAGTTTTTGCATTTTGGACGGCTGCTTGAATCAAATCTTTGACAAGGTAACCGCTGCCATCTAATTTGTATCGGTTGACTCCTAACGTGTTGGTATAGATGATTTCCGCTCCGCTTTGAATATAGCGGCGATGAATATCAATGACTGCCTCCGGATTTGTTCGATTGACCGCTTCCGGTATTCTCTCAGTCATCAATCCCATGGACTGAAGTTCTGTACCCATTGCCCCATCTAATAGGATTACGCATTGCTCTGGTTCGAACATGAAAAGCCTGCTTTCTTATACACACAGTCAGAATTTTTGCTGCACGTATCACAATGATCTTGTGGAGGAATTTTAATAACTTTTTTGGTAACTCCAATAATAGCAGTGACAGATTTCGACGGAATCAGAATTAAACTACGACTGACTGTCAATCCAATTTTTCTGGATGTATCCAATGCTCCAAGCAAATTAATGTGCGTATCTAACGGAAGGTCGCCATAACCGGGGCTAAAACGCCAGGTGATGGATTCTTCATTTTGACTGCACAAATCGCGAATGCTGTTTTCGGTCTGATCCATCAACATTTCAATGGCAGTGGTTGCACAACTGTCTAAAATGACTCCCTCATCCGGAGATGACACCATTTTCGTTCGTATGAGCTTGTCCATTTCGATTCCGATTGTACCTGCAAGAAGAAATATCTCTTTGGATTCAAGTAAATGATTTCGGATTGATTTTCCTTTTAATATGATATTTGTACCGGATACAGCAATTCCTTCCGATAAAACGGATATCGGATATCTATGATAAATAGATTTTGGCTGAATGGTCTGTAACGTTAATTCCATACAACTTTTAATCAATTCTTCCAGAGCTTTTGGAATAGCAGTGTTTCGGTATCCAAGGTATCGAAGAATATCAATATAAGAAAGTTGAGGAATTATTTGCTGCAAGGTTATTGGATTCCTGATTTGTCGTTTTCAGCTGCAATGATATTTTGAATATTATCGCTGATGCGCGCTGCTGTTTCAACATTGTTCATGGTGTATAAATGGATCCCCTGAACGCCGTTTTCAATTAGATCCATAATCTGTTCAGTTGCATAAAAAATTCCGGCATCTTTGAGAGCCGTCGGATTATCTGCGTATCGATTAATAATTTTTGCTAATTTCGCGGGGACACTGGCGCCGCACATGCTGACGATCCGTTCAATTTGATTTTTATTGACAATCGGCATAATTCCTGCTTCAATCGGAACTGTAATGCCGGTCTGGCGGACTTTTTCCAGAAAGGAATAGAAATTGCGATTGTCAAAAAAAAGTTGTGTGATCAAATGCGTAACGCCATGATCGATCTTTTTCTTCAAATTTTGGATATCCTCTTCAATCGAATTACTCTCGTAATGACATTCCGGGTAACACGCTCCAATGATATTAAAATCCGGATCAGTTTCTTGAATAAATCGAACAAGATCACTGGCATGCTGGAAAACCTTTTTCGGAGGAACATCCGGATTGATATCGCCCCGTAATGCCAGTATGTTCAGAATCTGGTTCTCTTTCAGTTTTTTTAATGTCTCTCGAATCTCTTCTTCATCTGAATTTACGCATGTCAGATGAGCTACCGGTTCGATATGATAAGCCGACCGGATTAGAGAAGCAATTTCACAGGTCTTTTCGCGTTGTGAAATGTTACCGCCCGATCCATAGGTAACACTCATGAAATCCACTGGCAATCCTCGCAGCTTTAACAATGTGTTGTAGATTACATTCACCGAGTTATCTTTTTTTGGTGGAAAGATTTCTAAAGAAAAGACTACTTTTTTAATTTTAAATAATTCCGATATATTCATTATTCACCGTTCAAACAATTCAAAATATGGATTGACTTTTCGAATTATTGCCACTGTTCACTGTTATGTAATTTTGGTAATTATAAATAGAACAAGGACTAAAAAGATCGGTGCTACTTCAAACTCGTTATATCATACGAGTTAGAGGTATTCATCTATAATTCGAAGTATGTACTCGTTATTCAAATCAAGCGAAAAAAACTGATTGTTATGATGCTTTTGCGCTTCCCGCATAAGTGTCGTGACAATAAAGAATCCTCACCATATTTCGAATTGTTGAATATTCATGATCTGATCATCAGTGATTCGAAATTTGGATATCTACTTGGCCATTTTGTCGATTATTTGAATGATCTCTTCAATTTTTTGTTGTTTCTCCGTTTCATCTGCTTTTTCAAACGCATCTTTAACACAGCCCTTTAAATGCGCATGAATAATTTCTTTGTCTGCTGCGCGCAGAATTGCTTGTGATGCCAGCAATTGGTTCGAAATTTCGATACAATATCGATCCTCTTCGACCATTTTTATCAGCCCGTCAATTTGTCCTCGGGCAGTTTTCAGTAATCTTAAAATTTTCTTTTTATCCGCAACCATTCGGTTATCCCTCCAACAATTCCAAATATGGAAAGAATTACTTGATTTTATGTTGTTTTTGGTCGAAGACCAAAAACAACATAACAAACTTTTTCTCAATATTTAATAAGAATGTCCGTATATCGAATCGCTGTTATCCCTCAGTAATATTGCCGGGTTCATAACCTGCATCGGTAATCGCATCTGTTAAAATTTTGTTATCCACTGCTTTGGATAACTCTAAGTCAGCGCTTTTTGTTTCAAGATCCACAACAACGCTGCTGACGCCGTCCACTTTTTGAAGTGCATTTTCAACTCTTGCTTTACAATGTGCACATGACATTCCGTCAATTTGGATCGTTTTTCTTATCATTCTCTTTTCCTCTTTTTTAACTGAATCGTTGGAGAAATCACTTTTAAAATGATTTTCTGTCTGAGGCCGGAAAAATCGTAGACGCAAAGCGTTGGAGACTACAGTTAATGAGCTAAGGCTCATCGCGGCGGCTGCAAACATCGGATTGAGAGTCCAACCGGTTAGCGGATAGAATAATCCGGCTGCCAGTGGAATTCCGATGATATTGTAGAAAAATGCCCAAAAAAGATTCTCTTTAATATTTTTAATCACAGATCTGCTGAGATGAATCGCGGTTACCGCATCCAATAAGCTGTTTTTTATCAGCACAATATCAGCGGATTCAATCGCTATGTCAGTTCCTGCGCCTATTGCAATACCAACATCAGCTCTTGCAAGTGCCGGGGCATCGTTGATACCGTCACCGATCATAGCAACTTTTTTACCTGAATCCTGAAGCTTGCGAATCACTTCATCTTTTCCCTGGGGCAGGACTTCTGCAACAACTTCATCGATCGCAAGCTGCTTTCGGATTGCTTCGGCTGTATATCGATTGTCCCCGGTTAACATCACGACATGAATTCCCATCTTTTTGAACTGGTCGATCGCTTCTTTACTTCCTGATTTGATCATATCTGCAACAGCGATGGAACCGATCAGGTTTTTCCCTTCTGCAAAAAAGAGCAGTGATTTCCCTTTATCCGACAAAATTTTATCCAATTCAGAATGGGTTGATAGAGAAATCGATTGCGTTTCCATAAATCTTTGATTGCCCGCAAAATATTGGATTCCATCAATCCAGGCAGAGACTCCCTGTCCTGGAATCGCTTGAAAATCAGTAGCTTTTTTTATAAGGATACTCAATTCATCTGCTTTTTGAAGAATTGCATCAGCAAGCGGATGTTCAGACAGCTTTTCCAAAGATGCCGCAATTGTCAGAAATTCCAGCTCAGTATAATTCCCTAAAGGATGGATATCCGTTACTTTGGGTTTCCCTTCTGTAATGGTACCGGTTTTATCCAATACGACAGTTTGGATTTTGTGAGTAATTTCTAATGCTTCTCCGCTTTTAATTAAAATACCGTTGGATGCTCCTTTTCCGGTTCCGACCATGATGGCAACTGGTGTTGCAAGGCCTAAAGCGCATGGGCAGGATATGACCAACACAGAGATTGCTGTTGTTAATGCGAACTCAAAATTTTTTCCCAGCAACAGCCATGATAAAGCAGAGACGACGGCAATGAAAATTACAATCGGTACAAAGACAGCGCTTATTTTGTCAGCAATTTTTGCTATAGGCGCTTTGGTTGTGTTGGCGTTTTCGACCAGTTCAATAATTTGCGACAAAGTTGTATCTTTTCCGATGCGGTCTGCTCGAAATGAAATCGATCCGGATTGGTTCATCGTACCGGTAATCACTTTATCGCCTGGCTTTTTTACGATGGGAATGCTTTCTCCCGTTATTGCGGATTGATCAATGGAGGAATAACCATCGATCACGGTTCCATCAACTGGAATTTTTTGGCCGGGACGTATGATGATCATATCTCCTACGCGGACATCGTCTGCCGGTATGATCATTTCGATACCATCCCTGATCACAGATGCCGTTTTGGGCACAAGATCGATTAACTTCGTGATCGCATCGGATGTTTTTTTCTTGGATCGGGTTTCAAGATATTTTCCTGTTGTGACTAAAGACAAGATTGTTGCCGCCGATTCAAAATAGAGATTCATCGCAAACATATTGATCATAACCGGATCATTATGGCCAAGCCCCCAACCGATTTTATAGATGGCATAGACACTATAGATTAAAGCAGCTGATGACCCAATTGCAATCAACGAATCCATATTCGGCGAGCGATGCATCAACGCTTTAAAGCCATTGGTGAAGAATTTCCGATTGATATAGACAATTGGCAATGTCAATAAAAACTGAGTAAAAGAAAAGGGGATGGCATTTTCCTGCCCATGTAACCAGGAAGGCAGCGGGAAGTGCAGCATATGTCCCATGGAAAGATAAAGGAGCGGAATTAGAAACGCGAAAGAAACGATCAATCGTTTTTTCATGGTGAATACTTCATCATCCATAACATTATTTGGATTCATGGTTTGATGAACAGTCGGATTATTCTGTATTGCTGCCTGATATCCGGCTTTTTCCACCGATTGAATGATTATTTTTTCATTGGAAAGTGATGGATTGAATTCTACCGTCATGCTGTTTGTTAAGAGAGAAACTTCCGCTTTCGCGACACCGTTTAGCGCATTGACTTTTTTTTCAATGGTTACCGCGCAAGCCGCGCACGACATTCCCTCGATGTCAAATTTTTGTTTTTTCATAGATCGATTCCTTAATACCCCACCATAGAGGAGTATTAAAAGTATAAAGGATTTGTGTTCGATTTGTCAAGTGTTGTCTGTTGAAATCAGCAATTTAAAATATATGGGGAGGATTCTTTATTGTTATGATGTTTTTACGCGATTGATTCGAATAGCAAATCTATATTTCGAACTCCTGTGTTGGAATCAGCGATTCGAAATACGAGAAAAATATAAATTCTAATGACCGTTTTCCTTACCAGCGATGAAGTCTGGCAAGCGCTTCTTCTTCAGTGGCGACGAAGAAAAAATCATGTCCTTTGTTGCTCTCATAGATAAAATCATGCAGACTTTTGCTGGTAATGGATTGAAAATCACCGACTATGGCAAGCTTTGTTTGATAATTGACGAATTTTTGTAAAATTTCTCCTGCCAGCTTTGTTTTCAGATCAAAAAATGCTTCAGGGATGGATTCTTTTTTAATGATTATCTTGCTGCAGCCTGTTTCTTCATAGACATCTGAAAGGAACTGCAAAGCGGTTTGAACATCGGTTAACAAAAGCTCGTTGCTTTCGATGATTGCAACTACAGAATTATCCTGTCGATGGATTCTAAAACGCATTCTCTCTCCTTCTTGATTGGACATGCCGGAGGAACTCCAGCAATTCAAAATACGGATTAACCTTTCGAATAATGAGAACAACAAGGATACTTTTCATATTTCGAATTGCTGATATCTTGTAAAAAAAATTGTATCCTGATACTATACTGTATACGTCGATATTATGGAATGGCTTTTTCGAAGGAAATTTGAAGTACAAACCTGCCTTTGGGATCAACCGAGAAAAAAAGAATTTGTCCTTCTAATATTTCAAATTACTGTCTGGTAATTTTTTAGAATAACCTTAAGAAAAAAAAGCCCTTGAAAAAAATTCAGGAATATGTTGCATAATCCTGATAGTTTCTTAAGATTAACTGGGATTTGTCGGATGTTCTGCGCTTTCGGTTGATTTTGTCATACAATGATTCTTAAGAATTGACAATTTGAAAACCCACATTTATACTTTTACGATAATTCTATTATAGAATGATAAAATACTAAATGAAAAATCTTGACTTCAATGATGATCAATGTCATTATCTATAAAAAAATTTCCCGAAAATTAACATCAAAGGAAGAGTTTCATGGCCGAATTATTAAAAGTTGAAGGCCTCGAGACGCATTTTCAAACTCGAGAGGGCGTCATACATGCTGTAAATGGAGTTTCTTTTAATTTAAAGGAAGGCGAAACGCTGGGAATCGTTGGTGAAAGCGGATGTGGAAAAAGTGTTTCCATGATGTCTATGCTGCGGTTGATTCCGAGCCCCCCGGGCAAAGTAGTTGCGGGGAAGGCGCTCTTTGAAGGAAACGATTTATTGACCATGAATGACGAGCAAATCCGCAATATTCGTGGAGCGAAGATCAGCGTTGTCTTTCAAGATCCGATGACTTCCTTCAATCCGGTTCTGACGATCGGTGACCAGGTCGCAGAGCCATACCGCGTTCATCACAAAGCCGGGAAAAAAGAAGCTTTGGATCGCGCCGTCAAATATTTGGAGCTGGTTGGAATTCCGAATGCGCGCGAACGATTATCGGATTACCCGCATCAATTCTCAGGCGGGATGCGGCAGCGTGCAATGATCGCAATGGGATTAATTTGCGAACCGCAGATTTTAATTGCGGATGAACCAACCACTGCGCTGGATGTGACGATTCAAGCTCAGATTATTGAACTGGTCAAACGTCTGCGGGACGAATTAGGCATGGCCATTATTTGGATTACCCATGATCTGGGAATTATCGCTGGTCTGGCAGACCGTGTAAATGTTATGTACGGCGGATATATTATTGAGACTGCGCCAGTCAAGGATATTTATAAAAATCCGCAACATCCGTACACCATCGGTTTATTAGGTAGTTTGCCGCGTATGGATGAGACAGAATACCGGCGTTTGACTTCAATTGACGGACTTCCTCCCATATTACTTGAGAAACCATCTTATTGCCCGTTTGAACCACGCTGCCGTTATGCGAAAGAGCGATGCCGTAAAGAAAACCCAGGGTTGAAGCAAGTCGAAGGGGACGGTCATTTTACAGCCTGCTGGGTCAATCCAAAAACAGGCAAGGAGTATTAATGACTGAAAAACAAGTTTTACTAAAGGTAGAGAACCTCTATAAATATTTCCCGATTAAAAAAGGAGTCATATTTTCCAGACAAACCGGAGCAGTGCATGCCGTGGATGGCATTTCTTTCAATATATACAATGGAGAAACCCTGGGGCTGGTGGGAGAATCCGGATGCGGTAAGTCAACTACCGGCAGGACAATCCTGCAATTATATCGTCCGACCTCAGGCAGCGTATTTTTTGAAGGAGATGATCTGGCAAAACTGAAAGGGGAGAACCTGCGTCGGAAACGGCGTGATTTGCAAATGATATTCCAGGATCCCTATGCCAGTTTAAATCCGCGTATGACGGTTGGACAGATTATCGGCGAACCGATGGAAATCCATGGAACCTACAAAGGTGCAGCACAGACAAAACGGGTACAGGATCTTTTACAACTGGTTGGATTAAATGGCGCTTTTGCCAATCGATACCCTCATGAATTTTCGGGCGGTCAACGGCAGCGGATCGGAGTTGCACGCGCTCTGGCGCTGGAACCGAAATTGATTGTTTGTGATGAACCAATATCTGCACTGGATGTTTCGATCCAGGCGCAAGTTGTAAACTTATTAGAAGATTTACAGTCCACGCTGGGACTGACGTATCTTTTCATCGCTCATGACCTGTCGATGGTTCGGCATATCAGTGATCGGATTGCTGTAATGTACCTCGGTATCATTGTTGAACTGGCTGACCGGAATGAGTTGTATGCCAATCCGCGTCATCCATATACCCAGGCGCTGTTATCCGCAGTTCCGTACCCTGATCCGTTTGTCGAAGAAAAACGGAAAAGAATCATCTTGGAAGGCGATGTTCCCTCTCCGGTTAATCCGCCAAGCGGCTGCCGGTTTCGGACGCGCTGTCAATATGCCAAAGAGATTTGCGCTGAGGAGAAACCAGCTTTTCGGGAAATCTCAAAAGACCATTTTGTGGCTTGTCATTTTGATATTTCTTAAAAATATTGACTTCACCTGTTTCCTGGTCGTGAATACTGCCGTCTGATTCCCTTTATGAACATGTTCGGCAGTTTTTTCAAAAATTTGTGTAATACCAAATTTTATTCCTAAAGAGGAGGGAAAAAAATGCGTTCAAAGAATCTATTTATCCTGTTAAGTGTCATGTTGATTCTAAGTGTGGTTTTGAGTTCCTGCGCGAAACAAGCTACTCCAACCGCGGTTCCACCTACTAAAGAACCAGCTGAAAAGAAGATTATGACCTGGTCATTAGGTGAGACAGATATTCCGACGATTGATCCGGCTATTTCAACAGATACAAGTTCCAACCAGGTGAATATGCTGGTTTTTGCCGGTATTATGAATCAGAACGAAGTTACTGCTGAATTTGAAAATGGTCTGGCAACCGAAGTTACCAAGGGTGAAGTAAATGCGGATGGAACTGTGAAGTACACGTATAAACTTCGGACCGAT
>Ga0208826_1002065_pt1 | contig 15442 bp, 13 predicted proteins | sample AD_UKC115_MetaG_FD_184451 | JGI IMG/M metagenome (GOLD analysis project Ga0208826, IMG submission 184451) | Active sludge microbial communities of municipal wastewater-treating anaerobic digesters from Hong Kong - AD_UKC115_MetaG (SPAdes)... | ecosystem: Engineered > Bioreactor > Anaerobic >...
TATTGTATGGGCCGCAACCCTTGATGATGGCTGAGGTCATGCCATTTACTCTGGCGCCTGTTCATTGACACCCTTGAACCTTAAAGATTCCACACAATGAATTTACACCATTGACAGAGACGCTAACCTTTTGGGTTTGTTGAGACTCTTAAGAATTTACTGGAAAAGAAGATCAATTTTAGCTATGAAACGGTCAATAAAACCTTTGATGGCCGGCGAATCAACATCATTATTTATCTTTCGATCGTCCCCGGGTATGAAGAAGATCTGTCTAAAGTGTTGGTTTCAATTATTGACATTACCGACTTGAAAAAAGCAGAAGAAGCGTTGCGAAAAAAGAACTTACTGCAAGAAAAGGTTGTGGCGTTGGGGCGTGAACTGGCGGCCTTGCTCGATATTTCAGCCATCTACAGGACTGCTGAACGTTACCTGAAAACGATGGTTGATTGCCCTGATTATGCAATCATTCATTATGATGCAGAGAAAAAGATTTTGATCCCCTCTTATATTTCAACTGAAGGCAGAACAATTGATCCGGCTTCTTTCTCTCCAATCAAATACGAATCTGAAACTCCAGAGCGCAGTTACGCTAAAGCTATTGAATCTAAATCTCCTGTCATAATGACAGACTTCACTGAAGAAGCTGAAAAGAATATTTGGTCTTCAATCAGCAATAATCGCATTCGCAAATCCATTATCGATATCCCTATTCTGGCAGAAGACCGGGTGCTGGGTCTTATCGAACTGCAAAGTTCTTTAGAAAATGCATATTCTGAAGAAGTGGGTAATTGGCTGAGCGTGGTTGCCAGTCAAATTGGTTTGGCCATTCAAAATGCCAATTTACATGACGATTTGTTGCTTGAGCTGGCCGAAAGGAAAAAGGCTGAAAAAGAAGTTCGACAGAACCTGGCAGAATTGGAATTGCTCTACAAAAACGCATTGGCTGTCAATCAGATGCTTGATCCTGAACAAATCGCGCAATCGATGATCAAGTTGTTTACCAGGTATTTCACGGTGAACTACGCGATGATCAGATTGCGAGAAAGAGGCACTGACAACATACGTCTGGTTGCCTTCCATGTTCCTGGGCTGTCAGACTCGGAGAGAGAAAAAGTAAAAACAAAGTTGTCCACCCGCATCAAAAAAGTTGGGGATGGAATGAGCGGATGGGTCATTAAAACCGGTCAATCGGTTCGGGTGCCCGATGTGAGTCAGGATGATCGGTACGTCCATATCCTGCCAGGGATCCGATCTGGGATATATGTGCCAATCAAAACAGGTGAGGAGGTGTTAGGAAGCTTCGCAGTTGAGTCAGAGATGTTGGATGCCTTTAATGAACGCGATGAACGCTTATTAACGACCATCGCAAATCAGGCTGCGGTTGCTTTTGAAAATGCCTATCTTTATTCCAAAGTTCAAAAAGAACTGGAAGAGCGGAAATTAACCGAAGAAGCTTTAAGGGTAAGCCAGGAACGTTTGCAGTCCATTCTCGATAACACCAGTGCGCAAATCTATATTAAAGATATTGAAGGGCGCTATACATTGGTTAATCATGCTACGTGTCAATCTTTCTCTCTGAGCGAAAAGGATATGGTCGGAAAGAGCGCATACGACCTGGCTGCTCGTGAGGAGGTTGAGATTCAATTAAGCAATGATCGAAAAGTTTTAAATTCGCGGGCACCGGCCACTTTCGAAGAATTTCATTACATCAATGGCGAAAAACATTATTATATTTCGTTTAAGTTTCCTCTCTGGAATGAAGATGGCACAATCAGTGAAATAGGCGGGATATCAACCGACATCACTGAACAGAAGAAAATCGAAGAGCAAATTCAACTGCTTTCTTATGCCATTGACCAAAGCCCGGTTGGTGTCGTTCTGACGGATCTACATGGCAATATCGAATATGCAAACAATTGGTTTCGAAAATATCTTGGTGAAACGACTACCGATTATATTGGCCAAAATGTTCTCCATTACACGCAGGATATGTTTTCTGATAAAGATCTGGTTGAAATCGAACAGACGATCAGGCGTGGTGACCAGTGGCGCGGAGAGTTTCAGCATCAAAGACCAGAGGGAGAGATCTTCTGGTCATCCTTATCGATTTCACCGGTCATGGATGAACATCAGAACATAACCCATTTGTTAGAAATAATTGAAGATGTCACGCCCCGTAAAGAAGCTGAATTAAAACTAATCCAACTCAATGCAGAACTTGAAGACAGGGTAAAGCAGCGTACAGAGGAGCTGCATTCGGCAAACCTTTCTCTTGAAAAAGCCTCGAAACTAAAAGATGAATTCCTGGCGAGTATGAGCCATGAATTGCGAACACCGCTCACCGGGGTGTTGGGCCTTTCTGAAGCATTACAAAAAGGTATTTATGGTCCGTTAAACGAAAAGCAATTGAATATCCTTTTTACCATCGAGGAAGGAGGGCGGCATTTACTGAACCTGATCAATGATATTCTTGACCTTTCCAAGATTGAAGCTGGAAAAACTGAACTGCAATATAGTCTGGCCGACGCATCAGAAATTTGCCAGGCGAGTTTACGGATGGTAAAGCAAATTGCAGTAACCAGGAACCAGACGCTGACTTTTACGCAAAGTCAACCAGATATATTGATCTATGTTGATCCACGGCGTGTTAAACAAATTTTGGTCAACCTTCTGGGGAATGCAGTAAAGTTCACTCCAGAAAATGGGAACATTGGCATGGAAGTTTCTGCAGATGAAGAAAAGGATTTGGTGCATTTCACGGTTTGGGACAGTGGGATCGGTATTGAAGAAAAAAATATTGATAAACTCTTCCAGCCTTTCATTCAATTAGACAGCAGCCTTTCACGAAGTTATACAGGCACAGGTCTGGGGCTCTCTCTGGTGAAACGATTGACAGAGCTCCATGGAGGGTATGTAACTGTCACCAGCGAGTTAGGCAAAGGCAGCCGGTTTACCGTTTCAATTCCCTGGAAGCGGCAAAAAATCACAGAGATTACCACATCTGTAAATAAGGCCGGTACGCTTTCGGGGTATCCATCTGTAAAAAGCGGGACCCGGCCTGACCTGGGTACCATCTTGCTGGTGGACGACAATGAAGTCAACAACGCGATGCTTTCTGACTTTTTGACGTTCCAGGGTTACAGGGTGATCACAGCCATGGATGGGAAGAAGGGACTGGAGCTGGCAGTGCGTGAAGCGCCCAAGATCATCTTGTTAGACATTCAAATGCCAGAAATTGATGGATTGGAAGTGATTCGACTGATTCGAAAAATGCCTTCGGAACGCGCAAAAATCCCGATCATTGCGTTAACCGCACTGGCAATGGATGAAGATCGCCAACGCTGCCTGGATGCAGGGGCCGACGATTACGTCAGCAAACCTGTCAACCTTATGGGATTATTGTCTTCAATAAAAAAATTATTGGAGGAAAAAGCATGAGCCATCCACTTTTGCTCATCATCGACGATGATGTCATCACCCGCGAGACTCTCACCGGGTTGCTGTCTGAGTCAGGGTATGAGATCAAATGTGCGTCTTCAGGAACTGAAGGTCTTGAAATGGCCTCAAGGCTGAACCCAGACGTGGTCTTGCTGGATGTGATGATGCCGGTGGTGGATGGCTTTGAGGTTTGCCGGAGGCTTCGCAGTGACCCCAATCTGGCAGAAATTCCAATTATCATGATTACTGCCCTTGACGACCAGGATTCACGGTTAATGGGATTGGAAGCTGGGGCTGATGATTTTCTCTCTAAGCCATTTAATACGGTTGAACTTGAGATCAGGTTAAGAGGGTTACGGCAGGTCGCCAGGTACCGTCACCTGCGAGAGGAACGTGAAAAATTACAGACAGCTCATCAGCTTTTGCAGGAACAAAATGAAGAACTTCGAATGTTATCTGCAAAAGTGATCAGCGTGCAAGAAATCGAACGCCGGCACCTGGCGATGGAATTACACGATGAAATTGGCCAGCAGTTGACCGCGTTAAAAATCCTGCTGATCAATCTTGTGAATTATCAGGGTGAAGAGTTACAGGCTGAACGAAAAAAAGCTATCAACATCACCGAGCAGCTTTTGACCCAGGTCAGGGAATTGACGCTGAACTTACGTCCTACGATGCTCGATGACCTTGGGTTGATCGCGGCTTTGTACTGGTTCTTTAACAGGTTTACCCAACAAACAAAGATCAAGGTGATTCATAATATCGACCCCCTGGATGACCGGCGGTTTCCTGATATTATTGAAACGACCATTTTTCGGGTTATCCAGGAAGCATTGACCAACATTGCGCGCCATGCCAGGGTCAACGAGGTGATGGTAACCTTGAATATCGAACCCCGGCATTTGCGGCTTTCGATTGTCGACTCGGGCAAAGGATTTAATATTCATCAGGTTTCTCCAGGTCATTCAACGGGTATATCATCGATGCGTGAACGCGTTTCTCTGGCAGGTGGTAAATTCAACATCCAATCAACTCCTGGGGAAGGCACTATAATAGAAGCAGAATTTTCTCTGCCAGAGATGGAGTAAAAGATGCCTGTAACGGTTCTACTCGCAGATGACCATAAGCTTGTCCGTCAGGGAATTAAATCTATGCTTCAGGCTCAAAAGGATATTTTGGTGGTTGGCGAAGCCTCAGACGGGGTGGAAGCGTTGAAACTTGTCGCCGATCTGAAGCCTGATGTCATTCTGATGGATGTAATGATGCCCAATTTAAATGGGATAGAGGCAGCGTTTCAAATCCGCCAGCAAGGATTTAAAACACGGGTGGTTTTTCTTTCCATGCACGCAAACGCTGGTTACGCAGTCCGTGCATTGCATCAAGGTGCCCTTGGGTATGTGATCAAAGACGCTGATTTCTCAGAAATTCTGGATGCCATTCATCACGCCATCGAAGGTAAACGCTATTTAAGCAAAGCCATTTCGGATGAGGTGCTTGAAATGCTGCTTTCTGGCGAAGGTGAAAAGAACGGCTCACTGGAGAGTCTCAGCCCCCGCGAGCGCCAGGTCTTACAGATGATCGCTGAAGTCAACACCAATCTGGCAATTGCCGAGAAACTTTCTCTCAGTGTCCGCACGGTCGAATCGCACCGCGCACGCGTTATGTCAAAATTGCGTATCAGTTCTCAGGCTGAACTGGTTCGTTTCGCCATTCAACAGGGATTAATTGATGCATAATGATCCGTAGTAACCGCAGCGAAATTTCGTAAATGTTTCTAAACCAATTTCGTAACAGTACCATTTTTTCCAGAAAACCCTTTCTTTACAATTACCCTATGAGAATCAGGGTTATTTCTTTTTGTTTCAATACTCGCCTGTTGTCGTGTATAAAGGGGGAGTTGTGAACGAAAACACACCGGTCATTTTAAACCAGGCCGCGAAGATTTTAATCATTGATGACGAACCCATCGTACGGTTGACGCTCGACGGTCTACTACGACAGGATAATGTACAGCTTTTATTTGCCGAGAATGGGATGAAGGGTCTGGCAATGGCACAACATTTCATGCCAGATGCCATTTTGCTGGATTTAATGATGCCGGATATGGATGGTTTTGAAGTCTGTAGACGGATTAGATCCAATGAAGAGCTCGCTGAAGTGCCGGTAATCATGATCACTGCGTTGGATAATCGTGAAGCCCGGCTCACAGGGTTAGAAGCCGGAGCAGATGACTTCTTGACCAAACCATTTGACAGTATGGAAATTCAGATTCGGATCAAGAATATCCTGCGCATGAATCGTTTCAGGCATATTATCGATCAGCGAGACCGGTTGACGAAAATTAATTCAGAGCTTCTTACAGCATACGACAAGACAATCGAAGGGTGGTCGCTGGCTCTCGATTTGCGCGATCGAGAAACCGAAGGCCACACGATCAGAGTAACAGAGACCACAATCGAACTGGCCCGTCTGGTCGGGTTCCAGGGGGACGAACTTGTCCAAATCCGACGGGGTGCACTCCTGCATGATATTGGTAAACTGGGGATTCCTGATTCCATCTTGTTGAAACCGGGAAAACTAACTGAAGAAGAATGGAATATCATGCGTCTTCATCCTGTGTATGCTTATGAATGGTTGTCTGAAATCAAATACCTTGAATCGGCTATTGAAATCCCTTATTGTCACCATGAACGCTGGAACGGAAGCGGTTATCCGCGCCACTTACGCGGAGAAGAGATTCCGCTTTCTGCGCGGATATTTGCGATTGTCGATGTATGGGATGCCCTGCGTTCTGAAAGGCCATATCGAAAAGCCATGTCAGACGATGAAGTTAGAGCATATATCGCATCTCAACGAGGGGTTGATTTCGATCCGTGCCTGGTGGATCTTTTTCTTGAAAACATCCATTAATCAATTAAACCAAGCTAAATGACTTGCCCTCTCAGTCTTGGGTGTTTTTGCTATTCGAAAGAACTGACCTAGATCTTTTCTTGACATTCACTTCGTCGAGGCCTATACTACAAATGAAAAAGTGAACGGGGAGCCTGGCGTTCCAGGCTGAGAGTAGGGAAACCGCCCTAGACCCGCATAACCTGATCCGGATAATGCCGGCGGAGGGATTGAAAAATCAAAAGACACCCTCCCTGGCGGAGGGTTTTTTGATGGCAAAACACACCGTGATCTTTGCCAACGGAGAAATGCACTTTCCAGAAGCCGTTCGGAAAATTGCCCAGACTGCCGATCTGAAAATTGCTGCTGACGGCGGATTCTTCTACATGCAGCAGCTTGAAATGATGCCTGATTTGTTGATCGGTGATCTGGATTCGGTGACGGCTGAACAGGTGTCGCTGGCTGAAGCCGCCGGTGGCAGGGTAAGCCGCTATCCGGCCGATAAGGATGAGACTGACCTCGAGCTGGCCCTGTTGGCCGCGGCGGAATGGGGTAGTGACAGGATCACCGTCGTGTGCGCCCTCGGCGGCCGCTTGGATCAAACACTGGCAAACATACATCTCTTGAGTTTGCCACAGTTATCAGATATTGACTTGCGTATAGATGACGGAAAGGTCGAAGTTTTACTCATTCGTGCTCAAGCTGAAATCTTTGGAGATCAAGGTGACCTGCTGTCACTGTTGCCGCTCACTCCGATGGTGTATGGCATCACGACTACCAATTTAAAGTATCCCTTAATTGGAGAGAATCTGGGTTTTCATCAAAGCAGAGGGATCAGCAATGTCATGCTTACGAGTAAAGCTCTGGTTGAAATTCAATCTGGTTTGTTACTCTGCATTCACGATCGAAAAGAGGTATTGGAATGAAAACGAGGTTGATTTTTCTTGTCTTGTTCTTTCTGTTACTGACTTCATGCGCTCCGAAATCGAGCCCACCAACGTTAACTGTGATGACGCACGATTCATTTGCAGTCTCTGAAGATGTGGTGAAGGCTTTTGAAACTCAAAACAATGTCAGTTTGATTTTCATAAAATCAGGCGATACAGGAACAATGCTGAATCGGGCAGTGTTAACCAAAGATTCGCCGCAGGCTGATGTTCTTTATGGGGTCGATAACACTTTTCTCTCACGTGCCATTAAAGAAGAAATCTTTGAGCCATATACATCTCCCTTACTCGTCAATGTAGCAAACAATTTTAAAGAGAACCTTGATGGTATGGTGACGCCGATTAATTTCGGCGATGTCTGCATCAATTATGACAAAAAGTACTTCATCAGTCACAACCTGGCAATTCCCCAAACGCTGAATGATCTGTTGAAATCAGAGTATGGAAGTTCTGCATCTGGAGCTCCGCTGCTGGTTGTGGAAAATCCCGCTACATCTTCGCCAGGGCTGGCGTTTCTGCTGGCTACCATTGCTGAATTTGGTGAAGAAGGGTATTTAGAGTTTTGGCGTGGACTGAAAAGCAATGGGGTGGTCGTGGTAAATGACTGGGACACAGCGTATTACACCAACTTTTCGGCTTCATCAGGCAAGGGGTTACAACCAATGGTTGTATCTTATGCCACAAGTCCGGCGGCCGAGGTGATTTATGCCAGCTCACCTCTTACCGAATCGCCAACAGCTTCGATTCTTGGAGTGAATACCTGCTTCCGCCAGATTGAATATGCAGGAATTCTGAAGGGAACAAAAAATTTGACCATGGCTCAAAAGTTCATCGATTTCATGCTGGATGTTCAATTTCAGGAAGATTTGCCGTTGCAGATGTTCATGTACCCTGTAAACCAGAATGCTTCCCTTCCCTCCGAATTTGAAAAGTATGCACAGGCGGCTGAAAATCCGGCTGTACTTGATCCGGCATTGATTTCAGAGAAACGTGACCAGTGGATCAAGGATTGGACCGAGGTGATGTTGCCTTGAGCCGTTTCGCTGTTGGGGAGCCCAAATTGAAAGATTCGGGAATGGCGTTGTGGTTATTCCCGCTGTTGTTCTTGCTTGTCTTTTTCTTTCTCCCGATGGCATCGATCATGGCCGTTATGTTCTCACGGGCAGATTCCATCGATCTTGGTCAGATCTGGCGGCCGCTGGGATTTACCGTTGGGCAGGCGGTGCTCTCAACGTTGCTCACTCTGGTTACGGGGTTGCCTGCTGCATTTGTTTTCTCACGATTTCATTTTCCGGGCAAAAGCTTCATGCGCACCCTTACCATGTTGCCCTTTATCCTTCCCACAGTTGTGACAGCAGCGGGATTCAATGCATTGCTTGGGCCCCGTGGTTGGATAAACCTTGCTTTAATGGATTTGCTGGAAACCAGCATTCCGCCTGTCACATTTTTAAACACGTTCACTGCCATTCTGGTGGCTCACATTTTCTATAACATTGCCATTGTGATCAGGGTCGTGGGGAGCGCGTGGGCTCAACTCGACCCGCGGCTCGAACAGAGTGCCCAGGTATTGGGTGCATCACCATCACGAAGCTTTATAGAGGTTACACTGCCGCTGCTCAAACGTCCGATATTGGCATCAGCACTGCTCGTATTTCTGTTTGATTTCACCAGTTTTGGTGTCGTTTTAATGCTTGGGGGTCCGAGCTTTGCCACTCTAGAAGTTTCAATCTATACTCAAGCGCTTTCATTACTTAATCTGCGTATGGCAGGGATTCTGACGCTGCTTCAACTTGCCTGTACGATTGGAATCACCATTTTTTATTCAAAAGTGTCTTCGAACCAGAGTATTCCCCTTTTTCCCAGGTTACAGGGTGAAGGCACCCAGCTGCCGCGAACCTGGATGCAAAAGGTCATTGTGTTAATCGTTATGCTCTTTCTTTTTCTGCTGCAAGTTTTGCCCCTGGGTGCACTCGCCGCCAGATCAATTGCTCGGATGGAGGCTGACCGCGGTGAGAGAGGTGATGTGCAGGCAGGGGTGACGCTCGATTTCTATCAGGAATTGTTTATCAACCGTCAGCAAAGTTACTTTTACGTTCCTCCTGTTCGGGCGATGATCAACTCGCTTTTTTATGCGGGCGTGACCATGGTCATTTCTACGATGGCGGGAACGATGCTGGCTTATGCATTTGTGAGAAAGCCCGCGATCAAACGCTGGCTCGATGCGCTCATCATGCTGCCCTTTGGGGCTTCGGCAGTGACACTTGGGCTGGGTTTTATCGTCACTTTCAACCGCCCGCCTATCGAAGCAGGGACTTTCCCACTCCTGGTGCCGATTGCCCATAGTTTGATCGCCATGCCCTTTGTGATGCGCACTGTGCAGCCAGCTATCAGTTCAATTCCAGAATCTCTGCGCGAATCAGCGGCGGTTTTGGGTGCTTCTCCGCAGAAAGTTTGGTGGCATGTTGAAATGCCGATTATCCGCCGGGCGTTGATAGCCGGTGCAATCTTTTCATTTACGATATCATTGGGTGAATTTGGAGCCACTTCGTTCATTTCAAGCCCGAAAAACCCAACCCTGCCGATCGCGATCTATCGCTACCTTTCTCAGCCAGGTGCTATGAATTACGGGCAGGCTATGGCAATGGCCACGATCCTGATTATTGTTTGCGGGGTCTCCGTTTGGCTTCTGGAAAAACTGCAAAGCGAGAAACGTGCAGGCGTATAAGGGATAGAAAATGGAAAATCTGGAAGTTGTCGATTTATATAAGGAATATGAAAATAAACCTTTGTTATCAGGGGTAAATTTTAGAGTGGAACCTGGCGAGACGCTGTGTCTGCTCGGGCGTTCTGGCAGCGGAAAAAGCACCATTCTGCGCATCATCGCTGGAATAGAAAAACCTGACTCTGGATGCGTTTATTGGAATGGTAAAGACCTGGCTGAAGTACCAACCTTCAAGCGCAACTTTGGGCTCATGTTCCAGGATTACGCCTTATTCCCACACCTGACAGTGGCGGAAAATGTTGGTTTTGGTCTGAAAATGAGGGGTATTTCTAAATCGGAAATGGCTAATAAAGTAAGAGAAGCGCTCGAAAGAGTGAACATGACAGGTTTCAGTGAAAGGCGTGTCACCGACCTTTCTGGTGGAGAGCAGCAGCGCATTGCACTGGCGCGCGCGCTGGCGCCACGACCCTTGCTGTTGATGCTTGATGAACCACTCGCTGCCCTCGATCGTGCGCTGCGGATGGAACTTCAGGAAGAATTGCGAGACCTGTTAAAACAAACGGGCATTCCTGCGATTTATGTCACCCACGATCAAGAGGAGGCCATCGTTGTCAGCGACCGACTGGCACTTTTGAATGACGGACGCATTGTGCAGTGTGATCAGACAGAAAAGGTATTCCAATTCCCATCCACCCGCTGGGCGGCCAGTTTTCTTGGAATGACCAATTTTATTTCGGGTACAGTGATCGAAACGAATCCACTGAGGGTAAGAACGGATTGCGGGACTCTTGATGTCTGGAATCCTGATGCAGATCATGCCTTTAGCATTGATTCACCCGTGACTCTGCTGATCAAACCGACGAGTGCGGGGTTTTCTGGTGATCAGACGCTGCCGAATCATCTCAATGGATTGGTTGAAAAGGTGCGTTTTCGGGGTGATCATTATCGCCTGCAAGTCAGGGTAAATGCATGCATTGAGATGGAATTTACTTCAACGATAAAATTTGTCACTGGGCAAAAAATTACCATCAACCTGGCCCCGCAGGATGTGATCGCTCTTAAAGAATGATGGTGTTAATAGACGCGATGGGGGTATCGATTACCCCCCGAATAGCGAAAATTCAATCTCCACTGAGATTTGAAGGTTAGTGCATTGATTCTTGCTTTATGAAAACCTACGCACTGTACACAAAGGGATGAAAAACCACACAAAAAGCAGGTTTAGAAACCAATCTGTGGAATGAGATACTTAATCAGAAACCAGAGGATAACCAGTAGACCGGTAGTGCCTAGACAAAACGACAGCAGCATGACGACGACCGTGAGCCAAATCTGACGCTTCCTTCTGGCAACCAAATCTTGATCATTGGGTAAAGATGACTCATCTAACGGATTCATCAAGGATTCGATCCTGGATTTTGTTTACGTTTTTTATAAATAATGCGTGTCACGATGATGGTGGTGACGAGAACCAGGATACAGGCAATGACCACAGGGATGATGATCGATAACACCGATACCACAGTGGAAGTGGCCTGCTCAGCAATTGAAGCAGGCACATTTCCAAGCCCGCCAGTTGCAGCATTCACAGCTGGTCTCACCGCAAGGGCTTTCACAGCGTGCACTCCGCCAGAAACCAATAACCCCGCGATCAGTGCAAAGACAGGCTTGACTTCACCGATCTGACTGGCTGTGGCGGCGAAGACGATGGCGCCAGCTGTGGGCCGGATGAAAGATTGAACGACGTCATTGATATGATTCACGCCTGGAAATGCATCCGCCAGGATTTCAACGATGGTCAACAAAATCAGCACCCCGATCACCCACCACGAGGTCATGACGTTCCATGGCTCCTGCAGGTGGATTAGATCTGTATACCGCGCTAATAATGCCACCACCAGCAGTGGAATGTAGGCGTTCAAACCCGCACTGGCGGAGAGGCCAAAGGCCGAGAATACATTAAATATATCCATTTTTCAAATATCCTTACAAATCAATCGTTTACCAGGATTTCGTGATCATCAACCGTGCAAAATCCATCATTCCAACCTGAAAGATGGCGGTGATCACCCCTGCACTTAATATACGAATTCCATCTCTCAAATGATGCAGCGTATTTTCTTTTTTTAATATGATACACCAAAGCAATGAGTAGATCATTCCCAGAACAATAAAGATCGTGCCTGTGGATAAGATGGCGATTGGGTAATAGAGAAAAGAGATATCCAGCAGGATCAGGGTTCCAACAGCGGCAGCGATCAAAATTAAGACAACGAGATCCATCCAACGGTCAAGGACAGGCCTGGACTCTGCCTCTGCCCAGAGCGTTTGATGCCATAATGGCAGAATCAGGTTTGCCAGTGAAATTCCAAACAGCAACCCGGTGATCAACCTCAACCGGTTATCGGGTTGATAAAATGGTTTGATGCCGGGTAACAGGGTAAGGGAAGAATTGATACCATCCATGAGGAAAGCTGCGCAAAACAATACGAGAATGGCAATCTTTAACCTGGATGGTATACCCGTGCGTTTCTTTTTGAAAGAAAGATAGAGCAAGGAAAAGAATAAACCCATAAATGTTCCGGTGCATCTTGCACACAGGGGCAGCGTTTTTCCTCCAATGGATAGCGAATGGCTCTCTATCTGATGACAAACTGAATACCCGGCGGCGTGCAATTTACCGTCAATACCTGGCGGGGTAAGAATCAACCACACGGCTAACGCAACCAACAGAAGGATCAACAGACCAATGGTCATATATTTCTTACGCGAGTCAGATACCGGGATGTGATTTTTCATATTGGAAATTATAAATCGAACCCAGGCAGCAACAAACAAATCGGTTTCTTGACATTCGATGCGGTTTATGTTTTACTTATCAACGTAATGACTATGCTATCCTAACGATGAGGAGGTGGTGTCTACGATGTGTAATCGTTTTAAACACAGCGCTGCGGCATCCCTCCTCGCGATAAAGTAGGGAAGCCGCAGCGCCAAAATCCAGGAGCCGTCGAATAGACGGCTCTCTGGCTTAAAGAATGAAAGCACCTCAACACCTCTTCTTAAGCATTTTCTAAAAAATTAACATCGGCATATAATCAGAAAAGCAAAAATAATTTGGAGGAATCATGCCGTCAGTAAAAGAGCGTTTTATCAACTATGCAAAGATCAATACCCAGTCTGATATGGAGTACAAAACCCATCCCAGCACAACCACTCAATTCGACCTGGCCCGGAAACTGGAACAAGAATTACGCGACCTCGGAATGGAAGATATCAGCCTGGATGAAAAATGTTATCTCATGGCAACTCTGCCGGCAAATACCGACCGGCAGATCCCGGTCATCGGTTTCATCGCCCATCTCGATACCAGCCCGGAGGTCAGCGGTGAAAATGTGAAACCGCAAGTCATTGAAAATTATGACGGCGGAGAGATCGTGCTCAATGCTGAATTGAATATTCGCATGACCCCAAAAGAATTTCCAGAGTTGTCTAAGTATGTTGGGCAGGAACTGATTACCACAGACGGCACGACCCTGTTGGGTGCGGATGATAAGGCGGGGATTGCCGTGATTATGAGTGCAATGGAATATCTCATCACTCATCCCGAAATCGAGCATGGCAAGATTCGTGTGGCATTCACACCTGATGAAGAAATTGGCCATGGAGCAGATTACTTTGATGTGCAAAAATTCGGTGCAGAATTTGCGTACACGCTTGATGGAGGCGAGATTGGCGAGCTGGAATATGAGACCTTCAACGCGGCAGCTGCAACCGTGACGATCAATGGCAGAAGTGTTCACCCTGGTTCAGCTAAAAATCGGATGATCAACGCTCTTCAGGTTGCCATGGAATTCAACGCGATGCTGCCGGCAAACGAACGACCGGAATACACAGAAGGCAGAGAAGGTTTTTCTCATCTGGTTCAGTTTTCAGGCGGGGTTGAAACCGCAAACATGCACTATATCATTCGTGATCATGACCGAAGCATCATGGAGAAGCGTAAGGGATATTTGCAAGATGCCGCTGCATATTTGAACAAACGTTATGGTGAAGGTCGGGTTGTGGTTGATATCAAAGACCAATATTACAATATGCGCGAAAAGATTGAACCAGTCTTTCATATTGTGGAGATTGCCATACAGGCAATGAACGCATTGGGCATACAGCCGATCATGGTGCCTGTGCGCGGAGGGACGGATGGTTCGCGATTATCTTTTATGGGTTTGCCCTGTCCAAACCTCTTTACGGGTGGGTTTAACTTTCACGGGCGATATGAAACGCTCCCGACCCGATCTTTGGAGCGCTCGGTGGATGTGGTATTAAAAATTATCGAGCTGGTCAGTAAGTAATGATTGAAAACCTCCGTTCAGATGAACGGAGGATTTTTGATTTACGATTGGATAACATTTCTTTGCTTGCGTGAAAAATATTCATTCAAAGCCAGCGCAATCAAGATAATTGTGCCGCCAATCAACAACGAAGGGATGTTTGTTTTTTCGCCGAACACCAACAGTGAAACGGTTACCGCGAGGGGGATCTTAAGATCATTAAATATGGCAAGCGTGCCAGCGTTAACTTTTCTCGCGCCGATGTTCCATAAAAAGAAACTGATTCCAGAGGCGACGGCGCCCAGGTAGAGAATCGTCCAGATCTGTTTGGCTGTTAGCGTAATAGTGGATATTGGGACCAGGATACCAGTGGCCAGGGCAGTAACGACCACCGCTCCAAGATACATATAGCCAAAAACATCTCGATCCTTCAACTGATTGTCTTTTGCCATCAGTTTTCGATAGTAGACCTGTCCAAACGCATAACAGAGGTTAGAAATTTGCACCAGCAAGAATCCAGTCATGACACCCGGTGATTGGATCTCTCCGCGTTTGATCACCCAGGTGCCTGCAACAGTGATGATAGCGGTCGCGAGGTGAAGAAAATTGAACTTTCGGGCAAAAGCATCATCGATCAGGGTAACGAAGATGGGGGTGAAAATTGTGAAGAGCGCCACTTCGTATGCCTTGAGCGTGCGGAAAGCTGCGAGATAGGTAAGATACATGATGCCAAACTGGAGCATTCCCGTTAGTAACAGTTTGAGGGCAAGCCTGCCATTGATTTTTTTGATTTTCAGGAAAGGTAAAAAGATCAAAAAAGAAATCAGCAGGCGGGCGAATCCCACAAAGTTGGAATCCACGCCAGTCAGATTCCCTTTGATCAAGCCAAAAGAAAATGCCCATATCAATGAAACGATAAATAAATACGCCATAACACCTCTGATTGAATCGTAAGGACAAACAATATAACACATTGCAGCGGTTTTTTGGATAATGTCTCAAATTGTGGTGTAAAAAGCAATTGACAAAAGAGTCATCGTGTGGTTTCTTGAAGGTCTCATACACCAATTCAAGAAAGGGAACACACGATGACCACAGCAACTATAGCATTTCAA
>Ga0208826_1002071_pt1 | contig 15424 bp, 24 predicted proteins | sample AD_UKC115_MetaG_FD_184451 | JGI IMG/M metagenome (GOLD analysis project Ga0208826, IMG submission 184451) | Active sludge microbial communities of municipal wastewater-treating anaerobic digesters from Hong Kong - AD_UKC115_MetaG (SPAdes)... | ecosystem: Engineered > Bioreactor > Anaerobic >...
CTATGACTTTGCGGCAGACGGGGCGACCTATCACCGCAGCCAGCAGGGCGAGGCGTTGCTCAGGCTGGCGAAGCAGTACCGCGCGCGGTCGCGGCCAGTGGTGGCGCGGCTCGTGCGCGAGGATGCGACCTAGAGAAGATCGAGGATGGCGAGCATGAAGGCACTGGCAATGAAGGCACTGGCAATGAAGACATTGCAGTGGAAAGCGGTTGGTGCGGCGATCATCGGCGTCTGCTGCCAGATCTGGGGGGCATGGGATCAGCTCATGACGGCACTGGTGGTCCTGATGGTCGTGGACGTGGCGACGGGGTTCCTGCGGGCGTTCATCCAGCAAAAGCTGTCGAGCAAGGAATCGTTCCGCGGGATCGCGAAGAAGGTGTTCATCTTTGCGCTGCTGGCCGTCGCGGTGCAGGTGGACAGGATCACCGGGCTGAACGGGGTGACGCGCGACGTGGTGGCGCTGTTCTATTGCGCGAGCGAGGGGTTGAGCGTGCTGGAGAACAGCGTGGCGGCGGGGATGCCCGCGCCGGACATTCTGAAGAAGGCACTGGCGCAGCTGAGCGAGGCCAAGTTTGGGAAGGGCGAGGATGCTGACGACGCGCGCTGAAAGCTCGGGCGAGGAGCGCAGACGTGCTTAGCGCGGCTGAGATCACCTCGATGCGGGCCACGCAGGAAGAGGCGCTGCCCGATACGTGCGTGATTTCGCGGGCGACACTGACCGCAGACGGCGCCGGCGGGCAGACGGAGACGTGGGCGACGGTGGCGACGGTGGCCTGCCGCGTGGCGGCGATGGGCGGTCGCGGCGCGGAGCGGCTGATCGCCGACCGGCTGAGCGCGGTGACGCCCTACGTGGTGACGTTGCCGGCGGAGACCGACGTGGAGCCAGAGGACCGGATCGTCATTGGCACGCGGACGCTGGAGGTAGCGGCCGTGCTGGCTATCGAGGGCTGGGAGACGGCGCGGCGCGTGGCGGCCGTGGAGACACGGTAACGGAGGTGGTCCAGTGCTCGAGGTGCGGATCATGAGCGACCGGCTGAGCGAGCTGGCCGAGCAGTTGAAGAGGCGGGCCAGCGAAGCGGTGAGAGCCATCGCCTTTGACATCCAGCTCGATGCGCAGCTCAACGCCCCGGTCGATACAGGCGCGCTGAAGAACAGCATCTATACCGTGACGTCGGAAGGCAGTGACTATGTTGACCGCACTGGCGATGCGGTGGTGGCCAACCCCGAGATAGAACCGTTGCCCGAGGTCACGGCCGAAGAAGCCGGGGTCGATGAACTGACAGCGATCGTGGCGGTTGGCGCCGAGTATGGCCTGTACGTGGAGATGGGCACGAGCCGGACGCCGGCGCAGCCGTACCTGGGGCCTGCGGCGGAGGGCCAGCGCGAGGCGTTCACCGAGGCGATGAAGAGAGTGCTCGGCTGATGGAGACGGTGTGGGTGGCCGAGTGGGTGTATGGACTGCTGGCGGCCGACACCGCGCTGACGGCGCTCGTGGGGGCGCGCATCTACAGCGCGGCAGCGCCGGCAAAAGCGGCCATGCCGTATGTCCTCTACAGCCTGCAGGCAGGGCGCGATGTGCTCGGGGTGGGCACGACGCGCGTGGTGACGCATCTGACGCTGCTGGTGAAGGCGGTGGGCGAGGGGCAGAGCTTCAGGGCGCTGCAGCCAATCGCCGACCGCATCGATGCGGACCTGAATGGGGCGAGCGGCAGCGTGACCGGCGACGCGGGGCCGGGGGCCGAGATCCTGTCGTGCGTGCGGACGGCGCCGGTGGCGTATCCAGAGATTCAGGAAGGGAAGCAGTACCGCCACCTGGGCGGGCTGTATCAGATTGTGGCGACGAATCGGGGGCCAGCGCCGGCCCCGTAAGGGCCCTATCAGACACAGGAGGGCGAGATGCCAGAACGAGCGACGCTGAATCAGATCACGCAGATCGGCGTGGAGAGCACGCCGGGGACGGCGGTGGCGGCGGGCAAGCTGCTGCAGGCGCTGACGATCACGCCAGGGATCAAGGTGGACGTGAGCCGGTTCAGGCCGGCGGGGGCCAAGTTCGCGACCATCGCGGCGCTGGCCAAGGAGTGGGTCGAGGCCAAGATCGAAGGCCCGGGCTGCTACAACCACATGGCCTATCTGATGGCGGGCATTCTGGGCTATGCCGCGCCGGCGCAGCAGGGAGGCACCACGGCATACAAGTGGACGGCCACGCCCGGGCAGAGCGCCGAAGACACGATCAGGACATTCACGGTGGAGCAGGGGTCCAGCGTGCGGGCGGGACGGTTTGCGTATGGACTCGTCACGCAGCTCGGCCTCAAGTTCGATCGGAGTGGCGTGGCGGTGACGGGCGCGATGCTGGGGCATGCGTACGAAGATGGCGTGACGATGACGGGCACGCCTGCAGCCATCGCGGTGCAGCCGATTCAGCCGACCGAGGTGAGCGTATACATGGACACCACGGGCGCGAGCATCGGCACGACCAAACTGACGAGGGTGCTGCGCGCCGAGTTTGAGATTGGCGACAGGTATAGCCCGCTGTGGACGCTGAACAGCGCCGCGAACGGGTTTGAGGCACATGTGGAGACAGCGCCAGCAGCCACGGTCAAGCTGCTGGTGGAGGCCGACGCGGCGGGCATGGGGCCGCTCGCGGCGGTTCGTGCGGGCGACAAAAAGTTCATCCAGGTGAAGGCGACAAGCTCGGCGCTGGCCGGCACGGGCTATGCCTACTCGATGACGCTGGGCGTCTGCGGCGTGGTGGCGGATGTGAGCGAGTTCAGCGACGAGGATGGCGTGTACGGCATCGAGTGGACGTTCGATGTGGCGTACGACGCGACGTGGGGCAAGGCGCTGACGATGGAGCTGGTGAACACGCTGACGGGGCTGTAGCCTGCGCCGGGTACGGCGCTTAGTAGAACCGGCGGACCGGTTCTACACGCGGAATAGGCAAGAGCCAGGCGGGCACCTGGGCGCACCCAGGAGGGGAGCATAGCATGCGGCTGAGCGATCTGGGCCGTGAGCGCAGGATCACGGTGCCCTATGACGGGGAAGAGATCGGGATCGTGTTCCGGCCGGCGGCGGTGAACGCCGACTGGCTGGAGCGCATGGGCGAGGAAGGCAAAGACGCCCGGACCTATGTGGGGCTGCTGAGCGAGGCGCTGGTGAGCTGGGACATCGAGGGGGACGACGGCAAGCCGCTGCCCGTGTCGGTGGACGTGCTGTGGCGGCTGCCGGTGGACCTGCTGAACCTGCTCGCGCAGGCGATGATCGAGGGGCTGGCCCCAAAAAAGTAGAGTGCCAGGCACTGCGCCGGTACCTGGCAAGCGACGGGGAGTTCGGCGCGATGCCGGACTGGTATGCGGAGCTGCAGGCGGCGCGGTACCTGGGGGTGGCGCCCTGGGAGCTGCGCAGACAGAGCATCGGCTGGACGAACCTGGCGCTGGCGGCGATGGACGCCGAAGCCAAGGCCACGAAGGATAGAGAGGGTAGAAGCTGATGGCCGTTACTGCCGCTCAGTTGATGGTGAAGGTGGGGGCCGACATCAGCGGCGCCCAGCGCGGCATGCAGCAGGTGCAGCAGCAGGCGCGAGGCCTCGGCGGGGCGCTGGGCGGCATCGGCAGGATCGCGGCGGGGGCGTTTGCGGGGCTGGGCGCCGTGGCCCTGGCCAAGGGCGCCTTCAGCGCAGCCAAGAGCGCCGTGGTGGATTTCAACGCCAGCATGGAGCAGTCGAGCATCGCCTGGACGACGATGCTGGGCTCGGCGCAGGCCTCGCAGAAGATGCTGGCGGACCTGCAGCAGTTCGCCAGGACCACGCCATTCGAGTTCCCCGAGCTGGAGCAGGCCTCGCGGCGGCTGCTGGCGATGGGCTTTGACGCCAAAGAAGTGATTCCCCTGATGACCGACCTGGGCAACGCCGCTTCGGCGCTGGGCCTGGGCAGCGAGGGTGTGAACCGGATTGGGCTGGCGCTCGGGCAGATGCGCGCCAAGACCAGGGTCAGCGGCGAGGAGATGCGGCAGCTCACCGAGGCGGGCGTGCCGGCGTGGGACATCCTCGCGCAGGCCGTGGGCAAGCCGATCCCCGAGGTGATGAAGCTGGCGGAGACGGGCAAGATCGCCAGCTCGACCTTCATCCAGGCCTTCCAGACGTTCTCGCAGCAGAACTATGGCGGGATGATGGAGGCGCAGAGCAGGACGTTCAAGGGCGCCATGTCCAACATCAAGGACAGCCTGACGCAGGGGGCGGCGAGCGCCTTCCAGCCGCTGTTCGCCGTGCTGAGCCAGGGGGCGGTGAAACTGGCGGATTTTCTCAACACGCCCAAGTTCGAGCAGTTCACGGCCAGGGTGCGCGGCTCGATGGAGAAGGTTGCCGGGTTCGTCTCGAAGGCGTTTGAGTTCTTTGTGAACAACTCGGACGCCATCATCGGAGGGCTGAAGGGCGTGGCGGCTGCACTGGCGGTGGTCGGCGCGACGGCGGCGGTGGTCGGCGCGAAGGCGGCGGTGGTCGGCCTGGTCACAGCGGCGTTCAACCCACTGGTGGCGATCATCGGCGCGGTGACCCTGGCGGCCGGCGCGCTGGGCGCGGCGTGGGCGACAAACTGGGGCGGCATCCGCGACAAGACGCGCTCGGTGGTGGCAGATGTCATCAACTTCTGGTACCGGCTCGAAGCCGAGTTTCAGAACGTATGGTCGGGCATCAAGCTCGCCTTTGCGCGCGCGTGGAACAGCATCGTGGACAAGCTGGCCAGTGGGGCGAAGGCCATCGTCGGGATCGTCGAGAAGGTGTCGGGCGCGTTCGGCAAGAAGATTGACACCAGCGGCATCACCGGCCAGATCGACGCGATAGCAGCCCGGGCCCGCGTCGCCACCGGAGAGATCGAAGAGGTCAAGGCGAGGGTCTTTGAGTGGCGCGATGAGGTCCAGGCGCTCGGCGCCGATTTCGATGTGGCCGCATCGAGCATGAACTCCATGGGCCAGATGGGCCAGTTGGTGGCGTCCGGTTCGCAGGCGGCGTCGACGGCCCTGGACGGCCTCGGCGACTCGGCGAGCGGCGCGGCCAACCAGGTGAGCGGCGCGGCCACCGCGTGCGGCGACCTGGTGGCGGCGCTGGTGCGCGTGCACCCGGCGTCGATCGCTGCGGCGCAGACCGTGGCCACGTGGGAGGCGAACGTTGCGGGGGTGAACGCGGCGCTGGAGGCCAACCAGCGCCGGCAGAGAGACGCGCAGGCGGCACTGGAGCGGACGCAGGCGCGCATCACCGCGCTCAACCAGAGCCTGACGGACGCCAAGAACCGGCTGCAGGAGCTGGCGAACCCGAGACTCGCGGGCATGGGCCAGTTCGAGATGAAGATCCAGGCGGTGCAGGACCAGATCAAGCGCATCCAACTGGCGAAGAGCCTGGGCGTGCCGCTCAACGAGATCATCGCCAGGTACCCGCTGCTGACCGAAGGGGCAGAGGCGTTTGTGGCCACGCTGATGCCCGGCGAGAGGAGCCTGCAGAAGCAGCTCGAGCAGCTCCAGCTCATGCAGTCGCTCGAGTACGACGAGAAGCTGCGCCTGCTGAAGAACCAGGCGTCGCCGCCGGGCGCCGAGACGACGTATGCCGCGGCGATGGCGAGCATCAACGCCACAAGGGCGGAGATCGAAGGGCTGACGGGGGCGATTGCGGCCGAGGAGGCCAGGGCCAAGCGGCAGGAGCAGGCGCTCGCGAAGCTGCGCGGCGAGGCCGAGCGGCTGAACCAGGCGCTGCAGGGCTATCAGGCGCAGTTGCAGGCGGCGCAGGCGGCGCAAGACCTGGTGAACCAGGGGCTCGAGCTGGCGTACAACTGGTTCCTGAACGACCGCGCGGCGATGCTGGCGATGGGCGGCGAGGCGGCCATACAGGTGGGGATCATCGACGTCAAGGCACGCGAGCTGTTGGGCGCAGTGAACACGTTTGCGGGGGAGACGTCGGAGGCGGCCAACACGGCCATCCTGGGGATGGTGGAGACGTTCAAGACCAGCTCGGCTGAGGCTGTGCTGGCGGTGAATACGGAGCTGGGCAAGATCCCGCACGACATCTACACGTACCACCACATCGTGAGGCTGTACGAGACCGGGGGGACGGCGGCGCTGACGCCGGGCGCGCCGGCGGCGCGGGCCAGCGGCGGTCCGGTGTATGCCGGTCAACCGTACGTGGTGGGCGAGCAGGGGCCGGAGCTGTTCGTGCCACGGCTGAGCGGGCAGATTCTGCCCAACGGTAAGAGCGACAGCGCGGGCGGCGGGGGGAACATCGTCATCGAGAAGCTGGTGGTGCAGGGCACGGTGATCAGCGAGAAGGAGCTGGCCGGGGCGGTGTATGACGAGCTGCTGCGCCTGCGTCGGCGCAACGGGCAGACGGGACTGTAGGCATGCGGCCCACGCTGAAGGTGGAGATCGCGCTGACGACGATGCCGAGTGAGACGCCGGTATGGACCGATGTGACGGCCTATGTGCGGGCGCCGATGACGATCACCCGCGGGCGGCAGCGAGAGCTGGACACGATCCAGTGCGGCACGGCGACGCTCGTGCTGGACAACCGCGACCGACGGTTCGACCCGTTCAACGCGGACGGCCCGTATTATGGGAACCTGTTGCCCATGCGGAGGGTGCGGATCGGGGCGACGATCCCGAGCACGGAGCTGCCCGACGACCAGCTGGTGTTCGGCGCCAGTGGCGACATGGGCAACCGTTACTGGTACCTGTACAGCGGGTTCGTGGAGACGTGGAACCTGGAGAACTATATCGACGGGGCGCAGGACGGGATCGTGACGGTGCAGCTGGTGGACGGGTTCGAGCCGCTGAGCCGGGCGATGCTGACCGGGGATTTCGTGCAGGCGTTGAGCGGCGTGCGGATCGGCGCGGTGCTGGATGCGGCCAACTGGACGGTGGGCGCGAGCTGGGTGGTGGGCAGCGCGAGCAACGGCAGGGTGGGCACGATGGCCGTGGGGCCGGTGGGCGACCGGGCGCTGGCCGATGGCATCAGCGAGGTGCAGGCAGTGAGCCTGGCCGGGACGACGGCGCTGCAGCACATCCAGGATGTGGCCAGCGCCGAGGGCGGCCTGTTTTTTGTGAGCAAGACGGGCGTGGCGACGTTCTACGATCGGCACCGGCTGCTCAAGGAGCCGTTCAGGGAACCGGTCGCTGAGCTGGGCGACGCGGGGGCGGCCGGGGAGCACGCCTACAGCCATCTGTCGTACAGCTATGGCTGCGAGTGGATCTACAACGACGTGGTGATGCAGGCGGAGGGCGGAGACGAACAGACGGCGAGCGACGCGACGTCGCAGGCGCGGTATCTGCGGCGAACGCTGTCGCAGACCGGGCTGTTGCTGGTAAGCGACACCGAGGTGGCCACGCGCGCGCGGTTCATGCTCAACCGGTACAGGGACCCGCTGGTGCGGTTCGACAGCCTGGAGCTGAGCGGGGCTATCGAGGCGGCCACGTGGGAGGCACTGCTGGCCATGGACATGGGCGACCTGCTGACGGTGCGGCATCAGCCGTCGGGTGGGGGCGACCCGTGGGAGCAGGACAGCGTGATTCAGGGGATCAAGCACGAGATCAGCGTGGAAGACTGGCGGGTGACGATGTGGCTGGCGCCGCACCATGCAGGCGATTTCTGGCTGGTGGGCGTGGCCGAAGTGGGCGGCGCGGACATGCGGCCGGCCTGGTAGGAGGGGGAGATGACGGCAACCTGGACGGCTCCGAGGACGTGGGCGACGGGCGAGGTGGTGACGGAGAGCATGCTCAACACCCACGTGCGCGACAACCTGGACTGGCTGAAGGCGCACGCGGACGCGCGGAGCGCCGTGCATGCGCTGGGCAGCGGCGAGTACATCGTTGGGACCAGGCACGGGAAGTATCGGATCGAGATCAAGACGGTGGGCCTGACGAGCTCGGGAGACAACATCTACACGGCGAGCGGCTCGTGGGATAACGCGTTTGGCAGCTCGATCCTGGCTGTGGCGCTGGGGGTGGTATCTACCTACAACGCCTCAGACGGGGGCCGCAACAACCACTGGATTCAGGCGATGAGCACGACAGGGTTCACCGCGGCTCTGGGCGACTCTGGCGGCGGCAATATGGGCTGCACCTATTACGTGTGGGGCTTTGGCAGGGATGCGTAGGGAGGGGAGATGGGGGTGACGTATGAGGAGATCGGCGCGCCGTGGTTCGAGCCACCGGCGGCGGCGCTGATGATCGATGAGCACGACATGCTGACCATCACCGGTGGGTACTGGCCGGACGTGGGCGGCGCGTTTGTACATGTGGAGGATCAGCAGGTGCAGTTGCTGGCCGATGACAACGCTGTGCTGCTGGCCCGAGAGGGCGAGCAGGGCCAGCCAGGTGCTGGCATCGTGCTGAGCGATGTGGTGTTGCCCTACGGGGCGCTGCCGGTAGCCGGGGGCTTGCAGATACAGCCTCACGTCGACCTGCTGGCCTGGCGTGAAGCCGATGGCTGGCACGTCAAGCGGCTGGTACAGGAGGGGTGAGATGCCAGATATGAACAAGACGGGCCTGGGGCGCGGCGTGGTGCGCGTGCGCCATGCGGCCACTGCGGATGAGCGGGCGGCCAGGGATCAGCTCGCAGCCGCGGCCAGGGTGTTGCGCGAGAAGATGAAACTGCCGGCGGATGCCCCGGACTATGCGCAGGCCCTGTATGCGCGGCAAGAGGCGCTGCTGGTGCTGCTGCGCGAGCAGCTGCCGGAGCTGAGGGGCTAGAGATGCAGATCATCGACATCAGCGGGCAGCTGCCGCGGCACACGACGAAGCGGTGGGAGCGGCGTACGGCGCCCATCGACTGCTTCTGTGTGCACCACTCGGCGACGCGGGCCGACATCAGCGTCGAGGCGATTGCGCGGTACCACGTTGAGACGAAGGGGATGGCGGGGATCCAGTACCACTATGTGATCACCGCTGACGGCGCGATCTACCAGACCGAGCCGGACAGCGCTTTCGTGTGGCACGGCAACGACTGGAATACAGGGCTCGGCGTGTGCCTGCTGGGGGATTTCACCGAGGCACACCCGACGGCAGAGCAGATCGCCGCGGCGCGGTGGCTGCTGACGGAGAAGCGGCGGGAGTACGGGACCATCAGACTCGTAGGGCATGGCGAGGCGCCGCGGGCGCAGACGGAGTGCCCGGGGCAGACGTGGGGGGAGTGGAAGGGGGAACTGGAGGCAACGATGAGCAAACTTGGGCCGCACTATCAGGGGACGCCGGAGCTGAAGGCGGAGTCCACTGAGGTGATCAGGGATTCGCGGGTGACGTGGGTGAAGGGCATCGATGCGGATCGTTGGTCGCTGCCGGCGAAAGACATTTTCCCCGGCAAAAAGATCATCTGCCGGTTCTGGATCGGCGGCGACAAGACCGAGCACGCCTACATGGCCAGGGGGGCGGCCGGGGCTGACGAGTATGTGGCCATGCTGATGCCCCGGTATCGCGCGGCGCTCGAAGAGGGGGCGCTCTACTGGGAGGGGCCGAACGAGCCGCACCCGACGGCGGACGGCAACGATCCAGCGGCGTACGAGGCGTTCGAGCTGCGCTGGGCGCAGCGGGTGGTCGAGCTGGGCGCGTATCCGCTGGTGTGGTCTGTCGGCAACGGCTGGTTCACGCGGGGCACGGCGCACCTGTTCACGGGCAGCATCGCCTACGCCTCGGCGCACGGCGGCGGCCTGGCGAAACACGAGTATGGCGCGCCGAGCGTGCTATCGGGCAACGGCTGGTGGACGTATGGCACGCTGCACATCCTCGATGAGCTATACGCCGCAGGGCTGCCGAAGGGCAGCGTGCGGGTGTTCATCACCGAGTGCGGCATCAGCTGGCTGCTGCTGGGTGGCAAAGACGTGGGCTGGAAGGGCAATAGCAGCTGGGTGTATCCAGAAGGCGAGGACGGGCTGCCGCAGGGAGGCATGTCTGAGGAGCGCTACTGGCGGCAGATCAGCGCCTATGACGACGGCTATGCCAGCGTGCCCGAAGTGGTGTGTGTGCTGCCGTTTACCACCTGCCCGAACAATGACTGGAAGACGCACGACTTTGGCGGGTCGCTGCTGCGGCGCATGGCAGCCAAGCACGACGCGGCGCCCGTCACGGATGCGGACATCGAGGCGATGCTGGGCGAGATCGGGCAGAGGTATATCGTGCCGCTCAACCCGGCCGCGTCGCTGTACAAAGCAGCGGTGGCGGCCAACGCCGGCGCAGTGGCGGTGAGCCCGGAGGTGCGCGTCGACGGGCATGTGTTCCAGGCGTTCCGCTTCCCCGGCCAGCCAGAGGTGCAGCACTGGTTCAGGTGCAAAGAGGGCGATTGGGGCAACGTGAAGTGGTTCACGAGGCAGAACTAGGAGGGGCCTAGATGGCAACGTTTACCAATCTGGTGTGGTGAGCACATGACGCTCACCATCATCCGCCCGAGCGATCGCGTGGTGATGCTGCCAGGGCTGGGCGTGTCGGTGCAGAACATCATCGCTGCGCCGTACATGGAGAGACTGCTGCGGGTGGCATCTGACGGCCTCATCGCCTACTGGCCGCTGGACGAGCGCGAGGGCAGCGTGGTCTACGACCGCTCGGGCAACGGGCGCAACGGCACGTATACCGCCTGCACCCTGGCGCAACCTGGCATCGGCGACGGGCGGCCTGCGCCGGCGTTCGACGGCGTGTCGAGCCGCATCAATGCGTTCAGCACAGGCCTGGCGAGCGCGTTCAACGGCGCCGAGGGCACGGCGCTGGCATGGGCGCGCGTTGCCAGTGCCGCTGTATGGAGCGATGGCCAGAACCGACGTGCGCTCCAGATCAACTCGGACTCGCAGAACGCCATCATATTCTGGCTGTATCCCTCTACACCGGATATCCAGTTGCGCTTCGCGGGGTCGAACGTCAGCAGGACGCGACTGATGGCGGTGGGCAGTCGCCTCACATGGATACCACTGGCGCTCACGTGGTCACAGACCAGCGGGTTAGTCACGTTCTACGCTGACGGCGCGGCCGTCGGGGCGCCTGCTGCATACCCTACATGGGTAGGGACGCCAACGGTCGCATACATCGGCTCTACGCAGTATGTCTACCAGCTCTGGTCGGGCTCTATCGCCCATGTGGCGCTGTGGAATCGGGCGCTATCCGACGCAGAGATCACAGCACTCTCAACACTCTAGGAGGCAGACGTGAGCAGTCATATCGAGGTCGTCTCTACCGCCAGCCGCTATGGCGCGGATGTGCGGTCGTTCATCGCGCAGCTACAGGCCGTGGTCGACATGTCTGCGAGGCTCAAGGCCGTCGGTGATCAGATCGCCATCAGCGGCGACTGGGACTCGCTCGCGGCGAACTTGGGCGTGTCAGCCGCCGACGCCGAGAGCGTGTACAACCTGCTCGGCTCGGTCAACGGCGAGCTACACGGCGCGTTCACCACGCAGTTGCTGAGCAGGCTGGGCTAGTGAGCCGATAGGAGGCCCTATGGCGTCTACGATCTTTGCCGTACGAGGGCAGGCATTCGCGTTCACGACGGCGCTGGTGCAGCAGGCCGACACGCGCCTGCTGAAGATCAACCCGACGCTGGCCGCCGGCGATGTGCAGGTGTCGCTGGACTATGGCGCGTTCGCCAACCTGACGACGCTGCCCGATGCCGAGCCCGATGGCGGCTATGCCGTGCGCGTGCAGCTCAGCGCTGCAGAGATGACCGCTGACACCGTCGTGGTGCTCTTCCATGACGTCTCGGGCGCCGAGTGGTGCGACCAGCTCGTCACCATACGCACTGGGGCGGTGGGCTATGACGCGCTGGCGCGCGCGGGCGCTGACGGCGACACGCTGGAGACACTGAGCGACCAGCTCGATAGCGCCGCCGGCGTGCTCGATACGGTGAGTACGACCGTGGACGATGTGCTCGCCGACACGAGCACGGATGGCGTCGTCGTGGGCTCGACGAGCCTCAGCGCCATCGCCGCAGCCGTCTGGGACCGGCTCACGACAGCACTGACGACTGCGGGAAGCATCGGCGCGCACCTGCTGCAGAAAGTTGGCCTGCTGTCGAGTGGCGCTACCGTGCTCGTCTCTGCACCCGTCGCAGGAACAGCCGTCACGACGTACCAGGGCGACGACTATCTCGCCGAGGATGGCCGCGAGCTCGTCTGGACCGTATCGAGCAGCGCGACGCTCAGCGGAGGCACAGTGGCCGTCATCGTCCACGGCGTAGGCGCGTTCGCCGGTGCCGTCGCCTCGGAGACGAGCATCACATGCGAGCTCACACGAGCACAGACGGCGACGATTCCTGCCGGCAGGCATCGCTACCAGATCGTCGTGACGCAGCCAGACGGCGATGAGCTCACCCTCGTCGACGGCGTCTGGACGTCCAAGTCGAGAACGAGCGCCTCATAACCGCCAGCTATCCTCCTCCTCCTCTCTGCCCGTCGGTGTGGCGGCTAACGCTGCACCGACGGGCGAATCATTTCCGGAGAATCTCAGAATATTCCGTGGAAACATCTTGACATTCTAGCGACTATGGTATATAGTGTGAGCAGTTCGATACACTACGGAGGACGAGATGGCTACGTTGACTGAGGCGGTTCGTGACGCAGTAGTGGAGCATCGGCACTGGATGGACGGCGCGGTGATCGTACGCGAGGGCGACGCGTACGACGCGATTCCAGGCGCGTACCTGAGCGACATCAGCTATACCGGCCCGCGCGAGGTGGTGGCGAGACTCACCGACCTGTGCGACTGGGCCGGCCCAGAGGCCTACGACGCGACTGAGGATGAGGTTGTGGCGTTCATCGTGGAGGCCATCGAGAATGCCGACTGACCACACGACGCAGCGAGATGAGATGATCGAGGGCGCGGTCCACCGCGCCCTCGATGCCCTGTTCGGGGATATGCCCGTCGCCACACTGAGCCGCACGGCAGTCGAGACCCACCTGCGCGCTGTAGCACACGAGGCTGCGACGGTAGCGACCGACATGGCGCGGCTCGACCTGATGGACGCCTCGGCGGTGGCGGCGGAGCTGGGGGTGAATCGTCAGCGCGTATGGGCACTGGCCCACTCGCGCGGCCTCGGCTGGCACGTGGGCCGCGACTGGCTGTTCACGCCGGCAGAGGTCGACGCTATGCGCGTGAGAAAACCGGGGAGGCCGCGCAAGGAGTAAAGAAAAGCCACCGGAGCTGGCGACTCGTCTTTGGGCAGTCGGTCCGTGACAATACTACAACGAGTTGTGACATTATGGCGCAACTGGCTGCCGTGCCTATTGACATTTCGTGATTGATCACATACAATGTGAATAGACGGCTGCGCCGCGTTTTCTTTCGCCTGGATTCTCACAAATTGTGAGTGCAGCTATACAGAAGGTGCTTATGACTGAAACGTCCGTGACGATCAGCGTGGTTCTTGAGGCCGATCAGGTGGCACACCTGGACGATCGGCGGAGGAAACTCGGCGGAGCAAGCCGCTCTGCTGTGATCCGGCTGCTGATCAATGATGACATGCGACGCCACCAGGAGTCCGCGAGCAGTGAGCAGCAAGAAGACAGCAATGGCGCATCCTAGCACCCGTCGTTCGTGGACTATCACGAGCCATTTGGAACCCGGTCAGGCCGAGGCGCTGGTGGAGATGGCTGTGCCGGTACTTCGCGACATGCTGCGTGAGTACTGGCGCAAGCAGGCTGAAGGAGCCAGCGCTCATGCGGTAGAGGAGCCATTGATCCGCGTAGCCAGAAAGGCGGAGGCATGAGCGAAGAAGTGTGGGACGAGGTTTACCGACTCAAGCGGATACTAGCCGACCTGCGCCATGCGTTGCGCGACATGAATACGCGCGTGTCGGCGCTGGAAGACGCAAAGGCTACCACGGAGCAGGGCGAGGCGTATACGGCCAGACAGCACACCCTGGCACGACGGGGACGCTCATGAAGGAATACCGCTGCCGGCCGCTGCTCGCCCTGCTGAAAGGCGTCGTTTATGCCGCGCTGGGCCTCGCCGCTATCGTGCTCCTGTTCTGGCTCGGCGAGGCCCTCTCCCGGCTGTTCCACTGGCTCAGGGCGCTCCACCCGGCGCTGATGGTGCCCGGCCTGCTCTGCGTGGTCAGCCTGGCGCTCGCCGGGGCCGAAGAGGGCGCCGCATTGGTGAGGTGGTGGCGATGATGTTCGACATAGATGCCTTTCTCGCTGCCGAGCGTGAGCGCCGGTGGGCGTTGCTGATGCACGATGTGACGGCACCGAATCGGCGCAGCGACGCGACGCTGGCCAGGATGCGTCACGCAAGAGCACTCAAACGGCACCAGGCTGCCGTAGCGGATGAGATGGCCAGGCTGCCGGCCTTCCGTGAGACAGTGCAGGCACCTGCCAGCTATGACGAGATACTCGAAGCAGTCACCGCCGAACGCTCACTCGAGAGCTATCGCCAGATACTCGATAGTCAGATTGACTCTGCTCGGACAATGCTCGAACGCGCCGCCACAGTACGGGAGGCAGTACTCGCTGACATAGATGCTGAAACGGCAGCAGTGTGGGATGCCGAGTCAGAGCGACGCATCTATGGGTTCGGCAGCATGGCTGCCGGCTGGGCCTGTTACTGGTTCGACAAGGCCCGAGAAAGGTTAGCGCAGTGATACAGATGATGGCGCGGCGAGCGTGGGATGCTCGTTCTGGTGACGTCGGCATCGTCACCCAGGGCCAGTTCGAATCTGACCGCCATTTCTATGACCGTCTGCACAGAGGTGCGGCCGGTGTTGGACTCCCGCCTGCGCAGCGATGCGCTCACGATTGGAGGTGCTGTCCTGTCGGCTGCCTCGGGTCATGCGGCGAGGCGTGAAGTGAGTGCCTGCACGTCTGTACCAACACGGCCCGCGACCGCACGCGCGGGCCAACAGAGAGGAGCTCATCATGATCGTCATCAACTGGAATACGAATACCCCCTATATCCTTGTCATCTCGCTCTTGCTGTCGTGTCCATTCGCGCTGGGCATCGCCTGGTTGCACTACCACCCGCTATACGGGCGGTACTGGCAGGCGCACGCATGGATTGAGGTAGTCATCGGCACGCTGTGCATCGATGCTACCGCCGTAGCCCTCCTCGGTTGGAGCGTGGCGATACCTCTGGCCGTAGCCGATGCCGTCTGGGGGCTCCCGATGATTCTCGCCTGCGAGACCGCCAACACATGTCACACGGTGCACCACGATGACCAAGCCGAAGCCGATCATATCAGCACGCGCTAGGCGCGAAGCCGAGCTGGGCCAGTTCGAGCTGCCAAGCATAGCCGCTGGGCTGGCCGTGACCGATCTGATGACGGCGTTGAAACTGCTTGACGCACGTCAGATGCGCCATGGCACAGACCCGTATCTGGACCGCATGCGTGAGCGGATGGCCTCGGCAATGGCCCACGCGGTCAAGTGGCAGACAATGGCTGCACGCATGCTCGAATACCCATATGCACGCGAGGAGGACGCAT
>Ga0208826_1002073_pt1 | contig 15413 bp, 12 predicted proteins | sample AD_UKC115_MetaG_FD_184451 | JGI IMG/M metagenome (GOLD analysis project Ga0208826, IMG submission 184451) | Active sludge microbial communities of municipal wastewater-treating anaerobic digesters from Hong Kong - AD_UKC115_MetaG (SPAdes)... | ecosystem: Engineered > Bioreactor > Anaerobic >...
AGCTTGTACCTCCTTTGTGTTTTCGTCGACATCGAAGAAGGTCAATTATGGCCCGCCATTTCACTTAAGGGCAATAGCCCTTAACAACCCAAAGAGAATTTACAGAAAGAATGGTACACTAACCATTTTGGCCGCTCAATACTGCTTTATACGTCCAAGATTTCAAAGGCAATCATCGTCGTTTCGTATCCTACTTCCTGAAATGGGTTCTTAACGGAACAGAGAGTAACAAGGCGGCAGTCCCGGGTGTTAATCGAAATGACTTACATGCTCGCAAGGTGGGAGTGCCGGAAGATATTGGAGAGCAAGCATCCATCGCCTCCATCCTCTCCACCTACGACGACCTGATCGAGAACAACCGGCGGCGGATTCAGTTGCTGGAGCAGGCGGCGCGGCTGCTCTACAAGGAATGGTTCGTCCACCTCCGCTTCCCCGGCCACGAACACACCCAAATCATCGACGGCGTGCCGGAGGGGTGGGAGAAGAAAAAGATTGCCGAAGTTTGCGAAACGATAGGAGGCGGCACTCCCTCAACCAAAGTTTCAGAGTACTGGGACGGCGATATTACCTGGGTCGTCCCATCGGATATTACGAATAACAACAGCCTCATATTGCTGAAATCAGAGCGCAAGATTACAGAAAAGGGCTTGCGAGAGTCTTCTGCCAAATTGGTACCGGCTGAATCAATTCTCATGACAAGCCGAGCGTCCGTCGGATTTTTTGCCTTGATGGATCATGAGGTTTGCACAAACCAAGGCTTCATCAACATCGTTCCACACGACAACCAATCGCGGATGTACTTGTTGTTTAACCTGCTTAGCAGGGTCAATGAGATTCGCAGTAATGCCAAGGGCACGACTTATCCTGAGATCAGCAAAGGCCGGTTTCGCGAAATGGACGTAACCATTCCCAGCAAAACACTTATGTACCAGTTTGGAGAGATTGCATACGATGTCATTCGACAAGTTCGGTGTCTGATGCGATCCAACATGAATCTCACCAAAGCCCGCGACCTCCTCCTGCCCAAACTGATGAACGGGGAGGTGGCGGTATGAAACTGACCGATATAAAAATAGAAAGCTTTCGAGGTATTCGTTCACTGCATCTTCCCCTTGATGGCTTGACGGTACTCATTGGTGAAAACAACACAGGCAAGTCAACGGTGCTGGAGGCTATCCGACTCGTTCTGACGCGCGGTTTCGGCGTCCGGCGAGATGGCCGGTTCACTGAATACGATTTTCATCTGAAGGACGCAAGCGCGACACCCCAAACGGCCGACCCGATTTTGATCACTTTGCATTTCGCCGAGGAGAAGGAAAACGAATGGCCCGACACTGTTGTCCAACAGATGAGCGAAGTGATCCAGTTGGACACGGCCGGCCTGAATCATATCTGGTTGCAGGCGAAAGGGAGCTACCAGCCTGAATCAGGTTCTTTTGAAACCAAATGGGCCTTTCTGAATAACAGCGGCGAGGAACTGAATCTTAAGAACGCGACGCCGCTCAATCTGATTTCCCGGTTTGTGCCCCTCTTCTTCCTTTCGGCGCTACGCGACGCTTCACAGGAGTTCGGGCAACGCGGTCAGTTCTGGAGCGGTTTTCTTAAATCCATCCAACTCCCAGATGATCAGCGGGAAAAGATCGAGGAAATGCTGCGGGAGGTCAACACATCGGTAATCGGCGCGAATGCAGGGCTGACCGAAGTAACGAACAAGCTCGCCGACGCGGGGCGACTCGTACCGCTGGATTCCACCGAGCCAGTCGTTTTAGAAGCGATTCCGACCCGCATCTTCGACATGGTGGGAAAAATTCAGGTTCATCTGAAATCGTGTTACGGCGCAAAACTCCCACTGCATCGTCATGGTGAAGGGACCCAGAGCCTTGCCGTTCTGATGCTTTTTCAGGCCTTCGCCGCCGCCAACTTGGCCGAAGCCTATGCCCCGGAATCTGAGCCGATTCTAGCGTTGGAAGAACCAGAGGTGCACCTTCATCCTTCTGCGATCCGCTCCCTTGGATCGTTTCTGGCAGAAATGACCGGTCAGATACTCGTGACGAGCCATTCCGGGGATCTGGTTTCGCGAGTCCCTGTCACGGCACTACGCCGGTTATATAAGCGTAATGGGAGAACAAAAATCGGCCGAGTGGAGAGCGGCGTCTTCTCGGGTCGGGAACTACAGGCCATCGACTACAGCATACGCCTCGCCAGAGGTCATTATCTGTTTTCCCGCTGCTGGCTGCTGTTGGAAGGCGAATCGGAATTCCATCTCATGCCCCTGCTTTTTGAATTGATGGGGCATCCGCAGGATCAAGTCAATTTCTCCGTTCTGGAAATAAGCCAGGTCATCGACAAGGGCGAACCGCTTATAAAATTCGCGAAGGCTCTGGGCATTCAGTGGTTTTTGATGGCGGACGGGGATGATGCCGGAAGCGATTATGTAAACCGCGCAAAAAACCACCTTGCGACAGGCGAAAACCTTGCGGACCGTGCTCGGGCATTAACTCATGCCGACATTGAGCATGAGTTCTGGTGTAATGGTTATGACGGCTTTATAGAAAACAGTGTGAACAATACGCGCAAGGCCCAAATCGCAACCGAGGCTGCAGGCAACGACGTTAAAAAAACGAAACTGCTGATCAAGGCGGCCATTAAGGAATCAGAGGGAAAACCGGCTTTCGTCCAAGCCTTGGTGAATGAGGTTCGGCAACGTGGAGTCGGCTCTATCCCGCAGACGATCCAGGACATCATCGCCCGTGTTGTCCAATTGGCCGGAGGTTGAAAAACATGATCGATTTATCGTCACTGAACGAAAACCAGCGTGAGGCGGTGCTATGGGACAAAGGGCCTCTCCTTGTCTTGGCCGGTCCCGGTTCAGGCAAGACAAGGGTGCTGACCTGCCGGATCGCCCGGATTCTAGAACAATCTGTCGGGCAGCATTTCCGGATTCTGGCGCTGACTTTCACCAACAAGGCCGCCGCTGAGATGCGCGGCAGGGTCGAGGAACTGGTTCCCGGCGAACTTGGTCGGGTCCGGCTCACCACCTTTCATTCCTACGCCGCCGAGCTTCTCCAGCAGCATGGCAACCATCTCAGCTTCCGCCCCGATTTCCAGATTCTCTCGAACGACACCGACCGGGAGGCATTGCTGGACGATGTTCTTGTCCGGATTCGCAAGGATTTGGCGTATTCCCTGCCGGACCATTTCAAGGCCGCCCAGCTCCTCCCGGCGGTTACCCGGCTTCTCGAACAATGCGTTCCTGCGGATCGGGCGGAGGTTCTGCTCCAGCAAGCGAATGTGGAGAATGCCATCCCGCTAGCTCGTGTCTACGCCGCCTACCGGGATGCACTGCGCAAAACAAACGCCCTCGATTTCCCCAGCCTGATCGCGGAGTCGCTTGATCTTCTGACCCAATACCCCTTCCTGGTTAAGCATATCCGCAAGGTTTACAAGCATATTCTTCTTGATGAGTTCCAGGACACTAACCACACCCAGTACCGGATTCTTTCGCTTATCGCCCAGCCAGATCCAACCACGCTCTTTGTCGTGGCCGATGACGATCAGATCATCTACCAGTGGAACGGCGCGAGTCCTAAAAGAATTCAGGCGTTGCGGGACGATTTCGGAGTCTCTGAGTTGCAGCTCCCTGAAAACTACCGCTGCCCGCCGTTGGTTATCAAACTGGCCAACGCACTTATTGAAAAGAACCTGAACCGTTCTGCCGGGAAAAAACCGTTGAAGGCGATCAAGCAGGGTGAAAGCGGAGATGTAGTGCGAGTGTTTAATTTCAACACCGTGGATGAGGAAGCAGGGTGGATCGCGCAAGATATATCGCAAAGGAACTCTGATGAGCGGGAAAACTGCGCCGTTCTCGCCCGGACCAAAAAGCTTCTGGACTTGGCTGGACGAAAACTTGAAGAGGCCGGGGTTCCGGTCTATTATGCTGCTCGCAAGGATGAATTCAAAAGCGCACCCTTGAGGATGCTGCACGCCATTCTTCGCCTGGTGAACTCAAAGGAAGACAAACAATCGCTCGCACGGCTTTCTAAGGCGTTTTACGAACTCGAAGGCATTAGTATCGAACTGGCCCCCGTACTCTCCCGCGCATCCGCCGATGGCAAGGACTTGCTACGTTCCTGGCTTGACGAGGTTAAGCGCCGTGATGCCCTTGATGAGCGGACACGGCAGTTACTTGAGACAGACATCAAGCCGCTTTTGAACTCGTTGAATTACCGTGACTTCGCAGACAAGCTCCTGAAATGGGCGGAAGCCTGCCAACAAACATCTCGGCCGGATGAAAACGCCTTCAATGAATTCGAGGAGGAACGCGAGGTCTGGAAACTTTTGCTGGCCGAAATAACCAAGAAATTTGAAGGCGAGGACGTGAGCCTGCATCAGTTACTACATGAACTTGACCTCACATCCAAAACACTGCCCAAACCGGCGGGAGCGGTTCCTTGCTTCACCATTCACGCTTCTAAAGGAATGGAGTTCGGGCACGTTTATCTTATGGGGCTTGTAGAGGACCAGCTTCCCAGTTGGGCTGCCGTGAAGAAGGGAGACAACTCCCTTGAGATGCAAGAGGAGCGGCGGAACTGTTTTGTTGCCATCACGCGCGCCCAGGAAACCCTTACGTTGACTTTTTCAGCGCAGGTTTTCGGATGGCCCAAACAGCCTTCCAGGTTCCTTGGTGAGATGGGGATTGAGCAATAGATGAACCAAATAGACCTCCTCGCTCAAGTCACCCTCGGCGAAGACTCCACCCGTCAGTTCAAGGCGGAGGTGAAGAATGCCGATTCCCTGGCCTCGGAGAGGGTGGCCTTTGTCAACACGGACGGCATGGTTATGTCCGGTCACGCTGACCCGATAAGTGATCTTTTAAGCAAGGAGGCGGCGGCATGAATACTTCGGAAATTCTTATCTATCAGGCCGCCGACGGCAAAATCAAAATCGATGTCCGGTTGGAAGACGAGACGGTCTGGCTGACTCAGGACCACATGGCGGGGCTCTTCGGCAAAAGCAAGAAGACCATTTCCGAGCACATCCGCAATATTTTCAAGGAAGGCGAACTGGACGAACCAGTGGTTGTCCGGAAATTCCGGACAACCACTCGACATGGGGCCATGCCCGACAAAACCCAGTCCAGAGACGTTCAATTTTACAACCTGGACGTGATCATCTCCGTCGGCTACCGGGTCAAGTCCCACCAGGGCACCCAGTTCCGCATCTGGGCCACCCAGCGGCTGAAGGAATACATCGTCAAGGGCTTCGCCCTGAACGATGAGCGCTTCAAAACGGGCAATGCGATGGCCTATTTCACGGAGTTGCAGGAACGCATCCGCGAAATCCGCCTTTCCGAGTGTTTTTTTTATCAGAAAATCAAGGATATCTATACCACGAGCATCGACTACGACCCCAGGGACGAAAAGACCGTCGAGTTTTTCAAGGTGGTTCAGAACAAACTCCTCTGGGCCATCAGCCGGCAAACGGCGGCGGAACTGGTCTATCGCCGGGCGGACGCCGCGCTGCCCCTGATGGGCATGCAGTCGTTCGACAAGAAAGGTGATCTGGCTGTGCTTAAAAGCGATGTGAGCATTGCCAAGAATTATCTCGCCGAGGATGAAATGAAGCTGCTCGGCCTGCTGGTGGAACAATACCTGGCCTTCGCCGAAACCATGGCCCAGCAGAGAATTCCCATGCACATGACAGACTGGATTCAGCGGCTGGATGCCATTATTCAGCTCAATGGTCGGGAGTTGCTCACCCATGCGGGCAAAATCAGCCACCAGATGGCCCAGGAAAAAGCCACTCTGGAATATGACAAATTCCGGAAATCCCAGCGGCGCATCCAGCATGAAGAGAGCCTCAAAGAGTTGGAAGAGGACATCAAAAAACTGACGCCGCCTCGGGAAAAGGGAGGTAATTGAATGACCCCCGCCCCCTACACCGAAGACACCCTCGTCCAGCAGACCACCGCCGAGTACCTGGAACGGGAGCTTGGCTGGGAGTCGGTGTACGCCTACAACAACGAGGTATTCTTATCGAACCCTCACCCCGGCCCTCTCCCAGAGGGAGAGGGAGTGCAGCTTGCCGACGGGAAGATTTGTCTGGGGCGGAAATCGGATCGAGAGGTGGTGCTGACGCGCTTCCTGCGGGCAAAGCTCGAGGAACTGAATCCCGGGCTGCCGGATGCGGCCTATGACGATGCCGTCCGCCAGATCGTCACGGCTTCCGCCTCGCAGACCATGGCCGCCGTCAACCGCGAGAAATACGATCTGATCAGGGACGGGGTGCAGGTTGTCTTTCGCAATTCAAAAGGTGAACGGGTGCGCCAGCGGCTGCGGGTGCTCGATTTCGATAATCCCGAGAACAACCATTTCCTCTGCGTGCGGGAGCTGTGGGTGCGCGGCGACCCGTACCGCCGCCGGGCCGACATCGTCGGCTTTGTCAACGGCCTGCCGCTGCTGTTCATGGAGCTGAAGAACGTCAGCAAGGATATCCGCGCCGCCTACGAAGGGAACTTTCTGGACTACAAGGACACCGTCCCGCACCTGTTTCATCACAATGCCGTTGTTGTGCTGGCCAATGGGGTGGAGGCCAAACTCGGCTCGCTCACCAGCCGGTTTGAATATTTTCACGAGTGGAAACGACTGGCGGAGAATCAGCCGGGCGTGGTGGCCATGGAGACGCTGCTCAAAGGTGTGTGCGCGAAAGCCAATTTCCTGGACCTGGTGGAGAACTTCATCGTTTTCGACGACTCGGCCGGGGAATCGCGGAAGATTCTGGCCCGTAACCACCAGTTCCTGGGCGTCAACCGGGCCATCGAAGCGGTCCGAGACCGCAAGCTCAGGAGCGGCAAGCTGGGGGTGTTCTGGCATACCCAGGGTTCGGGCAAGAGCTATTCCATGGTGCTCTTCACCCGCAAGGTCCATCGCAAACTGGGCGGCAACTTCACCTTTCTGATCCTCACCGACCGCGACGACCTGGACACGCAGATCTACAAGACCTTTGCCGGATGCGGCGTGGTGGACAACGACCGCGACCCGTGCCGGGCAGCGAGCGGCGAGCATCTCGCCCAGCTCTTGGTCCAGCACAAATCACATGTCTTCTCGCTGATCCAGAAATTCAATCAGACAGTTAGCGAAGGTGAGGCCTACTCCCGTCGTGACGACCTCATCGTCATCACCGACGAGGCCCACCGCACCCAGTACGGCACCCTAGCGCTCAACATGCGCAATGCCCTGCCGAATGCCAGCTATATCGGCTTCACCGGCACGCCGCTCTTTAAGGACGACGAGATCACCCGGCGGGTGTTCGGCGATTACGTCTCCACCTACGACTTCCAGCGGGCCGTGGAGGACAAGGCCACGGTGCCGCTCTATTACGACGCGCGTGGCGACAAGCTCGGCGTGGCGGTCGGCGATCTGAACGAACGGATTGCCGAGAAGCTGGAAGAGTTGGAGACGGACAATATCGACGTGGAGCAGCGTCTGGAGCAGGAGCTCAAGCGCGACTATCACATCATCACGGCCGGGAAACGCCTCGACCAGGTGGCCCGCGATTTTGTGCACCACTATTCCAGGGCGTGGGAAACCGGCAAGGCGATGCTGGTCTGCATCGACAAGATCACCTGCGTCCGCATGCATAAGCTGATCGAATTCTACTGGAACGAGAGAATCGGCGAGTTGGAAGCGCAGTTGCCCATGGCCACAGACGAGCAGGACGAACAGTACCGGCGACGCCAGATCGAGTGGATGCGCCAGACGCAGATGGCGGTGGTGGTCAGCGAGGAACAGGGCGAGGTCGAGAAGTTCCGCAAATGGGAGCTGGACATCACCCCGTATCGTCGCCTGATCAAGGAAGGTATCGATCTGCCCGAGGCCATGCGGAAACAGCCGCAGTTCCAGAACATGCAGCGGCTGCCTCTGGAAGATGCGTTCAAGGCCGAGGAGCACCCGTTTCGCGTTGCCATCGTTTGTGCCATGTGGCTGACCGGCTTTGATGTTCCCAGTCTCTCCACCTTGTATCTGGACAAGCCGCTCAAGGCGCACACGCTAATGCAGGCCATCGCCCGGGCGAACCGGGTCAACGAGGGTAAGAACAACGGGATGATCGTCGATTACTGCGGTATCCTGAAAAATATGCGCAAGGCGCTGGCGACCTTTGCCGGAACGGGTGATGACGGACACGGCGGTAAGGGCGGCGAGATTGAGCCGGTCAAGCCCAATGAGGAACTGCTGGCCGATCTTCGTGAAGCGATTGCCTTTGTACGATTCTTCTTGGAGGAGCGAGGCGCGTCGTTGGATGGAATTATCAGGCAGACCGGATTTGCCCGCAATGCGGCAATTCTCTTGGCCAAGGAGGCGGTGAACGAAAACGACGAGACGAGAAAACGCTTTGAAGTGATGTGCCGGGCGGTGTTCTCGAAATTCAAGGCCTGCATCACCCTCGAAGGCGTCAATGCTTGCCGGAGCGACTTTGACGCGATCAACGTCATCTATCAAAGTCTACAACAGGACCGTGAACAGGCGGATATCACCGACATCATCCGCCAGTTGCATCAGGTCGTGGATGAGGCCATTGAGACAAAGACCAAATCGGCTGTTGCTGAAGAGTTGCCACCATACGACATCAGCAGGATCGATTTTGATCGACTGCGCCGGGAATTTGAACGTAGCAGAGCCAAACGCACCACCGTTCAGAATCTGAAAACCGTTATCGAACAACGCCTGCAACGTCTGCTCCAACAGAACCCCTTGCGGACCGATTTCCAAAGGCATTACGAGGAGATCGTCGCCGAGTACAACCGTGAGAAGGATCGGGTGACCATCGAGAGGACCTTCGAATCGCTTCTGCGGATCATGGGCGAGATGGACGATGAGGAAAGTCGCGCCCTGCGGGAAGGGCTCGATGAGGAAAGTCTCGTCGTGTTCGACTTGCTCAGAAAGCCGGACTTGACGCCTGGTGACATCAAACGCATCAAGGCCGTGGCCGTTAACCTGCTGGAAACCCTCAAGGCGGAAAAGCTGCGAATCGATCACTGGCGCGACAAGGAGGCCACACGGGACGCGGTCCGCCTGACGATTCAGAATTATCTCTGGAGCGAGCAAACCGGGCTGCCGGGAATCTATTCAGAGGATGACGTGCGGGACAAGACAGAGGCGGTTTTCGTGCATGTCTTCCGGGCGTACCCAACGGTGCCGTCACCCTACTACGCCAGAATGGCGTCAAGTTTATAACGTTATAACGGACACTCCCTTTATTCATCTGCCCCAATCTCTCTAAAATCTACAGGGGACACTCCCTTTTATTCGGTAAAAATTTCCCCTCAACCCTCCTTTGAAACTACAACGAACTACAACGGACACTCCTTTTAAATTTTGTACGTTATCTTAAATTTTCCTTTCTCTCCTTCATATCCACTCCATTTTATAAGGGACACTCCATTCTAAGGGCATAGGAAAGTCATCATCTCCCCTTTGATGGTGGGGCTCTCTTCCTTGGGAGTGGGGGGAGGGAAATCCCCTTTCGGCTCCTTGGAAACCCTCTTCACTTCTACAAGGGACACTCCCTTTTACGCTGCCCTTAAATACAACGAATACAACGGACACTCCTTTTATTCTTCACTCCCGATCTCTAAACCCGTTCTAAAATTCCAAGGGACAATCCTTTTAGGAGTGAAAGTTATAGCGACCACAACGGACACTCCCTGAAAATCTCCGGCCGAACATCGCGAAGGGAGGCCTACCTTTGTTTCCTATCGACTTTCATCGGGGAGGGTTGGGAAACGACGCGCCCTGGTTTCGGTTAATACGTGGATTCTCCTTCTCTACCATTCGATTCGGGCAGGGGGGAAGTCGACGTTGACAATCTCGACTCCCCGGGGCTCCTGAACGCGAATCCTCAGCAGGGCCCTGTAGGGCTGACGGCAGTGGCGGCAGAGGAAGTCGTCGAGGAGCGTGATGGCACCGTAGGGGGTTTCGGTGGGCGGCAGGAAGAGGTCAAGAGCGCCGGTAAGATCGTTGGCGCCGGAGCAGGCAGGGCAAAGGACCTCCACAGGGCGGGCCTTCTCAGGCAATTCCCGCGCGCTGAAGCGGCAGTCGTCACACTTTCCGAGGAGCTCCCGGACGTAGAAGAAACCCCACCATACCGAGGAGTTCGTCTCTTCGCCCCGCTGAACCTTGGCCAGGTGACCCTTCAGGTCGGTGAGCATCAGCCGATCGAAATCCCCCATCCGTCCCGCCTGGGCGCCTTCGAGCTCCCTAAGCCGGGAGTTTAGGACATCCAGATGGGAGGAGAACTCGTTTGCATGATTCTCTCGGATCTGCGTCAGGCGAAACGCGGCGAGCCTTTGAGCCTCCTCCAGCCGCCGCTCCGTCTCGCGCAATCGGTCAGCCTCGGCCTCGTCCAGGTATCCCCGTTCATCGGCGAACTCCAAACCCGATAAGTCGCTGCCCCACTGTTGAATCCGCGTCGAAAGGAAGTAGAGGTCGAAGAGCAGGTCGCTGAACTCCATGGGTCCCCTCCATCCACCTCTCCGGGCTCTCCAACCCCTCCCGGGAGGGTCAAACCGCTGTCACCTCTGTGTTACAGCGGCCTCATCAAGCAATGGGATAAAAACCTGGCTCTTCCTACTTCAGAATCGAGATGAGAACACCCGCGGCGACGGCGGTGCCGATCACGCCGGATACGTTCGGGCCCATGGCGTGCATGAGTAGGTAGTTCTGGGGGTTCTCCTCCTGCCCGACGTTGTGGGAGACCCGAGCGGCCATTGGGACGGCGGAGACCCCGGCCGAGCCGATCAGGGGGTTGATCTTGTCGCGGGTGAAGAGGTTCATGAACTTGGCCAACATAACACCCGCGGCGGTGGCGAAGGCGAAGGCGCAGGCTCCGAGAACGATGATCCCCAGCGTCTTGACGTTAAGGAAAGAGGCGTCCATGGTGACGCCCACCGAAAGGCCCAGGAAGATGGTCACGATATTGATCAACTCGTTCTGGGCGGTCTTGACCAGCCGTTCGGCGATGCCGACCTCCCGCAGGAGGTTGCCGAACATGAGCATGACGATCAGGGCGGCGGCGGGAGGGACAAGCATGGAGCAGAAGATGGTGACCAGGATCGGGAAGAGGATCTTCTCCCTTCGGCTGACAGGCCTCAACTCCTTCATCTCGATCCGCCGCTCCTTGCGTGTCGTCAGCAACCGCATGATAGGGGGCTGGATCAAGGGGACCAGGGACATGTAAGAGTAGGCGGCCACGGCGATGGGGCCCAAAAGGTGGGGGGCCAGGTGGACGGTGGTGAAGATGGCGGTGGGGCCGTCGGCTCCTCCGATGATGCCGATGGAACCGGCCTCCTTGGGGGTGAAGCCGAGCGCCGTCGCTCCCAGGAGTGTGGAGAAGATGCCGAACTGGGCGGCCGCTCCCAACAGAAGGGTGCGGGGCGCGGCGATGAGGGGGCCGAAGTCGGTCATGGCCCCGATGCCCAGGAAGATGATAGGCGGAAAGATCTCCAGCTTCACCCCATGGTAGAGGTAATAGAAGAGGCCACCGATCTCCTGGCCATGGGGTGGGGCCATCAGGTTGGCCAGGGGGATGTTGGCGGCCAAGGCTCCGAAACCGATGGGGATCAGCAGTAAGGGTTCGAACTTCTTGACGATGGCCAGGTAGAGGAGGATCAGAGAGACTCCCAGCATGACACCGTTCTGCCACGTCATGTGGAAGAATCCTGTGGATTGAAGGTAGGTGACCAGGTTGTTCAGAAGTTCGCTCATCGCCGTTTACTCCAGGGTCAGCAGTTTCTGCCCGAGGCTTACGTTGTCACCGACGGCGCAATCCACGGAGGCCACGACTCCGTTCCGGGAGGAGTTGACGTAGGTATCCATCTTCATGGCGTCCAGGACCACCAGCGGTTGGTTCTCCTTGACGCTCTCGCCGGGTTTCACCAACACCTTGGTGACCGTGCCGACGATGGGGGCCAACACCTGACCCTTGCAGTCGGCAGCCTTGGGGGCCGTTCGGGGTGCGGGAGATGCGGCAACACTCTGTGCGGCCGCAACAGCCGGGGTACGCAGTGAAGGCGGGAGGGTGGTGGCACCGGGGTAGGAGGGTTCGTCGTCCTCCAGTACTTCGACCATCACTTCATAGACCTTCTGGTTTAACGTGATTCGCAGTTTCTTCATCTTCGGCTCCTCCTTCTTACTGAGAACGTCCGCCCCGTCCGTGCGAACGCATGATGTCCAGTCTGCCTATGCGGGACCAGGTCTCCTGGCTCTCGTCGGGGAGTAGACGGATGTGGTAGACCCGTACCGGAGCGGTCAGAGCCTCGGCGACAGCGGCGCCGATGACGACTTGCTCCTCCGGGGAGATCCCTTCGGCTTGAGGTTCGGTTTCCGGGACGGGCTCACTCTTGGGCCCCAGACTGCGGCCAAGCCAAGCCACCAGGTTGATGAAACCCTGCAAGGCCACCAGGGCGGTAAAAACCACCCCCATCCCGATCAACATCATGTAGAGTGCGGTAACGATGTTCGCTCTCATATCGGTACCCTTACAGGGGTATGTTCCCGTGCTTCTTCGGCGGACGGGTCTCCCGTTTGGCCCGCAGTGCCGTCAGGGACTGGATTAGGTAACGCCGTGTCTCCGGCGGCTCGATCACCTCGTCGATTCCCCCTCGGCCGGCGGCGACGTAGGGGTTGGCGAAGCGCTCTCTGTACTCCGCGATCTTCTCCTGGAGCATCTTCTTCGGGGAGGCGGCGGCCTCAATCTCCTTCTTGAAGACCACCCCCGCGGCCCCCTCCGCCCCCATCACGGCGATCTCGGCGGTTGGCCAGGCGAAGACCCGGTCGGCCCCCATGTCCCGGGAGCACATGGCCAGGTAGGCGCCACCGTAGGCCTTGCGGATGATCACGGTGATCTTGGGCGAAGAGGTGGCGGCGTAGGCGAAGAGCATCTTCGCCCCATGGCGGATGATGCCGCCGTGCTCTTGATCGACTCCGGGCAGGAATCCCGGCACGTCTACGAGGTTCACCAGGGGGATGTTGAAGATGTTGCAGAAGCGGATGAACCGGGCCCCCTTGTCGCTGGCGTCGATATCGAGCACTCCGGCCAGGTGCATGGGCTGGTTGGCCACCACACCGACCGGCATGCCGCCGAAGCGGGCGAAGCCGACAATCAGGTTGGGGGCGAAATCCCTCTGCACCTCCAGGAAATCTTTGTCGTCCACCAACTGCTGGATCACCTGGTGCATGTCATAGGGGTGGCGGGGGTCCTCCGGCACGATTCGGGCCAGACTCTCGTCGCCGGTCACGAACATGTCCTGGAGGGGTAGGGCCGGTGGGTCGGAGACGTTGTTGGAGGGGAGGAAGGAGAGAAGCTTGCGGGCGATGGCCAACGCCTCGGTGTCGTTCTCGGCGACGAAGTGGATGTTGCCGGAGATCCGGGCGTGGGCGTCGGCGCCGCCGAGCTTCTCGGCGGAGATCTCCTCACCGGTGGCGGCCTTGATCACGCTGGGACCGGCGATGAACATCTGGGCGCTCCCGCGGACCTGGATCACGAAATCGGTGATCGCCGGCGAGTAGACAGCTCCGCCGGCGCAGGGACCGGCGATGATCGAGATCTGGGGGACCACTCCGGAGAGGAGGGTGTTGTGGTAGAAGATGGTGCCGTAGCCGCTGAGAGAATCCACCCCTTCCTGAATCCGGGCTCCGCCGCTGTCGTTGATCCCGATCACCGGGGCGCCGCACTTCAGGGCATCCCTCATGATGTTGACGATCTTCTTGGCGTGCATCTCGCCGACGGAACCGCCGGCGCAGGTGAAGTCCTGGGAGAAGGCGAAGACCGTGCGGCCGTCGATCAGGCCCGTCCCGGTTAACACACCGTCGCCGGGGATCCTCTGTCCCTCCATGCCGAATTGACTGCACCGGTGCTCGACAAGGCTCTGGTTCTCCAGAAAGGTGCCCGGATCGTAGAGGGTCTCGAGCCGCTCCCGCGCCGTCATCTTCCCGGCCCGGTGCTGTTTATCGATCTTCTCCTTCCCGCCGGCCGCTAATGCCTCGGCCCTCTTGGCGCGTAAACGTTCGGTCTTGGTCATCTCTCTCTTCTCGCTCATCCGGTTCTCCCTCTTCGGCTCGTCCCTCTTCCCCTATCCGGCCCGGTCGGGTCAGGAGAGTGTCAACGCCGATATGGCCGCGTTCAGCTGCTTGTCGATGATGTCTGGATGAAGGCTGACGCTGGAAGCGGCGAGGCCCCAAGCGGAATCCTTCTTCACGTAGACGTCGAGCACCCGTAGTTTGGTCTCGAAGTACTTCTCCTGGGAGTCCTTACCGGAGACCCTGGCGATGTAGGAGACGACCGCCGTTTCGCCGTGGAAGGCAATGTCGACGTCGAGCATCTCGTAGAATTTCCAATACTGGTTCTTCAGAAGCCCCTGAACCTCTTGGAGGTACTCGTCGCGGGTGCGGACGGTGGCCCGGGAACGGACGGTGAAACCCTTCCATTCGGGCAGGTGGGTGGCGTGAATGGCCGCCTCGTCCCGGTGGATGAACGCCTGAAAGACGGAATCGATGTGGGCGAGAATCTCTTTGCGGTCTTGTTCCCGATCGTTATACGTTTCCATGGGAACCCTCCTGAAGGAATTCTTTTATTTTACTTCCTTGTCGCTCTCCAGTCAACAGTGGCCGCCCTCCCGCCTCACTCCGCCTCCAGACCGTTAACCTGGTGAAGACCCGTCGTGAGCAACAGCGTGAACCTGCCAGGGCGGGAACCCGTTTCCGCCCTCTCCCTCCCAAGGGGCTTGAGCACGACAAGGGACACTCCGCGTGACTCTGCGCGTTGAGGTCAGGAGTCTTGGGAAAGAGGGGGAGGGAAATCCCCTTTCGGTTCATTGGAAACCCGCTTCACTTCTACAGGGGACACTCCCTTTTTCCCTGCTCCTCAATACAACGGACACTCCTTTTTTTCTTCTCTCCCGATCTCTCTAAACACGCTCTAAATCTACAAGGGACACTCCCTTTTTCCTCTCCCTCAAACCCCCGCGGAGAAACGCCAACGGGGATTCCGGTCTCCCCGCCGATCGCCTCCTGCCCCCAGGGAGAAGAATCTAGGAAGCCCCTTGCGAAGAGGAGGCTCCTCCCATTGCTGGGAAGAGGAATTTTTCTCTCCTCCCCTCTCCTGTTTTGAGAAGTTGCCGGGGGTAAAATTGAAGGTTCCTGGAGAGGAGAAGCCCAGATTGAAGTCTATCGTTGTGGGTTTGGGAAGGGTGAAAGGGCTCTGGCGGGAAGATCGGCGAAAAGGATGACGAAAGAGTTTGACAATCCGGGCTTGCCTCAATATAGTAGAATGTATCTTCCTTTGTGTCTGCAACACTGTTTTCTTCACCTCACCGTCCGGGAGGAGCCGGAGAGACGGCCGAGAGGGATGAGCGCCGG